>OGOM01002738.1_pt1 | contig 9917 bp, 9 predicted proteins | sample 1552681 | NCBI WGS metagenome assembly OGOM01 (sample SAMEA2580188, study PRJEB22360) | human gut metagenome | biome: human gut; feature: human-associated habitat; material: faeces | place: Denmark | collected 2008/2010 | reverse complement strand
CACTGCTTATTGCTTTTCGCAATTGAAGCAGGGGACTTACTTGATTCGGTTAAAATCGCCTTTGCGATAGGATCTTTACTGTGCCTCATCATTCTGTGCATTAATCAGCTTTATCAGCTTCTCTGCATCTGCAGTCTGCCCCAGATACCCATAAGTATTATTAAAAATCACTGCCCCCAGAAGGATCTGCTCATAGGATCTGTGATTTAAATAAAACTGGATCCTGTCCAGGATCTCTTTCATGGTCTTCTGAAGTATCTGATATTTTTCCAGAATGTCTATTGCTTCATCTGTAGTAGATGCATTCAGGATTTCCTTTGCACACTCCAACGATGCTCCTGCCCGGATCGCATTGGATGCCAGCACTTCCATCCTGGCATCTGCACTGTGGGAATGGGTATTCATGATTCCTGCTGCAACTTTTACAAACTTTCCGATATGAGCAATGAAAAGGATTCCCTTAACTCCCATATCAATTGCCATGTCAATGGTCTCACCTACATAATTGCTGCATTTGATATTTTTTTCATAAGGGAGATCCATATGCTCCCGCAGATAATCTGCCCCGTAATTTCCCGGTGTTACCAGAAGATATTCTTCTCCCTGGGAAAAATGCTGCTTCATCTCTACATTGATACTCTGTACAAGAGCAGCTTCGCTCATAGGTTCTACAATCCCGGAAGTTCCCAGAATTGAAATTCCTCCCACAATTCCCAGACGGGGATTAAAGGTTTTCTTTGCAATTTCCACACCTTCAGGAACGGAGATGATGATTTTCAGACCACCCTCATAATCATATTTCTCAGCAATTTCTGTGGCTTCACGCAAAATCATGGCCTTTGGCACAGGATTAATAGCTGCTTCCCCAATTTTCTGGGAAAGTCCGGCTTTTGTTACCCTTCCCACACCAACACCTCCGTCGAGGATGATTCCCGGTTCTTTTGTTTTCTGCACCGTGGCATAAACCAGTATTCCGTTTGTAGTATCCGGATCATCTCCTGCATCCTTCTGAATTGCACAGGTCACCTGATTTCCTTCAATCCGGATGTCTTTCAGTTCCAGTGTAAGCAGGATTCCCTTAGGAGTCATCAAGGTGACAGCCTTCTGCATGACACCACCCAGCAGGATCTCTGCAGCACCCTTACATGCAGCTGCTGCGCAGGAGCCTGTTGTATAGCCAAACCTCATTTTTTTATTGCCACGTATCACGTAGTAATCTTCCAGTCCGTTTTTCATGATATCTCCTTTGCTGCATTGTTGTCACATCCTGTCTGCAGATTACTATAATGTCATTTATATAACATCTACATAAAAAGGAGGGATTTCTGTGTGCAACAAAATCCCTCCTGAAAGCTCTTTTCCCGAAATATCCTCTGGTTGCCGCAGATCATATTTCTTATATACAATGAAAAGCAGACAGTATCTGGCTGTTACAGTAACGGACTTGCGCAGGAATTTCACCTGACTTCCTGTAATGCTTTTCCAGAATTATTTCCGAGAATCATTATATAATTTTGAGCAGTAAAAGTCAACGCATTTCATGGCTATACCACCTTGTTATACTACCTTATGCTTCAGCCATTTCCTACTGTGGAAGCGAAGAGAAAATACGATTCCCCGCACTGTCCAGTCAGTAAACATTCCAATCCATACAGCCATTGGGCCGAAGCCTCTGAAACGGATCAGATATACACAAAGGCAAAAACGGAATGTCCACATAGTGATACAGGATGTAAGCATTGAAAATTTTACATCTCCGGCTGCTCTGAGGCCATAAGCAGGAATAAACGCCAGGGTCCATACAATAGGTTTGACAACCGTTATCCAGGATATCATATGGAAACACATTCTTGCACTTTCCGGTTCCATACCACCCAGCTTTGTGACCGGAATGGTTAAGGCAAACACCAAAAGACAGCTTGCAACAACAATGATTTCTGCAAGAACACTTAATTTCTTAATATAGTAAACTGCCTCATCCTTTCTGCCCGCTCCCAGACACTGTCCTACTACAGTCATCAGACCGATTCCTACACCGATAGCTGCAATACCGTTAAGGTTCTCAAGGATATTCGTCATTGCCTGAGCTGCAATGGCTACCGTCCCCAGTGTAGATACGGAAGACTGTATTGCCAGCTTTCCAAGCTGAAACATGCTGTTCTCTATGCCGGACGGGATTCCCAGAGCCAGAACTCTTCTGATCATTTTTCCATCCGGACGGATCTGTCTGTAATTTCTGACTACAATAGGCTGTCTGTCCATACGAAGCTGCCAGAGTACCACTACAGCACAGAAGACTCTGGATGCAAGAGTTGCGATGGCAGCTCCTGCCACTCCCATATTGAATCCCCAGATCAGCGCCGCATTTCCGCCGATATTAATCACATTTGAAATAACCGATACTGTCATTGGCCCTCTGGTATTTCCCTGGGACCGGAATATGGATGCTCCCGCATCATAAAGTGCTATAAATGGGAAGGATAATGCCGTATAGAAGAAATACACCTGAGAGGCAGTCATAACATCTGATTCTACTTTTCCGAATATCAGTTTTAACAGCGGCACACGAAACAGCAGGCACAGAGCAGTCACTGCTACAGATATGGCAGTAATGATAAATAATACCTGTCTTGCTGATTTATTTGCCATTTCATGATTTTTCTGACCTATGTACTGTGAACAGAGGATTGCACCGCCTGCTGCCAGCGCTGAGAACGCCTGGATCACCAATACATTGATGGAATCCACCAGAGATACTGCGGATATTGCAGCAGAGCCTACATTGCTGACCATCATGGTATCCACAGTTCCCATCAGGGAATTCAGTACCTGTTCAAAAATAACCGGTATCAACAGGGTTCGGAGCATTTTGTTTGTAAAAATATGTTGCTGTTCTTTCATTTTTTCCACCTGAATCTATTTTCTTTTTTTGATTATACGCTTAATTTTCTGTGATGCAATAGAATAAAATGTATTTTTTAACGTTTTCAGGGTTACTGTTCACCCGTCACTATTCCGCGAGGTGTTTTGGCATGAATATGCCAAAATCCCGAGACATACAAGCCAAAATTCCATTGCCGCAGGCAATCTGGAATGAGTTTTGGCTACATTACTGTGAACAAAGTGAACAGTAATTTTTCAGGAAATCTGATAATTGTTCTTGTTATGTTCTTCAAAATCTGATACAGTAAATCTGTTAAAAATAAGGCAGGGCATATCAGCCCGCAATTCTTAAATCTTATACAAATCAAGAAAGCAGACAGATCATATGCAAAGAATCCTTAAATATATTATCTCCGAAAATACAACTCCGGTCACGATTCTGGACTTTCTAAAAAAAGAGGGGTTTTCCCGCCACATATTAAGCTCAATGAAGAACACTCCCAACACCATCATTCTCAATGGTGAACGTGGTTTCGGACGATCAGTGCTTAAACCGCAGGATCATCTGATCGTCACTGTTCCTGAAACCGAATCAGGAGAAAACATTATCCGTACAAAGATGGATTTGAATATCATTTATGAAGATGAGGATATCCTTGTGATAAACAAGCCTGCAGATATGCCTGTGCACCCTTCTGCGGGAAATTATGAAAATACTCTGGCAAATGGAATCGCCTGGTATTTTGCAGAAAAAGGAGAGGATTTTGTTTACCGCTGTATCAACCGGCTGGACCGGGATACCACCGGTGCTCTGATCCTTGCCAAAAATCCCCTCAGCGCAGCGATTCTGTCAGTTCAGATGAAAAAACGTCAGATTCTCAGGACTTATCTCGCACTTGTAGACGGGCTTCTTCCTGACTCCGGAACGATCAACGCTCCTATCGCACGAATGGAAGGCTCCGTGATCACCAGGGAAGTAAATTTCGGAACCGGGGAGTCTGCAATAACTCATTATGAACGGCTGGCGGCAGGAAAAGAATATTCTCTGGCCGAACTTCATCTGGAAACAGGGCGCACACACCAGATACGTGTGCATATGAAATATATCGGGCATCCTCTGCCCGGAGATTATTTATATAATCCTGATTACCGTCGGATAAACCGTCAGCCCCTTCATTCTTATCAGTTGGAGTTTACTCATCCTATAACCGGAAAGGTCATGCTTTTTACTGCTCCGCTTCCTATTGATTTTATTTCTGCCTTTTATAGCAATTCTCTAAAATAATGCATTTATAGCAACCCCATAAAACTGCAAACAAAACAGTTCATCAGTTTTATGTCTGATGAACTGTTTTGATATGAATGCATATACATTCTTACTTATTTTTCTCATAAATGATCAGAAGACCTCTCAGAAGAAGTTCCTCATCCAGAATGATTTCTCTTTTACAATGGGGAACGATTTTCTTTGCCAGACCACCGGTTGCCACTACAGTTGCCTTCTCCCCCAGTTCCTCTTCGATCCTGTCAATAATTCCATCCAGAGCTGCTGCATTGCTGTAAAGAACCCCACTCTTCATACATTCGATCGTGTTTTTCCCAATCACATGTCTTGGCGCATCAATACTGATTCCGCTGAGCTGGGAAGCCCTCGCAGTAAGTGCATCCAGGGAAACCCCTACACCCGGAAGAATCATTCCTCCTACATACTGCTTCTTACTGTTGACAACAGACGCTGTGGTTGCAGTTCCCATATCAATAAGGATTAACGGCACCGGATAACCGGCAATTCCTGCCACTGCATCAGCAACCTGATCTGCACCAAGCTGTCCCGGATTATCCATCATAATATTCAGTCCTGTCTTTACACCAGGTCCGAGAACAATTGCATTTTTCTTAAGAATTTTCTCTGCGGCAAGTTTCACAATATTTGTGATCTGCGGCACTACAGAAGAAATAATACAGCCCTCAATCTCTGTTTTTTTTATATGATAGATATCAAGAACATTCTTTAAATCCACCGCATATTCCAGTTCCGTCTTTGTACGGTTAGTAGAAAGGCGTTCTATAAAATATGTTTTCCGGTCATCAATACATCCAACTACAATGTTGGTGTTTCCAACGTCAATTGCTAAAATCATAATTATTTATCTCCAATTTCTTAATCGTCCTGTTCCCTTAACAGACAGAATCCTGCATCAGCGAAAGAATTTTATCCAGGATCCTAAAAGCTGCGTCTTCTTTACTCATAAGCGGAAGAGAGATTTCCTCATCCTGTGTGATCAATGTCAGTACATTGGTATCTCCCTGAAATCCGGCGCCCTCCACTTTCACATTGTTGGCAGCCACCATATCCAGATTTTTCTTTGCCAGCTTGGCTCTGGAATTGTCGATCACATTCTGTGTCTCCATGGAAAATCCGCAGAGAAACTGTCCGGCCCGTTTGTGTTCTCCCAGAAACTTCAGGATATCATCTGTTCTTTCCAGTTCTATGGACATCTGTCCGTCACTTTTCTTAACTTTTTCTTCACTGATCCTGGAAGGGCGGTAATCTGCCACAGCAGCAGCTTTAATAATGATGTCCTGTTCGTTGCTGACAGAAGTTACGGCTTCATACATATCCCTTGCAGTCACAACAGGCACCAGATTTACAAACATGGGAGGTTCAATTGAAGTACGTCCGCTGACCAGCGTGACATCTGCACCGCGGAGCATGGCAGCTTTCGCAATAGCATAGCCCATTTTTCCTGAAGAATGATTGGTAAGATAACGAACAGGATCAACAGATTCCTGTGTAGGACCTGCAGTTACAAGGATTTTCTTTCCTTTCAGATCTTTCTCACAGGCAGCTTCGCGCTCAATATAGGCAAGTAATGTCTCAGGTTCCGGCATTTTTCCCGCTCCTGTGTCACCACATGCCAGATATCCGCACGCCGGAGCGATCACTTCATATCCGTAATGCTCCAGAATCTTTAAATTATCCTGTACTACAGGATTCTCAAACATATTGGTATTCATGGCCGGGGAAATGAATTTTTTACATTTGCATGCCATGATCGTGGTAGTAAGCATGTCATCTGCGATCCCATGTGCCAGTTTACCGATCACATTAGCACTTGCCGGTGCGATCATCACTACATCTGCTTTCTTTGCAATCGATACATGCTCTACCTGAAACTGAAAATTCCGGTCAAAGGTATCCACCAGACATTTATTTCCTGTGAGAGTTTCAAAAGTGATCGGATTGATAAAATTCGTGGCATTCTCTGTCATCAGCACATGAACATCTGCATGGCGTTTCTTCAGCGCGCTTGCCAGATATGCAATCTTATACGCCGCAATGCTGCCTGTCACTCCCAGTAATACTGTTTTTCCTTCCAGTGTCATTTTCCTTTACCTCTTTCTCCGAACCATATTATTTCTGGCTGTTTCTACGTCTTTATACTTACATGTCAAAATCTATCATAATTCATCTTTGATAACAGGATTCTGACTTTTACAATTCTATTTATTATAGACTAATTATTATCAAAAATGCAATAAGTGATTTGTTTTATTTGCGAAACAATCAGAACGTTACTGTTCACAGTAACGTAGCCAAAATTCATTCCAGATTGCCTGCGGCAATGGAATTTTGGCTTGTATGTCTCGGGATTTTGGCATATTCATGCCAAAACACCTCGCGGGATAGAGGTATGTGAACAGTAACGGTGAACCTCAGCAAGATTACACTTAACCGTTGTTTATAAAGATTTCCTGCATTATAATAATAATCAGTCAGATATCCATAATTTGCACTGGACTCTACCTGACTTAACTGACAGACCGGATTACTATAATATACTGATATCAACATATAAATCCGGTGTATGACTTTGTGGAGGAATATAGGAATATATGAAGAATTATCAGATCACGCAATGGTGCGCAGCTTTTATCAGACAGCAGGTACAGGAAGGAGACTTCTGTATTGATGCTACAATGGGAAACGGAAATGATACGCTTCTGCTTTCGCAGCTATGCGGAGAATCAGGAAAGGTTCTTGCCTTTGATATTCAGGAGCAGGCACTGACTGCAACCCAAAAGAGACTGAACGCCGGACATGTTCCGGAAAATTACCGACTGCTTCTGGAATCTCACGCAAATATGGCAGAATATGCCACACCAGACAGTGTAAGCTGCATTGTATTTAATTTTGGTTATCTTCCCGGTGGAGATCATTCACTTGCAACCAGAGGTGAAACCAGCATTCAGGCGCTGACTCAGGCTTTAACACTTCTGAAAAAAGGCGGGATGATTTCTCTTTGTATCTACAGTGGTGGCGATTCCGGATTTGAAGAGAGGGATCAGATCCTTGACTGGCTGAAAAATCTTGATTCCCATCAATACCTGGTAATCAAAAGCGATTACTACAACCGCCCCAACAATCCGCCAATCCCGGTACTGGTAATCAAAAATTAATCCGTAATTGTTCCCTTCTTAAACCAAACAGCAGGAAAGATTTTTTCATATCTTCCCTGCTGTTTTTTGCTGTGCCTTTTTTCAATTTTTGTTCTGTTTTTCGGACACTTGCTTTATTTTCTGTTTTACTTAATCTGTAATGGTAATCTTCTCAATAACCGGCTGCTGATCTGACGGGATTGTTCCATTGTCGTCTGTCGGTTTTGCATCCTTGCAGATCTTATCAACAATATCCATGCCTTCTGTCACATGGCCAAATCCTGCATAATCTCCGTCCAGAAATGTACTGTCTGCCTGAACAATAAAGAACTGCGAGCTTGCGCTGTCCGGATCACTGGCTCTTGCCATGGAAATAGTCCCTCTTGTGTGGGAAATATCATTGTCTACTCCATTGTTGCTGAACTCACCCTTAATATTCTCTTCAGATCCACCTGTTCCGTCTCCGTTGGGATCACCACCCTGGATCATGAATCCATCCATGATACGGTGGAATGTCAGTCCGTCATAAAAACCTTCCTGTGCAAGTTTCACGAAATTTGTCACTGTGATCGGTGCTGTATCTGCATCCAGTTCCACATCAATCGTACCGTAATCCTTTACTTCAATCTCTGCGTGATGAATTCCTGTCAGTTCTTTGGAAGTATCCAGAAGCACACTGGTTGTACTGCTGTCTGAAGAATCTTTATTTTCAGAATCTGTATCAGCAGAATCACTCTTTTCATCAGAACCATCAGAAAATCCGGCTTTTTCTGCCTCTTCTTCACTTGCTACATTATCACTGTCAGAAGAAGCAGCTTTTGTCTCCGTCTCTTCCTGAGAAGAAGTCTCCTCTTTCGCTGTTTCCTCTGTTTTTGTACTCTCTTCTGTTTTATCACTGCTGCCACATCCTGCCAGTAAACCTGCTGACATAGCTGTAACACAAAGTGCTGCCAGTAATTTTCTTTTCATTTTCCTTTACCTCCGAAATCATTTACAACAATCTGATTATAACCTATCTCAGAAAAAAAACAACTCTTTTCACAAAATGTTCAGATTGTGGATGTTTCCTGTGTTTACTTCTTTCTGATTGCCTGTTAAAATGTATATGGCTGTTCAGTTCTGTACCTTCCCTTTTTGCAGTGAAACCGGAACAACAGACTGATGAACAGTCAGAATATATCTGCAAAAGAAAGCGAGGAATCCAAAATGGAAAAAATAACAAGTTTTACCATTGACCATATCAAATTACAGCCTGGAATTTATGTTTCACGTAAGGATCCGGTTGGCGGCAGTATGATCACTACCTTCGATATCCGTATGACTTCTCCTAACGAAGAACCTGTGATGAATACCGCTGAGCTTCACACGATCGAGCATCTGGCAGCAACATTCCTGAGAAATCATAAAGAGTTCGGCTCTAAAATGATCTACTGGGGACCGATGGGATGCCGTACAGGTAATTATCTTCTTTTAAATGGCGATTATGAGTCCAAGGATATCGTTCCGCTTATGATCGAGACTTTTGAATTTATACGTGATTTTGAAGGTGAAGTTCCGGGAGCATCTGCAAAAGACTGCGGAAATTATCTGGATATGAATCTGCCTATGGCAAAATATCTGGCAGGAAAATTTCTGGATGAAGTTCTTTATGATATCAAGCCGGACAGACTTATTTATCCACAGTAACATTCTACAGTATTACAGCAATCCTCATAAACAACACACCGAAAAAGATTTCTATCGTATTTTTCAGACAAAAAAAGCAGAAGCTGACAGGTCATTATCCCCTGCAGCTTCTGCTTTTACTTATACATTTCTGTCAACATTTTTCCAAAAAAGCCTTTATTGTACCTCTCATAGAAATATATTCAAAGAGGACTGATACAAATTTTTATATCATCAGATTATTCTGCACTTTCATCATAAGACGTATCTGCTGATGTATCTGCTGCAGTCTCACCTGCGTCTGCTGCCGGAGCTGTTGTTGTCACAAAATCTCCGCTTGCATAACAGGTCTGTCCATTATAATCCACACGAATCCATCCATTCTCGCATACACCTGTACTGTTCAGCTGAGTTCCGGCTGCCACACTTGAAATCAGATCTGCATCTGAACTTGCATCAGAACGAAGATTTAATTCTGATGACGCATAATAGGTATCGGATTTCACTTCTACTTTTACACCACTGGCTGTCTGCTCTGCTGCCGGCGTTGGTGTTGCTTCCGGTGTTGGTGTTGCCTCTGAAGCCTCAGGAGTAGGTGTGACTTCCGGTGTTGGTGTTACTTTAACGATCATAACGCTGGAATCAATAGTAGGATCAAATCCGCATCCCTGAGCAGCAAATGCAAGTCCCAGTACAAGAACCAGCCAAAGTGATTTCTTCATAAGTAGTTTCCTCCTTTATCAAACACGCTCTGTCCCCTCGTGTTTTCTGTGTTCGCTTTATGTATTAATATACACGATTCTTACAGATAATTCAAGTATGCGTTTTGTCCTGCTTTGTCTGCTTTCTTCTATTTGCGCGGAATTGCTGCAGGGTTACTGTTCACTCCGTTCTCAGTAACGTAGCCAAAATTCATTCCAGATTGCCTG
>OGOM01002733.1_pt1 | contig 9937 bp, 9 predicted proteins | sample 1552681 | NCBI WGS metagenome assembly OGOM01 (sample SAMEA2580188, study PRJEB22360) | human gut metagenome | biome: human gut; feature: human-associated habitat; material: faeces | place: Denmark | collected 2008/2010 | reverse complement strand
CAGAAGGTTTGGGCTTTGCCATCCCCATCAACGATGCCATCAAGGTGGCACAGGATCTGCTGGAGAACGGCTATGTCTCCGGCCGCCCCTACATGGGCATCACCTATCTGGCTGTGACCGATGCCCAGACCGCAGCACAGCTCAACGTCACTGCCTACGGCGTTTACGTTGTTGATGTTGTGCAGGGCGGCCCCGCCGACAAGGCCGGTCTGAAGACCGGTGACCGCATCGTAAGCATCGACGGCACCGAGATCGCCCAGAAGGACGACCTTGGCACCCTGATCCAGCAGCATGCCGCCGGTGATACCCTTTCCATCACCGTGGCCCGGGAAGGCCAGATGCAGACCGTCAGCCTGACCCTGGGCGAAAAGAACGCCCAGACCCAGCAGGCACAGAAAAACTCCTGATTCTCCCCAATCTTTTTCCTGATCAATAAATCAAAAATCCCCTGACCGGCGTGAACTGGTCAGGGGATTTTCAATTACAGGTTGTCGAAAGTTATGGTATACTAAACTCGCTGCCAGAGATGACAGCAAAGGCGCTGTGTCCACAACGCAGGCGGCTGCTCCTTACCGGCCCAAACGCCGGGTAAGGCATTTTTCTTGAGAAGTTGCCACTCCCCGGATGCTTACGGGCAGAAAGGGGGTGAGAACCATGAGTTTTTCGGATGTTGCAGTGTTGTTGACGCTGATCGGCGGAACCATCTTCGTAACGTTTCAGATTACATGGAAAATCGCCACAAGCGATAAAAAACGCAAGAAAAAATGACCGCCTCACAGTTCCCCAACTTGAACGGTCATTTTTCTTGATCACCAGGTAAGGAGCCAGTCGTTTACGGGCCAGCGCCTTTTCTATTTGTAGTATAGTCAATTTTTAACGATTTGTCAAGGATGTGTTCCCTATGCTTTCAACCACCCTTTCCCCTCTCGTGGAAAAACTCTCCAATTTTCTCTCTGCCCATCCTGCCGCCCCGGTGCTGGTGGCGCTGGACGGCCGGTGCGGCAGCGGCAAAACCACGCTGACCGAGATGCTGACCGAGCGCTACGGCGCCAAGGCCTATTACGAGCAGAGCGACAATCCCTACATCGGGGATTTCTACAACGATATGAATCGTTGGTCGTTCAATCTGCAAATGTATTTTCTGGGCAGCCGCATTCAGCAGACGATGGATATTCTGCGCAGCGGTCCGGTCGATATTTTTCAGGATCGGACGGTGTACGAGGATGCCTATATTTTCGCCGACAACCTGCATCGCATGGGGCTGATGTCGGGTCGGGACTTCGATACTTATATGAGTATCTTCGGGTTGATTACCAACCTGGTGCCCCGGCCGGATCTGTTGATTTACCTCAAGGCCAGCGTGCCGACGCTCATTTCGCAGATCCGCCGCCGGGGTCGCGCCTACGAAATGAACATCGACGAACAGTACCTGCGGCGGCTCAACTACCGTTACGACGACTGGATCGAACATATCTACCGGGGCGAAGTGCTCGTGATCGATAAGGATCGTGAGGATTTCGTCGCGGATGCTGCGGTGATGGAGAAGATCTGCGCTCGTCTCGACCGGAAGCGGGAGGAGCTCGAAACCGCTAAAAAATAGTCTCGATGTTGCCGGAATCTTTCACGCGGCGGGTTATGGCCGAGCTGGGACCGGAGGAGGGGCGTGCGCTGTGTGAGGCGCTCGAAGGCCCGGCGCCGACGTCCGTCCGCCTGCATCCGCAGCGTCCCTGCCGCTGGAGCGGAGCCGAGGCGGTTCCCTGGTCGCCGGCAGGACGTTACCTGACGGAGCGGCCTTCGTTTACGCTCGATCCGGCTTTCCATGCCGGGGCTTATTACGTGCAGGAGGCTTCGTCGCAGTTCCTGGCTCACGTGCTGGCCGGGGAGGAGGTCGCCGGAAAACGGATTCTGGACCTTTGCGCCGCGCCGGGGGGAAAGACGACGCTCTATGCGTCGCTCGCAGGCAGCGACGGGCTGGTAGTGGCGAATGAAGTCAATCGCCAGCGGGCGGCTGTTCTGGCGGATAACGTCCGCAAGTGGGGGCTGGGAAACGTGGCGGTGACGGTGAACGAGCCGGCACAGATCGCGGTGCTCGAAGGATGGTTCGACATCGTGGCGGTGGATGCCCCCTGTTCCGGCGAGGGAATGTTCCGCAAGACACCCGAGGCACGGGACGAGTGGAGCGAGAACAATGTGAAAATATGTGCCGTCCGGCAGGCGGAGATTCTGCGCGAAGCGTGGAAGACGCTGCGTCCCGGCGGATTGCTGATATACAGCACCTGCACGTTCAACCGACTGGAAAACGAAGGATCGCTGGAGGGATTGCTGGCCGAAGCGGGTGAAGAGATCGTCGAATCGACCGCTTTCGATTGCCCGCCGGAGTGGGGTGTGGTTTGCGGTCGGGTCGGTCCTTTCCGGACGTTCCGTTTCTATCCGCACCGGACCCGGGGCGAGGGGTTTTTTGCGGCAGTGGCCCGTAAGGTGCCCGATGGCGGAAGCCGTGTCCGTGTGCCCAAGTCCCGCCGAACGATTTTCACGCCCGCCGGACGCAGGGAGTGTGCGGAACTGGCCCGTTGGATCGCCGAACCCGGGCGGATGCGCTTTGCGGCGGTGGCGGATGTCTATTATGCGTATTACGAATCGCAGTACGAGGCGGTGAAAATGCTGGCCGAATCGCTGCGCGTGATCGCCTCGGGTGTTGCGATGGGGCAGATCTTCAAGGAGCGGCTCAAGCCCGATCATGCGCTGGCGATGTTTTGCGGATTGAACCGCAGAGCGGTGCCTGTTGCCGAGTTGTCCGAAGAGGAGGCGCTGCGGTTTCTGCGCAAGCAGGAGGCTGCGGCTGCGGCTTTCGCCGAGGGGATGAATCTGGTGACGCACGGGGGAGCGGCCCTGGGTTTCGCCAAGCGGATTCAGAACCGGGTAAACAATATGTATCCCAACTCGTTGCGGATATTCAACCTGTAATTGTACATGTTATGGCCAAGAAACTATTCTATTCGATGGGCGAGGTAGCGGAGATGTTCGACGTCAATGCTTCGCTGATCCGTTTTTGGGAGACGAAATTCGATATCCTGCGCCCGCAGAAGAACAAGAAGGGCAATCGCCTCTTTTCTCCGGCCGATGTCGAAAACCTGAAATTGATCTATCATCTGGTCAAGGAGCGGGGCATGACCCTCGACGGTGCCGCCCGTTGTCTGAAACAGAATAAAGGAACCATTTCGCGCGATGCGGAGCTGCTCGAACGTCTTCAGCGTGTCCGGGCCCTGCTCGAAGAGGTGCGGGCCGAACTCAAGGAGAGTGCGGAGGACCGGGCGGTTGTCGCGGAAAACGGGGCTGGAGAGGCGGCCGAAGTACCGGCGCTTCCGGTTCGTACCCAGAAGAAGCCTGCCGCGCAGGAGTCGGCGGACGATGCAGGAGGGGAGGGAGCGGAGACTAAAGGACCCGTGCAGGTGATCGAACCAGGTCCCCGGAGCGAAAAGCCGGCTCCGAAACGCTCGGCTGCGCGTCAGCCCCGGCGCAAGAAGGAGAAAGAGGAGGCGGAGAGCAAGGAACTGTTCGCTTTCTACGAACAGTCGTTGTTTTAGACGGACGTTTTGAAATACGGCAGGCGGGTACATTTTGCCTTCGCCTCCGATTCGGAGGGCGTTGCGGACCGCTACGGTGACCGACCCCACCGGGTATGCGAACGAACCCGATACTTCGGTATATCTTTTGGGGCGCGTAGCGCCGCAAGTCCCTTCGAGGTGGGGATTTCGGGGATGGGCAGCGTTATAAACGGGACCACAGGCCGCGAACAAGCGGCCGTCGAATATGGTACATTGAAAATATAATTGCCTTTTCAAATAATGTAGTAGGATCATGAAAATCAAGGATATTGCCGAAGTGATCGAACGATATGCTCCGCTCCGTTTGCAGGAGTCGTATGACAATGCCGGTCTCATCGTGGGACGGCCCGAGGACGAAGTGCATAAGGCGCTGCTGGCCGTCGATGTGACCGAAGAGGTGCTGGATGAGGCGGAACAGACGGGGTGCGATCTGATAATCACGCACCATCCGATCGTTTTCCATGCCCTCAAGCGGTTCAATTCGGCCTCTTATGTGGAGCGGTGCGTCGAGCGGGCGATCCGCCGGGGAATAGCGCTCTACGCCTGTCATACCAACCTGGACAGTGCGCCGGGCGGCATGAGCTGGCGGCTGGCGGAGATGCTCGGCGTGGAAGAGTTGCGGGGGTGCTGCAGCCGACCGATCCTGCGGACGGGCGGGTCGGCTTCGGGGTGGTGGGCGAACTGCCGCAGTCCATGTCGGTGCGGGATTTTATGCACCGTATCCAGGAGCGTCTGTCGGTACAGGTGATCCGCCATTCCGAGCTGGTCAGGGAGCAGGTGCGGCGGGTGGCCGTATGTACCGGGGCAGGAGCCTCGCTGCTCGGCGAAGCGCGTCGTGCGCAGGCCGATGTGTATGTCACTTCGGACCTTAAATACAATGATTTCATGACCCCCGACGGAGCCTTCGTGGTGGCCGATATCGGCCATTTCGAGAGCGAATATTGCGCAATCGATATTTTATTTGATATTTTATCGAAAAATTTATTTACCTTTGCGGTTCGCAAGAGTGTAAATTCACGTAATCCGATCGGTTACATAGTTCCGTCTAAACAATAAAAACACGATATGGCAACACAGAAAAAGACAGCTGAAGTTGATTATTCGATGCAGGAGAAAATCCTGGCCCTCTACGATCTCCAGAAGATCGACAGCCAGATCGATTCGATCAACAAGGTGAAGGGTGAGCTGCCGCTCGAGGTGCAGGATCTCGACGACGAATTGGCCGGTTTGAAGGCGCGTGTCGAGAATATCAATGCCGAAATCGAGGAGCTCAACGCCCTCTCCAAGCAGCGCAAGCGCGAGGTGGATCAGGCCAAGATACTCATCGGCAATTACAAGGAGCAGCAGAACAACGTCCGGAATAACCGCGAGTTCGATGCCATTACCAAGGAGATCGAGTATCAGGAGTTGGAAATCGAACTGGCCGAAAAGCGTCTGAAAGAGTATGCTGCCGGAATCAAGGTCAAAAAGGCGCAGGTCGAAGAGACCGAGGCCCTGATGGCGGAACGCCGGAAGGATCTCGAAGCCAAACAGGCCGAGTTGCAAAGTATCGAGGCCGAGACGGCTTCGCAGGTGGCGGAATTTACGGACCAGGCGGCCAAAGCGCAGGCCAAGATCGACGAACGGCTGCTGGAGGCCTATCAGCGAATCCGTCGCAACGTACGCAACGGACTCGCAGTGGTGACGGTACGACGCGATGCGTGCGGCGGATGCTTCAACCGGATCCCGCCGCAGCGCCAGATGGAGATCCGTCAGGGCAAGAAGATCATCATTTGCGAATACTGCGGTCGTATTCTGGTGGCCGATCCCGAAGAGCAGCAATAGCAAGCGTTTGGGGTTGAACGATTTGTAGCCCGACCTTCCCACGGAAGGTCGGGCTGTATTCGTTGAGTCGAAACGGGGACGGCCTCTTTTCCGAATGAGGATTTCGAAACCCCGATTGCTTTTTTTCGATACGATCGTTGCGTTCGGATGAAACTTTTGCCGCGAAATCGTTGTTTTTTCCAAATAATAATTAATTTTGCGATGATGTAACTTTTTGAAATACCCGATAGATGAAGATAGCTCTGGCTCAATTGAATTATACGGTCGGCGACGTCGCAGGAAATACAAACAAGATCATCGAATCCGTACGTCGTGCGAAAGCCGAAGGCGCGGACCTCGTCGTTTTTGCCGAGCAGGCGATCAGCGGTGCTCCTTCGTTCGATTTGCTGCGGAAAAATCCTTTTTTGGAACAGTGCGAAGATGCGTTGATGCGGATTGCTGCCGAATGCGATACGGTGGATGCGATCGTGGGGCTTCCGATTCTCACCAAGGAGGGGACGATCAGTGCCGCAGCGTTGATTCAACAAGGAAGAGTCGTCCGCTATGTGGGAAAACAGAATATCACCGTGCGCCGCGAATTGGGATTTCTGACCCCTTCGAAAGGTTGCGAATACGTTACGATACGGGGTTGCCGCTGTGCGCTGGTCGTAGGCGACGATCTTTTTCATACCCCGGATTTCGACAAGTCGGTCGAAACCGTCATCAATATCCATGCCCGCCGCTACCGCAAGGGCGACTTGAGTCGTCGGTACGACGTAATCCGGAATATCGCCTACGTCAAGGGAAAGAATGTGGTGATGGTCAATCAGGTCGGCGGTGCTACGGAGCTGGTTTACGACGGGATGTCGGGCGTGATGGACAACTGGGGCAAGCTGGTGCGGCTGCTGAAAAGTTTCGAAGAGGACTTTCAGGTGTTCGATACCGAAAATCCCGCTTGCAGCGTCGAGTCCGTCCCTGTGTCGGTGAACGACCGTACCCGCTTCATTTACGAGGCGGCTTGTTGCGGTCTGCGGGATTTCTTCGTTAAAAACGGGTATAAAAAGGCCTGTGTCGGCGTTTCGGGCGGTATCGACTCCGCCGTGGTCGCTTGTCTGGCGGTTGCAGCGCTGGGGGCGGAGAACGTGCGGGGATTGATGATGCCCTCACAGTTTTCGTCGGAAGGATCGGTCGAGGATGCCAAGCAACTGGCCGAAAACCTCGGTATCGAGTTCCATGTCGTGCCGATCACGGAGGCTTACCGCAGTATCGTCGATACGTTGATCCCGGTGATCGGCGGTACGGATTTCGATGCGACGGAGGAGAATATCCAGTCCCGCATCCGCACGTTGATGCTTATGGCCCTGCAGAACAAGAACGGCTATGTCCTGCTCAACTGTTCCAACAAGAGCGAGAATGCGCTCGGTATCTGTACGCTCTACGGCGATACCGGCGGCGCTTTCAGCGTGACGGGCGATCTGTATAAGACCGAGATGTACGACTTGGCCCGCTATATCAACCGGAAATTCGGTGCACCCATTCCTGAAAACATCCTGACCAAAGAGCCTTCTTCGGAGCTTCGGCCCAACCAGAAGGACAGCGACATGCTGCCCTCTTACGAGGTGGTGGATGCCATCCTGTACCGTCTGATCGAAGACGGACAGTCGCGTGAAGAGATCATCAATGCCGGATTCGACAGCGACGAGGTACAGAAAATCTATGCGATGGTCATGCGTAACGAAAAGAAGCGTTTTCAGTATCCGCCGGTGCTTCGACTCTCGTCCTCCTCGTTCGGGCATGAGTACCGTATGCCATTGACCCATAAATATGTAAAGTGACCCGATGGACCGTATCGAACATAGCGGGGTGGTGAAGCGCGTCGATGCGGAGAGGGTTTGTGTGGAAATTACGGCTCATGGCGCCTGCGGGGGCTGCAAGGCCCGCGAAGCCTGCGGTTTGGGTGAGACCGGGCAGAAAATCGTGGAGATACGTACTCCGGCTGCGGCGACGTATCGTCCCGGCGACAGGGTGACGGTCGCTATAACCCGACGAACGGGAGCGGTCGCGGTTTTGTTGGCTTATGTCGTGCCTTTCGTCGTCCTGATCGGCGTGGTGGCAGTATGCTATCTGCTCGGCGCGGGCGATGGGGCGGCGGTACTTGCAGGATTGGGATCTGTCGTCCTGTACTATGGGATTCTCTGGCTTCTGCGCCGGAAGATCGATAATGCGATTCATTTCACAATATCCGAATAATATGGAGGTATTACTTTACACAGTGCTTACACTTTGCGTGTTGGGAATCCTTGCCGCGCTGATCCTCTATTTCGTGGCACAAAAGTTCAAGGTCGAGGAAGATCCCCGGATCGACGAGGTCGAAAAGATGCTGCCCGGTGCGAACTGCGGCGGCTGCGGATTCGCCGGATGTCGCGGTTTGTCCGATGCGTTGGTGAAGCGGACCGACATCTCTTCGCTCTTCTGCCCGGTGGGCGGGGCCGAAGTGATGAAGACCGTCGCTGCCTACCTGGGCAAGGCTGCTCCGGAGAAGGAGCCCCAGGTGGCTACCGTCCGCTGCGGCGGCAGTTGCGAGAAACGTCCCCGGATCAATGCGTACGACGGTGTTACGTCCTGCGCGGTGGCTGCTTCGCTTTATGGCGGAGAAACGGGGTGTACGTACGGCTGCCTGGGATACGGGGATTGTGTGACGGTTTGTAACTTCGATGCCATAGCGATAAATCCCGAAACGAGGCTTCCAGAGGTCGATTTCGACAAATGTACGGCCTGCGGCGCGTGTGTCAAGGCTTGTCCCAAGTCGATTATCGAGTTGCGGAAGAAGTGGCCCAAGCAGCGGGCGGTTTACGTCGCGTGCGTGTCGAAAGACAAAGGGGCGGTGGTGATGAAAGCCTGCAAAGCCGGCTGTATCGGCTGCGGAAAGTGTGAGAAAGTGTGTCCGTTCGGAGCCATTACGATCCAGAACAACCTGGCTTTCATCGACTCCTGGAAATGCAAGCTCTGCCGCAAGTGCGTGAACGAATGCCCCACCGGTGCCATCCGTCTGGTCGGTATGGAGCCGCTGCCCAAGGAGCCTAAAGCCGCTCCTGCATCGAAGCAAACGTCGGCAGCGGGAGAGAAGCCGGCTTCGGAGGAGAAGAAGACTGAAAAAACCGAATCCTGATCCGAACGATAAAACCGAAAACAAACGCTATGAAGACATTTCCGAGAGGCGGAGTACATCCGTCGGATAACAAGTTGAGTCGGGCGGAGGCCGTCGAGGTACTGGCGTTGCCCGATGTGGTGAATGTTCCTTTGTCGCAGCATATCGGTGCGCCGGCGGTTGCGAAGGTGGCCAAGGGCGACAAGGTGAAGGTGGGAGAGTTGATCGCCGAAGCCGCCGGTTTCGTGTCGGCCAATATCCATGCGCCCGTGTCGGGCACCGTGACGGGGGTGGATATGCTGCCCAACGGGCAGGGAATCCGCCAGATGATGATTACGATCCGTCGCGAGGGGGATGAATGGGCCGAAGGGATCGACACTTCGAAGGAGCTCGTGCGCGAATGTACGCTTTCGGCTCCGGAGATTCTTGCCAGGATCAAGGAGGCGGGTATCGTCGGTATGGGCGGTGCGGCGTTCCCCACGCAGGTCAAACTGACGGTGCCTGCCGGGAAAAAGGTCGAGCACTTGATTATCAATGGTGTCGAGTGCGAACCTTACCTGACGTCCGACCATCGGGTGATGCTCGAACGGAGTGAAGAGCTGCTCGTGGGCGTCACGATCCTGATGCGGGCGCTCGGCGTGAGCGGCGCTTCGATCGGAATCGAGAACAACAAACCGGATGCGATCGCCCGATTGAGCCGGCTGGCTCCGTCGTACCCCGGAATCCGGGTCGTTCCGCTTCGGGTCCGTTATCCGCAGGGGGGCGAAAAACAGTTGATCGCGGCCGTTACGGGTCGGGAGGTTCCGCCGCCGCCGGGACTGCCGATCGACGTGGGGGCCGTCGTCTGCAATGTTTCGACGACGGTGGCCGTGTACGATGCGGTGCAGAAGAACAAACCTTTGATCGAGCGGGTGGTGACTGTTACGGGCCGCCAGATGGAGGCTCCGAAAAATCTGCTCGTCCGTTTCGGAACGCCGGTGGCTGTCCTGTTGGAGGCTGCGGGAGGCGTGCCGGCCGGGGATGTGAAAGTGCTCAACGGCGGGCCGAGGATGGGACGGGCGATGAGCAACCTCGCCTCACCGGTGGTCAAAGGCTGTTCGGGTATTACGGTGCTCGGGGGGGCGGCAGCCCTGCGTGGTCGGGAGAGCTCCTGTATCAAATGCGCCAAATGCGTGTCGGCCTGCCCGATGGGATTGGAGCCTTATTTGTTGTCGGCGCTTGCTGAACATACCGAATTCGAGAGAATGGAGAAAGAAAGAATAATGGATTGTATCGAGTGCGGTTCTTGCCAGTTCACCTGTCCTGCGAACCGTCCGTTGCTGGACTATTGCCGTTTGGGTAAAGGTAAAGTAGGAGCGATCATCCGTGCACGTCAAGCTAA
>OGOM01002732.1_pt1 | contig 9937 bp, 10 predicted proteins | sample 1552681 | NCBI WGS metagenome assembly OGOM01 (sample SAMEA2580188, study PRJEB22360) | human gut metagenome | biome: human gut; feature: human-associated habitat; material: faeces | place: Denmark | collected 2008/2010 | reverse complement strand
GCACACCGCCTACGGGCATGATGTACGGCAAGTTGATTTCAGTGCTTGTAGAAGAGGACAGCTCTATCTTAGCCTTCTCGGCAGCTTCCTTCAGACGTTGCATAGCCATCGGGTCTTGAGTCAGGTCGGCACCTTCGTCGTTCTTGAACTCCTGAACCAGCCAGTCGATGATTACCTGGTCGAAGTCGTCACCACCCAGGTGAGTGTCACCGTTGGTTGACAATACTTCGAACACACCGCCACCGAATTCGAGGATAGAGATATCGAATGTACCACCACCAAGGTCGAATACGGCAACCTTCATGTCCTTGTGAGACTTGTCAATACCGTAAGCAAGAGCTGCGGCAGTCGGCTCGTTCACAATACGCTTCACTTCAAGACCTGCAATCTGTCCGGCTTCCTTTGTAGCCTGACGTTGGGAGTCTGAGAAGTATGCGGGGACGGTAATTACGGCTTCTGTCACTTCTTGTCCCAGATAATCCTCGGCAGTCTTTTTCATCTTCTGCAGAATCATTGCAGAGATTTCCTGCGGAGTATAGAGACGTCCGTCGATGTCTACACGCGGAGTATTGTTGTCACCCTTTACTACTTTATAAGGCATGCGGCCGATTTCTTTCTGCACCTGGTCCCAGTTTTCGCCCATGAAACGTTTGATGGAGAAAACCGTACGGGTGGGGTTCGTGATAGCCTGACGCTTGGCAGGATCACCGATTTTACGTTCGCCACCATCAACAAATGCTACTACTGAAGGAGTGGTGCGCTTACCTTCACTGTTTGCAATTACTACAGGTTCGTTACCTTCGAATACTGCAACGCAAGAGTTTGTTGTTCCTAAGTCAATACCAATAATTTTTCCCATGATCGTTATTTTTTTATTTGTTATTATTCTGTTTCGACGTCCACCTCAGTGGCAGACGCCAATAAAAAGACAAACGTTGTGCCAAATTGTTCAGAGCAGCCGCAGATTTATACTTGTGGCAGTTTGTCTGTCAGTTTGGCAGAATTAAAATCATTTTTTCTGTCGGAAATTACCATTTGTTAATTTCCATTCCATTCAAAAGCTCTACTTTTGTCGCCCGAATCAGAGATAATAAAACATGAACAACATTAATCATTTTCCTTGCATATCTTTAACCGTTCCTCCATGGAGGAAATATTGTTCCAGCGTGGAGAAAATATCATTCCACCACGGGGGAAATATCGTTCCACCATGGTGGAACGATTAAGGATTAGTTAACATTGGGCTTAATCGTAGCAACGGAAATGATTGGTTTTCACATATTAAAGAAATAAATAAGATGAGTATGGAAAAGATGAGAGACAGTATCGACTTCAAGAACACGGACATCAAGACATTGTTCCGCAAACTATTGCTCCCTACTGTACTGGGGATGATTTTCTCCGCACTATTCGTTATCACCGACGGCATCTTTGTCGGAAAAGGAATCGGCAGTGATGCTTTGGCGGCGGTCAACATTGTGGCACCGCTATGGTTGTTTTCTACGGGTGTGGGACTTATGTTCGGCGTCGGCGCCTCTGTGGTAGCCTCCATTCATCTGTCACACGGAAAGGTCAAGGTGGCACGCATCAATATCACGCAGTCGGTAGTCATATCTTCCTTGTTGCTGATGTGCACCTCCACCCTATTCTGTTCATTTGCCCCGCAGGTGGTAAAGCTGCTCGGAGGGTCTGAACGGCTCACGCCATTGGCTGTGGAATACATGCTTTGGTTTGTGCCTTTCTCTCTGTTCACGGCATTGCTCAATTCGGGTATGTTTTTTCTGAGGCTGGACGGTTCGCCCAACTTCGCCATGATGTGCAATGTGGTGGCTGCCGTTCTGAACATCCTATTGGATTATCTGTTCATCTTCCCCTTTGGCTGGGGAATGTTCGGTGCCGCACTGGCAAGTGCCATAGGTACCACGGTAGGCGCATTGATGATAGTATTCTATCTACTGCGCCGCCAGTGCACACTGCGCTTCCACCCCATTAAGATGAGCCGGAAAAGCATGCAACTGATGCGCCGCAACATTGGCTATATGTGCCGATTGGGTTCCTCCGCCTTCTTGTGCGAGGTGGCGATTGCCTGCATGATGTTTGTCGGCAACCAGGTGTTCATCCATTATCTGAAGGAAGACGGAGTGGCGGCATTCAGCATTGCCTGCTATTTCTTTCCTATTATATTTATGGTATATAATGCCATTGCGCAGTCGGCACAGCCGATTATCAGTTATAACTACGGCCTGAACGAGAGCCAACGTGTCCGCCGCGCCTACTTGCTGGCACTGAAAACGGCCATAGGCTGCGGGGTATGTTTTGCCCTGACCACAATATTCTGCAGCCCTGAAATTGTCGGCATGTTCATAGACCGCAGTTATCCGGCTTATGACATAGCGGTAAAAGGGTTGCCTTTGTATGCCACCGGCTTCGTGTTCTTTGCCGTCAACATCGTATCCATCGGCTATTTCCAGAGTGTGGAGCGTGCCAAGTATGCCACAGTTATCACCCTGCTGCGTGGTTTTATCCTGCTGACAGCCTGCTTTTTCGGACTGCCCCTGCTATTGGGAGACCGGGGAATCTGGCTTGCCACTCCTCTTGCAGAAATGCTGACAACCCTCTTTATCCTCGTGATTTACATATCCGGGAAAAAGGAGCATAAAGAAAAATCCGTATCTTTAGACAAGATGGGCTGCACCCCAACATAACTTTTTCATGCAAGCATAAAAGTCCTGTCTTCGGTTTACACTATCTTTGCAGCATGGAAACTATGATAAAGAAATTCTGCAAGAAGTATAAACTACCGGAAAACACTTTGCACGAACTTCTGTCACACATGGCAGAAGTTCGTTTCAGCAAGGGAGAACTCATTATCAGCGAAGGGGAAAGGAACAGCAACTTCTATCTTTTGAAGAAAGGCATCTGGCGCGCCTACTACCTGACAGACGGCACGGAAAACTCCCTTTGGTTCGCCGCACCGGGCGACACAGCTTTCTCATCGTGGGGATATGTGGACAGCGAGGTTTCCCTCATCAACATCGAATCGGTGAATGAAAGCATCGCCTATTGTATCAGTAAGCCTGAGCTGGAAGCCCTTTTTTCGCATTCCATAGACATGGCCAACTTCGGCAGAAGAATCTTTGAGCGGGAAATTCTGTCGGTAGACAGTTCCACAGTAGCCTACGGCACCCCTCCCACTGCCAAAGAAAGGTACATGACGCTGATGGAAGAGAATCCGGAACTGCTGCAGGATGTACCGCTCAAGTATCTGGCTTCTTATCTCTACATCACTCCGCAATCCCTGAGCCGGATACGCGCAGGATTAAAGAAAAAGTAAAAGACCTTTTTATGTCAAGATGCAAAAAAGGCTCTTAGCAGATTATTTCTGTAAGAGCCTTTTTTATTTCAACCTATCTTGTCAGTTCTTCACCAACACCATCACCAGGTTATTGTCAGCATCGTACAGCCCGATGCCTCCGCCTGCCAGCTTGCCAAAAGACTGAACGGAATTCAAGGCTTTCAGCACACGGCCTTCCACCTCCATATCAGGGCATGCCATCATGGTACTGATAACTTGCGGGAAAGAGATTGCCGACGGGTTTTCATCATCAACCTGGAAAGCGCCGTTAATCAGATTGCAACCCGCATTGCCGTGCAAGCGCTTTTCTGCAATATTAAATTCAATGAACGGCTGCTTCTCCATTCCGTCGGGAATAGCCTCGCCCGCAGCCTCACTAATTATCCACTTTCCTTCCAAATCAGACAACTTGGAAACGGATTCTTTCTTCTGCAACACGACTATGGGACGATTGGAAGCACCGCATAAAGCTATATTTTCCTTTCCCAGCTTCTTATACTTTTTCACTTTGTTCAAAGCCGACAACACATTATTTTCTACAGTCATATCCGGACAAGCCATACGGGTACTTGCCAAAGCGCCAAGGTCAATCGTGCCGGGCTTGGCATTCACGTCAAACGAACCCATCATACGGTTGCAACCACTGTTGCCAAATACTTTTCCAGTCTTTGTGTCAAAACCGATATAGGGAAATTCCTGACCCGGAGCAGGGACTACGGCAGTACCATTCACTTCAATAATATTCCACTCACCGCTGATGGAAGAAAGAGTTGCGGCATTTTTGGTTGATGCACAAGAAGACAAGCCCATCAACACGCTTGCCATGCATAGGGAAACAAATACTTTTTTCATTGTTATTCGTTGTTTAAGTTAATTTATTCAAGGGGCAAATATATAGAAAATAACCCAAATGCAAGTAATTTGTTTAATATTTGAAGCATTTGCCCCAAAGTATTTAGCAGGATTTTAATGTTTATCTAAGAATTAACCCTTATATTTGCTCTCCGTATTTTTTATAAACCTAATATAATAATATAGTACAAAGAAATGGGTAAAGTTCTTATTATCGGTGCAGGCGGTGTAGGTACCGTTGTTGCGCACAAAGTGGCTCAAAATCCTGATGTGTTTACAGAAATCATGATAGCCAGCCGCACCAAGTCCAAATGTGACGCTGTTGTCAAGGCAATCGGTAACCCGAACATCAAAACCGCCCAGGTAGATGCCGACAGCGTGGACGAACTGGTAGCACTCTTCAATAGTTTCAAACCCGAAATCGTCATCAACGTAGCCCTCCCCTACCAAGACCTCACCATCATGGAGGCTTGCCTGCAAAGCGGAGTCAACTATCTGGATACCGCCAATTATGAGCCGAAAGATGTTGCCCACTTTGAATACAGTTGGCAATGGGCCTATAAGAAACGCTTCGAAGATGCCGGACTGACCGCCATCCTCGGTTGCGGTTTCGACCCGGGAGTGAGCGGCATCTATACTGCATACGCCGCCAAACATCATTTTGACGAAATACAATATCTGGACATCGTAGACTGCAATGCCGGAAATCATCATAAAGCATTCGCCACCAACTTCAATCCGGAAATCAATATCCGTGAGATTACACAGAACGGCCGCTATTATGAAAACGGAGAATGGGTGACAACCAAGCCGCTGGAAATCCACAAAGACCTGACTTATCCGAACATCGGTCCGCGCGACTCCTACCTGCTTTATCACGAAGAACTGGAGTCTCTGGTGAAGAATTTCCCCACCATCAAGCGTGCACGCTTCTGGATGACGTTTGGACAAGAGTATCTAACCCACCTGCGCGTTATCCAGAACATCGGCATGGCACGCATAGACGAAGTGGAATATAACGGCATGAAGGTTGTTCCGCTGCAATTCCTGAAAGCCGTCCTCCCCAACCCGCAAGACCTGGGCGAAAACTACGAAGGCGAAACATCCATCGGTTGCCGCATCCGCGGACTAAAGGATGGCAAAGAGCGTACCTACTATGTATATAACAACTGTAGCCACCAGGAGGCCTACAAGGAAACCGGTATGCAGGGCGTAAGCTATACCACCGGTGTGCCCGCCATGATTGGTGCCATGATGTTCCTCAAGGGATTGTGGAAAAAACCGGGTGTATGGAATGTTGAAGAATTCAATCCGGACCCGTTCATGGAACAGCTCAACAAACAAGGCCTGCCTTGGCATGAGATTATCGACGGAGACTTGGAAGTTTGAAATTAATGATTAAACATTAATCATTATCCACTAATCATTAAACATTAACAAAGTGAATATAGGAGATAAAGCACCCGAAGTATTGGGTATCAACGAAAAAGGTGTAGAAATCCGCTTGAGCGACTATAAGGGAAAGAAGATTGTACTTTACTTCTACCCCAAAGACATGACATCCGGCTGCACGGCACAAGCCTGCAACCTGCGGGATAATTATGCCGACCTGCGCAAAGCCGGTTATGAAGTCATCGGCGTCAGTGTGGACAGCGAAAAGTCACACCAGAAATTTATTGAGAAAAACAATCTGCCTTTTACCCTGATTGCAGACACCGACAAGAAGCTGGTAGAACAATTCGGAGTATGGGGCGAAAAAAGCATGTATGGCCGCAAATATATGGGAACGTTCCGCACAACTTTCATCATTAATGAAGAAGGTATTGTAGAGCGCATCATCACTCCGAAAGAAGTGAAGACCAAAGACCATGCGGCACAAATTTTATAATCATTAAACATTAACAACGTGGCAAAAAAAGACGAACTGAATTTTGAAAATGGCAGCAATCTGGCATCGGGCGAAAAACTGAAAGCCTTGCAGGCTGCCATGGACAAGATAGAAAAGAGCTTTGGTAAAGGCTCTATCATGAAAATGGGCGACGAAAGCGTCGAACAAGTAGAAGTTATTCCCACAGGTTCCATCGGCCTCAATGTGGCTCTTGGCGTGGGAGGATATCCCCGCGGACGTATCATCGAAATTTACGGCCCGGAATCTTCCGGTAAGACAACCCTTGCCATTCATGCCATCGCTGAAGCGCAAAAGGCAGGAGGCATTGCCGCATTCATTGATGCAGAACATGCTTTCGACCGCTTCTATGCAGCAAAACTGGGTGTGGATGTGGACAATCTGCTGATATCACAGCCGGACAATGGCGAACAAGCACTGGAAATCGCAGAGCAACTGATCCGTTCCTCCGCTATTGACATCATTGTAGTGGACTCTGTGGCTGCATTGACCCCGAAAGCTGAAATTGAAGGCGATATGGGTGACAACAAAGTAGGTCTGCAAGCCCGGCTCATGTCACAAGCCTTGCGTAAACTGACGGCAGCTGTCAGCAAAACACGCACCACTTGTATCTTCATCAACCAGTTGCGCGAAAAAATCGGTGTCATGTTCGGCAATCCCGAAACAACTACCGGCGGTAATGCACTGAAGTTCTATGCCTCCGTACGTCTTGACATCCGTGGAAGCCAAGCCATCAAGAACGGCGATGAAGTAATCGGCAAGCAGACCAAAGTGAAAGTTGTGAAGAACAAGGTAGCTCCTCCTTTCCGTAGAGCGGAATTCGACATCATGTTCGGTGAAGGCATCTCCCGTGCAGGCGAAATCATTGACTTGGGTGCAGAGCTTGGCATCATCAAGAAAAGCGGCTCATGGTTCAGCTATAACGAGACGAAAATTGCCCAGGGACGCGACGCCGCCAAGCAGGTAATCCTTGACAATCCGGAACTGGCAGAAGAGCTGGAAGGGCTTATCTTTGCAGAATTGAGAAAAGACAAATAACAAAAAAACTTGCCAATAGAAAAACAAAACATTCTATTGGCAAGTTTCCCTAAAAGGTTACCGCTTCCTATTCCATCTTTTCCAAACGTTCTTCCAAAGCCTCCATGCTTTTTTCAAAACGTTTCCATGTATCGGTATCCATTTGTTCTTTCAGATACTTGTTGTCTTTCAGCTTGGCTACATTTTCCAGCCCTTTCAATGCCAGTTCTTGCGAATGCTTCAATTCTCCAAGCCAATCGCGGTTCTTCAACTTCTCTATCTCCGCCCAGTTTATATCCGGAAGCTGTATATTCACATTGTTCCCATTCCAGCTGGTATTCTGATACATCATGATATTCTGTATATCCTTCAAAGTCATATCACCTTCCAGATAAACAAATTTCAGAGTGGCTGCACCATCTACAATCATAATCAGCTCCTTCACCTTTTCCCCTTTACGGCTCATGTAGAATTCAGAACTGGAGACTGTTCCCTTCTGCTTCATCAGCAATTCATATCTGGAAGACTGCACCAAAGAACGAAGATCCTTACGCATTTCTTTCTTTACATTATTATCCATTGTAGAAAGTACCTGCACAGAGTTCAACTGTCCGGACACTTTCCCAATATAAACATCTTTAGTAAACAAGTTGGGATTCGTTTCTATCATTGCCTTGGATATGTAGACGGACGACACGCCTTTCATATCTCCATACTTGTTGAATAGGTTCTTCTGTGCCTGGCAAAGCAAAGGCAACATCAGCAGTACACCTGCCAAAATCATTTTCATTGTTTTCATATCAGATTATTGTTGAATTTCTTTTCTTACTTCCTGGTTCACCTTCGTTACGTCTATCCGCGTTTCCTCTATCTGTTCAATTCCCTTGTTCAGATTCGCAGACACCTCGATTAAAGTGGCCTGCAATGCCTTATAAGCAGCTTCCGGATCAGAGAAAGTGTCCTGAGGTGTAGGAGGACGCATATCCTCTCCCATGTTCGTAATGCCATAACCTACACCTACAAGAACCAGAATGGTGGCAGCAATACCTCCTATCCAGCGCCAATTACGTTTGGCCTTGTTCCGGTGGAAAAAACGTTGTTCCTCTTCAGCCTTTTCATCAATCATCCGGCTCAGTTTATCCTCCAATCCGGCGGGAACATTATCCACCACTTCCCCGGGAAAAAAGCTGAGAAAGAGTTTCTTGTCCTTCTGCAAGTGCTCGGGCACTTCTTCGGTTCTGAAAGCTTCCTTCAACAACTCTTCTTCCTGCTCGTTGGTATTCCCTTCATAAAATTCGGCGAGCAGCCTTTCAATTTCCTCGACTTTCATAGTTACTCCATTTATTAAATTCCTCACGTATTCTTTTCCTCGCCCGGGACAGCAGTACACGGATATTTGTAGAGTTCAACCCGGTCACTTGTTCTATCTCTTCGTAAGAACAGCCTTTGACATCACGCAGGTTCACAATCCGCTGCTGCTGTTCGGGCAAGTGGGCGATGATATCTTTTACTTGCCGTACTTCGTCGCGCACTTCCAAGTTATCACTTTGAGAAACATCCTGCGCAGCAGTTAATTCTACCGTCTGCCTGGATAAGACATATTTTCCTGAACGAAGCAAATCAAAGCACATATTCTTTACCAAAGTGACACTGAACGCTTCCGGGTTGCTGATAACCATCAATCCTTCCCGCTTATCCCATAGCTTCAGATAGGCTTCCTGAACCAGATCCTCCGCATCGGCCGCATTCTCCAGCACCGCCTCGTCCAGTGCCAGCGACGCCCCAGGCCAGCGACGCTTCCCGCGCCCTTCCTCGTACACACAGCGTGCAGCCATCCACAAACAAGCGTTCATGTCTTGCTTCGTCATCGCCGCTGCATCGAACACATCCTGCAAGAGCACAAGATCGTCGTAGTACAGCGGATTCACCAGCCGCATCGCATTGCCCAGCGTGTGGCGCCATTTCTCGCGGAACGCCCGCTCGACCGCCGTAGCGTCCCAGGCGTAATGTAAATGCATGCGTACAACTTCTGCGGCTAATATTCTTGGTTTGTTCATAGTTGATCGTTCCTTTCGTATCATCCTGGCAGGAGGGAGGGGGAAACCTCCCCGTTTCCTGCCGTCGTAGTTGTTGTCAATCTTCTTCTTCGTCGTCTGGCGAGATTTCTTTCGCCAGCACGTTGATCTCTTCAATCTCTTCGATCAGACGGTCCAGCAGCACAATGACCAGGTCCTTGCGGATCGATCGTGCGTTATTTTCTTCCAACGCGAGCACCCAGCTTTTTGCCTGAAGCTCGAGGATAAAGGCCGTGTTGCGCAAATCTCTTTCGAGGCAGTCTTTACTCATCGTTATCACTCCCTTCCGAACACACCTGCTCTAACTCCTGACAAAGCCGCTCCAACTCCAACAAGTCGTCGGTCACCTGGTCCAACAATCCGATCACAATATGGATGTCGATGGCTTCCTTGCCCTCGTCAAAGAGATCGCGAAGCGAGGCGAAAAACCACTGCATACAAGTCGTCGTCAACTTTGTGGATTGCTTCTTCAGACAATTCGTCAGTCTTGCCAATTCAGTCATGATGATTACTCCTTTCAATAAAAAACGGTGCCCACAGACGGACACCGGAATTTGCGCGTGAAAGCAAACGGTGCCGTCCGTATGAGACCGGCAAAGCCAGTCCCAGACAAAACTCACCGCGTCAATCGTGCGCACGTATGAAGCGAATTATATCAATCAGGAAGCCGCAGACTTCCTCTTGATTGATTATACGATATCATAAAATTTTAAAAATGCACAGTGATAATAA
>OGOM01002727.1_pt1 | contig 9944 bp, 9 predicted proteins | sample 1552681 | NCBI WGS metagenome assembly OGOM01 (sample SAMEA2580188, study PRJEB22360) | human gut metagenome | biome: human gut; feature: human-associated habitat; material: faeces | place: Denmark | collected 2008/2010 | reverse complement strand
CTTCCGGCATCCACGCCCTCCCGAAAAACCCGGCCGTAAACCGCCGCCATGCGCCGATTGGCGTTCACAAACAAGGGAATGCAGGAGATCGCCCTCGGCTGCGGCTTTGAGAGCGTCCGCACGTTCAACCGCGCATTCAGCGAGGAAACGGGCATATCGCCCAGCGAATACCGCCGCGCTCATCAGCAATGCACGGCGCTGAATCTCGACGTGACCCCCGCGCCCGCGAAAAAATCCGAATAAACAGACGAATCCCCCATGCAGCCGTTTTTTGCACTGCATGGGGGATTGTTCTACTGCCGATTATTTATTCTCCGCTGGTTCGTCATCATAGTGAACTGCACCCTCGACGTACACATGCGCATACCCGCTGGCGTTTTCTCCGCTGATGGTCACGGTGTACTTGCCCGGCGTCTTCGGCACGATGCTGAAGCTGCTCGTCGGCAACCGCTTGCCGGTGTAAATCGGCTCACCGTCCTCCGGGGTGATGGTCACGTCGATGTGCCCGCCGTCACACTGGATGTCCGCCATGATTTCCTTGCCTTCCGGCACAATCAGCGTGGACGTGTAGGTAGTATTCAGCGCTGTAAAATCAAGGTTGAATACCACGTCGGACGTCGCGATGACCCCATCGAAGGGCGCTTGCGGCTGCTGGGCACAGCCAGTCAGCAGCAGTGTCAGCACCAGCAGCAGTGCAAAAAAGCGGACAATCCACCCAAGCCGCTGGCGCTGGCGTGGGTCCATCCCGATAAGCAGTTCGATAGGTCCTCATCCTTTCACGGCTCCGGCCAGGATCCCCTGTTCCAGATACTTTTGGCCGAAAGCAAAAATCAGTACGGCGGGCAGCAATGCAAACAGGCTGGCCGCCATGGTCAGTGCCAGGTCGCGGGTAGTATCGGTCAGATAGAGTGACAGCGACCAAAGCGACTGTGTTTTTAAAAAGGTCATAGGCTGTTCCAGCGCATTCCAGGCATCCAGAAAGCTCATGGTCAGCGCAGCCAGGATACCGGGCAGCCCCACTGGCAGGCCGATTCGCGCAAACTGCTGCCACGGGGTCGCGCCATCTATAGCGGCAGCTTCCAGCAGCGGCAGAGGAACAGCGTCAAACCCGCGCTGCATCACAAATACGGGAAATGTGCTGAATGCCCCCGGCAGAATGACCGCCCAGACAGTATCCATCAGTCCCAGGTGGTTTATCGTCAGATAGGCAGGCACCATAGTGACCTGGAACGGCAGCAACATTAAAATAAGGTACAGCCCCCGCACGGCCCCGCGCCCGCGAAATTTCAAGCGGGAGAGTGCCCATGCGGCGGGAGCACCCACGACCAATTGACCAGCCAACTGCGGAAATGTCTGCAGGCAGGTGTTCCAATAGGTGGTAAAGTATTCCGGTGTGTCCAGCAGCAGCTTGACAGCAGGTTCCAGCGTAGGGTAGCTGGGCAGCAGGGTCCACGCAGCCTGCCCGCTGCCGGAAAGCGCCGGGCCGATGGTCGCTGCCAGCTCCTCCGAGCCGGTCAGCGTGCCCATCAAAAGGAACCATAGCGGGAACCATACGAGCAGGACGAATGGGAAAAGCAGAATTTTTTTTAGAGCCGTTTTATGCATACCGCGATCACCGCCCCCAGCGCCCCTGCCATCAGGATTGCTGCGGCGCTCAGCCTTGGCAGATCCAGTGCCAGGAACCAGTTGTTGAACAAATGCTGCAATAAATAGATGCTTTTTTCCGGGTAGGCCCCGGCCACCAGATAGGCTTCGCGGAAAACTTTAAAGGTGTTCAGCAGACTCAGCACCAGCGTGACGGCCAGTGTGGGCAGCAGGTTGGGCAGGGTAATGGCTGTAAACTGCCGCCACCCACTGGCACCATCCACGGCAGCGGCCTCGTACAAGTCTGTGGAGATGCTGTCCAGCCCGCTGGACCAAAGGATGCTGTCATAGCCGATGTTTTTCCACAGATAAGTACCGATCAGCACCCAGAACGCAGCATCCGTGCCCATAAAGTCACAATGGGTGCCAAAAGTTCCGTTCACAAGGCCGTTTTGGGCAAACAATACTTTCCAGAGCAGTGCAAGGCTTGCCACTGGCAAAGCCATGGGCAGCAAAAAGGTCGTGCGGCAGACCTCGGCCCAGGAGGTATTTTTTAAGCCTTTCGCCCGTAGCGCCAAAGCCAGTGCCAGACTGAGCGCCAGCAGCAGCGGAACGCATACTCCGATAAACCGCACCGTATTTTCCACCGCCAGTCGGAACGCATCGTTGCCCAGTACCGCCGTATAGTTGGCAAGGCCCACAAAGTGTCGCCCCATCGTGTCGGTCACGCTGCGGCGCACCGTCTCCACAAAGGGGGCCAGCACAAACAGGGTGACACCGCACAGGCTGGGGGCCAGAAACAGCCAGGGCGTAGGGTCCGGGTGTTTGTTTTGTCTTTTCTGCATACAATTTTTTCCTGCAAAGCGATGCGCGGGGCAGCATGGCCGCTCCGCGCACCGATGTTACTTTTGTTCTGCCAGATACAGCGCCAGATCACTCTGCACACCCGCCACAGCGGCGGCCACGTCCTCGCTGCCGTCAATGATGGCCTTGGCATGGTTTATAAAGCTCTGCTGCAGCATCACCGGGAACAATACAGGTGTGGTGCAGTTGGCGTAGAAGGCATCCAGGTCGCCGACATACGCGCCGGTCACTTTACCCGTTTTTGCGCCGCTTACCGTCGCTTTGACGGCATCGAGTTTTTCCCGCAGGCAGTCCGCCCGCACCGTTGTACCATCGGAGCAATACTGGCTTTGCACATCGGTGCCGAAGAACGCAGCGGCCAGCCCCTTTGCGGCATCCGGATTTTTGCTGTTGGCATTCACGCCCACCAGTACCTGCGGGTTATAGGCACCCTGCGTCAGGCCGGGCATCGGGATCATATCCACGGGAACGGCCTCGGCATCCGCATCAAAAATATCGTTGGTGCGCGCCATTGCAATGACGGCGTAGGGGGTGGCAACATCCATCCAGCCGAATTTGGCGCGGCTGCAGGTGCTGTACTCGTCCTGCTGTGCATCGATTTTGACAATGTCCGCGTTGTCGTAGCTCTGGGAAGATGCACCGTCCATCTCGGTGTTGATATAGTCAGCCATGCCATAGTAGTCGGCAGTTGTTTTCACAAAGGTAAATATCTTGGTCAGGGCGTCTGCATCCAGTGCGCCGTCGTGCAGCAGGGCATTGGCACTGGAAGGCAGGAGCAGCTTCGCGAAGTCAACGCCGCTGGCCAGCGCCAGAGCATACTTCTGGTCATCGGGCAGAGCCGTGTAATATTCATCGCTGTACTGCTCGGTGTCGGGGCGGGGTGCAGCGGCCAGCACGGCGTCCTGCAGGTCGTTCAGGTCGGTCAGGCCGTCCAGCGTGCCCGCGTCACCACAGAGTGCCGGGACGATGAACCGCGCAGGCAGCACATAGGCCCTGCCATCGGTCATAAACGGATCGATGATATTGCTCTGCAGCGCATCCAGCGGCACGGTGTCACTCATGTCAGCCAGCATTCCCTTATTGATATAGGTCGTGTAGTCGACACGATCCAGAAGCAGCACATCAGGCCCTTCCCCGGCCAGCAGTTCGGTGTTCAGCTGGGTCAGCGCATCGTTGATGGCGGCGCTGACATCATCGGTGTCAGTCTGCACGGCGGTTTCAAAGGTAACGTCCACCTCGGGATTGGCTTTTTTGTAGGCGTTCACGGCCAGCCGCGCCGTGGCGGAATCCGCCAATGACCAGACGGTCAGCGTTGTGTCGGCATGGGTGGGCAGCGTTTCGTCATAGTGATAGAAATAGAGATCGCCGTTTCCGCCGCTGTCGCCAAAGAGCAGGACCATAAAGTCCTCCGCCGCCGTGCGCAGCAGAGAGAGCGGATAGTTGCTGGAAATGCTCATCGCTGTGCCCTCGGCAGGGACGACCTGCTCCGGCAGGGTGCCGCCGGGGGCCAGGCGGTAGATGCCGTCCGTGCAGGCGTAATAAGCCGCGCCGTCTGCGTCGCCGGTCAGCGCTTGAGAACTGGTCGCATTGGGGACCGGGTTCAGCAGTTCGGTGCTTGCGTCGGTGGCGGGGTCCAGGGCGTTCAGGATAATATCGCCGGTATTATTGTCAAAGCTCAGGTAAACAAGCTGGTTGCCGACTGTCGTGAGGGAGTTGAGGCTGTACGCCAGATCCTGCGGCAGTGCGGCGGTCGTAACACTGCCGTCAGTCAGGCTGACCTGCACAAAATCCACGGTGTCGCCGTTGGAGACAAAATCCAGCTTATCCCCCTGAAATACAGCTGTGTTGGGGTTGATGCCCTGCTTTACCGTGTCATCCTCTACAACGGTTTTGGTTCCGTCAGGTGCCTGCAGAACCAGCCCGGCATTCTCCCCGTCATAGGTGATAAGCGCCTGCTCACCGTCCGGCGCAACGAGGATCCACGTGACCATCGCATCGCCCACGTCAAACGCTGCAGGTTCCGATGTCCAGTTGGTTCCGTCAGTGCTGGTGCGGCGGGTGTAGTCTTCGATGCTGTCCTCCCCCACCTTGCCGGTGTACAGAACAATCGTTCCGTCCGCCAGCTGCGTCGGGTAAGAGATGAGCTGCTCACCGCCAAGGTCAACGCGGCTCTCGACCCAGCGGCCCATCTGGGTATCGGTGGTGTCTGCAGCGGTCAGGCTGGGAGTGGTGTCCTGCCTGGCGCAGCCTGCCAGACTCAAAATAAATGCCGTGCATAATCCGGCACTGATGATTCGTTTCATAAGTATGTGCCCTCCTTCATCGGGTGTAGCACCAGTATACCGCCCGAATCTTGAATTGTCCTTGAAAAAAGCTGCGGCTTTTCAAGACTGTTTCAAGGTTTGGGGTGTATACTAGAAAGGGAAAAGGAGAATTATGCCATGCGGATTTTATTGATCGAAGATGACCGCGCCCTTTGCACGGCGCTGCTGCCTGCCCTGCAAGCTGCGGGCTATACTGTAGATACCTGCCACGACGGCGCAGACGGCAAAGCCCTTTTGTGCGGCGGCGCATACGATGTCTGTGTACTGGACCGGATGCTGCCCGGGCTGGACGGTCTTAGCCTGCTGCGGGCCGCCCGCGCCAAGGGATGTACCACCCCGGTGTTAATGCTGACGGCCCTGTCCGGCATCAATGACCGGGTGGACGGCCTGGATGCCGGTGCAGACGATTACCTGGGCAAGCCCTTTGACACGCGGGAGCTTCTGGCCCGGCTGCGGGCACTAACCCGCCGCCCCGGCACCACTGCCGAATCTGCCATACGCTGCGGTGACGTGACGCTGGATGCCGCCCAACTGACCCTGAGCGGGCCAAAGGCCGCTGCGGCCCTGACCAAGAGGGAGGCCGATCTTTTAGAGGTACTGCTGCGCACACCGGGGCAGCTGCAGACCCGTGCGGTGCTTTTGGCGCGGGTTTGGGGACCACTGGCCGAAGTTGAGGACGCTAATCTGGACTGTTACATCCATTTTGTGCGGCGGCGGCTGAAAGCCGTAGGCAGTGCGGTAACGATCACCACCGTGCGCGGTAGCGGCTATAAGGCGGAGGTACCGCCATGCTGACTGCACTGCGCCGCCGTTTGACCCTGCTGATGACGGCGCTGACCTCGTTGGTGCTGGCAGGTGCGCTGGTCGTGACATGGAATTATGCCGCCGCCCAGTACAGGACCGCCGCGGAGACGCTGCTCACGCAGAACTTTTCTGCCATCGTTGACCGGCTGGACAGCGCCGACAGCGTAAGTGACGCTTGGCTGGCTGACCAGGAGCACAACAGCGGCTGCCTTTTGTTTGTGTGGGACAACGGTGCCGCGCTGCATTTTGCGGGCACCACGGGCAGCGCCGATGCCCGCAATGCGGTTGAACCTCTGTTAGAAGAAGGTTTGTCCCCCCTGCTGGACACAAGTCTGCATGACAGCAGCGGTGCCGTGCAGAGGCAAAGCGCGGTGTTCACGCTGAACGAATACCGCTGCCACGCAGCCTTGCTGCCGCGCGGCACAGCAGGCAGTTATCTGCTTGTGGCCGCTTTACAGGATATGGGCTTTGTACACCGTCATGCGGTCCAGACAGTTGTGCAGTATGGTGCGATCTGGTTCACTGGCACACTGCTGCTGGCGATCATCAGCTGGCGGCTGACCGGCAAAGCGCTGGCTCCGACGGCATTGGCCATGCGGCGGCAGAAGGAGTTCATCGCCGCAGCCGGGCACGAACTGCGCAGCCCGCTGGCCGTAGTAAAAGCAAGCCTGGACGCTGCGTGCCGCACTCCTGTGACTGAACGCGCCACCCTTTTGCGGAATGCCGAGCAGGAGACGGACCGTATGGCGCGGCTGGTGGAGGATCTGCTGGTGCTGGCCAACGGCGACTTGGATGCCTTGCCGGCCCATCTGCACCCCATCGCACCGGATAACCTCTGCCTAGAAGTATACGATGCGTTTTTCCCGTTGGCGCAGCAGCGCCAACACCCGTTAAGTCTGACCCTGCCGGAGGACAGCGTTCCTTCCATAGAGGCGGACCCGGACCGTGTAAAGCAGCTGCTGGCAATCCTGCTCAACAATGCGTTTGACCACACCCCCGCGGGCACCCCCGTGGAACTGTGCTTGACATACTGTGGGGAAAAAATCACCCTGGCCGTGCAAGACCACGGCCCCGGCATACCGGATGCCGAAAAAGCTCGGGTCTTTGACCGTTTTTACAGCGCTGATCCCAGCCGCACCGACAAGCACAATTTTGGCCTTGGTCTAAGCGTAGCCAAGGAACTAGCCCGGCTGCATCATGCAGACTTGACCGTGACCGACACCCCTGGCGGCGGGGCAAAATTTGCGGTGACTTTTGCGGCAAGGATATCTTAATGCTTGATTGACATCCATAACCGAAAGATGCATCAGTGAACCCTGCTGATGACTATGTACAATACATTAGACGGTGAGCAAACTCTCTAATGAAATCCATCATAGGTGGATTGTCGCCTTGAATTGTGAATGTCGTGTAAACAATTAGCACTTACTGTTGACCGACTGCTAATCTGTGGCGTATACTAGACTTACAGATTTATTCTGTACCAGCACCTTTACAACTGAATACACAGCATAACAGGTACTTTACTTTCCCGGTGGGGCGCACAGCAAGGTCAAGGCAGACCCTAACCCACGGCTGGGAGAGAACATAATGATACTCCAGATGCCCCACAGCTTCAGATGGGGTGACCGCGCAGGGGTTGTGATCAGTAAGATCCCTGCAGAGTCAGTGTACGGTCGTCGTCAGCGGCTTGCCTGTTATGTTCCCATGTCTGGGGGCGAGCGGCAAATTAGACATTTTTTCTCAGCATTTATTTTGATGTACACGGTTTCTTTTATTTATTTTTATTATTTACATAACCGTGTAACTAACGCTAACATGCGTATTATTTGATTTTTAATGAATTCACATCAAAATTTGCGAGGAAAGTGTACCCTCACGCCCGGATAGAACAGAGAAAATATAGAAAGAGCCCGGAGGGGCTTACCAAATCGGTAAGGCCCTCCGGGCTCTTTTTTCTCCCCGGAAAGTGTATTCAAGAGGGTTACATGAAACAACAATACAAATTAAGAAAGAGGGTGTATGTATATGACAAAATCAAATCCAGAAGATTGTGCAAAATATATACGCGGGCCGCCGGAGTGAATCCGTTCTGATTCACTTTTTGAGGGAAGAACTGAAAAGTGAATCATATCTGATTCACTCTCGCACCTCGCCCAAATGCGGCCCACGTGGAGGAGAATCCCCGCATCGCACACGGATCGCGAGGTCACCTACAAAACCGCCGTTTGGCACGTTTGTGGGGCTGTGGGGCGGCATAGCCGTACAGCTTACTACAAGAGAGTAAAACTTACTACACACAAAATCACGATAATATGAGATAATGTATATATCTTGAAATTGAAAGGATGATGCAAATGACTTTTACAAAACTTCCGAAAGCAATCTCCGCAGAAGAACTCCTCTCCACGCCGCTGCCGCCTGTTAAATGGATTATTCCCGGTCTGCTCCCGGCAGGACTGGCACTGTTTGCTGGCCCCAGTAAAGCTGGCAAAAGTTGGCTGGCCTTGTGGCTGTGTTTACAGATTGCGCAGGGAAATCCCGTTTGGAATCGAGAAATAGAGCCACGCACCGTGATTTATTTCTCGTTGGAAGATACATTCAACCGCTTGCAAAACCGCATCTTTCAGCTTATCGACGGTGGAGACGCCCCGGAACGACTGATTCTCCAAACAGAATGTCCGAGTATCGGGCAGGGCTTAGAAGAACAAATCGATTCTCTTATCTATACATACTCTGACGTAGGCATGATTGTCATCGATACACTTCAAAAAGTGCGTGTGAGCGATGGAAACGGAGGAATGTATGCAAATGACTATAAGGAGGCCGGTGCATTGAAGAAGCTCGCTGACAAGTATGGTATCTGCATTTTGTTAATTCATCACTTGCGCAAGCAGAGTGCGGCTGACCCGTTTGACCAGATTTCCGGCTCCACTGGTCTTATGGGCGTAGCCGATACAAGCTGGGTCATGCAGAGAAAACGCATGAGCCAGACCGCTGACATTCTGCTCACCGGGCGCGATATGGACGACAGAACGCTGCATTTGCGCGAAGAAAGCTGTGTTTGGACTTTAGAAGATGAGGAAACCGCAGAAGAACGGGAAATCAAGGCTGTGCCGGATTACCTGTGGAAAGCGGCAGAGTATATCGAAAGTGTCGGAAACTGGCAGGGAACGGCATCGGAATTGCTTGCAGAAGTGCATATCGAGGGAGTACAGCCGAATCAATTTACCTATAACATGGCCAAGTATTTCGATAAAGTGTTCGAGCCGAAAGGTATTCACTATAAAACCCATCGAAAGAACAAGGTTCGTCTTTTGAGCTTCTATGGTGACGATGGTGACGGTGGTGACGATGATATTGACATAACTCAATTATCGGGGTGGGGTATCCCAGAAAGACCGTCACCATCGTCACCATCGTCACTCGGAGCGCTTGAGGGAAGCAAGCATGGGCGAAGTGTTGCCACAGGGCAACCCGCCGAAAAGCCTACGGGGACAGCCCCGAACCCCTGTGAGGCTGCGAGCGCATGAGAAAGCGCAGTGTTGGAATCAATGTTCGCGTCACCGTCACTGAAAAGAAAAAGGTGACGATGTTGGCGAGAAAGTGCGGCTTGTCACTCTCGGAATATTTGCGCCAGCGGGCATTAGGCTATGAACCGAGTGGACACCCGCCCACGGAGGTATTTGATGTGTTGGATAAATTGGATGAAATTGCAGAAAGCTGTCAACCGAGTGCAGGCGTTAAAATTACAGCCTGTGCAGATGAAATAAGGGACCTGATCATTGGCGGTAACTAAGATTTGGACGATTAAGGACAGTCTGCAACGCGTCCTTGATTACGCAGCCAACCCGGACAAAACCGAATACGATGCTCTTGCCCAGACGCTGCACTATGCGGAGAACGATGCCAAGACTAAGCTGAACGAGAGCGCCCAGCTCGTCACCGGCATCCATTGCAGGGTAAATCATGCGTGGGAGGATATGCGGGCGGTGCAGGAGCGCTTTGGTAAAGCAGACGGCGTGGTGGCACTCCACGCTTACCAGAGTTTCCGCGAGGGGGAGGTAACCCCGGAGCAGTGCCATGAGATCGGCGTGGCGCTGGCCCACAAGGTCTGGGGCAAGCGTTTTCAAGTGCTGGTTGCTACCCACATGAACACGGATAACTTACATAATCATTTTGTGATAAATTCCGTATCCTATGTGGACGGCAAGAAGTACGAGCAGCGCCGCAGCCAGTATGCGGAATTTAGAGAAACTTCAGACAAGCTGTGCCGGGAGTACGGCTTGTCGGTGGTGGAGCAGCCCAAGGCCAAGGAACCGGCGCGGTACGCCCGGATGCGGGAGGCCATCGACCAAGCCTGTGAGG
>OGOM01002704.1_pt1 | contig 10019 bp, 8 predicted proteins | sample 1552681 | NCBI WGS metagenome assembly OGOM01 (sample SAMEA2580188, study PRJEB22360) | human gut metagenome | biome: human gut; feature: human-associated habitat; material: faeces | place: Denmark | collected 2008/2010 | reverse complement strand
TTTCGGTTGCTTATTTAATTTTTATCATATACCTGAAGTTTAGAGTGTGGACAATTACAAGATTGGACAATTTAAGTGAGTGTGTATGTTGAATGTTATCGGTTCTGTCGGAGTATAAGTATCAAGAAAAAACAATCCTCGACATAATGTTACAAAAATAGACTAAATATTACAAAAATATTACAAAATAATAATCGAAAGTATTGACATACTACATATAAGTGCTATAATACACACATACTCGAGTTAACAAAATTGTAACATTTACAGGAGGGACATTATGATGACGAGGAAAATGAGACTGTCGATGGCGATGCTTACGATTGCTGCGAGTGTGTTGACGACAGGAAATATAAAAGCAGATGAGAAAGATACAACAAAAGAAACAAATACAGCAACGGAAAGTAAATATGCGAATAAAGCAGTTGCAGATATTTATTCTACAACAACATTAAATATCCGAAAAAAGGGTAGTATAAATGCAAAGATCGTAGGAAAAATGAAAAAAGGTAATATTGCAACTGTGCTGAAGAAAGGATCTGAATGGTCAAAAGTAAGATCAGGAAATGTTACAGGATACGTAAAAAATCAGTATCTTGTATTTGGCGATGAGATTGAAAACTTTGCGAAACAAAATGTGAAAAAGGTGGTGAAAGTTCAGACGGAAACATTAAGAGTTCGTAAGAAAGCATCCACGAATTCAAAGATTGTTACATTGGTATCTGAAGATGACAAATTAAAAGTAAAGAAACAGACGGATGACTGGGCAAAAGTCAAAGTAGATGGACAGACAGGATATGTGTCAAAAGATTATGCAAAAGTAACATACTCTTTTGGAAAAGCGAAATCCATGAAGCAGATTCAGGCAGAGCAAGAAGCAAAAGAGACGAAGAAAAGAGCAGAAGAAGCAGCCAGAAGTAAGTCTGTATCCACAACATCCAGTGGTTCATCAGCAACAGGAAGCAGGATCGCAAGTTATGCGCAGCAGTTTGTTGGAAATCCATACCGATATGGTGGAAACAGCTTAACCAACGGAATTGATTGTTCTGGATTTACGCAGCAGATTATGGCGAAGTTTGGATACAGTATCAGTCGTACGAGCAGTTCCCAGTCTGGTGATGGAAGAGCAGTATCTACGAGCAATTTAAGAGCCGGTGATCTGGTATTCTATGGAGATGGTGGAAGCATTGATCATGTGGCACTTTATATCGGCGGTGGTCAGGTAGTACATGCAAGTAATTCCGCACCATATCCGCGAGGAGGAATTAAGATTTCAAACGTAAATTATAGAACACCAATCTGTGCAAGACGTATCATAGGATAGCTAGAAAAATTACCAATACAGTATTTATATAGGAAGAGCGTAAAAGGAAGATTTATGCAGAATCATTCTTGTGCGCTCTTCCTTTTTTGATATACCAGACATGAAAATAAAAAATTATATTTCCTATATTGACAGAAGAACATCATGTTTATAGAATGTAAAAAGGTATATTTTGGTTAGGAAAATAAAGATAGAAAAGAGATGTAAAAAGAAAAAGATGAAACAAAGACGATTTACAAACAAAAAGCTGATCGCCCTCATGTTACCACTGGCAGTTGATCAGCTTTTAAATTCGTTTATGGGTACGGTAGATACCCTTGTAGTCAGCAATTTAGGATCAGCAGCGATTTCTGCTGTCAGTCTGGTAGATTCCATTAATATTCTGGTAGTTCAGGCATTTTTTGCACTGGCTTCAGGTGGTACGGTTGTTTGCTCTCATTATCTTGGATGTGAGAAGAAAGAGCGAGCAACGAATGCAGCCAGGCAGTTAGTGTTTATTACATTCGCAATGTCACTGGTCATTGCAATCGCGTGTCATTTATTCAGCAACCAGCTTCTTGGAGTGATCTTTGGACAGGTGGAACCAGCGGTTATGGACAATGCGAAGAAGTACTTCTTCTTTTCGGCCATGTCTTATCCATTTATCGCATTGTACGATGACGGAGCCTGCATTTTAAGAGCACAGGAGAACAGCAAACTTCCGATGCAGATTTCTTTTGTTGCAAATGGCATTAATGTTGCATTGAATCTGATATTTGTATGGGTATTGCATTTGGGTGTAGCAGGTTCTTCTGCAGCGACGATGATCGCCAGAGCATTTGCAATGGTTGCGGTGCTTTATAAATTGAGAAATCCGAAGATGAAGATACAGCTTAGAGATTATTTTTCGATTCGTCCAGAATGGGAAGAGATCAAAAGAATCTTACATATCGGAGTACCCTCAGGAATTGAAAATGGAATGTTCCAGTTTGGAAAGCTTGCGATCCAGTCAACGGTATCTTTGATGGGAACGGCGGCGATCGCAGCACAGGGAATGACTAATATCATCGAGAACTTGAATGGGATCATGTCGATCGGAATGGGAATCGGATTGATGACAGTCGTTGGAGAATGTCTTGGAGCAGGAGAAAAAGAAGAAGCAGTCTATTATATAAAGAAGATTTCCATTGCAGCAGAAGTTGTATTGATCGCTACATGTCTTTTGATGTTTGGGCTTACTTATCCGATCACATATTTTGGAGGCATGGAACCAGAGAGTGCAAAACTTTGTATATTCATGGTAACATGTATCACGATCGTAAAACCGATCGTGTGGATCATGGCATTTATTCCACCATATGGATTCAGGGCAGCAGGAGATGTTAGATTTACAATGACGACCTCCATGCTGTGCATGTGGCTTTGCAGAGTTGTGCTTGCTATGGTACTTGCGAGAGTTTTTCATATGGGACCGATCGCAGTGTGGATCGGAATGTTTACAGACTGGACGATCCGTGGAATTATTTATACAATACGATTTAAAAATAGAAAATGGCTTGCTCATCAGGTGATCTGATGTTCGTTGCAGATGATGACGGTTCGTGTTATACTGAAATGTATTTGAATGATCAAGAAATAATATAGAAGGGATACAAATAAAATGAAAGTATCAGATTTTACATTTGATTTACCAGAAGAATTGATCGCTCAGGATCCACTTGAGGACAGATCAAGTTCCAGATTATTAACATTAGATAAAAATACAGGAGAGATCGGACATGATGTCTTCCATAATATTGTAAATTATTTAAAACCGGGAGACTGTCTTGTGTTGAATAACACAAAAGTAATTCCTGCAAGACTGATCGGAGCCAAAGAAGAAACTGGCGGTAAAGTTGAAGTTTTACTTCTCAAGAGAAAACAGGACAATGTATGGGAAACTCTTGTAAAGCCAGGGAAAAAAGCACGTCCGGGAGCAAGGATTTCTTTTGGAGATGGAAAATTAGTTGGAGAAGTCATTGATGTTGTTGATGAAGGAAATCGTTTGGTGAAGTTTGAATATGAAGGTATTTTTGAGGAAGTATTAGATGAACTTGGACAGATGCCATTACCACCATATATCACACATCAATTAAAAGACAAGAATCGTTATCAGACAGTTTACGCCAAATATGATGGTTCAGCCGCAGCACCAACTGCTGGACTTCATTTTACAAAGGAATTATTACAACAGATCAAAGACATGGGAGTTAATATCGCATATGTAACACTTCATGTTGGACTTGGAACATTCCGTCCAGTAAAAGTTGATGATGTTTTAGAGCATCATATGCATTCTGAATTTTATAGAATTGAAGAGGAAGATGCAGAACTTATCAATGAGACAAAGAAAAACGGTGGAAGAGTTATTTCTGTTGGAACAACAAGTACAAGAACTTTGGAATCTGTTGCAGAAGAAGATGGAACTCTGCATGCAAAGAGCGGATGGACAGACATCTTCATTTATCCAGGATACAAATTTAAAGTGATCGATGGACTGATCACAAACTTCCATCTGCCAGAATCTACATTATTAATGTTAGTTTCTGCACTCGCAGGAAGAGAACATATTTTAAATGCTTATAATATCGCTGTAAAAGAAAGATACAGATTCTTCTCTTTCGGGGATGCGATGTTCATTCATCCATAAGAAGAATTTATTATAAAAGGATATCTTAGAAAGGAGTCACAATGGCAAATTTGATCGAAATTGGAAAAAGTGGAATAAAAGTACCATTCTTAGGAATGGGAACATGGGCGATCGGTGGTGGAAGCTGGTGGGGAGACAATGATGACGAACTCTCTGTCAAAACGATTCAAAGGGCGATCGATCTTGGAATCAAATGGATCGATACAGCGCCAATTTATGGATTATATCACAGTGAAGATGTGGTTGGAAAAGCAATCAAAGGAAAAAGAGAGCAGATTATATTATCCACAAAGTGTGCACTGGAGTGGAGACATGAAACACCAGTCTTCCATAAAGAAGTCGATGGAACGAAAGTCTATCGTGACCTTTCAAAGAAAAGCATCATTGAGGATTTAGATCATAGTCTTTTAACACTTGGAACAGACTATATTGATGTGTTGTATACACACTGGCAGACAACAGATAAGAAACTTTATCCGATCGAAGAGACAATGGATGCATTGATGACACTTAAAAAACAGGGTAAGATCAGAGCTATTGGTGCGTCAAATGTTACAGAAGAAGATATCAGGGAATATTGTCAATATGGACAGCTTGATGTGATCCAGGAAAAATACAGTATTGTGACAAGAAAAGTGGAGAAAGAATTATTGCCAGTATGCAAGGAACTTGGTGTGTCAATACAGGCGTATTCTCCATTGGAACAAGGTCTGCTTACAGGTAAGTTTACAATGGATACAACATTTCCAAATGGAGATGTAAGAAATAATAATCCATCTTTTCAGCCTGAGACAAGAAAAAAGGTATTGGATATCTTAGAGGACTGGAAAAAATATCTAGGAAAATATGAGTGCTCATACAGTAATCTAGTAATCGCATTGACTTCTCAGATGATGGATGGTCTGCATATTCTTGGTGGAGCAAGGAAACCGAAGCAGATTGAAGACAATGCCAAGGCATTGGGTGTGTCTTTGGAAGAGGCAGATATTGTTCAGATGAAAAAAGATATAGAAGCGTTATTGTAAGATATGAAATGGAGGAAAGCTTATGAAACTTGCACTTATTGGAACAGGAAAGATTATTGAAGATGCATTGTTTGCAATGGAACCAGTAGAAACAATTGAGAGAACAGCGATTTTTGCAAGACCACATAGCAGGGATAAGGCAGAAAAATTTGCAAAACAGTATGCGATCAAAGAAGTTTACACAGACTATGAAGAATTACTTGAAAAGACAGAAGCAGATACTGTTTACATAGGACTGATCAACAGTGCTCATTATCCATATGCAAAACAGGCATTATTGGCAGGAAAGAATGTCATCCTTGAGAAGCCATTTACTGGATTTTATGAAGAAACAAAGGATTTAGAGAAGATTGCAAATGACAAGAAATTATTTATTTTTGAAGCGATCACAGTACTTCACAACGAAGTGTTTTATGAGATGAAAAAGAACCTGAATAAACTGGGGAATATCCGTATGGCACTTTGTAATTATTCTCAGTACTCCAGCCGTTACGATGCATATTTAGAAGGAGATATCACACATTCTTTTGATCCTGCATATTATGGAGGTTCATTATATGATATCAACGTCTATAATATTCATTATTGTGTAGGATTATTTGGAGAGCCAAAGGATGCGACATATTATCCAAATATCGGACCAAATGGAATTGATACATCAGGAACACTTGTGATGGAATATGATGGATTTAGTGCGGTTTGTACAGGAAGTAAAGATTCAGACAGTCCAGGATACGTCTGTGTTCAGGGTGAAAAAGGTTTTATGAAAGTAGATTCTAAACCAAACATTGCTTCTGAATTAAAGACGGTTTATGCAGATGAAAATATCAAAGAAAAAGTAAAAGATGCAGCAGGAGCGATGGTTCGTGCAACGATCACAGAAGATTATAAGGCTCCAGAGCATCACCACCGCATGACACAGGAATTTACAGATTTTGCAAGAGTCATTGATGAAAAAGATTATGAGACGGCAAAAGAATTTTTGGATGAGACAGTTGCGGTTGTGAAAGTACTTGAGACAGCACGAAAGAAAGCTGGAATTGAATTTTAGAATTAAATAGAAGGAAGTAATCTATGAAAGTGATCATTATCGGTGGCGGAGCTGCCGGCATGATGGCTGCATATCAGGCAGCAAAATGTGGAAACGATGTTTCCTTATATGAAAAAAATGAAAAATTAGGAAAGAAGATTTTTATCACAGGAAAAGGACGCTGTAATGTGACAAATGCCTGTGAGATCGAAGAGCTGTTAGATCATGTTGTGACCAACAAGGAATTTTTATACAGTGGTTTCTATTCTTTTACCAATGATGCAATGATGGAATTCTTGGAAGAACTTGGATGCCCTCTGAAAGTGGAACGAGGAAATCGAGTATTCCCTGTATCTGATCATTCTTCAGATGTTATCGCAGCATTACAAAGAGGTCTTAGAAAAGAGAATGTTGACATATATTTCAATACAACTGTCAAAAAGATTCTGATCGAAGATGGAATTGTAACAGGAGTAAGACTGGCATCTGGAGACACAGTGAAGGCAGATAAAGTCGTTGTTGCAACAGGAGGTATGTCCTATCAGGCAACCGGATCGACTGGAGATGGATATGATTTTGCAAGAAAAGCAGGACATAAAGTGACAAAACTTACGCCTGCACTTGTTCCGTTTGAGATCAAAGAAGATTATTGTAAACAGTTGATGGGATTATCTTTAAGAAATGTCGCAGTGACAATGACTGCAGATGGCAAGAAGATTTACGATGATTTTGGAGAAATGCTCTTTACACACTTTGGAATCAGTGGACCAGTCGTTTTAAGTGCAAGTAGTTATATTGGAAAATATCAGGGCAAAGAATTAAAATTTATCATTGATCTGAAACCAGCACTTAACAAAGAACAGTTAGATCACAGAGTATTAAAGGATTTTAATAAGACATTAAACAAAGATTTTGTAAATTCCTTAGATCATCTTTTGCCGAAGAAGCTGATTCCTGTTATGATAGAGTTATCAGGAATTCCAGAGCATAAGAAGGTTAACGAGATCACAAAGAAGGAAAGAGAACGATTTGTTTCTTTATTAAAGCATTTAGAACTTACAATTACAGGAGTGCGTGGATTTAAAGAAGCGATTATTACACAAGGCGGAGTTAACGTCAAAGAGATCGATCCGGGGACGATGGAATCAAAGAAGATCAAAGGATTATATTTTGCAGGGGAAGTATTAGATCTTGATGCGGTCACAGGTGGGTTTAACCTTCAGATCGCATGGTCAACAGGATATCTTGCAGGAATGAATTAATATATTAGGAAGCAGATCAGGAGGAAAAGATAATGTATAGTATTGCGATTGATGGACCAGCAGGAGCAGGAAAAAGCACGATTGCAAAAACAATTGCAAAGAAATTAGAATTTATTTATGTGGATACAGGAGCAATGTACCGTGCGATGGCTCTTTATTTCATCAGACATGAGATCGATCCAAAGGATGAAGAGGCAATCAACAAAGCATGTCCAGATATTCATGTAAGTATCAACTATGAAGATGGAGTGCAGCAGGTGTTATTAAACGGGGAAAATGTAAATGGACTGATCCGTACCGAGGAAGTTGGAAATATGGCTTCGAAGACATCTGCATATAAAATGGTAAGAGCAACACTATTAGATCTTCAGAGAGATCTTGCCAAGACGGCTAATATCTTAATGGATGGAAGAGATATCGGAACAAACGTACTGCCAAATGCCGATTTAAAGATTTATTTAACTGCATCATCTAAAGTAAGAGCCGAGCGCCGCTACAAAGAATTGGTAGAAAAAGGTGTAGAGGCTGATTTCGATAAGATTGAGGAAGATATCATTATCCGTGACCGTCAGGATATGGAACGTGAGATCGCACCGCTAAAACAGGCAGAAGATGCAGTGCTGGTTGATTCTTCTGATATGACGATCGAAGAAGTTGTTGATGCGATCGTTGCAGAATTTGAAAAAGTAAAATAATAAAAAGTTTATTTACAAGCAGTGAGGATAAAGATGGAAGTTATTTTAGCAAAAACAGCAGGGTTTTGTTTTGGCGTGAAGCGTGCTGTTGACACTGTATATAAAGAAGCAGGAAAGAAAAATGTATACACATACGGGCCGATCATTCACAATTCAGAGGTTGTTAATGATCTGAAGAAAAAGGGCGTGGAAGTGATCAATTCCAGAGAAGAATTAGAAGCTTTGGAAGAAGGAACGGTTATCATACGTTCCCATGGAGTTGCGAGAGAAATTTATGATCTGATCCATGAAAAAGGATTGGAATTAGTTGATGCAACATGTCCATTTGTCAGAAAGATCCATAAGATCGTAGAGAAAGCGGGCAACGATGGTGATCAGGTGATCATCGTTGGAAGTGAGCACCACCCAGAAGTTCAGGGAATCAAAGGATGGTGTACTGGAGAAGTGCATATTATCTCAGATGCAGAGCAGTTTGAAGGGATCAATCTTAACAAGCCGACGACTCTTGTATCACAAACGACATTTAATTACAAGAAATTTCAAGATTTAGTTGAAATTCTGAATAAAAAGGGTTATGATATAGGAGTATGTAATACAATATGTAATGCCACGGAAGAGCGTCAACTGGAAGCAAAGTCTATCGCTAAGGGTGTAGATGCAATGGTTGTGATCGGAGATAAGCAAAGCTCCAACAGCCAGAAGTTATATGAGATTAGTAAGAAAGAGTGTGAGAACACCTTTTTTGTGCAGACACTTAGAGACCTGGATTTGAAACTTTTTGAATCGACTGGTAAGGTAGGTATTACAGCGGGGGCCTCAACCCCACAGAAAATTATCAAGGAGGTTCATGCTAGCATGACAGAAAAGAGTTTTGAAGAATTATTAGAGGAAAGTTTTGTGACAATTCACAACGGAGAGGTAGTGAAAGGTACAGTTATCGATGTGAAACCAGATGAGATCATCTTAAACATCGGATACAAAGCAGATGGTATCTTAACAAGAAGTGAATACTCTAATGATTCAGCCAACGTAGATTTAACAACTGTTGCTAAAGTTGGTGATACTATGGAGACTAAGGTATTAAAAGTGAATGATGGAGAAGGACAGGTTCTTCTTACTTATAAGAGATTAGCAGCTGAAAAAGGAAACAAACGTTTAGAAGAAGCTTTCGAGAATAAAGAAGTCTTAAAAGCACCTGTAGCTCAGGTTTTAGATGGTGGATTAAGCGTACTGATCGAAGAAGCACGTGTATTCATCCCTGCAAGCTTAGTTTCTGATTCTTATGAAAGAGACTTAAAGAAATACGAAGGACAGGAAATCGAATTCGTTATCAGCGAGTACAATCCTAAGAGAAGAAGATATATCGGCGATCGCAAGCAGCTGATTGTTGCCAAGAAGGCAGAACAGCAGGCTGCATTGTTCGCAAGAATCCATGAAGGTGATGTTGTAGAAGGCGTTGTAAAGAACGTTACCGATTTCGGTGCATTCGTAGATCTGGGCGGCGCAGATGGTCTGCTTCATATCTCCGAGATGTCCTGGGGACGTATTGAGCATCCTAAGAAAGTCTTCAAGGTTGGCGAAAAACTGAAGGTCCTGATCAAAGAGATCAACGGCAATAAGATCGCACTGTCTCTGAAATTCGATGATGCTAACCCCTGGAAGGATGCTGCACAGAAGTATGCAGTCGGCAATGTAGTAACCGGTAAGGTTGCAAGAATGACTGATTTCGGCGCATTCGTTGAGCTGGAATCCGGCATTGATGCTCTGCTTCATGTTTCCCAGATCGCAAAAGAGCATATTGAGAAGCCCTCTGATGTTCTGCAGGTAGGCGAAGAGATTACCGCAAAGGTAGTTGACTTCAACGAAGCGGACAAGAAGATCAGCCTGAGCATCAAAGCGCTGCATGCTCCTGAGAAGAAGGAAGAGCAGGAAGACGGCGATGTAGTATCTGTTGATATCGACAAGGTAATCGCAGATCAGGACGCTGAATAATTGAAACGGTAAGAAATAGAACG
>OGOM01002683.1_pt1 | contig 10075 bp, 9 predicted proteins | sample 1552681 | NCBI WGS metagenome assembly OGOM01 (sample SAMEA2580188, study PRJEB22360) | human gut metagenome | biome: human gut; feature: human-associated habitat; material: faeces | place: Denmark | collected 2008/2010 | reverse complement strand
TGACAATACTTGGCTGGTGACGGCCCGGGAAGATAGGACGATGCCTACACAAAGCAAGACCGGAATCCGAAAGGATTCTGGTCTTTTTGTTTTTATATCTAATATTTGACAAGCGTTGTTACAGTATATATAATAAAATTATTACACAACTTGGAGGTAAAAAAGAATGATGAGAAAACGATGGGGCTGTTTTCTGCTGTGTGCAGGTCTGCTGATCGGAACAATTCCGGTGAGCTATGCGGCAGATGTACAGCAGCAAGCAGAGACAACGCAGGATGAAAAAAGTGGTACTTGCGGTGAGCATTTAACATGGACATTAGATGACAATGGCACGTTAACCGTTAGTGGAACGGGAAGAATGGAACATTTTTTCACAGGGTGGAGTGATTATGCACAAGAGATTAAAAAAGTCATACTTCCTGAAGGATTAACCAGTATTGGAGAATCGGCATTTAGTAATTGTGTGAATTTGAAGGAAATTTCCATTCCGGAAAGTGTAGTACAAATTGAATATTATGCGTTTCGCAATACTGCCTTAACTGCAGATAGTGCAAATTGGGAAAATGGTATCTGTTATATCGACGGCTGGGCTGTAGAAGTTAAAAAAGATTTGGAAAATTGTGTATTGGGAGGGAATACACGAGGAATTCAAATGGGTGTTTTTGACAATCGTAAAGAATTACGAACAGTCACCGTGTTAGATGGAGCACGTGCTCAGATCCCTGAAGAATTGTTTCAGAGATCTGAGAATTTAGAAAGTGTCCGACTGTCTAGTGGTATTACAAAGATAGGAAATCATGCATTTTCAGAGTGTAAAAACTTGAAAGAAGTTATTTTACCCGAAGGTATTGCTTGTATTGATGACTATGCATTTTACGGATGCACGGGGTTAACTGAAGTTGTTATTCCTGGGTCAGTCAGAGAGTTTGGCCATTCGATATTTGAAAACTGTTCGGCATTGAATAGGGTGACTCTTCCGAACAATCTGGAGGAGATTCCGAGTGCTATCTTTTCAGGTTGCACCGCATTGCAGAATATTGACATTCCGAGCAGTGTGAAAACAATTGAACAGTATGCTTTTAAGGGATCTGGATTATTAGAAATAGATATTCCAGAAGGAGTATCTAAAATAGGTGGAAATGCATTTCGTTCATGTAATAATTTAAGACAGTTTTCTATGCCAGATAGTGTAACAATATTAGGAGAAAATGTATTTACAGAATGTGCAATGTTAGAAGATGTTGAATTATCTTCTAATATTGAAAATATTGCTCTTTATATGTTTTCTTATTGCAAAAATTTAAAACATTTGGATATTCCGGAAGGTGTATCGAATATTGATTTAGAAGCATTTAGAGGAAGCGGACTGGTTGAGATTAGTTTTCCGTCAACATTGAAGCGAATTAACTCATATGCATTTGAAGATTGTAAGGATCTAAAAAATATTTATTATTACGGCACAGAGAGCATGTTTGATAATATTCAGATTTCTGAAGAGGGAAATGCTCCACTCTTAAATGCAGACGTATATATTATGATGCCGTTTGTGGATGTACCGATGTCACAATATTATGCATATCCAGTTATGTGGGCTGTGGCAAATGATATTACTTCCGGCGTTGATGCTACGCATTTTGCACCGAATAAATCGTGTACACGAGCAGAAATCGTGACATTCTTATGGAATGCAGCTGGCAGACCTAGCGTAAATACGAATAATCCATTTAAAGATGTGAAGAAATCCGATTGGTATTATCAGGCGGTACAGTGGGCTGTATCTGAAAATATTACTGCCGGTGTAAAGAGAGATGAATTTGCACCGAGTAAAACATGTACTCGTGCAGAAGTTATGACATTCTTGTGGAATGCAGAAGGTCAACCGACAGCACAGATAAAAAGTCCGTTTAAAGATGTAAACACATCTGATTGGTTTTATCAGCCGGTTTGTTGGGCAGTTTCGGAGAGTATTACAGCAGGAACATCTCCGACAACATTTGGCTCGAAGGATGCTTGCACGCGCGCGCATGTTGTAACATTCCTGCATAATTATCTTGACGCATAATAAGAAACATAGAGACAGTCGTTTTGATATAGAACGACTGTTTCTCTATAAATAGAGAATTTTGTGCTTTAAACAACAAAAGCATTGACTTCCCGTTTTCCCCTTGCTACAATAGAACGGTACTCAAAAGATAAAGAAGGGTTCTGCATATGAAGAAAAAAATTGCAATCGTCGGCTTGGGACTGATTGGCGGTTCCTTTGCCCGTGCCTTTAAGAAATATACGGATTATACTGTCATTGGATTCAACCGCACGCAAAGCACGGCGGAAAAGGCATTGGCGGATGGTGCGATTGATGCCATCGGCACGCCGGAGGACTTGAAAGAAGTCGATATTGTTCTGTTGTCCATGTATCCGAAGGTTTCCTGTGATTTTGTAGAGAAATACATTGAGACGTTTAAGCCGGGCTGTATCATCACGGATGACTGCGGTATTAAAAGTTATCTGGTAGAGCGCTTGACGCCGCTGTGTCAGGCTCACGGGCTGTATTTTGTCGGCGGACATCCCATGGCAGGACGAGAAGTGTCAGGATATAAAGCATCCGACGCGGACTTGTATAGAGGCGCGAGCATGCTGCTTGTGCCGACAGAGGCTTCTACGCCGGAGATCGTCAAGCAGGTCAAAGCAATGTTCTCTCAGATTGGCTTTGGTCAGCTCGTGATTACCACACCGGAGCATCATGACCGCATGATTGCGTATACATCTCAGCTGTGTCATGTCGTATCCAGTGCGTATATCAAAAGTCCGTCCGAACTGGAGCACAAAGGCTATTCCGGCGGCAGCTACCGCGATTTGACGCGCGTTGCATATCTCAATGAAACCATGTGGACAGAATTATTTATTGAGAATAAACAGGCGCTTGTGCCGGAAATTGACGAAATCATTCATCATTTGACGGAGTACCGCGATGCGATTGCTGGAGAGGATGCAGATACGCTGTTCCAGCTGCTCAAAGAGGGCAGACAAAGAAAAGAACAATTTGGCTAAAAATTACTTTGAAAAAACAGGAAGCGGACGTTCTGAGTGGTTGGAACGTCCGCTTTTATATATGATTCATCCGGCTGAATGCAGGAAGGTATAGGAGAAATTGGAAAGAATAGGGATGTGTATGGTGGGTCAGCCGGATGGAATCAGCAGGTATTATAAATACGGCTGCTCCTCCCAAAAGTCCTCCATCGGATCGGCTTGTTCGAAATGATAACCTAACGCCTTGCGCAAACGGCGCTGACCGGAGGAAATAGAGCGGGAGACAGCGGACGGAGAAATTCCAAAAATTTCAGCGATTTCTTTTTGCGTCATACCCTCGAGTAAGTTCAGTACGCAGACCTGATACTGGTGTCTTGTCAGCGTTTCGGCCATGCATGATAAGAGCTGGCGACGCAGCACCATATCCGTGGCGGCTGAAGCGTTTTCCAGAGCGGTGAGATTGCGTCGAACATGGGACATAAAATACAGCCTCCTTTGGCTTGTCATAGTAATGTTCTAAGAGAAAAGCGGTTTGGCGGCTCTCGCACGCCATGGTGTATAGTGCGTTGATGCGGCGTCGGAGCTTTCGGCGCACCTCCAAAGAGATGGTGCGTGAAGCCTGTGATTCGAGCAGGGCGATGCGCTGTTCCAGTCGGAGCGCGTCGCAGAGATACTCTTCAGATAGGTTTTGCAATGAGCACATATGGCGTTACCTCGCAATTTGGCACAAATATTCGGATTATAGAAGAAAATGTGGAATTTTGTAAAAACGTTGAGAAATACCGAAGAATCTCTGATATTCTTTTCTTTACAATTCCATAATAAGACATAAAACGGATAAAATCAACCTTGATTATCTGAATATTACATGGTATAATACTGGAAATTTTCGATAAAAAATTAGACAAAAAAACCTCCCGATTCGAAAAGAATCGGGAGGATAAAAAAATCTTCGATTATTTTACATAGCAAATGTCGTCGTCCGGCTTTTTCGCAGGCTCCAGAGACTTGACATAGAGTACAGGTCCCATGCCTTGATATTCCGGGAAAAATTCGTGCTTGACCTCTGCAGTGATGGTGTACCAATCGCGGTCCTTGAGCTTGGCAGCGGAAGGATGCTTGCATACGACAGCTGCAAATGAGATATCCTCTGCGCAGCAGGTCATGACAAACCGACCGGCGGCAAAATTATTTTTGCCCATGCCGTTTGGACGATAGGTCTGGCACAAGAAACGAACCGTATGACCGGCATATTTTTCCGGATGTTCCATCGCATCGAAATACCACATCGCGTAATCGGCATCGGAAATATCTACGATGTCCTTCGAAAGATCCAGATTGGCTTCCAAGGATTCCTGATAGACTTCGCTTCTGCCGTCCGGATAGTCCATAAAAATATCTGCGCGGCGGTTAATCATACGGACGCGGCGGTTTTTGATGATGTCCTTGGTGCCGGCATCGCAGCGATTAAAGACAATCATATCGGTCGCCTGCAGCATCGGGAACATAAAGCCGCCCATATTCTGAAAATAGTTGTCAAACGTGCGTGCATCTACGGTGGTTACCGTCTGATATACCATCCATCCCTTCGGGAAGGTATCCGGCGCAAGGTCAGTCAGCTTCCACATGCCGTTCCATTCTACGATGACGCGTTCCGGCTTGTATTTCCGGCTGCATTCTTCCAAGAACATGCGGTTAAAATCTTCCTGATCTTCAATGGCCTTGACGATGCAGTTGGATTCCATGAGCAGACCGTAATCAAATTCGGTTTCGCCGTCCTCGCATACAATCATCAGGGTCTTTTCGCCCTCGGAAAAATTCGGATCGCGCAGGATAGATTCGATAAACGTTGTCTTGCCGCTGTCCAGAAAACCGGTGAAAAAATATACAGGAATTTCCACAGACAGTCCTCCTTATGCAAACAGTGCAGCCAGTGCATCTTCTTTGATGCCGGAGCCGATGACACACAGGCGGCGGGTGTAATCCGCCGCACCGTGGCGCAGCTCGATTTCGCCCGGAACCATATCAAAGTGCAGCCAAGTGCCATCCTGCTCCGGAACGATGCCCTTTGCGCGCAGAACAATACCATACAGCTCCTGATCGTCCAGCTGACTCAGGCGGGCACGCAGATCGTCCTCGGTGAACTTGCGTGCTGTCTCGATGCCCCAGCTCGTGAATACTTCGTCGGCATCGTGACCGTGATGATGATGACCGCAGGAGCACACGCCGTTTTCATCATAATGATGCTCATGATGGTGCTCGTGCTCGTCGTGGTCGTGATGGTGATGACCGCAGGAGCAGGTCTCGCCGTCGTGATGATGATGCTCATGCTCCTCGTGCTCCTCATGCTCGTCGTGGTCGTGATGGTGGTGACCGCAGGAGCAGGTTTCACCGTCATGATGATGGTGGTGATGCTCCTCGTGCTCGTACAGCTCAGCGGCGTCGAGCAGAGCCTTGTGACCGTCTGCACACATGACATCGTAAATCTGCTCACCGGTCAGGTCATCCCACGGCGTGGTGATGATGCTGGTGTTTTCCCCGCAGTGCTCACGAATCAGCTTGAGAGCCTCGTCCAAACGCTTGTCGCTGACATTCTGGGTGCGGCTCAGCACAATGGTACCGGCGCTTTCCAGCTGATTGACATAGAACTCACCGAAGTTCTTGATATACATGCGGCACTTGGAAGCGTCGCATACGGTGGTCATGCAGCCCATTTCCACTTCGCCTTCGCGCAGAACCGGCTGTACAGCGGCAGCAACGTCGGACAGCTTGCCGACGCCGGACGGCTCAATGATGATGCGATCCGGTGCGTACTGGCTCAGGACATCGCCCAGTGCCTTTTCAAAGTCGCCGACCAAAGTGCAGCAGATGCAGCCGGAGTTCATTTCGTTGATTTGAATGCCGGAATCCTTCAGGAAACCGCCGTCAATGCCGATTTCACCGAACTCGTTTTCGATCAGAACCACCTTCTGACCCTTGAGCGGGCCTTCCAGCAGTTTGCGAATCAGGGTCGTCTTGCCGGCGCCCAGGAAACCGGAAATAATGTCGATTTTCGTCATATCAAACACCTTCTATAAGATATAGTTTACAAGTGGATGAAAGCAAAAGGCTTTCTAAGTTATCGTACACCAAAACAGGAGAGTTTTCAAGAGTTTCTCGTGTAAAAGAACCGTGAACAGAGGGATACGCGGCACAAACAGGATAAAATCGGAAACATTGACATTGAAAGCTAGATACCGTACAATGAAAACAGAAATACATGCGGAGAACCACCCCGCAGGGAGGCTGAAACAATATGTTTGAAACATTCCGCAGCATTCGGTTTCATTTGCTGTTGGCAGCGCTTGGCTATATTGCTGTCGGCGCTGTGATGCTGTTTATTCCCGATCAGTTTTTGGCAGTTGTCTGCTATGTTATCGGCGCGCTGCTCATCGCCTACGGCGTCATTGGCATGCTGATGTGCTGGAAAGACCGAACCATACGCATGGCGAAAATTTTTATTGGTATTTTGACCATCGCCGTCGGTATTTTCGTCATCGCACAGCCCAAGGCATTTACTGCTGTGCTACCTATTATTTTCGGTTTGATTTTGCTGCTCGATGGCATTTTGAATTTGCGGCACGGTATCGGACTCAAAAAGTTTGGCGATCCGGGCTTCCTGTCGGTTATCATTGTCGGCGTCATCACGGTTGTGCTCGGTGCGATTGTTCTGATACATCCGTATGGAACGGCAAAGTTCACGCTGCGTATCATCGGCGCTGCGCTGATTTACAGCGGCATTTCGGATTTCCTCGTGCTGTATCGCATGAATCATGCGCGATTGATTTATGAGCGCGACAATCCGCCGGAGCTGAAGAAAAAAGGGCAGAGACACAAGAAAACCAAAGTTATTGATGTGCATGCACATCCGGTCGATGATGACGAGGAGGAATAAGCGGTGCATCTGGACAAGGAAGAATTGGAGAACATGCCGCAGGGAACCGATGTGTTTTCCCTGAGCGATCAGGTTCCTACAGAAGAAGAACTGTATGATTTGGCAGAGCTGTTCAAAGTATTTGGCGATTCCACGCGCATCAAGATTCTGTATGTTCTTGTTGAGAGCGACATGAGTGTCGGAGACATTGCGCAGGCGCTCAATATGACGCAGAGTTCGATTTCCCATCAGCTGCGCGTGCTCAAGCAGAGCCGTCTGGTGCGATTCCGCCGAGAGGGAAAGAACATCGTGTATTCGCTGGCAGATGACCATGTGCACACGATTATGAGCCAAGGATTAGAACATCTGGAAGAGTGATAAAAAGCAAAACGCCGCTAAAAGCGGCGTTTTACTATATATATGGTATGGAAAGACAGTATGCAATCTGTTGTTATTTTTAGTATACCGTCTGCACGCATACTTGTCAATCGTTCTGCATCATTTTTTGAGCCAAAAATCACAAAAAACTGTATATTTATCGAAAGAAGCTGCTTTTCACTTTAAAAATGTTAAAAAATGCAAGTGTTCCCGTGCACGCAAAGAAAAAACACCGAAATCGCGATGAATTTCGGTGTTTTTTTCGAAAATCAGATAGAATTACGAGCCATCTCCGCCGGCTTTGACCTTAATCCAAAGCTCGGACAGACGCTGACGCAGAAATTCGTTATCGTGAAAGATTTCGTCCTTGTCGTAACCGGTGCGCGACGTGTACGCCTCGTTTCCGCAGAACAGACCGCCCTCCGCAGTCAAATCGCGGGAAACCTCCAGATTCGGTGAGGTATAGCCGTACTCCTCCGCATTGGTGTATGCCGGATCATACGAAATCATATAGTTGATAAACTTGTGCGCCAACTCCGGATTGGCGGCATTTTTTGGAATGACCATTGCATCACTCCAAATATTGGTGCCCTGCTTGGGGCAGTAATAGCCCATGTCCGGATTTTCCGACAGGATATATGCGGCGTCGCCGCTGTACACCTGACCGATATCCTTCACGCCGTTTACCATGTTGTCGATGATTTCATCGGTGACGTAAACCGGACGCATGGTGTTGTTGACCTTGCACAGCCACTTGTATGCTGCGTCAATTTCCTTTTCGTCGTTGGTATTCATCGAGTACCCCAGCGCCTTGAACGCCATCATAAATGAGTCGCGCTCGGAATCATAGATATAAATGCGGTTGTTGTATTTTTGGTCGAGCAAAATGTTCCAGCCCTCTTTTTCGAGATCCTGCTTGGAGACATTGTTTTTGTTGTAGACCAGACCGACTGTGCCCCAGAAATACGGAATGGAGTAGTCGTTGTTCGGGTCAAAATCCATGCCGACACAGGCGGGATCCAGCTGGTCAAAGTTTGTGATGGCACTGCGGTCAATTTTTTGCAGACGTTTTTCCTTCATCAGACGCTCAATCATGTAGTCGGACGGAATGAGCACGTCATACGAATCACCGGAGCTAACCTTGGTGTACATCATTTCGTTGGAATCAAAATTTTCCACAATGACATGGCAGTTGTATTCATCCTCGAAATCTGAGATGACAGAGTCTGAGATGTACTCACCCGGCAGATACAACTTGAGTGTATTGGAATGACCGGAAGACTTGTTGGTGCCGTCAAAATCCGTGCCCGGACCGCCGCAGCCGGTCAGCGCACCGGCGAGTACGGCACCTGCACAGCAGGCAGCGAACAGTTTTTTCAGCTTCATGATGCAGGTTCCTCCTTGTGCTTTTTCCGCGTGCGCTCTGCAATGCGCGGAATCAGATTGACGAGCAGCAGCACAACCGTGATGATGACGATAACCAGCGTGGAAATCGCGTTGATGGACGGATTGACGCGCTTGGACATCGTGTAAACCAAAATAGCGATGTTTTGTACGCCGTTGCCGGTAACAAAGTAAGAAATGACGAAATCGTCAAACGACATCGTGAAGGCAATCAGCGCACCGGCGAAAATGCCATCCTTGATCATGGGCACGATTACCTTGGTCAATGCCTGGAACGGAGTTGCTCCAAGGTCCATGGCTGCATTTGCCAGGTTCGGATCAAGGCTTCGCACCTTGGGATAAACACTGGTGATCACATATGGCGTACAAAAAGAAATGTGCGCCAGCAGCATGGTAAAGTACCCTTTCCGGAAGCCCAGTGATGAAAACAGAAGCATCAGTCCGATTGCGGTAACAATATCCGGGTTCAAAATGGGCAGGTTGTTGATATTTAAAAGTGTTTCCTTTAACACCTTCCTGGACTTGGAAAGACCAATTGCAGTGATGGTTCCCAGCACTGTGGAGATCACAGTTGCCAGGATGGCGATGGTCACAGACACGTAAACCGCTTTGCTGACTTCTGTATTGTGCAGCAGCTCTGTATACCATCTCATGGAGAATCCCGTAAACCTGGTCAGGGATTTGGAGGAATTAAAGGAAAAAATCATGGTCACCAGGATTGGCAGGTAAAAGAATACCAGACAGATGACCACATAAAATCTCTGAAAAAAGCTTGTTTTTCTCTGCATGATATCCTCCTACTCTCCTTTTTCCTTGTCCATCCGCTTCATCAGGCTCATGGAGATCAAAATGATCACCGCCAGAATCATGGAAATGGCACTTCCGAAATTCCAGTCTCCAACTGAGATAAACTGGGACTCGATCAGGTTACCGATGAGCATATACTGTCCGCCGCCCAGAAGCTTCGGGATAACGAAAGAGGAAATGGCAAGAAGGAAAACCATCATAATACCATTTACCACCCCTGGCAGGGACAGCTTCCAGATTACCTTCCAGAAGGTCTGGAAACGGTTGGCTCCCAGATCGTAGGCTGCCTCGATCAGGGATTTATCCATTTTATTTAAGGATGTATGGATAGGAATGATCATAAAGGGCATAAAGTTGCAGATCAGGCCTACCATTACGGAAAAATCCGTATACATCATACTGATAGGTCCCAGTCCGATTTTTGCCAGAAGGTTATTGATGATTCCGTTATCTGCAAGAAGATTCATCCACGCATAGGTACGAAGAAGCATGTTGATCCACATTGGAATGGTTACCAGCATAATGAGAAGTCCCTGGACTTTCTCA
>OGOM01002678.1_pt1 | contig 10108 bp, 9 predicted proteins | sample 1552681 | NCBI WGS metagenome assembly OGOM01 (sample SAMEA2580188, study PRJEB22360) | human gut metagenome | biome: human gut; feature: human-associated habitat; material: faeces | place: Denmark | collected 2008/2010 | reverse complement strand
TGCTGACGATGAAACTTCTGATATACCATGGGTAATTTTCGAACATTTTTTGGGGATGTAAAAAAACTCAATCGAGTTTTTTCACATCCCCTTTTATTTCATATATACCATATAATCAACAGGCTGTATACACTACAACCTGCCTTCATAACACTTTCTAAAATATTCGATACTTACTTGTTTTATCTGTATGCCTGTAATGTAGGTGTTGTGCGAATCTTAAGTGGTGTATCAACGCCTTCTGCTGTTGTTACTGTATACTTTATTACCTGTGGTGAACCTGCTTCTACTACAAGATCAACATTATAACCAACTTCAAGATTATCATACTCATCAGTTGTTATCTTAAGGCCATTATTAGTCTCAAAGTTACCTATAGTACCACCTGCTGGTGCAAATAAATGAACAAATCCTCTTATTCCACCATCGAATCCACCAAGAATATAACCACCTGCTCTTGTTATATTGCTTCTTTTAATTGTATTAGTTAATGTCACAGTAATATCATAGCTTCTTGTTCCATCTGCATTAATAACAGGCTCACTCATCTCTGTATCAATATTTAAGAACCAGCCTAATTTACAAGGCTCATATAAGCTGAAGAATACTCCTGCTTCTGGATTAGCCGGGTCATCATTAAGATTTCCTGAACAACCTGCGTCCTTAGCATACTGCTCTTCCTGCTCATCTACGAACCAGAGCATAATTGTGTTCTCCTCAACACCCTCATTAAACATATCTACATATTCATTAATTCTCTTAAAATCAAAGCCTGATACCAATACTGCCATTGCCTGCTTGGCTGTCTCTGCAAAAAGACCATCGACATATTCATTAGCTTCATTATAATCAACATTAGTACCTCTGTCGCTAAGATATTTATAATAAAGCTCATACTGTAATACTGATACGGCATTATCACCATTAAGCTCTGTTCCATCAGGAAGTGTAATTGGTCCTGATATTCTAAGAACCTTCTGTATAATAGTCGGTGTAAGTGAAAGCACACCATCAACGCTCTCACCGTGCTTAGCTTCATAAGCCAAAGCCCATATCTGAGCAGCTCTTTCAAAATCAGGGTTAAAACTTGCATCTCTTGAATAGATTAACGTATCATTAAATATCTTTAATTCTTTTCTTGTAACATTAGCTTCATCTGGTGGATATGTTGCCAATACATCATTAACAGGATTAAAATCTCCAATTGACATTACACCATCTTCAACCCTTATTGTTCCGATTGAACCTGGGAAACCACCTGCAGCTCTTATCTCTGCTGTATTCTGTGCAGCAAGAAGATATACCTTATCACTTCCATCGCCGATAAATGCTTTCATTAATGGAATGTAATCTTCATAATCTGTGTACATACTCATAAGTGATGTTATCTTATCACTATAAGAAGATATCATTGTTCCCATACTTCCCGGAAGTTCAACCTTGTTCATCTTAGCAGTCATATTATTAACCACTGGCTGTATCTGCTCTAAAAGATCAAGATAGGCATTAATTGTTGTTACACTAAAACCATCACCTACTTTAAGACCTGACATAGGGTATTCTGATATTGTTGCTACTGCCGGCTTTATAATATCATCTGATGCATCTTCAACAAGTCCTATAAGTGTATCTACTGACTTAACATACTTTCCTGCAACCGGAATGTGGCTTGCCATCTTCCACAATGGGCTTGATAATGTCTTGCTTATCTTATAAGTTGTATTGTCAAGCTTTAATACTGCTGTATTAGCTGCCTCAGCATCCTGGGCTTTTACAGCTCCAAGCATATCATTCATCTCTGTCTTTAATTCATTAGCATTCTTTAACATTCCCTTGGCATCAGATAAGCCTTTAACACCCATAATTCCTATAATAACAACAACCGCAGCTACTATTGAAACAATTGTTATAGTACGTTTCTTTTTCTGCTGTTTTGTTAATCTCTTCTTACCACTGTGGCTGTGATGTTCCCCACTGCTATGGTGGCTGTGGTGTCCTTCACTACTATTGCTGCTGTGATGTTCTGAATTATTGTTACTTCCCTCTCTTACATTGTGACGGCTGTTATTGTTAGCTGTATTACTGCCAGTATGCTGGACATTGCTTCTTCTATGACCACTGTTCTGGCTGCTTTTATTATCCACAGTGTTCTCACTGTTTAAGTTCTCATTGTTATCTTTATAATCATTATTGTTCATTACTATCCATCCATTTCCTATTATAAAAAAGAATGTGCTAAGCACATTCTCGCGACGAGTGCTGTCGCTTGCGACAAACTACAGCTTCACGCGAGTGCGCATCACTGGCACATAGTGCCTATTATTTAATAGGAAATTCTATTGGAATTTCCTATTAAATAATAAAGATTGCTGTTGTAATAATACCACAGCAATCTTTAAATTAAAACATATTATCTTGAATATCTATTGTTATCTGAGTATCTGTGCTCTGAATATCTGTTATTGCCAGCCTTCTCTCTGTCAAGATATACAACGACGTGTCTGAATGGTTCTTCACCTTCACTCTTTGTAGATACGAACTTATCACCCTGTAATGCTGAGTGAATTATTCTTCTCTCATATGGGTTCATTGGCTCAAGTGCAACTGAGCGTCTGCTTCTCTTAACCTTGTATGCAAGATTCTTTGCAAGTGATTCAAGAGTATCTTTTCTTCTCTGTCTGTAATTCTCTGTATCAACCTTAATTCTTACATACTTTTCTTTACCCTTGTTAAGTACAAGACTTGTAAGATACTGGATTGAGTCAAGTGTCTGTCCTCTCTTACCGATAAGAAGTCCCATATTCTCGCCAATAAGTTCAACATTGACACATTCTTCTTCTGTATCGAATGTTATCTTTACTTCAACCGGAATATCCATTGCACTGAACATATCACCAAGAAATGTTCTTATTCTTGATTCGATTTCTTCATTAGATAATACTGGTCTTGGTTCATTGTTGTTAGCTTTTTCTTCTAAATCTTCTTCACTGGCATTAACTGCCTGTGTTGCACTTACCTTTGAATTATCTGCCTTAGGAGCTGTTTCTTTCTTAACAGCCTTTTCTGTCTCTTTAACAACTTCTTTCTTAGATTCGGCCTTAATCTCACTCTTGATTGTGTCATCAATTGACTTCTTTTCTTTAGCTTCTAACTTGCTAAATTCATCATCTACTGAACCTACACCAGCCTTAACTCTTGCCTTAATCTTTGTTGGCTTTGAATTAAAAATACCGAATAAACCGTTGCTTCCTTTTTCAATAACTTCATATTCAATGTTATCGCTTGTTGTTTCAAGCTTAAGACACGCATTAGTAAGTGCGTCATCTATTGTCCTACCTGTAACTTCAATATATTCCATTGTTTTGCCCTCACTATCTAATTATAAAATATTGTCTGTTACTTTTTTAATCTGCTCTGTATACACTAATTCTTCTTGCCGCCATTCTTAGTATTCTTCTCATTATACTTGGCAACCATTCCAGCCTTTTCTGCAAGGCTTCCTGGCTTAGCTGTCTTATAATACTTAGATGATTCTTTTATTTCCTGAACCTTCTTTTCATTCTCAGCCTTAATCTGCTCTAAAGACTTTACAGCCTTTTCTCTGCTGGCAGACATATTCTTAGTGCTTGTTGTAGCATTTTTAGCTATCTTTTCTGGTGGAAGACCCTTCTTCGCACGCTTCTTATTACGCTTTTCTACATTACGTTTTACAATCTCGTCCGCACCAAGCTTGTCATAGTAACGATTGATAAATACAGTAATAATTGTCTGAACAACTGCTGTAGCTATCCAGTAAAGACCAAGACCTGCTGGTACTGAAATTGCGATAAATGCTGACATCAATGGCATAATGTACATTGTCATCTTCATTGATGCTGCCATTGGGTTATCGTCATCAACTTCTGTATTCTGTCCAGACTGAGCAACCTTTACACTTATGAACTGTGTTACACCAGCAAGGATAGGTATAAGGATTGCAAGTGTAAATCCAAATCCTGGTTCCTGTGACATATTAATACCCAAAAATGTATTCATATGTTCAAGACCTGAGTGGCTGTTAGCTATTGTATCGCTAAATGCAGGGAAAGCATTTCTTAAAGCTTCCCACTTATCAGCACTGAACTTATTAATCTCTGTGATTGCTGTATCAACATTAGTCCAGTCTATATTCTCACCGAACTGCTTCATAGTATCTGCATAACCATCAACAGCCATAATACCGCCGTTATCTTTAAGAAATGCTATAAATAAGTTCTTTAACTGTGAAATATAAAGAGGGATAAATCTAAATACCTGGTATAATGCCAAAAGGATAGGCATCTGTATAAGCATCTGTACGCATCCACCCATCTGTGAAACGCCATACTTCTCATATACAGCCTTAGTCTCTTCCTGCATCTTCATCATTGCATTCTGATCATCTCTTTTGTCCTTATATTTGGCATTAATTGCCTTAATTTCCGGACTCATTACTGCATTAAGCTTAGTAAGCTTCTGCTGTTTAATACTAAGTGGAAGCATACAAAGCTTAACAATAATTGTAAATAATACGATTGCAACAGCTACATTTCCAATGTGTAAAAAGCTCAAAGCTTCAAACAAAAGGTTAAATATATAACCTAACACCTTAGCTATTGGCATAATAATTGCATTAAACAAATCGAACCTCCTGGTTATTAATGTAATCTTTTTCTTTTATATTTACCAATAGGTACAGGATCAAATCCTCCCTTATGAAAAGGATTACATCTTAATATTCTTTTAAATGCCAACCATCCACCTAATACAACTCCATACATATCTATAGCTTCTACTGCATACTGGGAACACGAAGGAACATAATTACAGTAACTTCTTCCTTTATATGGCGACAGCACCAGTTGATAAAATCTAATAAGTTTAATAACTATCTTCTTTCCCATTATAATCTACCTATACATATTATGAAGCTTTAAAAGATGAATCATTGATTTACAAGTTTCTGTATAACCCTTGTCTTTAAGACCAGCCTTGACAACAACTACTACATCTATGCCATCAGGTATATGATTAGTGTTAAGCCTGAAGGCTTCTCTTACTAATCTGGCCAGTCTGTGTCGGACAATACTATTCCCGACTTTCTTGCTCACAGATACACCGAGTCTTTTCGTATCCGTTCCGTTCTTGCTGATATACATAATTAACTCTCTGTTTGCGTAAGAGTTTCTTTTGTTGTATACCTTTTTAAAATCTTCATTTTTCTTCAATGTTTCAAAATCTTTGTACTTCATAAACACTCCACCATATAATTATTTGTTTAAATTAAATTCTGGTTAATCTTCAATAAATGAATTATTTCTAATAAATAACTCATTTAAGCAATTCATTTACAATAAATATAATAATAAAGAAAAAAGCAGATGAATACTGACGTACTCATCTGCTGTAAAATCAATTAAGCTGAAAGTCTCTTTCTTCCCTTTGCTCTTCTTGCTGCTAAAACTTTTCTTCCACCTGGAGTACTCATTCTTGATCTAAAACCGTGAACCTTAGATCTCTGTCTTGTCTTAGGCTGAAATGTCATCTTCATAATCTATGCACCTCCTTCACTACCATTATTATATATGGTAAGAATATTCTTCAAGTTTCAATGTGCTTAAGCACTTTTTTTTAAAACATCGTTCTAATTATATTCGCAATATATAGCAAAGTCAAGCAAAACATAACTTTTTTTGACGTTTTTTTAATCATGTGGATTTATACACAGATATCAACAGCTTATACCGAGTTATCAACATATTGTGCAAAACTTGTGCATAACTCTCATGGATATTGTGGTTAACTCTATGATTTTCTTGACAAATTGCGTATTTTCGACATTTTTCAACTGCATAAACTTATACACAGCATGTTTACAATACCTTATTTTTTAAAAGTTATCCACAATTCTGTTGAAAAAAACACTTAAATGCTTTATGATTATAAAGGAATGTTGTAATCATTCTAATACTGCCAGAAAGGCGAATAATATGAACGAAATTATTAATAACTGGGATTTAATTCTTAACACCTTTAAGAACGAATGTGATATACAGAACCTTTCTTTTACAACATTTATTAAGCCGCTTCAGGTTATTTCAGTCAGTGATAATGAAATAACTCTTCTTTCAGACACACAGATGTCTGCTAACTATGTTGAAAAAAGGTATCTTAAATTTCTCGAAGTAACCATTAGTGAGATTATGAAAAAAGATTATAAATTAAGAATTATTTCAGAAGATACTTTAAATGAAGAAACTGCTAAAAAGACAGCACAGGAGAGTTCTCCTAATAAGAATATTTCTCTTAATCTTAATCCTAACTACACATTTGAAACATTCGTAGTAGGTAATAACAACAACCTTGCCCATGCGGCGTCTTTAGCTGTTGCTGAATCACCGGGGGAAGTATATAACCCTCTGTTTATATATGGAGGTGTTGGACTTGGTAAGACTCATCTTATGCAGGCAATAGCACATTTTATAATAGAAAACAATCCTTCCAAGAAGGTGTTGTATGTAACAAGTGAAACATTTACTAACGAACTTATTGATGCAATCCGTAATAAGGAGAATGCAGAAAAAGGCAATGCTGCATTCAGAAACCGTTACCGTAATATAGATGTTCTTCTTATTGATGATATACAGTTCATTATAGGTAAGGAATCTACTCAGGAGGAGTTCTTCCATACTTTTAATTCCCTTTATCAGGACGGCAAGCAGATTGTTATATCTTCTGATAAGCCACCTAAGGAAATGGAAACTCTCTCCGAAAGATTAAGAACACGATTTGAAATGGGACTTCCTGTCGATATACAGATCCCTACATATGAAACTAAGATGGCTATTATTAATAGGAAAGCAGAGATTTCAGGACTTGATATTCCATATGAAGTTTCTGATTATGTAGCTACCCATATCAAGTCAAGTATCAGGGAGCTTGAAGGTGCATTAACTAAACTTTCAGCATTTTCTAAGCTTTCACATACGCCTATAACTGTGGAATTTGCAGAACAGACATTAAAGGATCTTATCTCACCTGATGCGAAAAAGGAGATAACCCCTGAACTTATTATCCAGACGGTTGCAGACCATTTTAATGTCAAATATGATGACCTTTTATCATCTAAGCGTACAGCTGACATTGTTCATCCACGCCAGATTGCTATGTATCTGTGCCGTCAGATGACCACAGCTCCACTTCAGGCAGTTGGTAAGGCTCTCGGTAACCGTGACCATACAACAGTTATCCACGGAGCTGAAAAGATAGCTCAGGAAGTTGTCAAGAATGATTCTATGCGCAATACCATAGATATTATCATTAAAAAGATAAATCCTTCATGAGTTATTAACAGTTGTACACCTGTATTTGCATAGTTATCCACATGGTTATCAACATATTGTGGATTTATCCACATATTATTATTGATATGTTGTTTATAGCCTGTGCTTTTTATGTTGATTAAATTTAATAACTTTTTTTTGAATTTTTCATTTTATTTTTTATCAACATTTTTTTATTGTTTTTAACACGCAATACAGTTACTAATAACTTGGTTATCCTATGGTGTAATGCTGATATTTACTGGGTTTGTATGACTTTTTAACATATTCACAGCCCCTACTATAACTACTACTGAATTATATATATTTATATATGTGCCTGTTATTAACTTTACGGCACCGAAAGGAGTTTTGAACAATTATGAAACTTGTATTTTCTAAGAGTGATTTGAATAAGGCAGTTGGTATTGTAATGAAAGCCGTTCCTACAAGAACAACTATGAACATTCTTGAATGTATTCTTATTGATGCTACTACTAACGTTATTAAATTTACTGGTAACGATATGGAACTTGGTATAGAAACTATCGTTGAAGGCGAGATTATAGAAAAAGGTAAAGTTGCTATTGATGCTAAGCTATTTTCTGAAATCGTAAGAAAACTTCCAGATAGTGAGATTACTATTACTACAGATGCTAATTACACATCTTTAATTACCTGTGAGAAGAGTAAATTTAATATTGCCGGTAAATCCGGAGATGATTTTTCTTATTTACCTATCATAGAGAAAGATAAAATGATAACTATTTCCCAGTTTAATTTAAGAGAAGTAATTAATCAGACTATTTTCTCTACTGCACCTAATGACAACAATAAGATGATGACTGGTGAACTTTTCGAGGTATCTGACAATGTGCTTAAAGTAGTAGGTCTTGATGGACACCGTATCGCTATTAGAAACTTTAAACTTGAAGGACGTGCAGATGACGTTAAAGTAGTTGTTCCTGGTAAGACTTTACAGGAAATCAGCAAGATATTATCTACTGATGCAGAAAATATGGTAAATGTATACTTTACTAATAACCACATTTTATTTGAATTCGATAATACAACTGTTGTATCACGTCTTATTGAAGGAGAATATTTTAAGATTAACCAGATGCTTTCAAGCGATTATGGTACTAAGGTTGTTATCAATAAGAAAGAATTTATTGATTCAATAGACAGAGCTAATCTTCTTATTAAGGAGGGCGAGAAGAAGCCTATTATCATTAATATTACAGATGGCTCATTAGAGGTTAATGTTAATTCAGCAATCGGTACTCTTAACGAAGATATTGATATTGAGAAAGAGGGTAAGGATCTAATGATTGGATTTAATCCTAAGTTCCTCTTAGATGCTTTAAGAGTTATTGATGATGAAACAGTTGATATTTATCTTGTTAATCCTAAAGCACCTTGCTTTATAAGAGATAAAGAACAGTCTTATATATATTTAATACTTCCAGTAAACTTTACAGCTTAATGGTAAATATTAGAAATGGAGCGTATTATGGAAGAAATAACAATCAGAAATGGTGATGAATTCATCAAATTAGGACAGGCAATTAAAGCCGCAGGCTTTGTTGAGTCTGGAGTTGAAGCCAAGATAGTCATTCAGGACGGACTTGTTAAAGTGAACGGAAAGGTCGAGACACAGAGAGGCAAAAAGCTTGTTGGCGGCGAAATAGTAGAATTTGAGGGCAATAAGCTTCTAATTAAAAATAATTAATAACAGCAGGTGTAATTGTGATAATAGAGTCTCTTGATTTAAAAAATTACCGTAATTATGATATTTTGAATATGAATTTTGATAAAAATGTCAATATTATATATGGCGATAACGCACAGGGTAAGACTAATATTTTAGAATCTATATATTTCTGTGCGACTTCTAAGTCACACAGGGGAAGCAAAGATAAAGATATAGTCAAATTCGGAGAGTCTGAGTCACATATTAAAGCTAATGTAATTAAGAATGATATAAGTTATCGTATTGATATGCACTTAAAGAGCAATAAGCCAAAAGGTATAGCTGTTAATGGAATACCTATAAAGAAAGCTGTTGATTTATTTGGTATAATTAATGTTGTGCTTTTTTCGCCAGAGGATCTTAACATTATTAAAGACGGACCTTCGCAGAGAAGACGTTTTATGGATATGGAGTTAAGCCAGCTTAACAAAATATATCTTAGTAATCTTGTTAATTTTAATAAAGTACTTGGACAGCGAAATAAATTATTAAAAGAACTGGCATTTAATCCGTCAGAGGAGATGATAAGCTCACTTGATATATGGGATATGCAGTTTGAGCGATACGGTAAATGTATCATAGAAGGCAGAAAAAAGTTCATAAGGGAACTTAATCTTATTATTAGCGAAATACATTCAAAGCTTACAGGTGGAAGTGAAAAGCTTGTTGTAGAGTATGTGCCATTTGTCAATGAAGATGAATTAGGCAGTGCTTTATCAGAGTATCGCAAGAAGGATATTAAGTATAAATGTTCCTGTGCAGGGCCGCACAAAGATGACCTTGTATTTAACATTAACGGAAAAGATGTCAGGAAATACGGTTCTCAGGGACAACAGCGTACAGCAGCTTTATCACTTAAGTTATCAGAGATAGAGCTTGTCAAGAAGATTATTAAGGACAAACCTATATTACTGTTAGATGATGTATTGTCTGAGCTTGACAGTAACAGGCAGAATTTTCTGCTTAACAGCATAGGAGATATACAGACAATAGTCACCTGTACAGGATTGGACGA
>OGOM01002677.1_pt1 | contig 10110 bp, 9 predicted proteins | sample 1552681 | NCBI WGS metagenome assembly OGOM01 (sample SAMEA2580188, study PRJEB22360) | human gut metagenome | biome: human gut; feature: human-associated habitat; material: faeces | place: Denmark | collected 2008/2010 | reverse complement strand
TATCACATCAGTTTTAGGAAAGCAAGTACCTAAAAGAAATTTTTCTTCCCCTTATATGTAACAATCATACCGGCTTCCTAGCGTTCAGAATGTTTTCTGCTGTCTGCTGTGGTGTTTGGTTGGAATTGTCCAACCAAAAGCCGATCCGTGGTGTTGTCTGCATTTTACTAAATACAAATTCAATGTATACAGAAAGATATAAGGAGTGGGAGGGATTCCGCCGTAGTTGGCATTGTAGGAAAATCCAAAAGTTTAGATTTTCCCACAATGCTTATCTTTTGGTCTTTGGTTCGGAATAGTGTAGTGCTGGCGGTCTATCTCTTGTTTTCGGTTGCTTGCTTCCTTACCGTACATGAGCATTGAGAGAAGGAGACAAGCAGATGTTGGGTTACGAAGAAAAGATATAGCGCCTCGAACTGCTCGACGCGGTGGCAGATGCCGGGAGGCTGGCGAGGGGCCTGGACCAGCTGCTCGAGTCCCTGGCTCACGCCGACCAGCTGGACCCGCTCGACGTCGAGGGGGTCCTGGCCCTGAGGTCTATAAGCGAGAGGTGTGCCGAGCGCATCGGCGACGCGGCGCGCATCCTGGAGGCTCAGAACGAGGTCCTCTATGCGGAGGAGCGGGCCAAAGTCAAACCGCGCGATAACTGAGGAACGAAACCCGGTCCGGAAACTGTTCCTTGATTCCGGCCGGATGATCTTCTCCGCCGCCCGGTGTCGCATTGTGTCCGAGCGGCTGATGTCCCCCTATTCCCAGTGCCGCGGCGTACCGCTGCGTTATAATTCAGAAAACGCATTTGTATTGCATTTCGAGGGATAGAGGCGCGAATGTCTAACGGCTATAAGGAGCTCATCAAGGGTAACCCCGGCGAGACCGAGATCAGGAGCTTCCTGGTAAACGGCGACCAGGTATCTGTGACCCTGCGCATCCCCGACACCCTGCGCGACGCGGCGAAGGAGGAGGCTGCCCTTCGCGGCATGAGCTTCTCCGCCTTTGTGCGCACTTGCATGATCGAAGAGCTCGCGAAGAAGGGACAATAGCCCGTGACGGAGCCAATGCACGACATCTCGGTCGAAGGCTTCATAGAGTCCTTCGACCGCCGATACCCGACTTTCATTCTCAAGACGTTGCTGTGCGACCGCACTACGGGGCGCAACATCATATGGGCCGACAACGAATACGAGGCCCTAGGCGACGGCTACATGGGCGATGACGAGATGACCGTCGAGAAGATCACGGGCATGAACTCCGGCGTCATCAAGCCGCGCATCGCCAAAGAGCAGGAGAAGCAATCCCAGCGCACCAAGAGCCGCGCCGAGGTGTTCACCCCGTCATGGCTGTGCAATCAGATGAACAACGACTTGGACGAGGCTTGGTTCGGCCGGCGCGATGTCTTCAACACCGAGATCGTTGCGGATGATGGCGCCAATACATGGACGCCGACTAGTGATCCAATCGAATTTCCAAAGTCAAAGGGACACGGCTGGCGCGCATACGTGGAGGCTACGCGGCTCGAGATCACGTGTGGCGAGGCGCCGTTTGTGTGCTCGCGCTACGACACCGTGACGGGAGACGAGCTACCCGTAAGCGAGCGCGTAGGCTTCCTTGACCGCAAGCTTCGCGTTGTGACCGAGAAGACCAAGACTCGCAAGGAATGGGTGCGCCGGGCCCTCGACGCGCTGCGCGCGACGTACGGCTTCGAGTACCAGGGCGACAACCTGCTTATTGCTCGCGTCAATGTGCTCGAGACGTTCGTCGAGCATCTCCGCAATCGCTGGGGGTCGGGCCCCCAACAGGACGAGCTCGAGCAGGCGGCATGGATCGTTTCCTGGAACTTCTGGCAGATGAACGGCTTCACAGACGCCGTGCCCACCAACAAGATGGGCGCCGAGGTGGAGTCGACCCTGGGGACGTTCGAGGAGCCCGAGCCGGAGCCGATGCAACCGTCGCTTTTCGACCTGTTCGATGACGTATTCCCCGACGAGACAACCGAAGAGACCAAAGAAGAGGAGCCAAGGGAAACGGTTCCCCTCTGCGTGATATACGACTGGCAGAACGGCGAGCCCTTCGAGTTCGCCGCATTGAAAGGTGAGGCAGCAATTATGGGAAAGAAGTTCTATGCGGTAATCGGTAATCCCCATATCAGCTTTCAGTGGCGGAACAAGATTCTGGCAATAAGACCTATGCACCGCCCATCTATCACGAGTTTATGGACTCGGCGTTCAAGGTTTCCGACAAGGTGGAGCTTGTCACTCCCGCTAGATTCCTATTTGACGCCGGCTCAACCCCAAAGGCCTGGAACAGGAAGATGCTTAACGACCCCCATTTCAAAGTGATGAGCTATAAAGCGGATGCGTCCAGCGCCTTTCCGAATACCGACATCAAGGGCGGTGTTGCCGTTACCTATCGAGATGCTGATCGGGATTTCGGTGCGATAGAAGTGTTCACACATTTCGATGAGCTTCGTACCATCAAAGAGAAGGTTGTAAAACATGGCATCCAACCCCTCGGCGATATCATCTTCGCGGCCGATAGCTACCACTTCACTGAAGCCATGCACGAAGACCATCCCGAGATTCGTTATGTTGACGACGACCATGGTCTGTTGAGCAAGAACCACGACTATGACCTTAAGACAAACGTTCTCGACAACCTTAACAATGTAGTTTTCTTTGACGAGATGCCTGGCGACGGAGATAGTTGCATCAGAATCTTTGGCAGAGGTCGCGCCGGAAGAGCTTACAAGTTCATTTCCGCCAGATATATCGCTCCGCATCCGAACCTCGACAAATGGAAAGTACTTGTTCCTGCCGCCAACGGATCGGGCGCGCTTGGAGAAGTGCTTTCTACGCCCTTAATAGGGCGGCCCTTAATAGGGCATACGCAGTCCTTCATAAGCATTGGCAGTTTCAATTCCGAAGCGGAAGCTACGGCTCTCCTCAAATACATAAAATCGAAGTTCGCTCGGACCATGCTCGGAATTCTGAAGATTACGCAGCACAATCCCGCACCAAAATGGAAGTATGTCCCCCTACAGGACTTTACTTCTGACTCCGACATCGATTGGTCGCAGTCTGTTGCTGACATCGACCGTCAGCTCTATGCGAAGTACGGCCTCGACGACGAGGAGATTCAGTTCATCGAATCCCATGTGAAGGAGATGGACTAGCAATGGCGAGCATCGACATCTCCCAGATCATCGAGACCACCGCTCCCGCGGTGCCGCAGATCTATGCCTACACCACGCCCGAGATCGTCCGCCACAACGGCTGGACCAAGATCGGCTACACCGAGCAGGACGTGCGCGAGCGAATCAAACAGCAAACGCACACCGCCGACGTGCAGTGGCATCTGGAGTGGAGCGGCAACGCCACGTGGGAGCACCGTGCGGGCACGTTCCATGACACCGACTTCCACGCACACCTCGAGAAGCAGGGCGTCGAGCGCGAACCCAAGAAGGAATGGTTCAAGATTAGCGGCGAGGAGTCTCACCAGCAGTTCTACCGGTTCCGCGACACCGACGGCGTGCTGGACGCACCCGGCGCTGCCTCCTACACCCTGCGCGCCGAGCAGCAGCGCGCAGTGGAGCAGACGGGAGCCTTCGCCCGCGCCCATTGGGACGAGGGCGGCGCGCACGGCGGCGAGTTCCTGTGGAACGCCAAGCCGCGCTTCGGCAAGACGCTCACCGCATACGACCTGTGCCGCAGTATCGGCGCGCAGAAGGTGCTCATCGTCACCAACCGCCCTGCCATCGCCAACTCCTGGTACGACGACTACGTGAAGTTCGTGGGCTTGGAGGGCGGCTACCGCTTCATCAGCGGCGTGGACGCTCTGACCGGCAAGCCCTACTGCCTCAGCCGCGAGGAGTACCTGCGCGCCATCCGCAACGACCCGGAAGGCCCCAAGGGGTTCATCGAGTTCGTGAGCCTTCAGGACCTCAAGGGCTCCATCCGCTTCGGCGGCGTGTACCAGAAGCTCGACGAGGTGGCCGACCTCACCTGGGACGTGCTCATCATCGACGAGGCACACGAGGGCGTGGACACCTTCAAGACCGACGTGGCATTCGACCACATCAAGCGCCGCTTCACGCTGCACCTCTCTGGCACGCCCTTCAAGGCCATCGCAAACGAGAAGTTCGCCGACGACGCCATCTACAACTGGACCTATGCCGACGAGCAGCAGGCCAAGCGTGACTGGCCTGCCGACTCTGAGCAGCCGAACCCCTACGCCAACCTCCCCAAGCTCAACCTGCTCACCTACCAGATGAGCGACATCGTCGAGCAGGAGGCCCGCGGCGGCATGGAGATTGATGGCGAGCAGACCGAGTTCGCCTTCGACCTCAACGAGTTCTTCTCGACCAAGCACAACGGCGGCTTCGTGCACGACGCCGACGTGGATAAGTTCCTCGACGCGCTCACCACGCAGGAGAAGTTCCCGTTCTCGACACCCGGGCTGCGCGACGAGCTGCGTCACACGTTCTGGATGCTCAACCGCGTCGACTCCGCCCGCGCCCTCGCCAAGAAGCTGCAGGCGCACCCCGTCTTCAAGGATTACGAGGTGGTACTCGCTGCTGGCGACGGCAAGATCGACGCCGATGACGAGAACGAGAAATCGCTCGACAAGGTACGCCGCGCGATCAAGGACCACGACAGGACCATCACCCTTTCGGTCGGCCAGCTGACCACGGGCGTGACCGTGCCGGAGTGGACCGCCGTGCTCATGCTCTCGAACATGGCGAGCCCCGCACTGTACATGCAGGCGGCCTTCCGCAGCCAGAACCCGTGCCTGTTCGACCTGGGCGGCGGCAACTACGCGAGCAAGGAGAACGCCTACGTCTTCGACTTCGACCCGGCGCGCACGCTTACTATCTTTGAGCAGTTCGCCAACGACCTGTACGGCGAGACCGCGCGCGGCGGCGGCGATGTCGAAACGCGCGAGCGCCATATCCGTCAGTTGCTGAACTTCTTCCCCGTCTACGGCGAGGACGAAGAGGGGCAGATGGTCGAGCTCGACGCCGAGCAGGTGCTCAGCGTGCCGAGGCGCATCCATGCCCGCGAGGTGGTCAGGCGCGGCTTTATGAGCAACTTCCTGTTCCAGAACATCGCGAGCGTCTTCCGCGCGCCGGCAGAGGTCGTGGAGATCATCCAGCGCTTCGATCCCTACGAGCAGGGCAAGGCACAGAACGCCGAGAAGAACAAGGTCGAGATCGATGAGGGCACGGCCGACGAGCTCTCCATCAACGACGAGGGCGAGGTGGAGATTCCCGACGAGCAGGTCGTAGGCAAGGCTGCGGACATCTTCGGGCCGAAGGTCTACGGCGACATCGCCGTCGAATTCTCAGGCCACATGGACGACATCGCGAAAGCCCACGAGGCCGATGACGACGATCGGGTGATGCTCGACAACCTCAAGGAGGCCTTCAAGCAGAGCGTGACCGCGCCTCTGGTACAGGCCGCCAAGGAGAGCTACGGCAGCGAGCTCAAGCCGCGCCAGCAGCAGCAGATCGAGCGCAAGGTCCAGGCGGACGCCGACATCCAACTCAACCGCCAGGTCGGCGACTACCAGATTCAGGCGCGCCGCATCGAGCAGTCGCGCAAGGACGAGCTCAAGGCGGCGACAAGCGAGACCGAGCGCGCCGAGGTGAACAAGCGCCATGACGAGCAGAAAGCGGAGGCGTTCCAGACGCTCGCCCAGAAGCTCGAGGACTCCCGCGAGGAGCTCGTGCAACGCGCCGGCGAGACCGTGGTGCGCGAGGTGGAGACGGCGAAGAAAGAGGACGAGAAGCAGGGCATCGAGGACAAGGTGCGCGCTCATCTGCGCGGCTTCTCGCGTACCATCCCGTCGTTCCTCATGGCCTACGGCGAAGAGGGCACGACGCTCGCGAACTTCGACACCGTGATCCCCGCTGACGTCTTCCAGGACGTCACGAGCATCACCGTTGATGAGTTCCGCTTTTTGCGTGATGGCGGCGACTACACCGATGGCGAGACCGGCGAGGTAAAGCGCTTCGTTGGGCACCTCTTCGACGAGGTCGTATTCAACGACTCCGTGAGCGAGTTCATCAAGCTGCGCGAACGCCTGGCCAATTACTTCGACGAGTCCCAGACAGAGGACATCTTCGACTACGTGCCGCCCCAGAAGACCAATCAGATCTTCACGCCGCGCAACGTCGTGGTTCAGATGGTGGACCTCTTCGAGAAGGAGAACCCGGGCTGCTTCGATGACCCGAGCCACACCTTCGCCGACCTGTATATGAAGTCTGGCCTCTACATCACCGAGATCATCAAGCGCCTGTACCGAAGCGAGGGCATGAAGGCCGCCTTCCCGGACGACCGCGAGCGTTTGGACCACATCCTGGAGCATCAGGTGTTCGGCATCGCGCCCACCAAGATTATCTACGAGATTGCCACCCACTTCATCCTGGGTTTCCACGACGAGGTCGGCCAAGGATGTGACTCTAACTTCGAGCTCGCGGACGCCGCGGAGCTCGCCAAGGAGGGCACGCTGGAGGCATACGTCGAGCGCGTCTTCGGGCCCAAGCTGGGCGAGGCGTAGCGCGTGGCGGAAGTAGTCGACAGCAAACAGGATGGGCGTGCAGAGGCTGCGCGAGCGGCGGTGAGTGCGGCACGGCGTGAGGATACCGAACTTTGCGCCCGTCTAGTCTTTCGCGTCTCGCGCAATGAGCTAAGGCGCGTGGGGATCACCACGCCCATCGCTCTCTACGATGAGCTGAAGCAGGTCTTCTGGAACGCAGACGAGGGCGTCACCCTGGGCGACCACCTCTCTGTCGGGTTCGGCAAGGTCGACCGCCGCCGTCAGGTGCGCGCCTTCGCCGAGCGCCATGCGGACGAGCCCAGAAACGTCGCCGCGAAAGCCTACGAGCGCGAATACGGCTTCAGCGCAGGCATCGCCGCGATATGGCTCGACCTGTTCGCCGAGCCCGCGGACGTGAGCTTCTCGGAGTGGCTTGGCGTCGAGGTCGCTGAATGCCCGACGGGCGCCCCGGCCTCCCGTGCGGATGTGCCCGTAGCGCACGACACCGAGCGCGAGGCACCCACCCTCGAGGGCTTCCTTGCCCGGGAGCTTGCCGGCCGCATCTGCGACGAAGGCCTCGTGCGTCGGCGCTTCGCCTTCGAGTTTCCCGACGATCCGCCCGAAGCGCTCGACCGCGGCATCGAGGATGCGGGCTACTACGAGGACCGCGGCTTGCTCTTCCGAGAAGGGAGCACCCCGAACGACCACTTCACGCGGCTGCTGGCCGAGCATCCGTCTTTCGCGAAGGGCGACGCCGGCTTCGAGAACGCCGTGTGGCAGCACCCCGCCTTCCGCCAGGTGCTGCGCCAGGCGCTTTCGGACCACCGCTTACTTCTCTACGAGGGCGACAGCTACATCTCGTTCTCGCGGCTGCACGACGTGCTAGGCGCGCGCATGGCGGACATCGAGTCGTACGCGCCCGCGGTGAGCGTGGATGCGCCCGAAGGCGAGCCCTTCACCGTGGCGAGCCTGCGCGCGGGCGGCGCCACTCCGCATCCGCTGTACGGGCTGGACATGCCCGACGACTTCTACGAGGGACTGCTCGACGCGGGAGGGCTCCTGCGCAGCTGCACGCTCGCCGGAACCAAGGTGTTCGTCGCCGGAGGCGAGGGGCGGCTTTCCGCAGCCGACCTCATCGAGTGGATCGTCGCCCACCATGAGGGAATCGAGCGCGATGACCTGCCGAGACTGCTCGCGAACGATCTGGGCATCACGTGCCCGGCACCGCTTCTGACGACGACCATTTACAACTCCGACGTCTACTACGACGACATCGGGGACGCATATTACTCATCCATGGAGGCATGGAAGAAGGAGGCACGAAATGAGCTTGCTTGAGGAAGGGATCGCGACTGGCAACGTCCTGCCGACGGGTCGCAAGGAGAAGCACTCCATCGACAACGTGACGCGCGACTTCGACATCTACCGCATCAAGTGCGATCTGCTGTTCTACAACGACCAGAACGACCGCATCGCCACTTGGGTAAGCGAGTACAACTCCGCGCAGGGCGCGGATCTGCTCGCCCTTGGCCGCGACGAGTACAACGGCGTCATCGAGGACTTCATCGTCGAGAGCAACCCCGGCGCGCTCAGGAAGACCGAGAAGAGCATCGCCCTTCGCGGCCAGCTTAGGCCGGGCATCGTGCTCAACGACGGACGCGTCATCGACGGCAACCGACGCCTGACCTGCGTCCGCCGCCTCGCGCGGGCGAACAACGAGGCGGGCTGGTTCGAGGCCGCCATCCTCGACGACGCCACAGGCAGCGACCCCAAGCGCATCAAGCTGCTCGAGCTCGCCATCCAAATCGGCGAAGAGGAGAAGGTGGCGTACGCTCCCGTCGACCGCCTCGTCGGCGTATACCGCGACGTGGTTAAGAACCACCTCATAACCCCTGCGGAGTACGGCAACGCGACGGGCATGACCGAGGCGGAGGTGAAAAAACTCGTCGACCGCGCCCAGTACATGGAGGAGTTCCTCGAATTCTGCCAGGCCCCCGAGCAGTACCACCTCGCCCGCGCCCTCAAGGTCGATGGCCCCTTGGGCGAGTTCAGCCGCGTGCTGAAGAAGTACGACAACAGGCGCGACAAACAGCTTGTCAAACGACTCATGTTCGCCAACATGGTGGTGCAGCCCGAGGGCGACATCACCCGATACGTGAGAGACTTCGGCAGCGTGGCAGGCACGGATGCGGAGGCCGACTTCAAGGCCGCCGAGCTGCAGGCCATGTCCGAGCTCCTCGAGAAGATGGGTCCCGACGCCCTCACGCGCGAGAAGGTGAGCGAGCTGCGCTCGGACGGCAACCTCGTCGACGGCTTCAAGCGCGCAGGCGACCGCGCAAGAGAGACCGTGCGCCGCGTCAAGCTCATGGACACGCCCGCCAAGAAATCCGCCGACTGCCTCTCCGAGCTCGAGAAGATCCTTCCCGAGATGCTCGACGTGCTGGGACCCGACGAGCTCGAGAAGGTGCGCCGCAACCTCGTTGCCGTCGCCGACAAGGTGGAAGAGCTGATCGGTGAGATCGATGAGCGCGCCTAGGGCCGTCGTCTGCTACGACGAGGCGCGCCCCGGCATGTACCTGCGCATCGAGGGGCAAGACATCGCCTCGTTCATGGCCTCGGCCGCATGGCGCGCCTGGCTGTACTACCCGGCGAGCGCCGTCGACGGCACCGATCGCGACCGCATCCTACTCGACGGCGGCATGGGCCTTCGCGAGTGCCAGGACATGCTCGAGGCGATCATGGAGGCCGACGGCCACGGCGTCGAGGTCGCGGTTGACCCGAGCTTCGGCGCCTTCGTGAACGCCGGCGAGACCTACATCCGCGAGCGCTCCGAGGTGGGGTTGGCCATCAAGGCGCAGACCGCCGAGGGCATCGCCGACGACCCCCAGCTGGGGCCGCGCTTCCGGGAGTTCCGCGACGTAGTGAACGCCTCGATGGTGCGTCCCCTGCGCGACCGGCAGATGCTCGACGCCTTCTTCATGGCGACGGTTGGGCGCGCGGCCGACTTCTCGGTGCCCGGCGCCGGCAAGACCGCGACGGTGCTCGGCGTGTTCGCCTACCTTCGCCATTTGGGGCTCCCGCGCCGGGGCGCTGTGGGTTCGTCCCGGCGCGGCCGATGACGGCCACGGCATAATCGCCCACGCCGCAGCAGATGCCGACAATGATGGACCAAAAAATATAAACCGTATCGCGCGAGTCCTTGATGGCGGTGCGGAAGCGGACGATGGACAGCGCGCCCACCATACCGAGAGACAGCGCAATGTTGTTGCCGATGACGGTCATGACCGTCCCCGTCAGCACCGCGAGAATGACGAGTGAGGCGTTGAACTTGCGGCTGTAGATCGTCCCGCGGTGGGAGATGGCGTAGGACAGGAAGATAAAAAAGCCCAGCACAGCGGCAAGGACGATATTGAGCAGAATATCCTCCCACGACATATCGCGGGGTGTGGTAAAAAGGTTCAGGATCTGTTGTCTCATGGTGTTTTCCTCCTATAGCCTCGTCTGACATCCGTTTTGGCGGGCAAGCACATATTTGCTGACAGAAAGCTCACTGCGATCCACGCTGTTGATCAGCTC
>OGOM01002667.1_pt1 | contig 10131 bp, 7 predicted proteins | sample 1552681 | NCBI WGS metagenome assembly OGOM01 (sample SAMEA2580188, study PRJEB22360) | human gut metagenome | biome: human gut; feature: human-associated habitat; material: faeces | place: Denmark | collected 2008/2010 | reverse complement strand
CAAAGCCTAACAGGATAGTTGGAAATACTCTTGTTCACGGCACTTTCTATATTTCAGGCAATTATCGTAACGAATACGGCGAATGGGACAGCTGTTCACTTACCGATGAACAGATAGAAAAGTACAAGCAGCAGTTTGATCATATCATAGTAGATCTGCCCGAGATCGGGCTGGTTGCTGTGAGAGAAACAAAGCCGGAAGTGATCCAACCGCTTGAAGAATATGAAGAAGAACCGGAAATCGAACAGACAATGTAAAGGAGAATGAAACTATGAGAATACACGCATCTATCAACAGAATGGTAAACAAAGAGGATTCAGCAATCAAGGCATATGCCAGCGTAACGATGGACGGTATGTTCGCCGTTCACGGACTGAGGGTCATCGAGACCGAAAAGGGCAGATTTGTCAATATGCCCTCCACCTCATACACCGATAAGGACGGCAACAAGCAGTACAGCGACACCTTCCACGCCATAACCAAGTCGGCGAGAACTGCCGTAAATCAGGCTGTGCTCAATGCTTATGATCTCAAGCTGCAGCAGGTTCAGCAGACGGATATCGAGGTGGAGAACACTCCCGATGAGGAAATGTCGGAGCCTGAAGATGAACCTGAACCGGAGCTAAGTATGTAGTTTGCTAAAGCATTTGCTGTGTATCTTGTAACAAAGGTAGAACTTTTGCAAAAAGTATAGATTTGTGGGCGGATATATGCTATATTGCTTGACAAGGAGCGTGATGATATGAAAAGAGCGATATTAATTTTGATACTCTGTGCGGTGTTTTTATCAGCCTACGGAAATGCAGCGGAAACTGCCGAAAGATCAGTAAGCGTCGACACTTCGGCAGTGAGCCAAACTACGACTGTGGTCACAGTTTCCGCAGTAACATCTGCAAAGGAAGAAAAGGATACAAGCGAAGCCACAGCGACCATTAAAAAGAGTTCGCAGACGGTATCATCTTCCCCAAAGCCGACAGATACTGAAGTAACTGCGGTTAAGAAATCAAGCACTTCAAATACAGGCGGCAATTCGGTTCAGGAGCATAATAACGCTGTACAGGGTAATAACCAAGCTGTGCAGAATAATACTCCATCCAACAATTCTCAGGACAATAACTTAGCGGAGCAGAACGCCCAGCCGTCCAATGAGAAACCTCAGAATAACGAGCCGTCTGCCACCCGATCAACAACGGCAAAGCAGTCAGCATCGGCAGAGCCTGCGGTAACAAATTCGCCTGTCACAACAACAAAGCCGCAGACTACAAAAGTTCCGCAGACTCAACCACCCTTGCCGGTGCCTACTGAGGAAGAACGATATATGGATATCGGCAGAAGCTTATCTCATAACGGCTCTGATTACAGCAAGGCAGAGGCGGTATACAACTGGATGACTGAAAACGGTTCGGGCACTTGTGTGAATTATTCGTGGCAGACCTACTATTTGTGCAAAGGTACAGGTCTGGAATGCTATCTTGCATGGACGCCGTCAAAACTGTATGGTCATGTAGCAAATGTCGTTAAGGTAAACGGAACATGGTTTGTTCTTGATACGCAGGGACAAGGATTTCTGCTGAATAACGACTGCGGATTCAGCGAAATAATAGATATTGATGAATCATATGTATCAGTGGCGGATTTGATAAGCAACCAAAGATATGATGAAATATATTAAGATGTGCAAACGAAAGAGCCGAAATCCGGCTCTTTTTCTTTGCAAAAATGAAAAGGAGAAATGCACTTTATGTTCAAAAAATCGAAAATATTAAAGAAACTCAGCGCAGGGTTCATGGCAGGACTCTGTGCTTTTTCTATGCTCGGTTCATCTATGAGCGGAGCTATCACAGCAAGTGCCGCAAGCACACCTATGGAAAACCCGACCTTCCCGTCAGCGGATACGGTGATCGCAAAGGCGGCGACTTTGCTGGGTACGCCGTATACCTATGGAAACAAGGGCTACTGGCATGCGTATGTTCAGGGTCAGTACACTCCGCTTTCTGTTGAAACGATAAATAATCTCGGCATTGACTGTTCGGGTCTTGTGTACTATACTCTTACGCAGCTTGGATACAAAACATCGGGGTTCAGTTGGAACAACCCTGTGCCTGTTGACACAGATCATTGGCTTACAGTCAATGATAACTGCACCATAACTTACGACGGAAAGACTTCAAAGGTCGAAGTCGAAAAGAAAAACATCAAGACAACGGACCGCCCGTATTGGGAGTGTGCTGACGGTTCGGTTATTACAGCAGGTTCTGTGGTGGTCGCTCAGAATCCGGGTGGTGAGGATCACGTTTGGATATATATGGGTGAATTTGATTCAAGAAATGATGTAATAAGCTACCTTAAGTCTATCGGCGTTTCGGAAAAACTCATAAACTCAAAGACAGTCGGCGATGGAAAAGGTGCAGGCGGAAAGCATTGGAGAATAGAATCCAGCGGTTCGGAGGGCGTTGTTATCAACAACAAAACTGACGGTAAGACTGCTACCGCTATGAATATGTCGGCGTTCAGGATAACAAAAAATGATGTAAAATTTGAAATAACTAAGGTTCTTGCTTCAGACAGAACGGTTAAGATTTCAGGCACAAGCAAGGTAGACGGCACGGTTGCAAAATACGGAGTATATACCGATAAGGCTTGTAAAAACAAGGTCGGCGAGATCACTATCGGCAAGGACGGAACAGGTTCCATTCAGTTACCTGAAAAGCAGTATTACGTTAAGGAGATCTCCGCACCGACAGGTTACAGTATCTCTGAAGAAGTGTTCGCATTAAAGGCTGACGAAAATGTATTTGTGACCGAAGATTTTACGAGAGGCAAAATTAAGGTCAATAAGACCGCCGAAGATGGGATCGTAAGCGGCAGAGAGTTCAAGGTCACAGGAAACGACGGCAGCAGTTACACCAAGAAAACCAATGCAAACGGCGTTGCCGAATTTAGCGGATTAAAGGTATACAACACATCTACGGGCAAATCGATCACCTACACCGTATCCGAGATCAATGTAGATACAAGATACGAAGTTCCTAAGGCTCAGAATGTTACGCTGACAAGCGGAGATGTTGATCTGACTGTGAATGTGAAGTTCAACAATCAACTTAAAACGGGCTCGATAAAGATCAATAAACAGTCTGAGGATAATCAGAACGGAGACAGAGAGTTTACTATTACGGGCAACGGTAAGACCTACACAATTAAAACAGGTTCGGACGGTGTTGCAATTCTTTCCGATATTCCTGTTTACAACAGCAATAATGAGAAGATCGTGTACACCATTTCCGAGAAAAATGTTCCCGTAAGATATGTAGTTCCAGCGGATCAGACTGCAACCCTTACGGCAGATGCGACCACAACCAAGACATTCAAAAATATCCTCAAAAAGTTTACAGTTGAGGTAACAAAGCAGGATTCTGAAACAACATCAGCACAGGGCGACGGAACGCTTGCAGGAGCAGTTTACGGCATTTATCGTGGCGGCGAGCTTGCCGATACCTATACGACCGATGAAAACGGATATTTCAAAACAAAAGAGTATGTCTGCGGAAACTACACTGTTCAGGAAATTTCGCCAAGTGAAGGCTATCTCCTTGACGAAACAGTTTATTCAGTGGGTGCAGAAGCTGAGAATTATTTCATTGAGCATAACCCACTTTCTATGACAGTGACTGAGGACGTTATCAAGGGAAATATCGCAATGATCAAGCATTCCGATGACGGCTCTACTCAGATAGAAACTCCCGAAGTGGGAGCTGAATTTGAGGTGTATCTGAAATCTTCGGGGTCTTATGCAAATGCTGTTGAAACAGAACGTGATTACCTGACGTGCGATGAAAACGGATTTGCACAAACCAAGGATATGCCATACGGAATTTACACCGTGCATCAGACCAAGGGCTGGGAAGGTACTGAGTTTATGGCTGATTTTGATGTGAAAATTTCGGCTGACGGTCAGACCTATCGCTACCTCATCAACAATGCAGAATTTAAAAGCTATATCAAGGTAGTAAAAGTGGATTCCGAAACGGGAAAAACCATTCCTTACGAGGGTGCAGGCTTTGAGATCTATGATTCAAACGGTCAGAAGATCTCAATGACTTTTGCATACCCTACCCCAACCACAATCGACACTTTCTACACAAACAGCGAGGGCTATCTGATCACTCCCGAAGTTCTTCCCTACGGTGAATATTCGCTTGTTGAGGTTCAGGCTCCTGTGGGTTATGTTCTGGACAGTACGCCTGTGTCTTTCACAGTTTCTGCTGATAACGCAGAGGAAGAAAATGCCCTGACGGTTATTAAAGTCCGCAAAGAAAACACCGCTCAGAAAGGAAAAATCAGCGTTCGGAAAACAGGCGATATTTTCACAAGCGTGGCAACGGCTTCCTCCGCATACACCAATGAAAACGGTGAAATGATCGTGAATCCAACAACTTACACTCCCGTGTTTGCAGACGGAGATCTCAGCGACGCAGTATTTCAGGTGATCGCTGTAGAGGATATCGTTACACTCGACGGTACAACAAGAGCTTATGCAGGAGATGTTGTTTCGGAGATCACGACAGACGAAAACGGCTATGCCGAAACCGAGCCGCTTTATCTTGGCAAGTATGAGGTCAGAGAGATAAAAGCTCCCGACGGTTATGTGCTGAACAATGAGCCTAAAGATGTTGAACTGACATATGCAGGGCAGGAATTTGAGGTGAGAGATACTGTGAATACAGAGTTTGAAAATGAATATCAGAGAGTAATGATAAGGCTTTCTAAGACAATGGAAAACGATGAACTGTCCGGTATCGGCAGTAACGGAGAGTACAAAAATGTTCGTTTTGGGCTATTTGCCGCAGAAGATATTACTGCCGCTGACGGTTCTGTTATCCCTGCGGACGGACTGATTTCAGAAGTTTCACTTGATGAGAATATGACCGCAAAATTTGATGTACAGATACCTTTCGGCAGGTATTATGTCAAAGAAATTTCTACTGATGAACACTATATTCTTAACGGAGAAAAATATCTTGTAAACTTCGAGTATATGGGACAGGACATTCAGAATGTGGATATTGACTGTGGACAATTCGTAAATCTTCTCAAGCGTGGCAGGATAGAGGGACATAAGGTAGATGACAAGAGCGAACCTCTTGAAAATGCTGTGTTCGGGCTGTTTACTGCCGACTGCGTGAAGTTCAGCAGAGATACTGCAATAATGACTGCCGCCTCAGATGAGAATGGCTGTTTTGAGTTTACAGATGTTCCTTTCGGACAGTATATCGTTCGTGAGATAGAAAGTCCAAGGGGGTATATTCTTAGTGACAAGGAATATGCTGTCAGCATTGCAGAGGACGGAGAAGTTATTGAGATAACTGCGGAAAACAAACCTATTACTGTTGAGATCTCCAAACGTGATGTGTACGGAAACGAACTTGTGGGTGCTGAAATGGTGCTTGAAAATGCTGACGGTGAGACAGTTGATAAGTGGACTTCCGACGGCACAAACCACATTGTTTCAAAGCTTGGTGCAGGTGAATATATGCTTAAAGAAATTGCCGCTCCCGACGGTTATGTGATTGCAACGGACATTAAATTTACTGTTGATGTTTACGGCAATGTTATGGTAGAAAACGTTGATTTTACGGCCGTTTCAGATAATGGCAATCCGCTTATCGCTATGGTGGACGATACCACTAAGGTTCGTATTTCAAAGCGGGACATTACAACAGGCGAAGAATTGCCGGGTGCTACTCTGCAAATTATTGACGAGAACGGAAATGTTGTTGAGGAATGGGTATCCACGGACGAGGCTCACTTCATCGAAGGCAAGCTGATCGCAGGCAAGGAGTACACGCTTCGTGAAACTATCGCTCCCGACGGTTATGAGATCGCAAACGAGATCAGTTTTACTGTCAACGAGGACGGTTCTGTGACCGAAGTCGTTATGTATGACGAGCTTACACCTAAAACCACTACTCCGTATACAGGCGATAACCACAGTGATTTTGCGGCATTTGCACTTATGGGCGCTTCGCTCATAATCTTTCTTGTGCTGATCATTAGCAGAAAGAAAAATGATGACAAGGAGCCTGAAGATCATTCAGCTCTTTGCCCCGAATTTATTGAAATTGATGAGGATTGATCTATGACTAAGAAAACCAAAGCTATTCGCACTATTGCGGCTGTGACCGCAGCCGCCCTCCTCGGAGGGGGAATTTATCTTCTGGTGAAAAACGACGTGGCTCAGAAAATCAATTGGCAGGATATTCTGATCTATGCTCCTACCCCGATAGCGAGAGAAACGCTTGATGAGGCAGTCAACAATAGTTCTGACAAGCCATCGGCGGACAGAGTTCCCGAAGATACAAAAAAGGAGCTTACAGCACAGGTACGGCAGCTTTCCAACGAGCATAGTGACTCCGTGGCCTGGCTGTATATCCCCGGTACAAATATCGATTACCCGGTCATGCAGTCGGAAGATAATGAATATTACGCTCACAGGGCGGCGGACGGAAGCTATCTCTATGCAGGCTCGCTGTTTATGGACTACCGCTGTTCAAGTGATTTTTCGGACTTCAACAGCGTTATTTATGGTCACAATATGGGCAATGGAACGATGTTTGCAGATATTCCGAATTACGAAAACGAGGAATATTTCATGGAACACAGCTACGGCTGGCTGACTACCGATGACAATGTTCGGTTGATAGATTTCTTTGCGGTTGCAAGAACTACAGACACAAGCGGACTTTATCTTGCTGATCCGACCTTTGAAGAGTGGGATTTACAGCTCAGAAACTGCGCGAGTATTTACAAGGAGATCGGCATTTCCGAAGAAGATAACCTGATAACGCTGTCAACTTGTACTTCTGCAGAGGGTAACAGCCGCACAATTCTGGTAGGGAAAATTATCGAAAACAGAGAGGATGATGCGAAATGAGATCTAAAAAGAAATTGATCGCAGCAGCAAGCACACTCTGCTTTGCAACAATGATGTCGACTACAGCTTACGCTTCGGGCGATGTTGCGGGAGCAGTCCAAAGCACATGGACTACCGCAAGGTCGCAGGTGGTGTCGGTTGTAAACAACGTTGTGTTCCCCGTAATTGACGTAATTCTTGCGGTTTTGCTGTTTGTTAAGATAGGTCTCGCATATCTCGACTATCGAAAACACGGTCAGTTGGAATGGACTCCCATAGCCATAATTTTCGGCTGTTTGATCTTTTCTCTGACCTGTCCGCTGTACATCTGGAGCATAATCTGATAGGGGGAAAATGAATATGAAAGCAAAAGTAATGACTGCAATTTTAGCGACGATTATGCTGACAATGACAGCTTGCGGAACGATCAGTCCGCCGATTCAGAATGCTGTTACGAAAACAACAGCTACTACCACAGCCGAGTCCATACACGACTCGGCTGCCTCTTCGGAGGCTGAAAGCAGTTTAGAGGATGAAAAGATAAAGACGGACACCTTTATTGCCGAATTTTTCGATTCAAATATATGCTTTGCAGATACAAGCGCATTGGTAACAGAAGCAATGAAAGGCAGTTCCTTTGAGAACGAAATTGATAACTCAAACGGTGTGAATAAAATTACTTTGAAAGGCTCAAACGGCGGCGGTATGATCGATGTTCTGTGTGTCGATTTAAGTCAGAGTAACCTTGATTACGACATGAAATATATCCTTGAAAATTTAGGGGATCATTACTTTAGTCAAACTGCTGCTCAGATGAACGGTATCACCGAAGATGACTTTGTTTCGAGTTACCGAATGACAAGCAGTGTTGTTTCAAAGGGTAAGTATCAGCGGTACGGCTCTGTTCAGAAATCCGACGGTATGGCGACTCAGTTCGGATACACGGAAACCTACGCTGTGCTGAACGAGAACAAGCTTACCGTTGTATCGGGTGCATTTCTCAGTTCGGATATGATGGAAAGACAGAGTTTTTCGCAGCTTATGAGTAAGTTTGCGGAGTATTAAGGCGGTGATAAAGTGCCATATATCCCTTTTACAGACGAACAAAAAATCCTTGCCAACAGCGTAGACCTCGAAGAATTCCTGAGAATGCGAGGTGAGAAATTAGAGCGTGTTGGCAGAGAGCATAAGCTCATTTACTATGACAGTTCAGGCAAGCACGACAGCATAACTATCCACGGCTCTACCTGGTTTGATCATAAAAATCAGGTCGGCGGCGGAGCGATAAAGTTCATGCAGGAATTCTATGACATGGACTTTCAGACGGCGGTACAGGAACTGTTGGGACAGAGGGTAACTCCGCTGTCCCACAGTCCGCCGAAAGCTATCGCAAAGGAAGAAAAGAAAGAGTTCAGACTGCCCCAAGCAAACACAAATATGCACAGAGTGTATGCTTACCTCATAAAACAGAGGTTTATCGCTCCCGAAGTCATAACTCATTTTGCAAAGCAACACACACTTTATGAGGACAAGGAACATCACAATGCAGTGTTCGTAGGCGTTGACGAAAACGGCGTTCCAAGGCAGGCACACAAGCGTTCAACTAATTCTTATGGAAATAGTTTTAGAATTACTTGTGAGGGTTCAGACACAAGATACAGCTTTGCACATTTCGGTGAAAGCAAAAGGCTTTATGTGTTTGAGGCTCCCATAGATATGATGAGTTTTCTTACGCTTTATCCGAAAGACTGGCAAAAGCACAGCTGCATTGCAATGAACGGAGTGTATGAAAATGCTGTTTTAACGGCGTTAAAAAGCCATTCTAATCTGAGTGAAATTGTGCTTTGCGTGGATAACGACGAGGGCGGCATCGAGGCTGTTGACAGACTTCGGGATATTTTGAGAGAAAACGGCTATGAAAATGTACGGCGATTTGCTCCCAAATTTAAAGATTGGAATGAAGATTTAAAGGCAAAAAACGGAGCGAAATTTTTGCCTGCTGTTCCTCATAAGCGAAAGGAAGAATATCATCGTCAGGCTGAAAATTTGCAGTATCTCAAATGCCGTCCGGATAAGCTGACGTCTCAGATCTATGCCGCCTTCAAAAACGAACAATACAAATATTTCGCTGAGTATGCACTTGCAGGCTCGGCGTTTTTTATTGATAAAAGCTGTGAAAAGGATATGTTTGCAAAGCTTAGAGCCAAGCTGAAAGCAGAGTACAAGCCGTACACAGATAAAGGCAAAATAACCGCTAAGCAAAGAAATTTGCAGGAATGTGTTATGGCAGTAATGAAAGATCTAAGACAAACAGCTCGTACCCGTGAGCAGTCAATAAATACGGCGAAACTGCTGTATCAGCTTGCGGATAGGGCTGTCAGATCATCTGTTGAAGAAACTTTGTCTGAACCTGTGGCAGAACATATCGAATCTGAGGACATCGTTTGCGAACCTGAACCTTTTATGGAATTTGGTTGATGCGATACCCTCCGCCTCACACTGCAATACCTTGAATAAAACAAACTAACTGTCGTATTAAATACAAAAGAAAGAATATTTTATACAGATCGGAGATGAAATTTTGAATGAGAAACAGATGATTTTGATAGGCGTACTTGTTGTAATTTTCATTGCCTTTTTAGTGGTAGTAAATCTGCTTGACAACAAGTCGCTTAACGGAATAAAGGCAAAAAAAGTCGGCAATGGACAGCACGGAACTGCGAGGTGGGCGACAAAAGCTGAGATAAAGCGTACTTTTATCCCTCTGCCATTCGAGCCGGAGATGTGGAGAAAAGGTCAGAACCTGCCGACTGTTCAAGGTACAGTGGTAGGGTGTCGGACGCACAGTAAAAGGACTGTTGCTCTTGTAGATGACGGCGATGTTCACACTCTGATGATAGGTGCGGCAGGTGTCGGAAAGACTGCATACTTCCTGTATCCGAATATTGAGCTTGCCTGTGCAAGCGGAATGTCGTTCATCAGTACGGACACAAAGGGAGATGTGGCACGAAATTATGGCACTATTGCAAGCCAATATTACGGCTACAATGTTTCTGTGCTTGATCTGAGAAATCCCACACGCTCAGATGAGAACAATATCCTGCATCTTGTCAACAAATATATGGACTTGTATTTACAGGACAAAACGGATTTATCATCAAAGGCTAAAGCGGAAAAGTATGCAAAGATAACAGCAAAGACAATTATCAATATCGGCGGAG
>OGOM01002664.1_pt1 | contig 10151 bp, 9 predicted proteins | sample 1552681 | NCBI WGS metagenome assembly OGOM01 (sample SAMEA2580188, study PRJEB22360) | human gut metagenome | biome: human gut; feature: human-associated habitat; material: faeces | place: Denmark | collected 2008/2010 | reverse complement strand
GGATGCCGCAGGCATCCTTAACAGTGTACTGAAATTCCTTCATAATCATTTTCTCCTTACTTGATCCCTCTGCCCGGGCTGCACATTCAGCCCCGGAGCATGGCTTTGCCAATGGGGATTGGTATACTACTATTATAAACCCGTACCGGTATTTTTGCACCGTTTCATATTGCCGATTTTTACAAGAATTTTTTGTTATATTTGAACATACGGATGCTACAAAAATCCGTGTTTTGTCTAATTTTTGTCGAATCGTTTGTAAAAACTAGGCAGTTTGTGCAACTGCCGGACAAGAGCTTAAAAAAGGTCGTTTTTCCCCCGAATGCCGTCCCTATTCCACAGGATAGCCCTCCGCGTCCAGCGGCAGCTCGGTGTAGGGCGCTGCCTGCGGGGCGGCTTCGGGCGCTGCCTCCGGTTCACCGGAGGTCTGCTGTGCGGTGCTGTCGGTCAGCTGCTCATCGTGCCGCTCGCCCCAGTCGCCGCTGTAATCCTCGCCGGAGGTCTGTTTTGCCAGCTCGTTCTGGGCGTCCTGCAGCCCCAGCACCGTGCCGGAGGGCTTTTCCTGAAAATAGATAGTTACTCCATGATTTTTATGATGCTTGAGATCACGACGCAAGGTGTCTTTTACGGGACCGGGCGTACGGTGCCCCCGGCTTTGGTCAGCATCACCGGCAACGTGTTGCGCATCCCTCTGGCTTTGCTTTTAGGACATTGGGGATGGGGGATAGCCGGCGTGTGGTGGGCCGTCAGTATGTCCAGTATCTTGAAAGGCTGTGTCTTGTTCGGTTGGTTGGTTTTGCGTCGTCACGTGCTCTTGACCGGCAGTACGTTGAGACCCCGTTCCGGCCTGCTATCCTAACCAAGTGTGCATCCTTTCGCGGATGGCGTTCGATTCGCTGAGCAGATGGATGAATTTAAGGGCCGAGTGCTTCCGGTAGGCATGTTTCAAAGTATGGATACATCCCTCCATTTCATACTCATTGACATCTAAGGGGATGGCTTTCACTCCCGATTCATCGTGTATGGTAGCTTCGGAAAGGATGGTCACCAGATTGCTTTTCTTTATCAGTTTCAGCAGGATATTGACTTCGTTCAGTTCCACGCGGACTTTGAATTTGTAGTCACGTTCGGAAAACACTTGGTCGAATGTGTTTCGGGCTTGCAGGCCTTTGCTGGGCAGGGCGAACTCATATTTTTCCAGTTCGCTGAGTGTCACTTTCTGTTTCTGGGCCAAAGCATGGTCGGAACGCACGATGACCGACAGATGGTTGTCGAAGAGGATGTGCGATTCGATCTGTTCGTAACGGCGTGTGGGTTTGAAGGCCAGTACGAAATCCACTTCTCGCTTGACAAGCATTTGCATCAGTTCCGTCATGGTCTTATAGAAAATGTTCAGTTTCACTTCGGGGTACAGTTTCATGAAAGCCAACACCGTTTCCGTCAGAATCGGGCTGAACGAATAGGTCACGCCGATGTTCAGTGTGCCGGTGAGCAGTTGTTGCAGGTCGCGTATATGTTCTTTGCACGTGTCGGCGGCATACAGGGTTTCTTTGGCGTATGGCAAGAGTTCCGCTCCGGCTTCGGTCAGCGTTACTTCATGGCTGTTGCGTTGGAAGAGTTGTACGTCCAACTCGGTTTCCAGTTGTCGGATTTGCTGGGATAATGTACTTTGTGTGATGTACAGCCCTTTGGCGGCTTCGGAAAAGTTGAGTGTTTCGGCAGCTTTGACGAAATACCGGAGTTGTCGTAATTCCATATAGTCGATGATTAGCGTGTAGCTTTAAATGAAGTGTTCTTGAACAAGAAGATGGGTAGCGTGGCTCCTACGACCATTCCCAATATGATAAATGTACAGGTCAAACCGTTGTAGGACAACAGATAGAAATAGTGGTTGAAAGCATGTTCTTCCTGGTTGGTCAGGCAGAGCAAAAGAGCTTCGATTGTGCGGTAGGCGTACATTCCCGGAATCATGGGGAGCAGCGCGGGGAAGGAGAAAGTCTCCGCCGGGCATTTGGCACGTGGGGCCAGAAACACCGTCAGTACGCCGATGACCAGCGACGCGATGAAGCTGGCACCGATGAGGTGCATCTCGCCGTAAGCGTTATGGGTGAGGACATACCGTGTGGCGTGACCTAAAGCCGCAATGAGGGCACAATACTTGTAAGCTTGGCGCGGAGGATTACTGATGCTGGCAAAGCCGATGGCAGCAATCGCCGCAAAGAATCCGTCCTGAAGAATATTGAAGAGATAAGTCATCATCGTTAGAGCCATTTGATATTCATGAGTAATAAACCGCCGCACAAGCCGGCCGACAAACAAGCGGTCAGTACCATGGCATTCATGAAACGGCTGAATGAACTGATATAGTGTCCGTCCAGAAGGTCGCTCACGGAATTGATGTAAGGAATGCCCGGTATCAGATACAGGACACTGGTGCCGAGGGCGATTTCCGGTGTATCGCTTAGGTCGAATACGTAACCCGCCGCACCGATTACGGAAGAGAAGAACGCGCAGCAGAAGAATACGAAACGTACGTCTTGTCCGTCCTCCAACATCACTTGTTTCAGTTTGTAACCTGCCAATGTTCCTATCAGTACGATAGCCATGGCTATGAAATCTCCTCCGAACAGACGGCAAAATGCCATGTTGGCTAAGGATGCCAGTATCCACACCATCCAAGGATTGGCCGGTCGGGTCTGCACGATGGCTTCAAAATTCCGGAGGGCTTCTGTGAAACCTATTTTCCGGTCGGCTATCGCCCAACTTAATTTGCTCAGTTGGGTATTGATGTCGAAACTGATACCCGTATGATGCAGTCTTACGATATTGCTGTACGAGTGGCTGCGGTCGTCGTTCCACACCGTCATGTGTATATGCGAGGGCAAGATGGTCATTTCCGATGTCATGTTCCATCTGTCGGCCATCCGTTTTACATTCTTTTCTATGCGGATACATGTGGCACCGCATCCTAAGAGCCATGCGGCGTAGTCGGAAAGAAAGATGCACGCATCTTTCGGCGTTGCAGGAATATCCGTTTCCGCAACGAGTGCCTCTTTATGATTCGTCGTCTTCGAGTTCGTCATAGATATTGTTCTCGTTTCCTATTTCAAGAATCTTGCTGTCTCCCGTTTCCCTGCGCATCTTTTGGATGCTTCTGAAAATAAAAATCAAAAATAAGCATCCTACGGTTAAAATCCAAATGGTCATCTGATTATTCATATCTTTTTTCTTTTTGATGCCGCAAAAGTAGGCGGTTTATCGTTCTCCGGAAAGTTTTCGTTCGCGAAAGTTTCGATAGTGGCTATCGTATTTACCGAGTCTCTGCCATCGGTGTTTATTATGGCAAAAATGCCCCGCCGGTATTGGGCGAAGCGGGAAAAAAGCGTATTTTTGCGGGACAAACAGGAATATTTATGCATAGCAGAGAAGAAAAATTAGAGGCTTTCGGGCGTTTCCTCGATGTGTTGGATACGTTGCGCGAAAAGTGTCCGTGGGACAAGAAACAGACGAACGAGAGCCTGCGGCCGAACACGATAGAGGAAACCTTTGAGTTGTGCGACGCCCTGATGAAAGACGACAAGAAAAACATTTGTAAGGAACTGGGCGACGTGCTGCTGCACGTGTGTTTTTATGCCAAGATTGCCAGTGAGACGGGGGATTTTGATATAGCAGACGTGTGCGACAAGTTGACGGACAAACTGATTTTCCGCCACCCGCATGTGTACGGCGAAGCACAGGCCGACACGGCAGGTCAGGTAAGCCAGAATTGGGAACAAATCAAATTGAAGGAGAAAGACGGTAACAAGAGCGTGTTGGGCGGTGTGCCGGAAGCCTTGCCTTCGCTCATCAAGGCTTACCGCATTCAGGACAAGGCGCGCAATGTCGGCTTCGATTGGGAAAAGAAAGAGGACGTATGGGACAAGGTGAGGGAAGAGCTCGGCGAATTGCAGGCAGAACTGGCCCAGGAGGACAAGGAGAAATCCACCGATGAGTTCGGCGATTTCCTTTTCAGTGTCATCAATGCCGGAAGGCTTTATCATATCAATCCTGACAACGCCTTGGAGCGTACGAACCGCAAGTTCATCCGGCGCTTCAATTATGTGGAGCAACATTCCATCCGCCAAGGACGGTCTTTGAAGGACATGACCTTGGGAGAAATGGATGCACTTTGGAACGAAGCGAAAGAAATAGAGAAACGGGGCGGCTTGTAACGCCCCGTTTCTTATAATACTTGTACGACAATCCGTTTATATGCCGTCAGTGCCGGCTTGCCCCGGTCAGTCAGGGAGAGAATGACGTGCAGGGACTTTCCGGATGCCTCTGCGGGGATGTGTATGCGGCATTTCGGGGAATCCCCGTTTTCCATGTTTACCTTACCCTTATACGTACTGGGTTCGGCATAGATTTCCCAATGGAAATCCAGCGGATTCCCATCGGGGTCGTAAGATGCGGAAGCGTCGAATTCCATATCGCGGCCTGCCTTCGTCTTTTTATATATGCAGTTCATGTCGTCGTGCCCATCTACGATGGCTACAGGATGGTGGTTGACGGCGGAATACTCGTCTGTGGCTGTCCAGGCCATACGTGCCGCAAAATCGTTCCATATCTCCCGTTCCCATCTCTTTATCGAGTTTCCGCCTTCGGCCGCACAGGCGTACATGCGGTATGGGTCGTACAGGCTCTCGTCCTTTCCGCTTTGGGCAATGAATTTCATGCCGCGTATGTTTTCAACGGGGATATCCGAGAAACGGCCGCCCCATCCTCCGAAAGTGATTTCTTCGGGTACGTTCAGTCCGTTGGCATATACGTGGAGGAAAGACGGGGAGTCGCCCTCCGTGGCCCATTTCCTGTCGGGATAATAGTCGCCCAAAGGTTTATGGCTTTGTATGTTGTCCCTGAGCCATTCGTCCGAAGGTGCCCATCCGTAAACCGCTTTGTTACGGAGGTATAAGATGCCGGGATAGTTCTGGGCAATCCAAGCACCGGCATCGTCCTGTCCCAACACGTCATAGATGCGGATTTTACGTACGAACCTTTCGATGTCTTTGGGGGATCGCGTGTGCGTCACGGTCCAAAGTGCCTGAGCCACAGTGTTCATGCCGCCCCAAGCGGCAATCCATACCGGTCGCGGGTCGTCCTTTTTGTCCACGGCTTCGATGATGAGTTCGGAGCCGGGAGATGCTTTGCCGTCTCCCACGCCTGCCATATTGGATGTCTTTTGGCCTTGCCGGATGACGGAGCGGAGGTAGCCCGGTTCAGGATAGCCTTCCGCATGTTTTTTCAAGCGTGGCAGGACTTTTTCAAATTGCCCGACAACTTCACGGATTCGGTCCACCTTGTCCGGCATGTCCGACCAGACCTGCGAGCTGACCAACCCTTCGATGTCTATCGCATTGGAACATACCAAAAGATGAATCATCGACTGGGTATCGTCCGGGTCCGTGCCTCCGAGGTCCGTGGTGACGATAAGTCTTTGCTTGTCCGGATGCGTCCGTGCGTTACGGCAATGGCATGCAGAGGCGGAGGCGGCCAATAGTAATGCGAACACCGTTTTCAGGCATATTCCGGGTTGAAGTTTTAACGTAGATACATACATGGCATTCAAATGGTGTTTTTTGTTTATATTGTTTTTCCTGTCCTTTTGGTACCTATTTTATTTCTTCTATTTCAATGTCTTTGTACCAGACTTCACAAGCTTTACCCTCGTGTATTTGCAGAGCTATATGACCCTCTTGGTTAATAGTGCCTATACCTTCGAACGGTTCATCGATGTAAGGTTCTATATAATCTGTCGTTTTGACCCCATTCAGCCAAATGCGTATACGCGATCCTTCACAACGTATAATAAGATCGTTCCATTGGTCGGCTTTGTAATTTTGGGGTACTCCGGTTGGCATTCCAAGAAAGTCCCAACGACGTTGTTCATCATATAGTGCGCCCTGTTTCCAAGAGATAATATCGGCCTGATAACCGACCATTTCGAATGAACGTCCGGGGATAGTGCAAGGAACACTTCGGAATTGTATTCCGCCATTATAACTTTCGTCCGAAGCTTTCACTTTATACTTCAGTCGTAGTTCGAAGTTTTTATATTTTCGTGTGGTGCGTATGAATTGATTGTGTTCAAGGTCCTTGTTTATGTTTCCGCCTACGATGGCTCGTTTTTCGATACGAAAATGTGCCATACTGTATTCTCCATCGTTACCTTCCCAACCCTCAAAATCTTTACCGTTGAAGAGACGAGTGCCTTCGAAATGAGCTGGAATGCCAGTCGCTTCCGATGTGGTCGGAAGGGATGTCGGAACAAGTATCAGAGATTGTACGTCAGGGAAAGCTTCGTCTGCTTTCAGTTTGCCTTCTTTGTTGCGTTTGATGCCCTTTTGTATACCTCGTAATGTAATCGTTACATTTCCTCCTTGGGGAATATTGATAATGCCGATCTTTTCTGTGGTGTAGTCAAACCAAGTGAAAGTGGGCTTAAACAAAGCGGCCAGTTCCTGCCCGTCGGCTTCTAAGGTCATAGCACTTCCGGCATGGGGTTGCGCATATCGCATCAACACTTGATAGTGTCCCGGCAAGAGAGAAGCGGACCATGATATGGATTGGGACGGATGGTTCCAACCGTGGATGGAGGCTTCGGTACCTTTCCCTTGCATAGTCATTTCGGGAGAAATCCGAGCTTTGTATGCCGGCAATAGGATGGTATCGCCCGTCCGGGCCTTTTCGTCGTTAGCTTTGATAAGTTCTTCGCAGAGTCTATTGATTTCGTTTACACTTTGGATGAGGTAAGGCATCGGGTTATCGAAATCATGTTCATATTCCAGCATCATTAAAGGCTTGGTTTGACTATCGTTCAGAGCTTGAAATATCTCTTTCAATCGTCCCTTGCCGGTACCACATGGGACATCGAGTCCGTGGGGGGATATGGTACTTACATCTCGTAAATGAAAATGATACATCTTGCCTATATCAATGTAGCGTCGTGTAATTTCATACGTGTCGAATCCACCTCGCATGTAGTGCCCAATGTCAATGGATGCTCCGATGCAGGAACCGTGGTTTTGAGTGTCTTCTACGGTGAAATCCGGATTCCAATAAGCTGCTGCTTTCGGGTGGTTTGTGAAAACCATTTTCACACCGTGCTTTTCCAAAATCTTTTCATAAAATGCGACCGGTTGCCCACCTTGTTCTGCACGGCGCGGGTCACTGACAATCATCCATCCCATATCTTTGCAAAATTTTACGATATCTTCAAAGCCTTTTCCGCTACCGTCCATCCAATAATATATGGATTCGCATTTCACTCCGCTTTCAGCCAGCTTCCGCTTGATGCGTTCCCGCCATTCAGGGGAGAGTCCGGCATGGATGTTTTGTGTACTTTCCTCGCAAATCCGTGCCCCGATGGTGGCTTCTATATAATGTAGTCCTAAGGCACGGGTCAGGTCTATGGCTTCGAAAAAGGTATATTTATGAAAGGTATAGAACTGGACACCCACTTTCCATCCCAGTTCCTCTGCATGAGGACAACCGTCAGCAAGGCGTCCATAGCAATGGTAAGGTGGTTGTACGATACGGTTTAAGTTCAGATTTTCTGCACGTTGGGCATAGCTTTCCGGCAGCATACTGCATGTCAGACACATGCAAATTAAGATGATTCTTTTGAACATGATAAAGTGGTATTGATAAAGTTATTATTATGGCCGCGTGGCCGGTTTGTTTTTGATGTGGTAATGGAACTTGTCAACGTCTATATAACCCCTGTTGTTTTGGTTATTATACGTACAGATTCCTACCATGTCTCCTCTAAAGTTACCTGTTCCCATTCTGTATTCATCACCGAAAGGGTAGAAGTTTTGTCCGTCTATGCTATAGAGGAAATGTTGCCCTTCCGTAGTGTATTGCCGGTTTGTATCACGCTTTTCGAAACCGGAAACCGACCGGATGTACAAGGTTTTTAGGTTGGACGGGAGTCGTGGGCCGTTTTTGCTCTTTCCGTCTGCTTCGTAGATAATATGTTTGCTGTTACCGTAATCAGCTATTCCGCAAAAAGCATAGTGCACTCCGCCATTGAAATGTGTCAGTCCGGCTTTTTGTCCTTGGGTGGTACCCGTCACGTCCACTTTTATGGTGATGATGACCGTGTCGGAACTCATGTAGCGTTGGTGAAGGGTATTGGCTGCTTTGAAGAACGAATCTGTTGAATCTGCCGTAGCATCCGCATAAAGACGGAGAAATCCAGGGCGTACACTCAACGACCAATGCGAACTGTCCGGTTGGTGGTTCCAAGCCCATAGCTTTTTAAGTGTGGAGAAGGAGAAGTCGTCGCTGCCGTGAGGTAGCGTGGTATGAGAAGATTGGACGGGTTTGGCAGCTCTCCAACACATTTTTCCGTATTCATTGGGAGAGGATACGGAATCACCGATGACAGGCCAATCATCTATCCAGGTCACAGGTACGAGGCAGGGAGTGCGTCCGTCCGAGCCGTATCGATTGAATTGTGCAATCCAGTACCACCGCCCGTCCGGAGTATCCACCAAGCCGCCTTGTCCCGGAAGTACCTGCCGATAAGGATTCCCGTGCGGGTCAATACGTTTTATTTCGTATGTACCGATGTCTCCCGGTGTTCCGGGGCTACCGTCGGCTTTTGTCCCGTATAAGTTCCGGGAACGATAGACGTAAGTTCCCGCTCCATTTCCTCCGTCTAAGAATTCAATGTGAAGGAGGTAGTAATACCCATTTCTCCGATATAGTTTGTTTCCTTCCGTGGAATAATTCCGGCTGTACAATGTACCTCCTTTGGGGTATTCGTACACGATACCTCGCTGTTTCATGTGTTCGGTTTCGGCATCTAATAATTGTGTGCCGTCCGGACTCATCTGAAACAGGTAGCCAAACCAGTTTTTACCTGGGGTACTGCTGGCCAAATAGGCGTTCCCGTTTTCGTCCCATATCGGGCAGGGATCGGTCCATCCTTCTACTTGTAAAGGTTGGCCGAACTTGTCTTTCAGAGGCTGTACGTCCCATTTCCCGGCAGGGTTACGGGTGGTTGCAACGAACATGCCATCGGTATATAGATTAACATACACATAAAACTTTCCTTTGTGATAACGGATGCACGGAGCATATACTCCTCCGTTGTAACGTCGCATTTTCCGGAAAGAGAAAGCCGGAGACACTTTAGACAAGTCGTCAAAAACCGCTCCTATGATTTCCCAGTTCACAAGGTCTTTGGAATGAAGTACCGTGACTCCGGGAGAGGTTTCAAATGTGGAGGTTACCATGTAAAAGTCGTCACCGACCCGTATTGGGTCAGGGTCACTGAAATCGGCGGCAATGATGGGATTACGATAAGTACCGTCACCCATATCGCCCCAATAGCCGTTTTGTGCTTGTTCGTTCAATTTGGCAGTGTCTTCCTGATGTTTTTTTGTACAAGGCCGTATCTCTTCATATAATTTGGCTGTTTCATGTTTTTGTTTGGTCGAATCACTATTTATATGAGCGTTTAGGCGAGGGTAAGAGGCAAAACAAGTCAGTGTTAGTAAGAGCACGCCTCTTTGGCTGATTTTTATTATGGGTGTATACATGGCATTTAAATGGTGTTTTTTGTTTATATTGTTTTTCCTGTCCTTTCGGTACGTTGCAAAGGTAAGCGGTATGGGATTATCTTGTTTTCGGCTGTGTTGCATGTTTTTTGTTTAAGGTAACTTTTTGTGCTTTATTGAGAGGTAAAAATCATCTGCCTTACAACGTGAAATCGTTCTGCGCTAAACAAAAAATCAATCGCAGGAGATTGAAAAATTGTTTGGCGCAGAATGAAAATCCAATATCTGAAGACGGTTCGGAGTGTGTCCGAACCCTATCTTTAGCTTAAGATTATCTGCTACTCCGAAGGTGAAGTCAGAAGGGGAAAAGCAAGGGCAGTACGAATATCATGACGATACCCATAATGATTTGCAACGGCAAACCGACTTTGACGTAATCCATGAAAGTGTATTGGCCGGCCGGCATGACCAACGCGTTGGGAGGCGTAGAAAACGGGGACGCGAAGCACATGCTGGCACCGAGGGTGACGGCAAACAGGAAGGGGACTGGGCTTACACCAATCTGTAGCGCACTTTGCAAGGCTATGGGAGCCAGCAATACGGCCG
>OGOM01002657.1_pt1 | contig 10176 bp, 6 predicted proteins | sample 1552681 | NCBI WGS metagenome assembly OGOM01 (sample SAMEA2580188, study PRJEB22360) | human gut metagenome | biome: human gut; feature: human-associated habitat; material: faeces | place: Denmark | collected 2008/2010 | reverse complement strand
GTGATTACGACAATCTGCTGCAGGGCATCGACAGCGACGCAGTGACGCTGGAGCAGGTAAAAGTCAATGCCTCCCGCGTGGTCAAAATGGCGCAGGCACTGACGCAGGAATAAAACACAAAAACCTCTGCCAGACTTGATGTTTGCCTGGCAGAGGTTTTTTGGATAAGCATTTACTTTTCGCGGTACTCCATCGGGGTTTGGCCTGTGACCTCCTGAAAAATCCGGCTGAAATAGTTGCGTGTGCTGAAAGAAAGTGCAGTGGCAATGTCCTGCACGGTCTGGTCGGTGCTTTTCAGCAAAACCTTGGCGCGCTCGATCTTGACAAATTTGATGTAATCTGTCACGCTTAACCCTGTCTCCTCTTTGAATTTGTGGGTCAGATAATATTCCGTATAGCCCACCAGCGCTGCCATATCCGCCGCGCGTATTTTTTTATCGAGGTTCATCTCAATGTAGTCCACGCACTTTTGCACCTGCTGGCTGAGATACGGGTTGGTGCGGCATTTGTGCACACGCCGGACAAAGTCATCATACATCATAAGCCCGAGCGGTTCAAGATCATCCAATGTTTTTGCATTTTCAGCGGATTGGATATAGCTGTCCCCCAGCGCGTAGGCTTCCTCCGGCGAAAGCCCGCCCTCGATGGCGGCACGGCATACCAGCGAGGTAAACACGATGATGTTGGTCTTGCTCTGGCGCAAAGCGTCATCGCTGCGTACCGGCACACCCGCGCTGATTCCCATACTGGCGGAAAGGGCCTGCCTGTAGTTCAAGTCACCGGTGCGCACCATCTGCAGAAGTCCCTGCTCTGCCATCCAGACCTTGTGGCGATCGTGAGCGGGCTGCTGCACTGTATTGCGCACCTGCGCCAAAAACTCGCTGTTGATGTCGCTGATCGCAAGGTGGTTGCCGGTCAGACAATAGTGCATCATCAGCGCGTAGCGGTGCAAGACCGTACATTGCAGCACAGGGACGTTTTTCAACTCCTCGTACAGCTGCATGGTCCATGCCACGCTCGTTTCCAGACGGTTATAGTATTGCAGCCCCTGCTCAATCCCGCGCAGCGAAACATCCTGATAAAACACCGGCCCGATGACCCAGGCGCGTTTCAGCACACTGCCGTCCTTTTCAAAGGCAGCTGCCCATGTCATGCCAATGGCCGTGCCGAGCGTGACCGGCGTTGTGTGCCGGCTGCCGTAGTCCAGCATTTTTTTCTTGCAGCCGAATATCTCAAATGCGCCGGAGAGGAACCCCGCCTCCGGGCAGTTGCTCTGCAGCAGACTGCCATCGGCATTATAGCACCATGTATAAATGTTGCCGCCGCACTGGATCAGCTCAGAAAACAGCTCCATATTTTGAAAAACATACATCGAACCACCCTCATTTTATACCAGTATACCAAAAAAAGTGGCTGCCGTACAGACAACCACTGATATTTTTATGCGTTGGCGTATCCGCCCAGCGCCGCAAGGCTGGGCTTCGGGGTGCGCCCCATCGTTTCGCGGTTTACGGCAATCAGGCCAAAGTTCATAGCATAGCCCTTCTGCCACTCAAAGTTATCCATCAGGCTCCAGTGGAAGTATCCCTTGACCGGAATACCATCAGCGATGCAGTTTTGCACACCAGCCAATGCGGCCTCGATAAACGCCACGCGGCGGGTATCATCGGCGGTGGCAATGCCGTTTTCGGTCACGATCAGATCACCGTGGAAATCCTGCGCCACCTTGCGGATTACATTTTCCAGTGCCTGCGGATAAAACTCGTAGTCCATCTGGGTCAGCTCGGCCCCCTGCGGTGCGGGCAACTGCCCATGCGCACCGTACAGCGTGCGAGTGTAGTTCTGCACGCCGAGGAAGTCATCCTCCTTAATATAAGGAAGATAGTGGGTGAACTCTTCCTCCCACGCAGCGGCGGCAAAGGCTTCACCGCCCGGCTGGGCCTGCGGGTCATGCATCGAGAGGGTCAGACCGACCTTGACCTCGGGGCAGATTGCCTTGATGGCCTCCCGCGCGGCGGCGTGAGCGCGTAGAACCAGCAGATCGCCCTCCGGCGTGCGCTCGCTGACGAAAATTTTCGGCTGCGGCGTACCGAACACGGCGGCGTTTTCAGCGGCAGCGTACTTCATATTCTCCATCATCTTCTGGAAGTTCATGCCCACCTGCACGCTGCCCTCGGCAGATTTGCCTTCACTGGCAGCAGCCTTGGCGGCCTGCTCTGCCATCAGGCGGAACCGCTTGGAGATAGCCGCCAGCTGCAGACCCATATTCGCCTCATTGATGGTGCAGACGATGTGAAGCTCACTGCCCAACTGCTCCATCACATAGCTGACATAGCGCTTGAAATATTCGACCGTGCTTTCAGCCTCCCAGCCGCCCTTGGCAATCAGCCATTTGGGGCTGGTGAAATGCAGCAGCGTCACAACGGGTTCCACACCGTGCGCCTTGCAGCAGGCAATGACCTTGCGGTAATGCTCGATCTCGGCAGGGTCAAACTTGCCCTCCTCCGGCTCGATGCGCGCCCACTCGATGGAGAAGCGGTAGGCGTTCAGGCCCGCATCGGCCAGCAGTTTAATGTCCTCCTCATACTTATTATAATGGTCGCAGGCAATGCCGCTCGGCTCGGTAAAGCTGGTGTGGGGCAGCTGCTCCTGCGCCCAGTAGTCGGAATGGATATTGTTACCCTCGACCTGATGGGCGGCAGTGGCCGCACCGACAAAGAAGCCTTTTTCAAATTTCTGCATAATTTTCTCCTTACCTGTGCTGTCTAAAGCAAATCAAGAAACTTCTGTACCTGTATCATAACATAACAAGCGCAAGCCACGAGGGCATTATTTAGCAAAGCAGGACAATATTCCGTGTTATTTGAAATAATGCGTGAATTTTTGTTCCTCATCTGCTGATTTTTATCCCCTGCTGCCGTTTTGCTTCTGGTATAGTGGTGTCAGTGAGAAAAATCACTGCGGAATTTTTAGGAGGAAAACAAAATGTTCAAAAAGAAACCCACTGCTTCAGAAGTTGACGGCGTACAATACCGCCGCGCCAAGCTTTGGCAAATCATCTGCTATGCCTGCAACGGTCTTGTCGGTATGAGCGTCTATTCCCTCATCGGCATGGCGAGTTATTCCGCCAGCATCGGCTACGGCATCACGACCGCTGCCGTTGGCATTATTCTGACCTGCTCCCGTATTCTGGACGGCATCACCGATCCCCTGCTTGCCTTTGTCTATGACCGCGTCAACACCAAGTTCGGCAAGCTGCGCATTTTGCTGGTTGCGGGCTATCTGATTGAGGCACTCGCCCTGTACGGAATGTTCACCGGCTTCTCGTCCAAGGGTCTGGGTCTGCCGGTGTTTGCCCTGCTGTACATTGTCTACATCATCGGCTACACCATCACCAACATGACTGCGCAGACCATTCCCGCCATCATGACGAATGATCCGCGCCAGCGCCCGACCATCGGCGTCTGGACAACCGCCTTCAACTATCTGGTGCCGATGGCAATGTCGATGATTTTCAATGTTGTGCTGCTGCCCAAATGCGGCGGCACCTACAACCAGGCCTTCCTGTCCGCTGCCTGCAATATGACGCTGCTTGCCGCGGGTATCGGCACCGCTTTGGTCTGTCTGGGCGTTTCTGCCTACGATAAGCCGGAAACCTTTGTCGGCACCAAAAAGTCCGAACCGCTGAAAATGTCCGACATTGTCGAGGTTCTCAAGCACAACAAACCCTTGCAGTGCTACATTGCCTCCAACGCTTCTGACAAGCTGGCACAGCAGGTGGCCAGCCAAGCCATCATCAACACGCTGTTCAACGGTATTTTGATCGGCAATATGGGTCTGGCCACCATTCTGACCGTCATCAGCATGGTTCCCTCCATCTTCTTTGCGGCGTTCGGTGCCAAGTATGTCGGCAAGCACGGCAGCAAAAACGGCATCGTCACTTGGACCTATGTCAGTATGACCATCACCGCCGCGCTGGTTCTGTTCTTTATCTTTGGCGACCCCACGCAAATCGGCGTTATGGGCAGCCCCTCCATGATTCTCTATGTGGTGCTGACCCTTTTGCAGAACGGTTCCAATATGTGCATCACCACCTCCAACACCTCGTATATGGCGGATGCCATTGACTTTGAGCTGGACCGCAGCGGGCGTTATGTTCCTGCTGTTGTCTCCGGCACCTACAGCCTGGTCGATAAGCTCATCACCTCCTTTGCCGCCGTCATCGCAACCGGCGCTGTTGCACTGCTGGGCTACACCACCACGATGCCTCAGCCCACCGACCCTTGCACAAGCGCGATTTTCTGGATGACGCTGAGCCTAAAGTTCGGTCTGCCCCTCATCGGCTGGGTCATTACGCTGGTTGCCATGCGCGAATGCCCGCTGACCAAGGAGGAAATGGTCAACGTCCAAAAGCGCATTGCCGAGAAAAAGGCTGCTGCGCAGTCTGAGTTCTATAAAAAACAGCTTCAGTAAGCCCATTAACCAAAGCCGAAAGGGTTTGCAGCCTTTTCGGTTCTTTGAAGTTAAAACCACCCATAAGGAGTCATTCTATGAGCAAAGCAATTCTGTTAAACACCGGTTGGACTTTTACCAAGGAAGGTCATGACGAGCCGGTCACCCTTCCCCACACTTGGAACGCTGTAGACGGTCAGGACGGCGGCAACGACTACTACCGCGGCACCTGCAGCTACACCCGTAACCTGGAGAAACCGGAGCTGTCCGATGGCGACCGCGCGGTTTTGCAGTTTGACGGCGTTGCTATGACTGCAGTTGTCAGCCTGAACGGGGAGAAAGTGGCCGAGCACAAGGGCGGCTACTCCACCTTCCGTGTGGACATCACCGATGCCCTGCACGATGGTGCAAATGAGTTGATTGTTTCTGTTGACAACAGCGACAACGACACCGTCTACCCCCAGAAGGCCGACTTCACCTTCTACGGCGGCATTTACCGCGATGTAACGCTGCATGTTGTGCCCGCTGCACACTTTGCCCTTGCCGAAAACGGCGCTGTGCCCGTCAAGGTCACGCCTGCTGTGACTGACCTTGCCGAGCGCCGCTGTGAGGTGACTGTTGAGGCGTTCGTTGTCGGCGCGCAGAGCGTCAACTTCACGCTTGACGGCCAGCAGACGAGCGCCGCCGTCAAGGACAGCACCGCCAGAGCCGTGTTCACGCTGGAGCATGCCCGCCTGTGGGACGGTCTTGATGACCCGTATCTCTACACCGTAACTGCGCGGCTGGACAATGGCGAGACCGAGACCACCCGCTTCGGCTGCCGCAAGTTTGAGATTGACCCGCAGAAGGGCTTTATTTTGAACGGGCGTGAGTATCCCCTGCGCGGTGTCTCCCGCCATCAGGACCGCAAGGGTGCGGGTGTAGCCATCACCAAAGAGATGATGGAAGAGGATATGGCGCTGATTCTGGAGATGGGCGCCAACACCATCCGCCTTGCCCACTACCAGCACGCGCAGGCATTCTATGACCTGTGCGACGAAAAGGGTCTTGTCATCTGGGCCGAGATCCCCTACATCACGATGCATATGCACAACGGGCGCGCCAACACGCTGACCCAGATGGAAGAACTGATTGTTCAGAACTACAACCATCCCTGTATTGCCGTTTGGGGGCTGTCCAACGAAATTACTGCCGCATCGGCTGTCAATGAGGAGCTGCTGGAAAACCACCGCGCCCTGAATGATTTGGCGCACAAGCTTGACCCGACCCGCCCGACCACGATGGCGAATGTCTTTATGCTGGAGATTACCAGCCCGATTCTGGAAATCCCCGATGTGAACAGCTACAACCTGTATTTTGGCTGGTACTTGGGCGAGCTTGACCAGAACGATGACTTTTTTGATACCTACCACGCCAAATACCCGGACCGCTGCATCGGTTTTTCGGAGTACGGCGCGGACGCTAACCCCGCCTACCAGAGTGCCCACCCCGAAAAGGGCGACTATACCGAAACCTACCAGTGCGTCTACCACGAGCACATGGCAAAAATGATTGCCGACCGCCCGTGGCTGTGGGCGACCCATGTCTGGAATATGTTCGACTTTGCCGCCGACGGGCGCGACGAGGGCGGCAAAAACGGCGAGAACCAGAAAGGACTTGTCACCTTTGACCGCAAAATCAAGAAGGACGCCTTCTACCTGTACAAGGCCTACTGGAGCAAGCAGCCCTTTGTACATACCTGCGGCAGCCGCTATGTGGACCGCACGGAGGATGTGACCGAGGTCAGAGTATACTCCAACCTGCCGGAGGTTTCTCTGTACAAGGACGGGCACCTTGTCGAAGCAAAAAAAGGCGACAAAGTGTTTGTTTTCAATGTGCCCATCACCGGCAAGCACAGCATTGAGGCCCGCGCGGGGGCGTATTCCAGCGTGATTCTGATCAACAAGGCTACAGAGCCGAACCCCGCCTACGCGATGTCCAACCGTCAGGTCGTGAACAACTGGTTTGACGGCGAGCTGGACGAAACCTGCTGGAGCGTCAAGGACAATATGGCCGCTGCCATGGCGGACGCCAAGGTGGGGCCTGTCTTGAAGGCCATCACCGACAAGGCGGCTGCCGCCCGCGGTGATGTAGCTGCCGCCGTCAAGGATAACCCGGCGCTGGTTGCCATGATGGAGCGCGCCATGCAGCGCATGACCGTGGAGGGAATGCTCAAGCAGGCCGGCGCAGATGCCGAGAGCATCAAGCAGCTGAACCGCGTTTTGCAGGGCATCAAAAAGGATGTGTAATACGATGAAAACCTACTGCAACCCCTTGGATCTGGGCTACCGCTACCAGCACATGAAGGAGGGTGAGCGCGCCGTAGGCTTCCGCGAAGGCGCCGACCCGACGCTGGTGTACTTCAAGGGCAAATACTACCTGTTTGTTTCTATGTCGGCAGGGTTCTGGTACTCGGACGATCTGCTGCACTGGGACTTCCACGCCGACCCCGATCTGCTGATTTACGACTACGCACCCGATGTCCGCCAAGTCGGCGACTACCTGTATTTTTCTGCCAGCCGCAAGGGGCGCAACTGTCCTATTCTGCGCACCGCCGACCCACTGATCGAGCCGTTTACCGAGGTCAGCGCCCCGTTCGCCTTTTGGGATCCCGATATGTTCTGCGATGATGACGGGCGTGTATATTTTTACTGGGGCTGCTCCAACACCTCGCCCATCTGGGGCGTGGAGCTTGACCCCGATACCATGACGCCCATCGGAGAAAAGAAAGAACTGATTTTCGGGCGCGAAGAAGAACTGGGCTATGAGCGCCCCGGTAACAACGGGATTGTGGATAAAGAGGCAAGCGTGCTTTACAAAGCCATGAAGCCTTTCTATAACGAGGCAACCGGCAAGCTGGAGCTGCCGCCCCAGATGGCGCAGATGCCGGGGCTGAACGCCGAGGCGCTGACCGCTATGTTCAACGCCGTCGGCAAGCCCTACATTGAGGGCGCGTTTATGACAAAGCACAACGGTACGTATTATCTGCAATACGCCTGCCCCGGCACCCAGTACAACACCTACGCCGATGGTGTGTACACCTCCAAGTCCCCGCTGGGACCGTTCACGCTGCAAGCGTCCAACCCGTTTTCCTCCAAGCCGGGCGGGTTTATGACCGGCGCAGGCCACGGCAGCACGATTGCCGACAAATACGGCAACTACTGGCACGCGTCCACGATGCGCATTTCGGTCAACCACGACTTTGAGCGTCGCGTGGGGCTGTTTCCTGCCGGGTTTGACAAGGACGGCGTGCTGTTCTGCAACCAGAATTTTGCCGACTACCCGCACGAAATTCCGGCAGGCAAATTCGACGCCGCCAGCCAGCAGCCCAAGTGGATGCTGTTAAGCTACCGCAAGGCCGTGACGGCATCCTCCACCGCTGAGGGCAGCGACCCGGTGAATGCCGTGGACGAGGACTGCCGCTGCTGGTGGAGCGCGGGCAGCGACCAGCCCGGCGAATGGCTGTGTGTGGATTTGGGCCGTGATTATGATGTCCGCGCGATTCAGGTCAACATGGCCGATGAAAAACTCGTCGTGGACTTCCCTGCCGACAGCTACGGCGATGACCGCAAAACGCGGCATATCGAGACGCGCCTGCAGATTTCTTGCTATACCGTGGAAACCAGTCTTGACGGCGAGACCTGGACGCTGCGCGAGGATGTCGCCCGCGAATGCTCCAGCGGCTATTATGAGTATGCCGGCGGTATCCGTGCGCGGTATATTCGCGTGACGGGCGGTGCCCTCCCCTACGGCCAGACGCTGCGTGTAAGCGGGCTGCGGGTGTTCGGCAACGTCGAGGGCGACCGCCCTGCCCAAGCCGACGCCAAAGCCGTGCGCGTGGATGCGCTGGACGGCAAAATCAGCTGGCAGCACATCGAGAACGCGCAGGGCTGCAATGTGCGCTACGGCATTGCACCGAATAAGCTGTACCAGAGCTGGCTTGTCTATGATGCCGATGAGGTCACGCTTTCCACGCTGATGGCCGGGCAGACCTATTATGTCTGCGTGGACAGCTTCAACGAAAGCGGCATCACAACGGGAAAAATTATCAAGATGGAGGGCTGAACCATGCCCACAAAGGCAGTCCAGCAATTTATGCTGGGAACCGTTTTAAGCAACGAAAACGAGGCACGGCAGACGCTTGCCGCCATGAAAGCCGCAGGCTATGACGGCATTGAGCTGTGCGGGTTTATGATCCACCCCATCGGCTTTATGGTGCGGCTGCTGACCAAGGCGGCGGGTATGCCCGTGGGCAGGGGCGGCAATCTCGACTGGCACGCTTTGGTCAAAGAAGCGGAGCTGCAGGTCGTCAGCCTGCACACCGATTTGGGCAGTCTGGAGCGCGATGCCAAAGCGGTGGCGGACGAAGCCAAAAGCTTTGGCACTAAGTATGTCGTTATTACCGGAATGTATCGCTTTGATTACGGCGATGAAGCCACGATGCACGACCTTGCCGCACGGCTGAACAAGGCGGGTGAGGCGCTGAAGGCCGAGGGCGTGGAGCTTTTGTACCACAACCACAACTGTGAGCTGCGTCATGTCAACGCCGAAAAGCGTGCCTACGACATTTTGCTGGAGGAAACCGACCCGCAGTTCGTCAACTTTGAGTTTGACAGCTACTGGTTTACCGAGGGCGGCGCCAACGCCCTTGCGTGGATGCAGCGTCTGGGGACCCGCATGAAGCTGTGGCATATCAACGACCGCGGCACCCGCATTTCGGGCAGCGCCGTGACGCCGATTCTGAAAACCGACAGCATGGAGCTGGGTACCGGCAATATGGATCTCGACAGCCTGATGGCACAGGCGCTTACTATCGGCGTAGATGCCGTGATTTTGGAAAGCCACCGCAACTGGGTGGATAACTCCCCCATAAAGAGTTTGCAACTCAGCGCCGAATATCTCAAACAGCATGGCTAAACCGCAATCCCCTGCCCGAAAGGACAGGGGATTTGCTTTTCCTGCGTTGAAACTCGGTTTTTTGTGTGATAAACTTAGGGCAGAAAATCGGAATTTGCGCATTTCAATAGGTCGAACAGATGAAAATTTGAAGATGACGGAGGGTATAATGAAGAAAACAGCAGTATTGATTTATAATTCTTTTTGTAATTTTGAATTTAGTGTGGCTCTTGAAATACTTGCTTTAGCAGAAAAAGAGGTTGTAATATTTGCACATACAAAGGAAGCTGTTAAGAGTGAAGATGGATTGATGGTTTTGCCTAACCAGACAATTTCTGAAATAAATATTGATGAGTATGATAGCTTAATCTTGCCAGGAGCTATGGATATTAGGGAAGCAATAGAAAATGAAGAAGTTATAGAATTTATCCGTAAGTTTGAAAATAAAGCGATTGGAGCAATTTCTATTGCTCCGCTCATGCTTGTTAAAGCAGGTTTGTTGAGTGGTAAACCATTTATGGCAGGTGTAAATAAAGAAGAAATCATGGAAGAAGGTTTTACCGAACAAGATTTAGAAAAGATGGTAGGGTGGGATGCCAACTTAGAATCTCCAGTTAAAGAGGGATATATTATTACAGATAATATAATTACATCCATATCATATAATTTTGTGAAATGGGGACTTGCATTTGGACGAATGATTGGAATAGATATCCCACCAGAAACCTTTGGAATTTGATAAGAGGTAAATTCAATTTGACCGAGGGGGCAAATTCCAGTTTATCAAAA
>OGOM01002641.1_pt1 | contig 10214 bp, 9 predicted proteins | sample 1552681 | NCBI WGS metagenome assembly OGOM01 (sample SAMEA2580188, study PRJEB22360) | human gut metagenome | biome: human gut; feature: human-associated habitat; material: faeces | place: Denmark | collected 2008/2010 | reverse complement strand
AACTGCATCCATCGCACCTGTTCCGGAAGCTGTATAAAAAATAACCCGCCCATTAGGGCAACCAATCAAACGAAGCAACATACTCTCACAATCTTGCACCAAAGATGAAAAAGAGGAAGTACGCATGTAGGGAATGGGAAGAGAAGAAATACCAAGGATATCCGACTCTATATTACCAGGAAATACAAAAGAATTCATAAATAACTCAAATTTTAAAACTACTAAGCTAATCGATTTACAATATTTTTCACTTCTCTTATCAGCTCCTCATCTCCCATCTGTTCAAAGCACTCCAGCAGCAATTGACATTTCAATACAGAGGCTGGTAGTTTTTCTAAAACAGTCATTGAACGATCCAATAATTCTTGAACAACCTGTTCATTTTCTAAGGAGAAATTAAACAGCATGGTATCGTAACCTTTGAACAAAGTAACAAGAATTTCCGCCTCTTCTTCGGGGGATTTTCCTTTCTGAAGAAGAAGATCGGCACACAAGTTACGGAGTTCTTTATTTAACGCAGTAAGTTCATTCACATAGACAGGAGTACCGTCCCCGCCATACTCCAAGAGTTTCTTCACTACGGAGGACACAGAATTACACAGAGAATTTTTCATTTTAAAAAGGAATGAATTATGATTCGTCGATTCTTTTTCGGTTTTTATTTATATAGAAAAAGTAACTTCAGTTTCAGAAGTAGATTTACGCCGTCTGAACCGATATACTTATGCCTTTCTTCAATTAACATTGTTAACGTCTTTTTTAGACTGTTTGGTTCTTGTGCGTAAACAACAAGCCTTTTGCATTTAAAACACTCGTTATTTGCATCTAAAGAACAAGCTTTAACACTGTGTTAAAACGAAACTTTTGTAGACAGAAGGCTTGTACTTTGAAAGCATTACTTTTCAAACAGTTAAGTGTTAAATTCGCTTTTTCCTCTCACCGATAGCCTTTTCGGTCGAAAGCCGGGATACTTACTTTTTTGTCAACTATAAACGAGCACTTGCACTTCCGAAACCTGAAGAAGAGTAATAATATCCAATAGAATTATATCTAACGACGTAACGGGGCATTACATATATTGTTATCACCCGTTACATATATTGTTATCGCCATTACATATAATGGTATTTTCTTCACATATATACTTTTTATTTCTCTTTCCGGACGTAGCTAGCCGGAATTGTAACCATAGCGCTACCGAACATATCGATACGTACTAAAATATGATATTTATTATTATAGCGGACCAATTCTCCCCGCAAGCCTTGTAAATCGCCCTTGGCAACTACTACACGAGTACCTTTGGGAATGGACTCTCCTGTCAGGATCACCTGATCCTGGGAGTAATCGAGCATATAGCGAAAATCAGCCATTTGCGCATCAGGAATACAGGTAGGAGCCCCGGTGGAACGATCACGAAGGAAATCGTATACATTCAGTGTACTTCGGACGGCGGCCATTTCTTGACGGGAGATATGAACGAAAACCATACGGGGCAACAAAAGGCGCTCACGCTCAATGCGTTTTCCTTCACGCTCTATGACACGGTTTTGTACAGGAAGAAAGGTATCTACCTCCTGCAATTGAAAATAATCCCGAACTTTACGTTCTGAGTTAGTTCGTGTCAGTACGACATACCAATGTTTATCGCTATCTGTTGTCTCCAAGACTACGTTCGTAAGAAAAAGTTTCAGTAATGACTAAGGATGAAAATTTGTTAAAAACAGGAATATTCAAAAAACATGCCTTATTTTCAGCAATTTACAAATTAAGTTTTATGATAATCGGGTACAGAAAAAGTATTCGCACCGGATTTGAATACTATCCGATACGTTGAATTATTTTATTTTAAACATATATCGGACATAAAGAAAAGTATATTTGTCCGCCTATATATTTACGGGTGCAAAGGTAAAACCTTCTTTTGAGTCTCCAAAACTTTTCACAGGTTATTTTCATCATAGGAAGTTATATAACTGAATATCAAAGACATAATTTATCTCTTTGCAAATAAGGAAAGCAGCAATATGCATAATACTAATGTGGCTTATAAAAGAATGTGGAAATAAGTGGAGAGGCAGGCTATGGAGAGTCTTAACGGTAACTTGATAAACAGACAACTACGCACATCTTGAACGTAAGAGAAGAATTTTACGACAGAATGCATCCAGAATATAAGCAATTGATTATCAAACAATAATATCTTAATAAGAGAACTGTAGGAAGTTAACATTAACAGTACGTTAATATTAACTTCGTAATTGCAAGATATTAATTCTTTAGAGATACGAAGTTAATAAGCTATTGACAAGGAGGGAAAGCACTTTTACGGGCATTAACATTGTTAACGTATTCGTTGGTAAGAGCGTCCCGGCATTGGTTACAACCGCACAGTCTGCCGATGGCTTACCAGGCACAGTTCTTCTTTTTTCGTCCGGAATATGGCCGTATCGGTAAAACCACTTTTGGAAAGAATCGCCTTCAGTTCATCACAGGAATGAATCTCCATCCCTTCAACAAGTCCCGTCCAAGCCTTATTGGCAGGATCGCTTATCTCACAACAGATAAGAAAAGATCCACCGGGCTTTAACACACGCGCCACTTCCGTAAAAGCATGCTGCAGGTTACCCCAGAAGTAGACAGTCTCGAAAGCAGTGACCGCATCGAACGCATAATCAGGATAGGGAAGTCGGTGGACTCCTCCCTGCTCGATAAAGCAGCGTGTACCGAGATACTTTTTATTTTTTTTACGCGCAAAGGTGACACTCTCCGATGAAATATCTATGCCATACGCTTTCCCTTGCGGGCAACGTTGCAATATCTGTAGCAAATTGGCACCACCACCGCAACCGATGTCGAGTACACTCCATTCCGGTTGCCATTGCAAGCATGACATTCCCCATTGCGCCAATGATGCATGTCCTGTATTCATCCCCCAAAGTATCATTCTTCCGAAAAAACCTTCAGGCTTCCGGAAATTCTGTAAGATCCTGCTTACAAAGCCTCTCTTATTCATTTGTCTGCTGATTTAATATTTCAGGCAAAAGTACAGTTTCTGCCCAAACAGGCAATACCCAGAAATAGGGAATTTATTTCCTGAAAGATATTTGCAGGTATGCATCTGCTTCCCGTTAAAATTATGACGAACAGATGCCCGGAGGTGCGATGCTCTTTTCGTTTTCGTTTCATAAATATTACATAAACATTACAACATAACAGATTCATTATCAATATCTATTAATAATAAACATTCATATATTCAGTAACAGGTCTGTAACACTACCCTCCTATTTTTGCACCGGAAAACAACAAGCAGATGTTATGAACAATGTACAGCAAGTAAAAACTTATTCGCAGAGAAAAATTTCTGATTTCCTTTTCATTCTTTGGGCAGGCGGAGCAGCGCTGCTCTCCTATTCATTGGTATATGCACTGAGAAAGCCTTACACAGCAGCCGGATTTGACGGACTTGAAGCGTTTGGAATGGACTACAAAGTGGTAGTTACCATCGCGCAAATATTAGGATATGTACTTTCTAAATTCATCGGAATTAAATTAATCTCCGAATTAAAACGGGAAAACCGGATGAAGTTTATTCTGATCTCCATAATTCTGGCTGAAGCTTCGTTAATATTGTTCGGACTGTTGCCCGCACCTTATAATACAGGAGCCATGTTTCTGAACGGACTTTCACTGGGATGTATGTGGGGAATCATTTTTAGCTTTATCGAGGGAAGACGAATGACGGACATTCTTGCCAGCTTACTCGGAGTCAGTATGGTCATCAGCTCGGGTACCGCCAAGTCGGCCGGTTTGTATGTCATGGACACTTTGAACGTCAGCGAATTCTGGATGCCTGCCCTGATAGGCGGAGTTGCCCTTCCTCTACTTGCCTTGTTGGGATATGCACTCAACCGGCTTCCACAGCCAACAGCCGAAGACATTGCCATGAAATCGAAACGGGAAACACTGAACGGCAAGCAACGATGGGAGCTATTTAAGAATTTCATGCCTTTCCTCACTCTGCTCTTTATAGCCAATGTGGTACTGACTATCTTGAGAGATATAAAGGAGGACTTCCTGGTAAAAATTATCGATGTCTCTCAATACTCTTCGTGGATGTTTGCACAGGTAGACAGCGTAGTAACCCTCATTATTCTGATAATTTTCGGATTAATGGTGTTCGTCAGAAGCAACTTGAAAGCACTGTCGATATTACTGGGATTGATCATTGCCAGCATGGTAGTGATGGCAGTCGTTTCGTTTGGTTACGAACAATTGCAGCTGAACGCCATCGTCTGGCTATTCATCCAGAGCCTGTGTCTCTATCTGGCTTTTCTCACTTTCCAGACTATCTTCTTCGACCGTTTTATCGCTTGCTTCAAAATTCGAGGTAACGTGGGTTTCTTCATTGCTATGAATGATTTTCTGGGCTATACGGGAACAGTCATAGTATTGGCTGTCAAAGAATTCTTTTCACCGGACATTAACTGGACAGCTTTCTACAATCTGATGGCAGGATATGTGGGAATAATCTGTTTCGTTGCTTTTGTATGCTCTTTCATCTACCTGCACCAACGCTACCGCAGGGAGAATTACGGAAAGACAGGGGTATTCAGAAAAAAAGAAGAAGAAAAAGAAGTTCCCGATTTCGTATATTAATTGCTATCTTTGTGGGTCAAAAAACTTAAAATGAAAGTTCACCATGAAGATTTTTCCAAGTAGCAGCATCAAGAAACTGGATGCTTACACCATAGAGCATGAACCGATTGCATCGATCGACCTGATGGAGCGGGCCGCACAGGCACTGACCAAAGCCATCACCGAACGCTGGGACATCACAACTCCCGTCACAGTATTTGCCGGACCGGGCAACAATGGCGGAGATGCCCTTGCCGTAGCCCGAATGTTGGCGGAAAAGGAATACAAGGTCGAAGCCTATCTGTTTAACCCGAAAGGGGAACTGTCTGCCGACTGCCAGACCAACAAGGAGCTGGTAGAGATGATGGATAATGTGAAGTTCAGCGAAGTAAGCACACAGTTTGTACCTCCTGCCCTGACAATGGATCATCTGGTAGTGGACGGACTTTTTGGTTCGGGACTTAATAAGCCGCTAAGTGGCGGTTTTGCGGCAGTAGTGAAATATATCAATGCATCGCCTGCCACCGTAGTCGCCATCGATATCCCCTCGGGACTGATGGGAGAAGAAAACACATTTAATGTAAAAGCCAATATCATCCGTGCCCAATTGACATTGAGCCTGCAATTGCCGAAACTGGCTTTCCTCTTTACCGAAAATTCCGAATTCGTAGGCGAATGGAAACTGTTGGATATCAACCTCAGTCGTGAAGCGATTGAAGAAACGGAAAGCAATTATGCCTTATTGGAAGCGGAAGAAATACACGCTCTGATCAAACCCCGTAACACTTTCTCACACAAAGGAAACTTTGGGCATGCTCTGCTGATTGCCGGTTCGTACGGCATGGCAGGCGCGTCGATACTGGCAGCCCGTGCCTGTATGCGTTCGGGTGTAGGCTTACTGACAGTTCATGCACCTATACGCAACAATGATATCCTGCAGATTTCGGTTCCGGAGGCAATTATCGAATCGGATGCCAGCGATACCTACTTTGCCTGCCCTACAGATACGGATGACTATCAGGCTGTAGGAATCGGTCCGGGCATCGGACGCTCGGAAGAGACCGAGGCTGCACTGCTTGAACAACTCAGTGGTTGCCAGACACCTCTGGTACTGGATGCCGATGCACTAAACATATTGGCCAACCACCGCCACGCACTGACCACATTGCCCAAAGGCTCTATTCTGACTCCCCATCCCAAAGAACTGGAACGCATGGTGGGCAAATGCCAGAACTCATACGAACGACTGATGAAGGCCTGTGAACTGGCCCGAACCGCCAAAGTACATATCATATTAAAAGGAGCCTATTCGGCAATTATCACCCCCTCGGGCAAGTGCTATTTCAACTCTACGGGTAATCCGGGTATGGCAACAGCCGGAAGCGGAGATGTATTGACAGGTGTCGTGCTGGCTTTGCTCGCACAGGGATATCCGGCTGAAGAAGCTGCCAAAATCGGTACTTATGTACATGGTCTGGCAGGTGATTTCGCACGCAAAAAGCAAGGCGTTATCAGCATGACGGCAGGAGACATTATCAGTAATCTGCCATTGGCTTGGCGTCTGGTAAGCGAATAAAAGTTAACAACTTATGATTTTCCAAATAACTTCATTAACTTTGTTTTTTAAACCAGTTAAAATAAACCGGAAATGAAAAAGCTAATTATACTGACAGGGCTGTTACTCTCTACCTCGGCTTATGCCCAGACCGAAGTTACAGCGGGAGTTACCCGGGGAAAAGATTACGGTGTAACCTATGCACTTCCTAAAACAGCAATCAATATTGAAGTCAAAGTCAATAAAGTGACATATACTCCGGGAGAATTCAGCAAGTATGCCGACCGTTATCTCCGGTTGACCGATGTGTCGGGTGAGCCTCAGGAATATTGGGAACTGGTCAGCGTCAAAGCAAAATCTGTCGGTATCCCCGATAGCGAACATACCTATTTTGTCAAGCTGAAAGATAAAACAGTAGCTCCGCTAATAGAATTGACCGAAGATGGTATCGTAAAATCAATCAACGTACCGCTATCTCCTAAAAAGTCGGCTCCGATGCAACCCGCCACGACACAGAAAAAGAAGATAAATCCACGTGATTTTCTGACCGAAGAGATTCTGATGGCAGGTTCTACAGCTAAAATGGCGGAGTTGGTTGCCAAAGAGATTTATAACATTCGTGAAAGTAAAAATGCCCTGGTACGCGGACAGGCAGACAACATGCCCAAAGATGGGGAGCAACTGAAGATTATGCTCGCCAACCTGGAAGAGCAAGAGGCTGCCATGACCGAAATGTTCTCGGGTACCTTGAATAAAGACGAAAAGATATTCAACATCCGCCTCACTCCGGATAAGGAAATGGACAACGAAGTAGCTTTCCGCTTTTCGAAGAAGCTGGGCATAGTTGCCAATAACGATCTTGCAGGAGAGCCGGTTTATATCACGCTGAAGAATCTGAAAACCGTCAACGTACCGGAAGACGATGGCAAAAAGAAGGTGGACGGCATTGCCTATAATGTGCCCGGCAAAGCACAAGTAACACTAACGGAGGGGAAAAAGCAATGGTTTAACGGAGAACTTCCTGTCACACAATTCGGTACTATCGAATATCTGGCTCCGGCGCTTTTCAATAAGAAATCGACTGTTCAGGTTACTTTCAACCCGGATACAGGAGGCTTGATCAAGGTAGATAGAGAAGAAGGAGAATAAAACATAATCAAAAACTCCGGCCGATCTAAAAATGAAGTGCACCCCAAAAGTTCATGTTTAACTTTTAGGGTGCACTTCATTTTTAAATCAGCCGGAGTCTCTTTATTATATTCCGATAGTATATCGTAATGCAATCAGTTCTCAATCACTAATTTCACAAATCCGTCTTTCTGCAACTGAGTGATATAAGCCGTAATACGTGATTCGTAATTTTCTTCATAATTGAAGTGTTCTGCCAGCTCTTCAATAATCCGGCGTACGGTTCTCTTTCCGTCAATCAACTCCCATACGGCAGTGCCATGATCTTCCAGCCGGACATGAATATCCGCAGACATTCCTTTAGGCAACAAGAATCGCCGCATCCACTCGTATTTAAACCGGGGGAAAGCAATGGTAACGGTACCATCGCTTCCCTTTTCGGCCGTAATATTTTCACTACGGAAAGGAATTACATCCAGAAGATTTATTTTCTCTTTCACGTCTGCCATATACTGTTATTTTTTGATATTTGCTTCCTGCAGTCCGTATCCCTTCTTCTTGTCTTCCGCTTTCAACATTAAAGCTACAATCAGAGCCAAAACACCGAAACAAGCAAAGATAGCCATAGGCAAAGTATAGTCATAAGTCTGCGCTCCATCCACAACAGGACCTTTGCAATAGGTATTCAACACCCATCCGATCAACAGAGGTACCCCCATCAATCCCCAGTTCTGCACCCAGAAAATCAAAGCATAGGCAGTACCCAGTTGTTTCTCCGGAATAATTTTCGGAACAGAAGGCCACATGGCCGAAGGCACCAGTGAAAAAGCAATACCCAGAACAATCATAATCACAGTGGCAAACCACCATACGTTCAGAATGGGAAGCGCAAACAAAGTATGCACACCAATCAGCATGACGGCACCGATAATCATCAACGTCGCTCCCTTACCGATACGGTCATAAAGAGTACCAAACAACGGAGTCAGGAAGATGGTACCTATCGGTAGTAATCCCGGAATATTTCCGGCCAGCTTAGGGTCTACGTTATACTTCTGCACCATCAAGTCGGTTGCATATTTAATAAAGGGGAAAACAGCAGAATAGAATAGTACACACAATAAAGCAATCAGCCAGAAGCCTTTATTGGTGACAATCAGCATAACGTCCTTCATACGGAACGGTTCTTCCGGTTCTTCTCCCTGAGCATCTAAAGAAGCGTCAAGTTTCTTATCATAAAAGGTATAAATGAAAAAGGCGATAGTACCGATGCACAGCATGATCAGGCACAACAAAATAGGCATCGGAATATTGGTATGGAAACTGCCGCTTTCATCCGTATAGCCGAAATAATCGGCAATGGGAACGGTAAGCACCATAGCCAAAGTGGTACCGATACGTGCGGTTGCCATCTCAAGTCCCATAGCCAAAGCCATCTCTTTACCTTTAAACCATTTCACGATAATCTTAGAGACGGTGATACCGGCGATCTCTACGCCGACACCAAAGATAGCGTATCCTAAAGCCGCCAGAAAGACCTGAGTCTTGAAACCCATAATCAAAGCTCCCTCAGGAAAAGTAGTAGAGATAGCATAATATTTTAGTCCACAACCCAACACCATCAGTATACAAGCTCCCATACCGGTGAAACGAACTCCCATCTTATCGAGAATAATACCACCGAAAATCAACATGAGCAGGAATACATTGAACCATCCGTAAGCACTGGTAAAGAATCCGTAGTCCAAACTATCCCAGAGAAGCTCTTTCTCGAGCATAGGCTTTAAAGGGGACATTACATCGGTGAGGAAATAGCCGCAAAGCATAGTAAACGCGACCAGAGCGAGCACACTCCAACGAAGTGTTTTGGAGTCACTCAATTTGTTTTTCAATTGTTCTGTCATTGTAATATTTAAACTCAGAAATTAGTAAAAGTGTTATTGCGAACAAAGGTAACTAAATCTGCCTTGTATGCCTAACAAAAAGATGCATTTTACGGCAAAAAATAAGCGAAGCTGCAAGTTTCGGTTTGAAATTGCAGCTTCGCTTATCGTTTCTTAAAAAGAATCTGTTGTTAGTTTGCCGGAGTAGCCGGAGTTTCTGTGGCAGGTGCTTCAACCGGAGCAGCAGCGTCTGTCTTCGGTGCAGTAGTACCTACGGGCAGGTTATAAGGGTTGGTCTGCTCTTCCTGCTGTGCCTGTTCCATGAGACCAGCCTCCTTCTGTTGTCAGCATACCAGTTTCCCGGCGCCATCAACCGTGCCAACTTCTGTCAGCTTGTTCACATCATATCAAATGCGGTGCAAGAATACAAGATTTTTATCAAATTTCCGCGAAACGAAAAAAAGTTTCAAAAAAGGCTTGCATTTTGCGGAATAACTGCATATAATTCTAAACATACCATACATTTAGGATATTCCATCAGAGAGGAAGATGTTTTATGAGCATTAAAGTCGGTATCAATGGTTTTGGCCGTATCGGCCGTATGGTCATGCGCTGCTGCATGGATCACCCCAACATCGAGATCGTGGGCGTTAACGACCTGTGCCCCGCCGATTACCTGGCCTATATGCTGAAGTTTGACACCATGCATGGCAAGTTCAAGGGTGAAGTTTCCTCTGAGGGCAACAACATCGTTGTCAACGGCAAGGCCATCCCTGTGTTTGCTGAGCGTGACCCCGCCAACCTGCCCTGGGCCAAGGTCGGCGCCGAGTACGTTATCGAGTCCACCGGCCTGTTCCTGACCAAGGAGAAGGCTGAGGCTCACTTGAAGGCAGGTGCCAAGTACGTCGTCATGTCGGCTCCTTCGAAGGACGACACCCCGATGTTCGTAATGGGTGTAAACAACGACTCCTACAAAGGAGAGGCTATCATTTCGAACGCTTCCTGCA
>OGOM01002640.1_pt1 | contig 10216 bp, 11 predicted proteins | sample 1552681 | NCBI WGS metagenome assembly OGOM01 (sample SAMEA2580188, study PRJEB22360) | human gut metagenome | biome: human gut; feature: human-associated habitat; material: faeces | place: Denmark | collected 2008/2010 | reverse complement strand
CCGCGCTGTGCGTACGCTGGCCGATAAGATCGGTATGCTGGCAACGGTGATGAACGCCCTGGCTGTCTCCGACAAGCTGGAGCAGCTGGGTGTGCCGACCGAGGTGTTCACCTCCATCACCATGCCGCAGGTGGCCCCGGCCTTCACCCGCAAGGAAGCTCTCCACGCAATGGAAGAGGGCAAGATCGCCATCTTCGGCGGCGGTACGGGCAACCCCTTCTTCTCCACCGACACGACCACTGCTCTGCGCGCCGTTGAGGTGAGTGCAGACATCATGTTCAAGGCCACGATGGTGGACGGCGTCTATGACAAGGACCCCCATAAGTACCCCGATGCCAAGAAGTACGAGACCCTTACCTTTACCAAGGTGCTGGAAGACCGTCTGGCTGTTATGGACGGCACTGCCGCCACCCTCTGCCGGGACAACAAGCTCCCCATCCTCGTGTTCGACCTGGCCGACCCCGACAACATCGCCCGCGCTGTGCAGGGTGAGAACGTGGGTACGCTGGTCTACGAGGGCTGAGCATACTGCCCCGCTTCCGACAATAGAATATGCCAGACGCCTTTTCGCGGCTGGTGAGAATTGATAACAAACAGGAGACAAGGACAATGAGCAGCAACACCAAGGCATTCGAAGACAAGATGAAGAGCGCAGTCGAGCATCTGGAGCGCGAGCTGAAGACCGTGCGCGCAGGCCGTGCCAACCCCGGCGTTCTGGACAAGGTGACCGTGGATTACTATGGTTCGCCCACGCCCATCCAGCAGGTGGCTTCTGTGGCTGTCAGCGAGGCCCGCACCCTGACCATCACCCCGTGGGACCGCACTCTGCTGCGCGCCATCAGCAAGGCCATCCTGGCCAGCGATGTGGGCATCAACCCCATTGATGACGGCCAGACCATCCGTCTGAACTTCCCGGCTCCTACCGAGGAGCGCCGCAAGCAGCTGGCCAAGGAAGTCTCCAAGATGGGCGAGGAGGCAAAGGTCGCTGTCCGCAATGTCCGCCGCGACGCTATGGACAAGGCCAAGGCCATGAAGAAGGCTGGCGAACTGACCGAGGACACCCAGAAGACCATGGAAGAGGACGTCCAGAAGCTGACCGACAAGTACGTGAAGAATATCGACGCTGCTGTGGAAGAAAAGCAGAAGGAGATCATGTCCGTCTGATTCTGACTGCAAGCAAGCAGGGAGGTGCCGTGCGCTGAAAGAAGGTGCGCGGCACTTTTTGCCAGACTGAAAATAGAGGAATAAGATCATGGAACATCCAAAGGATTTTGCAAAGGGGCTGTCCATCGGCATCATCATGGACGGCAATGGCCGCTGGGCCAAGAACCGGGGCCTGCCCCGCACCGCCGGGCACAAAAAAGGCGCCGAGGTGTTCAGCGATATCGCGGACTACTGCGACGAGCTGGGCGTTTCGTCGGTGTACTTCTATGCCTTTTCCACCGAGAACTGGAAGCGCCCGCTGGAAGAGGTCTCCGCCATTATGAAGCTGTTCGGCGAGTATCTGCTCAAGGGCTTCAACTATAAGGACCGCAACATCCGCATCAAGTTCCTGGGTGACCGGGCCGCGCTGGATGCAAAGCTCCAGAAGCTGATGAACGAGCTGGAGGAGGACTCCGCCGCCAAGACCGGCATGACCCTGAACATTGCCGTGAACTACGGCGGCCGCCCCGAGATCGTGCGGGCCGCCCGGCAGCTGGCCCAGCAGGTGGCAGAGGGCACCCTCAAGCCCGAGGACATCACCGAAGAGATGATGAGCGACCACATGTATACCGCCGGCCAGAAGGACCCGGATTTCATCCTGCGTCCCTCGGGCGAGAAGCGCCTTTCCAACTTCATGCTCTGGCAGGCCGCTTACGCCGAACTGGTGGAGATGGATGTGCTCTGGCCTGATTTCACCCGCGATGACCTGGATGCCGCCATCACGGAGTTCAACAAGCGCTCCCGCCGGTTTGGCGGCATCTGACCCTTGCAATTCCCAAAAGGAGAAATTTGAATGAAAACTCGTATCATAACCGCAATTGTGGGCATCCTCGTCCTGATCGGGGTGCTGTTCACCTTTGACACGCTGGTGTTCAATTTTGTCATTGCCGCCATCACCCTGATCGCCATCCACGAGGTCTTCAAGGCCCTGGGCTTTGGCAGAAAGGAATGGCCCATGTACGCCGTGTTCGTGCCCTACACCCTGCTGATCATGCTGTCCAGCTATCAGGTGTGGCGGCGGCTGGTCATGCCGGCCTCCTTCTTGATGGTGCTGTTCTTCGGCATCTATCTGGTGGTGCGCAACGCACAGGTGGATTTTGCAAAAGCCAGCGGTCTGGTGATGTTTTCCGGCATCGTGATCTTCTGCTTCTACTCCTTTATCCGTTTGAAGGAGCTGCTGCCGGTGGAAACCTACGGCTATGACGCGATGTTCTTTATTCTGCTCATCCTCTGCTTTGCCTGGGGCGGCGATACCTGCGCCTACTTTGCAGGCAGAGCCTTTGGCAAGCACAAACTCTGCCCCGTGGTCAGCCCCAAAAAGACCGTGGAGGGAGCCATTGGCGGCGTGCTGGGCACCATGGTGTTCGGTGTGATCGCCACCGTGATTTACTCCATTGCGGCCAACCGGATGGAGGCGTTCACCCGCACCAACATCGGCGTTTCGATGTACGTGATCATTGCCCTGCTGGCCTGCGTGGCCGCTGTGCTGGGCATCTACGGCGACCTGTTCGCCAGCGTGGTCAAGCGCCAGTGCGGCATCAAGGACTACGGCACCATCTTCCCGGGCCACGGCGGCATCCTTGACCGCTTTGACAGCGTGATGTTCATCGCGCCCTTCGTCACGATGGTGGTCATCGCAGCATTCTACGATTAAAATCAGCAGGAGGTAGATTCTTTATGGCTAAGAAAATCACGCTGCTGGGTTCTACCGGCTCCATCGGCACCCAGAGCCTTGACGTCATCCGTGCTCAAGGGTATGAGGTGTTCGGCCTGTCGGCCCACAGCCAGACGGATAAAATTTTGCAGCAGATAGAAGAATTCCACCCGAAATACGTCTGCATGACCAGTGAGGCCGGCGCCGAAAAGCTTTCGGCTGCGCTGGCAGGCCGCGCCGATGCACCCAAGCTCCTGACCGGCCCGGAGGGCCTCAAGACCCTCGCCGCGATGGACGGCCCGGACGTGGTGCTGAACAGCGTGGTGGGCATCGCGGGCCTCGGCGCAAGCCTTGCCGCCATCGAGAGCGGCCATGACCTCGCCCTCGCCAACAAGGAAAGCCTTGTCACCGGCGGCCATCTTGTCACTCAGGCCGTGGCGAAGCACGGCGTCAAGCTGCTGCCTGTGGACAGTGAGCACTCGGCCATCTTCCAGTGCCTGCAAGATAAGGAGAGCGCCAAGAGCCTGACCAAAATTCTGCTGACGGCCTCCGGCGGCCCCTTCTTCGGCATGAAGACCGAAGAGCTGCGGGGCAAGACCAAGGCCGATGCCCTCAAGCATCCCAACTGGAACATGGGTGCAAAGATCACCATCGACAGCGCCACCCTGATGAACAAGGGCCTCGAGCTCATTGAGGCTGTGTGGCTGTTCGGTCTGCCTCCGGAGAAAATTCAAATCGTTGTCCAGCGCCAGAGCATCGTCCACTCGGCGGTGCAGTACAGCGACAACTCCATCATCGCCCAGCTGGGTGTGCCGGATATGCGCATCCCCATCCAGTATGCGCTGACCTATCCGGCCCGTGTGCCGGGCGTCGTGCCGGAGCTGGACTTCACCACCCTCAAACTGCTGACCTTCGATGTGGCCGACGAGGAGACTTTCCGCTGCCTCGCCGCCTGCAAGAAGGCCATCAAGAAGGGCGGTCTCGGCCCCTGCGCCGCCAACGGTGCCAACGAGGAGGCCGTCAAGCTCTTCCTTGAGGATAAGATCGGCTTCCTCGATATCGGCCGTCTGGTGGAGGCTGTCGTGGACAGCGACAGCTTCGGCGGCGACTACAGCCTCGCGGATGTGTATGAGTGTGACCGTATGGCCCGTGCATTCGTGAGAGCACATCTGTAATATAGGAGAAATAATGTCAGTTTTCATCACCTTTGCTGCTGCGCTGCTCATCTTCGGCGCGGTCATCGCTATCCACGAGTTCGGCCATTTTGCAGTGGCAAAGCTCTGCGGGGTCCAGGTCAACGAGTTTTCCATTGGCATGGGTCCGACCCTCATCAAGACCTATCGCAAAGGCACGCAGTATACCCTGCGGCTCCTGCCCGTAGGCGGCTTTGTGGCGCTGGAAGGGGAGGAGAGCCCTGAGAGCGAACAGGCCGAGGGTGGAAGCGGGGACGATGACGGCCCGGACATCCCGCCGGAGGTGCTGGCGCTCGATGCGGTGCGCTATGTGATCACGGGAAACGGTGTGCGTATCTACGACAAGCTGACAGGTCACGACATTTATCACTGCAGTCTGCAGCCAGAAAGTCTCGGCGAGATCTTGCATGTGGCGCAGTACTATCCTGTGGGCTACGAACTTTTCATCGCCGGACGTGCGTTTGCCAACAGAGCCTATCTCAACGATCCGACGCGCTTTGGCGTTTTGGGCTCATCGTTTCATTATCTCACGAGCACACGCACACCTGTTGATGATCTGGCGGCATTTGTGCGCACGCATACCGGCGAGATCGACAGCCTGGGACTTTCCATCGCCGATCAGGCGCTGAAGAAGCAGCTCTGGCACCGGCTTGAGCGCGAAGTCGAAGGGATTTATGTCACCTCGTCGCTGGATCGTTTGATCGAAGTTGCCGACCAGCGCGCCGGCAAAGGACCAGCGCTCGCCGTTGTGCTCGAACGGCTCGGACTTGCGCCGGACGGACTGGCTGCATTTGGCGATGCCGACAACGATCTCGGCATGCTCCAGCTTGCCGGGCTTGGTGTCGCCATGGAAAACGGTGCCGATCATCTCAAAGCCGCCGCAGACCGCATTGCACCGCCGCACGATCAGGATGGTGTGGCAGATCTTAGAAGAATTGATGAAGGAGTATTGATAGCATGATAAAAAAACTCGACGCCCAGACCCTCAAGGATCTTTACGAGCGCGAGATGAAGGATACCTTTCCACGCGCTGAGCTCAAACCCCTCAAGGCCATGCTGCGCATGCAGGCCGACGGCCATTACGATGCGCTCGGATATTACGACGATGAAACCGGGGCACTGCTCGCGTACGCCTGCACCTGCACAGCCGGCACGCCAGTGCTCATGGATTATCTTGCCGTCGTCGCCAGCCACCGCGGCGAAGGACTGGGCTCGCGTTTCCTTTCGGCGATCATGGAAGCAAAGGATCTCTATCCCGCCATTATGCTTGAGATCGAAGCCGTCGACGACGCCCTCGACGATGACGACCGCGCTACCAGAGAACGCCGCCAGCGTTTCTATGAACGCCTTGGTTTCGTGCGTACCTGCACCGAAGCCCACGTTTTTGGCGAGCATTACTGTGTGCTTACCAGCGATCCCGCGCGCGAAAGCGTTCGCGAAGCGATGGAGAAAATCTACCACTACATGGTGCCCGAAGAAGACGCCTACGCAAACAACGTGCGCATCTGGGACGAGGAATGATTGACGTAAATGAAAGAGCAGCCTATCGGCAGGAGACAATCCGCTGATGGGCTGCTTTTGTGTTGTTGGTTGGTTTAGTGAAATGTTTGGTACATTTGTGCAGAAGTTTTGGGTGGCGAGCGTTGCTCTACGCAAAATACGCTGCGAGATATTCGTAAGCGTCATCTGGCAGAGCAAGATCAAAATCGAAGCCGAGGAGGTGGGCGCGGAGGGTTTGGGCTTGCCTGTGGACAATTGGCATACAGTTGTGCTATGCTTTCTGTTAGCAAAAGCGAACAGGAGGCGGAAAGAATGACGGAGCAGGAATCACAGCAGATCATTAGCGAAGTATTTACTCAACTGGCGCAGCCATCGCTGGTGCAGACGGCGGTGCATACGGGTTTGTATGGTGCGCTGGAAGAACAGGTGGACGAGGAAGCGGTTGGAGGAAAGGTTTATGAGCTCTCCAATGAGACGGGCACAGGGCGGATCACGGTGTATCAGGTGTTAGGTGGAATTGAACTTATTTACAATGATCTGCATTTGGCCTATTGTAATCAGCACCAGCCGACAGCGAAAAATGTGATCGAGATTAATCATTGCCGAGTCGGACGTTTTGAATGCGATTTCGGCGAAAACAGCTGCTGTTATATGTCAAGTGGTGACCTTGCTATTGGTACGCTTTCAAAACGCAAAGCTCATACGGAATTTCCACTGCGTCACTATCATGGTATCAGTGTGATTGTTTGTATTGATGCGCTTGATCCTGTGGTGCGTGAGATGATGGCGCTTCTGGGCATTGATCTTGCTGGTTTGCGTCACACGATCTGTGACGTTAATCGTTGTTTCATTATGCGTGCTGATGCGTCGATCGAGCATATTTTTTCAGAGCTTTATCATGCACGGGCGTGGCGAAAGCCTGGATATCGACTGTTAAAAACGATGGAGCTGTTGCTTTTCCTGAGCGATCTTGATACAGCGGAGAATGTACAGCAGACAGAATATTTCAGCCGCAAGCAGGTGGATCAGGTGAAAAGCGTGGCGGCGCTGATCACTGAAGATCTGACGCGACATTATACGCTTACTCAGTTGGCAGAGCGCTTTGGCCTTTCGGAGACTGCGCTGAAAAAGGGATTTCGCGGAGTGTTTGGTACATCGGTTTACGCTTATCTCAAACAGTATCGCTTGGAGACGTCGCAACAGTTGCTTCTGAGAACAACGCTTAGCGTTACGGAGATTGCCGGGCGCATCGGTTACGAAAATCCAAACAAATTCACTACGGCGTTTAAAAAAGCCTATGGACTTTCTCCGACGGAGTTTCGCAAGTGTGTCCAAATGGATAGCGCGGGACCTGAATGGGGAGGCAAAGAAGTTTGACAAGGCTTACAATATCCTCAGTCAGAATGCACAGATGCATTGCTGATCGATTTTACCTGGCGTGCAGACAGACGACTGGGGCGAAGGAGGATATTTGTATGAGTGTAAAAACAACTGGTTTCACTGTCAAGGATGCGGCAACCATTGGCATTTTCTGTGCGATTATTTTTGTCGTATTTATGGCCTACTCGATGCTTACTGGTGCATTTATGTTCTATACGATGCTGTTTAACGCGGCTGGTGCTGCGGTGATCCTGGCACCATTTTACGTGTACATGTGCATGAAGGTGGGCAAGCATGGTCCGGCGTTGGTGCTCAATCTGATGTGGGCAGTGGTTTCCGGCTTGATGATGGGGCCGTTCATGATTCCGTGGTTCGTTGGCGGCGCGATCATTGCTGAGCTTGCGATGATCGGAAAAGATGCTTATCGCGATATTAAGCGGGTAACGATCTCATGGGTCATCTGCTGTCTTTGGCGCGCGGCCCACGGTATGTGGGAAATCTGGTTCTTCCGCGATGCTTTTATAGCCACTGGTGTCAGCGAAGCACAGGTGGATATGCAGACAATGTATTATACCGATCCTAAATGGGTGTTGCTGAGTCTTGTTGTGACGGCGCTTTTGGCTATTTTGGGCTGCTGGTTCAGCAACAAGCTCGTGGTCAAACATTTCCGCAAGAGCGGCGTGGTGCGCTAAAATGAAGCCGGTGCATTTTGATTTTCGTACAAAGCTTTTTGTCGTGTGTTGCGTGATGGTGCTGGTGGCGGTGCTGACGAACGATTTTGTCATCGATTCTTTACTGGTGCTGTTGGCATTCTACATTACGATCCAGGGCTTTGGCCGCGCGGCGGTAAGATATCTTGCCGCCTGCGCGGTTTTTGCATTGTTGCGTGTTATCAGTGATGGCGGAGGTCTGACGTTTCTGATGCCAGAGATGTTTCTGTTTATGGTGCTGCGCATTCTCATGATGGTAATGGCAGCACATCCTATCATTGGTATGCCGCCAGGTGAGGTCGTTGCTGTGTTTAAAAAGATCCATGCGCCTGGTAGCATCGCATTACCGACGACTTTTATGCTGCGCTTTTTCCCGACGGTGAAAGGCGAGTTTCGTGATGTTTTCGCGGCGCTTTATCTGCGTGGGTTGCTCAGTCTGCGACATCCACTGCGCACGGCAGAGTATGTGATTACGCCGGTGATCTTTCGTGCATCGCGCATTGCCGAAGAGCTTGCTGCGTCGGCAGAAAGTCGCGGCATTTCAAATCCATGCCCGCACACCTGTCGCCGAGAGATCGTTTTTGGATACGCCGATGGCTTGGCGTGTGTACTTGCGTTTGCAGTGTCTCTGGCGTATTTTGTTTTTGAATGGACGGTGATTCGATGACAAAAACTCCTGCAATTGCACTGCACAATGTGAGTTTTCGCTATCCTGGGGCGGCGCATGAAAGTCTCTCACATATTGATCTCGAGGTGGGCTGTGGTGAATGCATTGTGCTCACTGGTGCAAGTGGCTGTGGCAAAACAACGCTGACGCGGCTCTTGAACGGATTGGCTGAGCATTTCTATGAAGGAACGGCAGAAGGAGAGGTGCTGCTTTTTGGCGAACCACTGCGGGATCGCCCAATCTATGAGATTGGTAATCAGGTAGGATCGATCTTTCAGGATCCGAAGAGCCAGTTTTTCGCCAGCATTACTGAAGATGAGATTGCTTTTGGCTGTGAAAATTTTGGCCTGCCTCGTGATGACATCATTGCCCGTGTCAATGAGGCGTTGGTGGCAATAAATGGGGAGCAACTGCGGGGGCAGCAGATCTATCCGATGTCGAGCGGTGAAAAGCAGAAAATTGCCATCGCGTCAGTGAATGCTACTGAACCACGCGTATATGTGTTTGATGAGCCTTCGGCCAATCTCGATATGGCTTCGGTAGAAGCGCTGCGTGTTCTTATGGCACGCCTCAAGGCGAGTGGACATACCCTCATTGTGGCGGAACATCGGCTCTATTATCTCACGGAGCTGGCTGATCGTTTTATTTATATGCAAGATGGACGCATCAGCGAAACATGGACACCGACGGCATTTCTGGCGATGAGTGAGGAAAAGCGACGTGCGAAGGGGATCCGTGCTGCTGATCTCTCACGTGTTACGACCGAAGCGTTGCCTGTTCTTGCTGCTTTGCCTTCGCTTGAGGTAGAGCATTTGCGTTTCTCCTATCGAAAGCGTGAGGTGTTTTCGGGATTGTCGTTTACGGCATATTCCGGAGAAATTGTCGCTGTTTGCGGCCATAACGGTGTTGGAAAAACGACTCTTGCTCATTTGCTCTGTGGTATCGCGAAAGAGAGGGATGGTGTGATCCGTTTCGGCGGGAATACTGTGCCGCGGCGTGCACGGCGAAAAGTTGCTTATTTTGTCATGCAGAATACAGATTGTCAACTTTTTGCTGACAGCGTGATGGATGAACTGCGGATAAATGGCGGTAGCCGGTTCACTGACGAAGCGTATGATGAACTGCTGGCGCTCTATGGGCTGGAAACGTTGAAAGAAGTACATCCGGCGACGCTCTCCGGTGGGCAGAAGCAACGTCTTACCCTTGCGGTTTCAGATCTCATTGACACGCCGATCCTGATCCTCGATGAGCCGACGAGTGGACTCGATTTTCGTAACATGCAGCGCATTTCAAATCACCTTAAATCTCTTGCTGCTACAGGGCGGACACTTTTTATTATTACGCACGACTACGAATTCGTTGCTATGACTTGTCATCGTGTGCTCCATCTCGAAAATGGCGGCGCAGTAGAAGCCTTCTCTGTTGCAGAAAATTTTGATCGTCTCTACGACTGCCTGATGCAGCATTCAGCTGTCTGATTGGATAGATACGTCAGGAATGGAGAGGCAGGAAAAGCTGAATGATCCTATGATAAGAGATGGGAGGGCACTTGCTATCCTGTCTTTTATTGTGAAAGGAGCCTTGCTTATGGAGAAGCAGAAAAACGGAGAATTATCCAGCATGTTTGAATATGCTGGGAACTATCATGCGTTGACTGTTTTGGGTTGCGTACTCTCGGGGATCAGCACCATTTTATCTATGTTGCCTTTTGTTTGTATTTGGCTTGTTGTTCGTGACTTACTCGGGGCTTTTACTGCCGGGGATATATCTCTTGCAACGGAAAGTGCTCATTATGCGTGGATGGCAGCTGGTTTTTCGGCAGCGAGTATTTTTGTTTATTTTATCGCGCTGAACTGCACGCATCTGGCGGCATTTCGCACAGCAACCAATATGCGAAAAAAGGCAGTCC
>OGOM01002630.1_pt1 | contig 10240 bp, 6 predicted proteins | sample 1552681 | NCBI WGS metagenome assembly OGOM01 (sample SAMEA2580188, study PRJEB22360) | human gut metagenome | biome: human gut; feature: human-associated habitat; material: faeces | place: Denmark | collected 2008/2010 | reverse complement strand
GGCCGAAGCCTGAGGAACGGCAGCAGCCATGGCGGAGGCAGCGGCGGTGACACCGGCAGCCTTCAGGAAATTGCGGCGAGAAATAAAGTGTTTCACGAAAAGGACCTCCTTTATGTTCCAGACCAGTTTTTGCGGCACAGCCTCTCTTCCGCTGTGCCGCATTCTTTGTTTTAAGCTTACCACAGAACCGCCGAAAGAGCAAGCACAAAGATGGTCATTCTGCATAATAGTTTTCTTTATGAGTACGACTTTTTATGAAATCTCGCGCAAATCAGCACAAAAGGCCGGGTGCTGTTTCCTGCCTCAGGCATACAGCACCCGGCCTTTTGTTTTGGGCGGTATTGTTCCGTCGTGAATATCGTCTTATCAGATAGCGTTATACTGGCGCAGGAACTTCTCGAGGTCGGTGCCTTCGATCTTCTTCAGCGCCTCCTTCAGGGCGATGCGGCCCATAAGGGGCAGTTCCATGTCCGTGAGCTTCCGGCCGTCCCGCAGCTTCACCGAGGCATCCACCAGCGCCCGGACGTCATAGGTGCTGCCCCAGACCTCCGGCACACCGCGGTCAATGTTCAGCAGCCGGTACACGGCCTCCATGCCGGTGCGCATGGAGTATTCGGTGGTGAAGATTGTGTCCCGGCCGGTCTCGGCGAACTGACCGAGGAAGGCAAAGTTCACTGCATCCTTCGGCACGATGTCGGGGCGGTCGCCCTTCGCGCGGGGCATGAAGAAGGCGTCGATATACGGCATCATGACCGGCACGGTGTTGGCGCTGTGCTCGGCAAGCTCTGCGATGTCCTCCACCGGCACGCCCAGATGGTAGAGCCACTCCATGCAGATCTCCCGGCCGGTGCAGTCCCGCATGGGCTTTTTGACGTAATCGCCGGGCTTATCGCTGAACAGGCCGTACACCCAGACGCAGAGCTGGTCTTTGGGCTGTGCGCGGAACTGCTGCTGCCGGTTCAGGGTCCAGCTCATGAGCCACTTAGAGTCCTTCACTGTGACGATGCCGCCGGTGACGGTGCGGCCGCTGAAGGGGTCACGCTTGCAGATCTTCTGGATATACTGGGGGATCTTCTCATCCAGCGTCGTGATGGTGGCGCTTTCCCAGTTGGTCAGCTCCGGCTGGCTGCAGAACTTTTCCGGGTGGCCGAAGGAGTCGTCCAGCGCGGCGATGCGCTTCCAGAGGTCCCAGCCGTTGCCCGGCTTGATGGTGGGGTCGAAGCCCGTGGCCTTGTTCTGTGCGCCGACGGTGCAGCTCTCCACGCAGCCGCCGTTGGTGATAAAGAGCAGGTCGTCCTCGGTGAGGTCGATGGTCTCCACCGCGCCCTTGTGGTCTACCGTGATGCCCGCCGCCTGCTTTTTGCCCGGCTCGAGGCTGAACTGGACGTCCACGACCTTTGTGTCGTAGTAGAACTGGACGCCGTGGTCTTTCAGGTAGGTGACCATGGGCAGGATGATGGACTCGTACTGGTTATACCGGGTGAAGCGGAGGGCCGTGAAGTCGGGCAGACCACCGATGTGGTGGATATACCGCTTGAGGTAGAGCTTCATCTCGAGGGCGCTGTGCCAGTTCTCAAAGGCGAACATGGTGCGCCAGTACAGCCAGAAGTTGGTGTTCAGGACTTCGTCATCAAAGAAGTCGGTGATCTTTTTATCGTACAACTGCTCGTCCGGGGTCATGAACAGCTTCAAAATCTCCATGGCACCCTTGTCAGACAGGCCGAACTTGCCATCGGTGTGGGCATCCTCGCCGCAGTTGACGGTGGCGCGGCACAGGCTGTAGTTGGGATCGTGCTTGTTCAGCCAGTAATACTCGTCCAGCACGGTGACGTTCTCATCCTCAATGGAGGGGATGGAGCGGAACAAATCCCACATGCACTCGAAGTGGTTGTCCATCTCACGGCCGCCGCGCATAACGTAACCGATGTCCTGGTACTTGTAGCCATCGCAGGCACCACCGGGGATGGGGTCCTTTTCCAGCACATGGATGTGCTCGCCCTTCATCTGGCCGTCACGCACCATAAAGCATGCGGCGGACAGCGCGGCCAGGCCGCTGCCGATAAGGTAGGCACTCTTGTGGTCAACGCCCTCCGGTTTTTCGGGATGGGCAAAAGCTTCATAGTTACCGCTGGAATAATACATAAAAAGCCTCCTTGCGTTGGTTTTATTGTTTGCTGCTGTTTGTCTGGGGTGTTCCTTTTGGAATGTCTATAGTATAACCAGCGGAGGCAGGGTTCACAATCAGCAAAACAGCCGCTGTGATTAAATTTTTATCACGGCGGCTGTTTTGTATAAAATTTGAAGTTTTTGTTACAGGGGCGAGAAAACAGCGGAAGATGGTGGGGGCCATGGCGGCCTACATTAGTTTTTCGCAGATCGTGCATTTCATGGTTTCGGCCCTTAACGCAAGATGTACATCAGCTTTTATCAATGCGGCATTTTTCCAACGCCTTGGTCACATCACCGTGAATCAGGGTGGAAAGCTGTTCCACCAGCTGGGCGGGGTCCTGACGCATATCGTTTTTGATCCAGTCCAGTGTCAGCCCCACAAAGGCGAACTTATAAAAGTTGGCGATAAACTCTTTATCCTCCGGGCGAACCGTCATACCGGCGGCGCGCTCCTCCACAACGCCCATCATCAGGTCATAGGTCAGGCGGTAGAGATAATTTTCCAGCTGTTCGCGGCTGATGGAACGGTAGACGCTGGTAAAAAACGCTTTGTCCTTCCGCAGGGCTTCCAGAATCTGCAAAAAGCCCTGCTGCCAGGTATCATAGGTTTTCTGCCCGGCCAACGCGCGGGCAGCGTCCTCCTCGCAGCACCATTCCACAAGGTCGTAAATATCCTTAAAGTGGTAATAAAAGGTCATGCGGTTGACCCCGCAGTGGTCGGTCAAGTCGCTGACCGTGATTTTGTCCAGCGGTTTGTGGCGCAGCAGTTCCTTGAGCGAAGCTTCCAGTGCGCGCTTTGTCATCTGCGACATGGGTAGTCCCCTTTCCATGGGCGATATTGCTTGAACATCATAATATTTATTCTACCACAAGGATGTGAACTTTTCTTGGCAGGAATTTTAGGCAAGTTCAAACATGCCGTTGTACAGCTGGTAGTATTCGCCCTTTTGGGCCAGCAGTTCATCATGGCTGCCGCGCTCCACAATGCCGCCGTGTTCCAGCACAATAATGGCGTTGGAATTGCGTACGGTGGAAAGCCGGTGGGCGATAACAAAGACGGTACGGCCCTCCATCAGGCGGTCCATACCTTTTTCAATCAGAGCTTCGGTGCGGGTATCGATGCTGGAGGTCGCTTCGTCCAAAATCAGCACCGGCGGGTCGGCCACAGCAGCGCGGGCAATGGCCAGCAGCTGGCGCTGGCCCTGGCTCAGGTTGGCACCATCGCCCGATACCATGGTGTTGTACCCTTGGGGCAGGCGCTCGATAAAGGAGTGCGCGTTGGCAATTTTGGCGGCGGCGATGATCTCTTCGTCGGTTGCATCCAGTTTGCCAAAGCGGATGTTATCCGCCACTGTGCCGGTGAACAGATGGGTGTCCTGCAGTACCACGCCAAGGCTGCGGCGCAGATCACTTTTGCGGATCTTGCGCACATCAATGCCGTCATAGGTGATGGTGCCGGAGGTGATATCATAAAAGCGGTTGATGAGGTTGGTAATCGTGGTTTTGCCCGCGCCGGTGGAGCCGACAAAGGCAATTTTTTGCCCCGGCTTGGCGTAGAGCGAGAGGTTCTGCAGAATCATCCGGTCCGGCGTGTAGCCAAAGCTGACGTCGTGGAACCGCACGTCGCCGTGCAGCGGCTCGAGCGGAACGTCGGGACGGCGGCGGTCACACCAGGCCCAGCGACCCGGGCTCCCGGCGCACTCGGTCAGCGTACCGTCGCTGTTTTCCCGCACGCTGACCAGCTCCACCGTGCCCTCGTCGATCTCCGGCTTTTCCTCCATGACCGTGAAGATACGCTCCGCACCCGCCAGCGCCGCCAGCAGGAAGTTGCCCTGCTGGGTCAGCTGGTTGATGGGCAGCGTCGTCTGGCGTACAAAGACCAGATAGCTGGCCAGGCTGCCCAGGCTGGACTGGCCGTTCATAACCATCAGCCCGCCCAGCACGGCAATGACCGCATAGTTGATGTAGGAGATGGAAACAACGGCGGGGATCATGGTGGCGGAATACCCCTGGGCGCTGGTTCCGGCGCTTTGCAGGCGGGCGTTCAATGCCTGAAAACCTTCCAGGTTGGTCTGCTCATGGTTGAACACCTTGACCACCTTTTGCCCGGCGGCCATCTCCTCCACATAGCCTTCCAGATCGCCAAGAGCCTGCTGCTGGCGGGCGTAGAAGAAACGGCTGCGGTTGGTGCTGAACCGGATGTACCAGAACATGACGGCGTACCCCACCACGACCAGCAGCGAAAGCCGCCAGTTGAGCACAAACAGCAGAACCAGCGTGCCCACCACCTGGATAAAGCTCTGGATCAGCAGAGCAAAACTGTTGTTCAGCGCGTCCGAGATGGTGTCCACATCGTTGGTGAACAGGCTCATCAGTTCGCCGTTGCGGCGGGAGTCAAAAAAGGAGAGGGGCAGCGTTTGCAGGTGGGCAAACAGGTCCCGGCGGATATCATGCAAGACCTTCTGCGCGGCGCGCACCATGGTCTGGGTGTATCCCAGGGTAGAAAGCGCGCCCACCGCGTAGATGGCGGCGGTCAGGGCAACACCGCGGACAAGGCCGGGAATGCTGCCGGTTTCCAGAATACCGTTGACCACCGGCTTGATCATGTAGGTACCCAGCAGGTTGGCGAGTGCGCTGACAGCGGTAAGCACCCCAACCAGCCCCAGCATGAACTTGTGGCGGCCCAGGTAGTTCAAAAATACCCGGATGGTGTTGCCAAAATGCTGCGGCTTTTTACCGCTGAATGCCTTTGCCATCCGCGTCATCTCCTTTCATCTGGGATGCATAAATTTCCTGGTAGATGGTGTCATTCGCCAGCAGCTCCTTGTGGGTGCCCACGGCGTGAACTTTGCCGTCATCCAGAATCACGATCATGTCGGCATCCATCACCGAGGTGATGCGCTGGGCAATGATGAGCTTGGTTACATCGGTCAGGGCGGCCAGCGCATGGCGGATCTTGCCCTCGGTGGCGGTATCCACGGCGCTGGTGGAATCGTCAAAAATCAGCACTTTGGGGTGCTTGAGCAGGGTGCGGGCAATGCAGAGCCGCTGCTTCTGCCCGCCGGAAACATTCACGCCGCCCTGGCCCATGTCGGTATCCAGGCCGTCCGGCATCCGCTCCAAAAATTCATCAGCGCAGGCGGCGCGGCAGGCGGCCCACAGGGTTTCGTCATCGGCGTTGGGATCACCCCAGCGCAGGTTGTCACGGATGGTGCCGGAGAACAGCAGGTTCTTCTGCAGCACAATGCCCACAGCATCCCGCAGGGCAGCAAGGTAATACCGGCGCACATCCTGCCCGCCGACCTTGACGGTGCCGGAGGTGGCATCGTACAGGCGGGGGATCAGCTGTACCAGCGTTGTTTTTGCCGCGCCGGTGCCGCCGATAATGCCCACCGTTGCCCCGGCGGGAATGTGCAGCGTAACGTGGGAAAGGGCATCCCTGGCCGCAGCGGCGCTGTATTTGAAGCTGACGTCCGCAAAATCAATGCTGCCGTCGGCAACGGCGGCAACGGGGTCAGCCGGGGTGGCCAGCGCGGGCTGTTCCTCCAGCACGGCACGGATGCGCCGGGCGCTGGTCAGGGAGCGGGTAAGCTGCAAAAACACGCCGGAGAACATCATGACCGAGTTGAGCACCTGCAGAACATAGCTCAAAAAGGCGGTCAGCTCGCCGACCGTCATCCGGTCGGTCAGAATAAAATTGCCGCCGTACCACATGATGCAGACAATGGCCGTGTACATAACGGCCTGGAACGCGGGCAGGTTGAGCACGGCATACCGGAAGGTGTTGGTGCTGGCGGCGGCCAGCTCGTCATTGACGGTTTCAAACTGCTCATTCTCGTAATCGCCGCGCACAAACGCTTTGATGGCGCGGATGGCGGTTAAGGCTTCCTGTACGCGGCCGTTCAGATGGTCCACAGCAGTCTGCTGGCGGTCATACAGCGGGCCGACCTTGGTTACGATCCAGGCCAGAATAGCGGCCAGGATGGGTGTTGTAATAAGGAAAACGATGGTCAGCTTGGCATTGAGCAAGAACGCCATGCCCAGCCCCATGAACAGCATGACCGGGCTGCGCACCAAAGGCCGCAGGCCGGTGGCCACGGCGTTGAGCATGACCGTGACATCGGTGGTCATGCGGGTAACGAGGGACGGGGTGGAAAAATGGTCCAGGTTGGCAAAGTCGAACTGCTGCAGCTTGCGGTACTCAGCTTCGCGCAGAGCAGCGGCAAAGCCGTTGGCGGCGCGGGCAGCGAACCTGGCATACAGCAGGCCGGTGATCAGGGCCAGCACAGCGCAGATGATCATCTTGCTGCCCTGCAGCATAATGACCTGCATATCATGGCTGGGCACGCCCTGGTCCACCAGGTCAGACATCAGCATCGGAATGACCATTTCAAAAATACATTCCACAAAAACCAGCCCGACGGCAAGGAATAAATCCCGCCGGTAGGGCTTTAAGTAAGAAAAAACGTGTTTGAGATCCTGCATGTGATTCCAGCTTTCTTGAACGGGCAGCGGCCCGGATGATGAAATACTACCCTTATAATTATAATCTGCGGTGCGGGGCAGGTCAATCAAGAGCAGGCGACAGGTTGGATACAGCGTATACTTGCGCAGAAACGCAAAACAGGGTATACTAATATAATACAGGGCAAGGCTGCGCAAAGCCACCTGAAAGCTGAATTTACATTCCCGCCCATGCTGCGGCAGACCGGCGGCGCATGATGATAGAAAAGGAAAGTTGAGGCTGCATTTTTTATGAAAAAGGCATTGATCACCGGTGTTACCGGTCAGGATGGCTCTTACCTTTCAGAGTTTTTGATCGAGAAGGGCTATGATGTACATGGCATCATCCGTCGTTCTTCCGTTGACTACCGTGAACGCATTGCCCATCTGGAAGGCAACCCGCATTTCCACCTGCATTACGGCGATATGGGCGATTCGATGAGCCTGGTTGCTGTGATCGGCTCGGTGCGCCCGGACGAAATTTATAACCTGGCGGCCCAGAGCCATGTGCAGGTCAGCTTTGATGTTCCGGAGTTCACGGCCGATGTGGACGCTACCGGCGTGCTGCGCGTGCTGGAAGCCGTGCGCCTGTGCGGGCTGGCGGATACCTGCCGGGTGTACCAGGCTTCGACCTCGGAGCTGTACGGCAAGGTGGAGGAAGTGCCCCAGAACGAAAAAACGCCGTTCCATCCGTACAGCCCCTATGCGGTGGCCAAACAGTACGGTTTCTGGATCACCAAGGAGTACCGTGAAGCATATAACATGTTCTGCTGCTCCGGCATTCTGTTCAACCATGAATCCGAGCGCCGCGGCGAAACTTTTGTGACCCGCAAGATCACGCTGGCCGCCGCCCGCATCAAGCAGGGCAAGCAGGACAAGCTCTACCTGGGCAACCTGTCCAGCCTGCGCGACTGGGGCTATGCCAAGGACTATGTGGAGTGCATGTGGCTGATTTTGCAGAACGATAAGCCGGATGATTTTGTCATCGCCACCGGCGTGCAGCATTCCGTGCGGGAATTCTGCCAGCTGGCGTTCCACTATGTCGGTATTGAGCTGGAATTTGTTGGCGAGGGCATGAACGAAAAGGGCATTGATAAGGCGACCGGCAAGGTGCTGATTGAGGTAAGCCCGGATTTCTACCGCCCCACCGATGTGGTCAACCTGTGGGGTGACCCCACCAAGGCACGCCAGGAACTGGGTTGGAACCCCACCAAGACCAGCTTTGAGGAACTGGTCAAGATCATGGTGGAGCATGACATGGAAAAAGTAGCTGTAGAGCGCGCAGAGGAAAACATCCGCTGCAACCTGGAAGAATACCTGGAAAAAGGCGTTGTAAAATAAGAAAGAAGGCCATTTGTTATGATGGAAAAGAACGCTAAGATCTATGTGGCAGGCCACCGCGGTATGGTAGGTTCCGCCATTGTGCGGGAACTGGAACGCCAGGGATATACCAATATCATTACCCGGACCCATAAAGAGCTGGACCTGTGCCGCCAGGATGCCGTGGAAGAATTTTTTGCCGCCGAAAAGCCGGAATATGTCTTTTTGGCCGCAGCCAAGGTGGGCGGCATTGTTGCCAACCAGAACGCTTTGGCGGACTTTATGTATGACAACATGACGCTGGAAATGAACGCGATTCATTCCGCATGGAAAAACGGCTGCAAAAAGCTGGAATTTTTGGGCTCCTCCTGCATTTACCCGCGCATGGCACCGCAGCCCATGAAGGAAAACTGCCTGCTGACCAGCGAGCTGGAAAAAACCAACGAAGCTTATGCTCTGGCTAAAATCAGCGGCCTGAAATACTGCGAGTTCCTGAACCGCCAGTATGGCACCGACTACATCAGCGTGATGCCCACCAACCTGTACGGCCCCAACGATAACTACCATCCCACCCACAGCCATGTGGTGCCCGCGCTGATCCGCCGCTTCCATGAAGCAAAGGTCAACGGGGTGACCAGCGTGACCTGCTGGGGCGATGGCAGCCCGCTGCGCGAGTTTTTGTATGTGGACGATCTGGCAAACCTCTGCGTATTTTTGATGAACAACTACTCCGGCAACGAAACGGTGAACGCAGGCACCGGCAAGGAGCTGACCATCAAGGAACTGACCGAGCTGGTAGCCAAGGTTGTGGGCTATACCGGTGAGATTAAGTGGGATCCCACCAAACCCAACGGAACACCGCGCAAGCTGCTGGATGTTTCCAAGGCAACGGGCCTGGGCTGGACCTACAAGACCGAGCTGGAGGACGGCCTGCGCCTTGCCTATGAGGACTTTTTGAATAACCCCATGCGTGCTGAGCGCTGAGAAAGGCGAAACCATTATGAATATTGTGCTGCTTTCCGGCGGGTCCGGCAAGCGCCTGTGGCCGCTATCCAACGATATCCGTTCCAAGCAGTTCATTAAAATTTTCAAGTGCCCGGACGGAAGCTATGAATCCATGGTGCAGCGGGTGTACCGCCAGATCAAACAGGTAGACAAAGGGGCGACTGTGACCATTGCCACCAGCAAGACCCAGGTTTCCGCCATCCACAACCAGCTGGGGGAGGAAGTGGGCATTTCGGTGGAACCGTGCCGCCGCGATACCTTCCCCGCCATTGCGCTGGCAACGGCCTATCTGGCCGATGTGCAGGGCGTGGACCCGGAGGAGCCGGTGGTGGTCTGCCCGGTGGACCCCTATGTGGAGGATGACTACTTTGAGGCACTGAAAGCCTTGAGTGAGCAGGCTGCCAAAAGCGAAGCCAACCTGGTGCTGATGGGCATTGAGCCGACCTACCCCAGCGAAAAATACGGCTATATTATCCCCAAAAACAGCAGCGCCGTGAGCGATGTTGCAACCTTTAAGGAAAAGCCGGACGCCGAAACGGCAAAGGCTTACATCGCCCAGGGGGCGCTGTGGAACGGCGGCGTGTTTGCCTACAAGCTGCGCTATGTGCTGGATAAGGCCCATGAACTGATCGACTTTACCGATTATAAGGACCTGTTTGATAAATATGCCGAGCTGAACAAAATCAGCTTTGACTATGCTGTGGTGGAAAAGGAACCCAAGATCCAGGTTATGCGGTTTGCAGGCCAGTGGAAGGACCTTGGCACTTGGAACACCCTGACCGAAGCGATGGGCGAGCCCAGCGTGGGCAAGGCCATGATGAACGATACCTGCACCAACGTGCATGTGGTGAACGAGCTGAACGTCCCGGTGCTGGCCATGGGCTTGCATGATGTGGTGATCTCTGCCAGTCCGGAGGGAATTCTGGTATCGGATAAAGAGCAGTCCAGCTACATCAAGCCCTATGTGGATAAGATCGACCAGCAGATCATGTTTGCCGAAAAATCCTGGGGCAGCTTCCGCGTACTGGATGTGGAGGACGAAAGCCTGACCATCAAGGTGACGCTGAACCCCGGCCACAGCATGAATTACCACAGCCACATGAACCGTGATGAGGTGTGGGTGGTGATTTCCGGCACAGGCCGCACCGTGGTGGACGGCGTGGAGCGCCCCGTGCATGTGGGCGATGTGGTGCAGATGCAGGCCGGCGGGCCGCCAGACCGTCCGCGCGCGCACAGGCAGGTT
>OGOM01002611.1_pt1 | contig 10299 bp, 7 predicted proteins | sample 1552681 | NCBI WGS metagenome assembly OGOM01 (sample SAMEA2580188, study PRJEB22360) | human gut metagenome | biome: human gut; feature: human-associated habitat; material: faeces | place: Denmark | collected 2008/2010 | reverse complement strand
ATACTGATTTCCGCAGTGATCAGCAATCCGGTGAAGAACTCGCTGATACCCTGACAGCAATCAGTGTCGTAGCCAATCGCCTGGCCAAGAAGCTGAGAACAGCGCCTGTCCAGGAAGCATCAGATAAGGAAGGAGGAACCAACCATGGGAAAGATGAATGAATTGAGCCAGGTAATCACTGAGCTCAGAAATTGCGGAAACGCCCTGATGAACATTGCAGATTCTCTGCAAGAGCTCTTTTCTGCGCCAGCCAATGAACCTGCTGTGGATGCTGCTGTTCAGAAAGCGCACAATGAAAAAGAAGCTCCCGCTCCTGCAAAACCAGCGCTTACCTTTATTGATGTGCGCAAGGTTCTGGCAGAAAGGTCCAGAGCTGGACATACCGCAGAGGTCAAAGCACTGCTTCAAAAGTACGGTGCAGACAAGCTCTCAGAGCTTTCGGAAAGTCACTATGCTGCTGTTGTCGCGGAAGCGGAGGTGCTGTAATGCCAGGTCAACACGCACTGCTGTCACCATCTTCTGCCCATCGCTGGCTCAACTGCCCGCCTTCCGCAAAGCTATGTGCAGCACAGGAAGATACCACAAGCGTTTACGCCCAGCAAGGCACCGATGCGCATGAGCTTTGTCAGTACAAGCTGGAAAAAGCACTAGGGCTTGATGCCAAGGACCCGACCGAAAATCTCACCTACTATGATGAGGAGATGGAAACCTATGCTGCCGATTACGCTTCCTTTGTAATGGAAACGCTGGCCAAGATCAAAGGAACCTGTCCAGACCCGGTGGTCCTGATTGAACAGCGGTTGGATTTCTCCCGCTTTGTTCCACAAGGCTTTGGCCGCGGCGACTGCGTTATCATAGCAGATGGCACCCTACACGTGATTGACTTCAAGTACGGTTTCGGAGTTCTTGTTTCTGCAGAGGACAACCCGCAAATGCTCTGTTATGCCCTTGGCGCATTGGAGCTTCTGGACAGTCTCTATGAATTTGACCAGATCAGCATGACAATCTTCCAGCCACGCAGGGATAACATCAGTACCTCCACCATCTCGAAGGACAAGCTCCTCGCCTGGGCAGAAAATACACTCGCACCGACCGCTAAGCTGGCCTATGAAGGAAAAGGTGAATTCAAAGCTGGTGCCCACTGCCAGTTCTGCAAGATCAAGGCCACCTGCCGCAAGCGAGCTGAATACAACCTGGAAATGGCCCACTACGATTTCGAGATGCCGGTCAATCTGGATCATACTGAGATCGCCGCAATTCTGGACAAGGCAGATCAGCTATCTTCCTGGGTGGAGGACGTCAAAGAATATGCCCTGGCCGAAGCACTCCGCGGTACTCACTTCGATGGCTATAAGGTCGTCACAGGCAGAGCTAACCGCAAATATGCAGATGAATCCGCTGCAGCCGCTGCCGTGATTGCTACCGGGGCTGATCCATACGAGAAGAAACTCCTTGGTATCACTGCCATGACAGCACTTCTTGGCAAAAAGAAATTTGAAGAAATCCTGGGAGGTTTGGTCATCAAGCCTCAGGGCAAGCCGGTTCTTGTAAAGGCCGATGACAAGAGACCGGAGTACAATTCGGCAATCAACGATTTTAATGAATAAGGAGGACAATGTTATGTCTAAGAATCAGAACCCTATGAAAGTCGTAACCGGCCCCGATACTCGCTGGAGCTATGTGAATGCATGGGAACCTAAGTCCATCAACGGTGGAGCACCTAAATACTCTGTCAGCCTGATTATCCCGAAGTCTGACACCAAGACTATTGCCAAGATCCGTGCCGCCATCGAAGCCGCATACCATGACGGCGAAGGCAAGCTCCGCGGCACTGGCAAATCTGTGCCGACACTCTCTGTCCTGAAGACTCCGCTGCGCGACGGCGATGCTGAACGTCCGGATGATCCCGCTTATGCAGGTGCGTACTTCATGAATGCCAACAGCACTACTGCTCCCGGCATCGTGGACGCAGACTGCCAGCGTATTCTTGACCGCAGCGAGGTATATAGCGGTGTCTATGGCCGTGCCAGCGTAAACTTCTATGCATTCAACTCCAACGGCAACAAGGGCATCGCCTGCTGCCTGAACAATCTCCAGAAGATTCGTGACGGCGAACACCTCGGCGGCAAGGCCAGTGCAGAATCCGACTTTGCCACCGACGATGATGACGATTTTCTTTCCTAAACAGTAATATTGACCTGGCTGGCGGCCGTCATGTGCCGTCAGCCTCTATGACAAGTGAGGTATTTCTATGGGAACTTTGGTAACCTACGCAAATCAATTTGTGATCTGCACTGTCTGCTATGCATTCGTTTTCGCGATCTATGGGTGCATCATTTACAACCTTCTGAAGTTCATCTTCCGTGTGGCGGTAAATGCCTATAAACTCATCAAATCCGATTGGGATGCATGGTATTCAGGTAAGAAAAATAACGAGAAGTGAGGTAATGGATATGACAACAATGGAGCATATGATGCTGGCATCCGTATTTGGCTGTACCTGGGGATGGATCCTTGGCTCTATCATCTTCATCACGGCAGACCTGATTCATACCGCAATCCGCAAGTGCAAGGACAAGCGTGAAAAGCAACGCCAGGAAGCAATGGCGGCTGAAAATAAGAAAACAACCGAATAAGAAGCATGAGCGGCAGGAGGTTTTCTCTATGCCGCCTATGTTGATAGGAGGTCTATATGGAAAAGATAAAAACACTGTCGCTGGATCTTGAGACCTATTCCAGTGTCAGTTTGAAAAAGGCCGGTGTATATTCTTACGCCGAATCACCGGATTTTGAGATATTGTTGTTTGGCTATTCCGTAAATGGCGGTCCAGTGCATGTCGTTGATATAGCCCGCGGTGAACAGATACCGGAGCCCGTATTGTCAGCACTCACCGAGGATACCGTTATTAAATGGGCCTTTAATGCGTCCTTTGAACGTATCTGCCTGTCCTACTGGCTGCAGCGCCATCACCCGGAGCATTTCAAAAGCTACAGCATCCCGGAGGATTCCGTCCAAAATTATCTGAATCCGGAAGCATGGCGCTGCTCTATGGTGTGGTCCGCATATATGGGACTTCCTCTGTCGCTAGAAGGAGTCGGTACTGTATTGAAGCTGGACGACCAGAAGCTCAGTGAAGGAAAAGATCTGATCCGCTATTTTTGCGTACCTTGCGCACCAACCAAGTCCAATGGTGGCCGCACTCGCAATCTTCCAGAGCATGCGCCGGATAAATGGTCTTTGTTCAAAAAATACAATCAGCGTGATGTCGAAGTGGAAATGGCAATTCAGCAAAGGCTCCGCCGTTATCCAGTCCCTGATTTTGTGTGGGAAGAATACCATCTGGATCAGGAAATCAACGATCGCGGTATTGCTATCGACATTGGCGTTGTAGAAAATGCAATCTGCCTGGATGAACGCTCCAAAGCAGAACTGTCTGATAAAATGAAAAGCTGCACCTCACTGGAGAATCCCAACAGTGTGATGCAGTTGAAGGCATGGTTATCTGAACATGGCATGGAAACCGATTCCCTCGGCAAAAAGGCTGTGGTCTCCATGCTTAAGGATGCACCGGCTGATCTACGGAAAGTGTTGGAACTCAGGCTACGGCTTTCCAAAAGCAGCGTTAAAAAATACACGGCCATGCAGGACACCTTATGTGCCGATGGTCGTGCTAGGGGTATGTTTCAGTTTTATGGGGCCAATCGCAGCGGCCGCTGGGCGGGACGTCACATCCAATTGCAGAACCTGCCCCAGAACCACCTGCCAGACTTGGAAGAAGCCCGCTCTCTTGTGAAAGCAGGCGACTATGATGCACTGCAGCTGCTATACGAGGATATCCCAGATACACTCAGCCAGCTGATCCGTACTGCTTTTGTCCCAAAAGAAGGGTACAAATTCATCGTCAGTGACTTCTCCGCTATCGAAGTACGTGTGCTGTCCTTCTTGGCCGGCGAAACCTGGCGTGTGGAGGTCTTTGAGACCGGCGGCGACATCTACTGCGCTTCTGCCAGCCAGATGTTCCACGTTCCGGTCGAGAAACATGGCCAGAATGCTCACCTGCGCCAGAAGGGAAAAATCGCAGAACTGGCCCTGGGCTATGGCGGCTCTGTCGGCGCACTGAAGGCTATGGGTGCTTTAGAGATGGGTCTGCAGGAAAAAGAACTTCAGCCTCTGGTAGCATCATGGCGCGAAGCAAACCCGAAGATCGTCCAATTCTGGTGGGACGTGGACCGTGCTGCGAAAGAAGCAATCCAGCTGAGGACAGAATCCGAAACGCACGGCATTCGTTTCATATACCAAAGCGCCATGCTGTTTATTGAACTTCCATCGGGCAGAAGGCTTAGCTATGTAAAGCCCCGTATCGGAGAAAACCAGTTTGGTGGTGAAGCCATCACCTATGAAGGAACAGGCAGCACAAAGAAATGGGAGCGCATCGAGAGCTATGGTCCGAAAATCGTGGAGAACATCACTCAGGCTATCAGCAGAGATATTCTGGCTTACGCTATGAAGACCTTGAGTCGCTGCTTCATCGTGGCCCATGTACATGACGAACTGATCATCGAATGCCCTAAGGCAGTATCCCTAAAAGCAATCTGTGATCAGATGGGAAGAACACCGCCTTGGATCGAGGGCCTGGCACTCAGGGCGGATGGGTATGAGACTATGTTTTATAAGAAGGATTGAAACTCTATCATAAAATACCATGCTTTGTCATTATTTTTTAGATGCACGTTGACCATTGAGTTGATCAGCTTTTTGGCCATTATTTCCAATCAAAGAGAAAAGGTATGGTTTTTGAATTTTAGTAATCTATCTTGAGTCGCCGCAAAAACGCCCCAGTGCTGCAGGCATAATCAATGTTCCTGCTGGTTTTGATACAATAGAAGAAGGCTTCTCCGGTGTCAAAACCGCCGAAAAAGGCATAAAAGAAGGAATTTCAAGGCCAAAATCTGACTTCGAAATTCCTTCTTTGCTTTATTTGGTTATGGGTTACCGCTGCTCTGAAGTCCAGTGGTACCATGGAATGTGATCCTCGCGGTGTACGGATTTTGAAATAATTGAAAGATTTAATCCACCGTAGCACTGTCCTCAATTTCCTTAAGTGTACGACCATCTTTGGTTTTCCATGTGCGAGGACCACTTACACTATAACCAAGCACAAAATCAGCAGCGGCGGAGGAACTAGAGAACAATATGTCTTCCGTGGTGGTCATATTCTCCACTCTACCATCTGCGAAAATTTTGTCTCGAAGTTTCTTCATTCCAGCGCTGAGCGATTTTGCTGATGTCCTCTCATTCACCACGGCTCCCTTGAGAACCACAAAGCCTTCAGAAGTCACCATGCCAGTAGCAGATGCACTACCGATGTTAATGAACAATTCCTCATCATCAGCGGTGGTGACATCAGTGCTGATTTGCAGCAATGGTTCTAAAACTTTATATCCCAAAGCGTTGATAAGTATTTTCACGTTATCTACGAATTCCTCCATCACAGCAATCTGGGATTCTTTCATGACAGTATTGCGGTAGGTATTCTTGGTAAGTATTGTGTAACGCTTGCAGCTTCTCGCAATTTCAACGAAGCGATTCTCAAGGTAACGAATAAGCGCCTTGTTCAGGTCGCGTCCGATAAATATGACTGCTGTATTCCAGTAATACTTTTCCTTTTCGGACTGGTAATCTCTGAGGTGCTGTACCAGTCGTTCCTTCACATTCTCAGCCTCACCGATGTAGACTGAATCACTGTCGTCATCTTCTTTGCAGAACAGGAAGTAAACACCGGCCTGCGTAATATCGTCACGGCTGCATGAAGCCACTTCGATACGAGGGATTTTCAGCGCCTTGCCGTTCCAATTGGAAAGCTCCGCAGTAATGAGGCTGTCGGCAGTTCCATTTACAAGAAACAGCTCGATTGATTTGCCATATGCCATTAGAGAAACCTCCCTTATTTAGTCATCCATAAAAACATCGAAATTTTCCACAAAGTCGAACTACTCCAGTTCTTTTTGCTTTTTAGCTATACCGTCAGTCCATGCTGCCGCCACCTTAATTACCACCGAACTCACAGCCATGTACATTAAAGTCCAAACAACTTACGCATTTCTGCATCCATTGATCCGTTCTTTGCATACTCCAAAGTATCGCAAAGGCGGATATTCTTTTTCTCAATGTGTATCTCATCACTGAATCCGAGAATGTACCGCAGGCAGATTCGATATATGATCTCCGTCGGGGCGCATCCGTATACCTGCTTGGAAAAAATGTGATTCAACCTTTCAGCATTGTCAGGATACAACGCTTTCATATGTTTGCTCTGATAGAGCCGTGACACGATTTCCGTCACATACATTCCCGACTTCATATAGAGGTCGGCAAATGTCGCATTAGGATCGTCAAAACAGCCGGGGTTTTCCTGTTCAAGCCTGTCCACCATGTCCTTCACGACCTTTTTCGGCGTGAATATTTGGTTCGTGCGCTGGGGAGGAATAAAATCAAAGATGTCTTCCTTGTGGTCTGGCTCAAAATAGTTTGCAAGTTCGGTACGCTTTTTCATAAACTCCTGCACGGCATCGTTGAACACGACCTCGTCAAACAGATGACCGTCAAAGTGTTTCTGTTCACCGCTTTCAGACACATAGTCTCCGCCGTCACGCAACATACGGAATTGGTCGAGCGTCACGCCTTGTCCATTCTGTGGATTAACGGTGACCTCCCAGAACACCTCGTCAGGCACAAGGGTGTCAAAGTTCGCAAGCGTGGTATTTTCATCACCATAAGCCATGAGGAATGCCGGAATAGTACGAGAGAAACCACGCAGATGATCACGGACGCTGCCCTCGATAGAATTCTTTTCTGCATTCAGCTTTTCGGTTTCTACCGTTTTGACGATGGTTTCCGCAGCCTTTTTCACAGTATCATCGCTATGGAGTTTTCTGCTAATGTTATCGACCATATCTCGGTAGCTCTGGAGATGCCTTGTTGCGTACTCTTCATCAATTTGTGTAATCTCCGCCATTGTGGCTCCGGATTGCTGTGCCTCCTGGATTCTGCCATCACGTTCTCTAACAAGTTGATGATCACGGATGGTGTAATCACCGTACTCCCGGTTTACGACGGTATCTGTGGTTTCCTGTATTTTGCGTTCCAAATGATTCTGGGTGGATTTTTTCAATTCACCGCCGTACTGCGCTCTTGCAGAACGCATAAGCGTGTCCGCAATCGGCTTCGAGAACTGTTCGCGAAGGGCCTTTAACTCGTCCTTTTGGGGATTCGAAGTCATTCCTGCAGTCTTCTGGATCTCTTCCACGGCTGCCGTCAACTGGCCCTCAACGTCCGCATAAACCTTTTCGCCAAAAAGTTCGCTTGCTGTTCCGATGATTTGCTCTCTCGGAATTTCAACCTCGCCGTCCTCGTTTAGGTGAAGTTCGCCCGCCGTAGTCTCATCCACAGCCGCAGGAGCAAGCGCCTTCGGTTCCTCGATAGCCTGCATCTTATTGATGACGTCAATGATCTCCTTCGGTGCGCCGAAAATACCGCCGATATTGGCAAACAGGAAGTTGGACATAAAGCCGCGCTCAACGACCTCTCTTGCATGGATATGGCGCGGTATCGTGAGAACCTTCTCCGCATCCAATTCTATCATAGAGCCTTCATCATCTTCGCCATAAACCGGAAAGAAATTCAAAAGCTCCCTCACGTGCTGCTTACGGCAGTCAAAATCGCCCTTGTCACCGGATGTCTCTGGGATAAGGTCATTGGCAAACTGTTCGAAAATCGTAAGGGTACGGGCAGGGTCAAAATCGAACACATAGGCGTTCTGTTTTCTGTAGGAATTACCGTCTCTATCATGAAACAGACACGGATTCTGTGCACGGAAAGCCGCCTGCATATACAGAGCAGGGCTTGCCATGTTGGAAAGCATGAGAACCGCCGTCCATTCAGGGATCGTTACACCGGTAGTCAACTGCCCCACAGACAGAGTGATGGTTTTATCGTGTTCCGAGATTGCCTTTGTTACCTTGTCAAAGGACTTCTCGTTCTCATCGTCATCATCTAATTTCCCGTCGCCTGCCGCAAGGATGATCTCGTAATCTTTGAATATCGGGTGGAGCTTCAGCTTTTTGGCCAGAGCCTTTGCGCTGGCTACACGATTCAGTATCCAGAATGTGTGCTTCAGTTCGTCTCGCAGTTCGGGTGTTGAAAACGGAAACTTATCCTGACGTGTCATGGCGTCAAGGAACTTATCCACATCTGCGTCATGCACAAACTTCCCGGACTCCTTCGTCTTGAAAAACTCGTTCAGATCAAAGGCGAATTCTTCGATATCATCATCCGCAAGCTCTATGCCTTTTCTCACTCTGTCACGGACAATGTCGGACATCTGATAGGTAAAGAGGGACAGTCTGGGCAGCTTAGCATAGGGGTTCTCGATCTCGCTGGAAGCATCCCAGTCGCGCTTCTTTTTCTGCTCATCGGCATACGTCCAGTTGTAGATGGCGCTCTCCGGGAACTTGTCGTTCGCCAGCGCCTTAAACGGCGTACCAGAAAGATGCAGCGTCCACTTGCGGCGGATATGGTTAAAGGCAGTGTCTGTCTTATAGGTATCGACGCCCTCGTGCGCCTCATCTACGATGAGGACATCCCATGTCAGCCCTTTCTCTGCGCTAATTTCCGACAGCTTATCGAAGCGTCCGCCAAAATAGATGGAGCCCTTCAAATCCTGCAGGCTGATAAACTCAATGCAGCCTTTTGTATTCTGATCGAGCTTTGCTATGTATTCCTCTCGACTGTAGACAAACTTCCTGTCCTTGATTCCGTCCACATTGCTGACAAAGAGATAGCCGGACTGGGGGCCGAAGAAGGTCTCATAATCCTGATACCAGGAATTTGCTATCGCCGGGCGGTTCGTCACAATGAGGATATTTTTTGCGCCGAGCTTCATGCACAAGTCATAGGCGGAGAGGGTTTTGCCAAAACGAGGCTTTGCATTCCAGAGGAATTCGGCATTTTCACGACCGCTGAAATAATCTGCTGTCCTCTGCACAGCCTCTGCCTGTTCATCACGAAGCTTGTACGGGATCACCGCATCGGCATCATTCTCCGATACCACACCGTGATTCTGCGTGAAGTCGACAAAATTCCCTCGGGCGGCGTTCGGCTCGATCCGGAACCACTCCGTTCCGGATTCACGAGAAACACCGAGCTTCTTCAAGTACGCGTGAAAGTCCTTATCCGTAAATGTTCCGTATGGTTCTGTCATATAGGCGGCACGCATTGCCCACCAGGTCTTGTGAGCGACGCCCACCGTGTGGGTCTGTTCCTTGATACGCGTCTCCACATCGCGCTCAGTAAAGCCAATCTTCGTCCAACCTTCATGCGCCGGCACTCCAGGAGTGGTATAGGCATAACACTGCGGAACGACCTTTGAGGCTGTTTTGATCTGAATCGCTGCCATTATGCCATCTCCTTTACATGCGTTTCGATGAACTCGATTTCATTCTCGTCCAGACCGTACTTGCGGTAAAGCTGTAAATCGATTTCGTGAATAGACTTCGACCAATCGATGTCGGAGGAGGGAGTAAAGTCTTGAAGGGGGATCATTTTCCATACCGGCTTATTTCCGTTTTGGGTTACTTTTAGGACACTCAGTAATGCTCTCGCGAACTTTGTCTTTATATATTTTTCAACAGCATGAGCCTCATCCATCGTATTAAACTTTCCAATACTCAGGAATGTCTCCGTTGCGCCAACCCCTGGGCCCTCCACTACTGGTTCACTCATGGTTTCCCCAAATTCTCCACTTCCGTTCGCCTGGGCAACATAAACCTTGTAATAATCAAGGTTTTCCACATCTTTGACATAATCTCTTCGGATATATTTATAGATGCGTTTGCCACTTACTCTGCCCAATATTTGAATGTAATCTCTTCCATCAGCTGGCTTATGATCGTAAAACACCTGTGGAATCAATGCCATAATGTTTGAAGACATATCATAATCATGCCCTTTGCTTAATAACCCTATGTTTTCCCCATTCTCGTTTTCTTTGTACCGAGCCTCCGGATGATCTTCATGCATTATATCTGTCAGACGGTAGGCAGTTCTCGAATAAACAATATCCATTAGTGTTTCAAAAGAGCCATTATAAAGAACTTTGTGCAAAATATCATTTACTTCTGGATACTTAGTAAATGCAACAATTGCGCCAAAATTCTTGCTCTCGTCATGGTATGTAATAGCCACACCACCTCTTAGAGGTGTCGACAATGACGGAAATACCTTGTGCCCATCCTCTTCAT
>OGOM01002608.1_pt1 | contig 10301 bp, 8 predicted proteins | sample 1552681 | NCBI WGS metagenome assembly OGOM01 (sample SAMEA2580188, study PRJEB22360) | human gut metagenome | biome: human gut; feature: human-associated habitat; material: faeces | place: Denmark | collected 2008/2010 | reverse complement strand
TATCCCAAGCCCTTATTTATAAAAGTGCGGCTCCTGAGTCCCTGCCAGCAGCATCCCCGTGTAGATGCCGCCCCTGCATTCGTTCAGGAGTCGTCTGCGCCTTTCTGCAAATCTATTGTACATATCGTGCCTTCTCTTGTGCTTACCTTATTGGTTTCTTTCATCACCAAAAGAATAGTGCGAGCGGAAGGGAACGTCAAAGCTGCGAAAACTGATTTTCAAATTTGATGGCGTCGATGTGAGGAACAAATCATCATCGATGCGATGGTTGCCATATCGCCGTATCGCAGAAAATATTTTTGCCAAATCAAAGGATTTTCTTGAATTGGACACGCTGATTCGCTATAATCTATAATATAGTCATTCTATAGCATGGAGGGACTCTATATGGCAAGTTATAAGTCGAGAGTGATTGACGTGACTATTGTGAATCGCCTGAGAAACAAAGGAGCGATCCTTGTGGAAGGAGCGAAATGGTGCGGCAAAACAACCACCTGCGAACAGCATGCCTCCAGCATTTTGTATATGAGCGACCCGGATCGGGTAAAGCAAAACCTCCAGTTGGCGGATATCAGTCCTCGTTCCCTCCTCCAGGGTGAGACGCCGCGCCTGATCGACGAATGGCAGATGGCACCCAAGCTGTGGGATGCTGTGCGCTTTGAAGTGGATCACCGAGATGGCTTCGGGCACTTTCTGTTGACCGGTTCTGCTGTGCCTGCGGAGATGGAGCAGGTGCATCATACGGGCACCGGTCGCTTTGCGTGGATCAAGATGCGGCCCATGAGCCTGTACGAATCTGGCGAGTCCTCTGGCGCAGTCAGTCTCAGCGAGTTGTTTTCTCCTGATGATAAACCGATTTTTGCGGAAAACAAGGCTACGTTAGAGAATATCGCATTTCTTATCTGTCGCGGTGGTTGGCCGCAAGCGACTTTCCTGGAGGGCGACGATGCACTGGTACAAGCCTTTGACTACCTGGATGCAGTTGTGAAGTCCGATATCAGCCGAGTGGACGGCGTTTCCCGCAATGAGACCCGTGCACTGCTCTTGATGCGTTCTCTTGCGCGTCATCAGGGAACACAGGCACCGAACACCACGATCTGCGAGGATATCAATGTCAGCGACGATATGGAACTGAGTAAGGATACCGTTGTCTCCTATACGAATGCGCTGAAAAAGATCTTTGTGATAGAGGATTGCCCTGCCTGGAGTCCGAATCTTCGCTCCAAGACAGCGATCCGCACATCTGACACACGCTATTTTGTCGATCCTTCTATCGCCACTGCAGCGCTGGGCATTGGCCCAGGTGATCTGCTGAACGACCTGGAGACCTGCGGTCTGTTCTTTGAAACGCTTTGCATCCGCGATCTGCGCGTCTACGCGGAAGCACTGGACGGCAGTGTGTATCATTTCCGTACCAAAGAGGGCTTGGAGTGCGACGCCGTTATCCACCTGCGCAACGGAAGCTACGGCCTTGTAGAGGTCAAGCTCGGTGGAGACAGGCTCATTGAGGAAGGTGCGCATACGCTGAAGATTGTCGCTGGTAAGATCGACACGACAAAAATGAAAGAACCCTCCTTCCTAATGGTTTTGACCGGCACCTCCCCCTATGCCTACCAGCGCGAGGATGGCGTGTATGTGGTGCCCATCACAGCACTGAAGAATTAGGGGGGCCTATAATAATGCCGATAGCGTTTCGGTACCTTGGATTATAGAACGAGCAAGGAGCAGATGATTATGATAGATGTTTCAAATTTGAAAGACGCCTTAGAAACTCTGGGATTTGTTGCGCATGGCGATATACATGAGAAGGTATTTCCTGAAATTGGGTGCAGCCTGAAAGTAGATTTCCACGCAAAAAAGCTGATTTATCCAAATGAAATAAAGGGCAGAGAGCGCAACAATGGTTTTGATAAGAAAGAGAACTTCGTTGTATTTGAATGCGTATGCCGTCTTTTGTCAAAAGGATATCGTCCGGAACATATAGAGCTGGAAAAAGAGTGGCATCTTGGGCACGACGCCAAAGGCGGACGCGCCGATATTTGCGTAAGTGATACAAGCGGAAATATGCTTTTTATTATCGAGTGCAAAACCTGGGGCAGAGAGTACGACAAAGCGCTTAATAATACAAAAAGCGACGGAGCGCAGTTGTTCTCCTATTGGCAGCAAGAGCAGTCTTGCAAATGGCTGGTTTTGTATGCCTCTGATTTGAGGAGTGGCTGTATTGCATATAAAGCACCTACGATTGACTGTTCCGACGATGCAAATATCATCCTGCTTTCAAAAAAGGATAAGTCTATAAAGCTCTATCGGGATGCGCATACCACATCAGCCAAGTATGAAGCATGGAAAGAAACCTATGGAAGTCAGATCCATGACGATCTGATCTTCTCCGAAGATTCCGTTGCCTATCAAATTGGGGTAAAACCGCTTCGGAAAAAGGACCTTCGCGATTTCACGCCAGATGACAAAATTGTCAATAAATTTGAAGAAATCCTGCGGCACAATAATGTAAGTGACAAGGAAAACGCCTTCAATAGACTTGTTGCGCTGTTTATTTGTAAGCTTGTCGATGAAAGCACGAAGAACGAAGACGACGAAGTAGAATTCCAGTATAAGCAAGGAACGGATACATACGAGACTCTGCAAGATCGACTCCAACGGCTCCACAGAGACGGTATGGAGAAATTCATGCGGGAGGAAATACTTTATGTGCCTGCGGATTATCCGGAATGGCTATTTTTGACATATACCGGTTCCAAACGAAAAAGCGCGATTGAAGATCTTCGGAATACGATCCGTATTTTAAAATTCTATTCGAATAATGAATTCACGTTCAAAGATGTCCACAATGAAGAACTGTTCTATCAGAACGGAAAGATTCTCGTTGAGATGGTGCAGTTGTTTGAGAAATACAGAATTGTCTATCCGTCCAAGCATCAATTCCTGGGCGATCTCTTTGAACAGCTGCTGAACAAGGGGTTCAAGCAAAATGAAGGACAATTCTTTACGCCGATACCGATCACTCGGTTCATTTGGGATAGTCTGCCTGTTGATCGGATGGTAAAGTCTGATAGGGGAAACGTTTATCCAAAGGTCATTGACTACGCCTGCGGGGCCGGACATTTTTTGACGGAAGCTATCGAAGCGATCAATTATTTTGTACAGTCAGATGGAAATAATGCATGGGTCAGAGATCACATTTACGGAATCGAAAAAGACTACCGTCTTGCCCGCGTTGCAAAAATATCCCTGTTTATGAACGGCGCGGGAGAGGGCAACATTATCTTCGGTGACGGGTTGGAAAACGTACCTGATAAGGGGATTGAGAACGGCACTTTTGATATTCTGGTTGCTAATCCGCCATATGCAGTAAAAGATTTCAAGCAGCATTTACAACTTAAAAACAACAGCTTTACCCTTCTTGACCGAATTGGCATGAACGGCGGAGAGATTGAAACGCTGTTTGTGGAGCGAATTGCACAGCTGCTAAAGCCGCAGGGAGTCGCAGCGGTGATCCTGCCGAGTTCCATTCTCTCAAATGACAGTGCAAGCTATACCGGAGCCAGGGAGCGGCTTTTGCAGAATTTCTATATCCGGGGAATTGCTGCCTTCGGTTCCAAAACCTTTGGCGCGACCGGAACGAATACTGTCGTGATGTTTCTGGAAAAATTCAATGAACCGCCGAAACAGATTGACTTGTCAGCGGATTCTGTGGATGCGATTTTCAGCGGCGCGGAGCTTGCCGGATGGAAAGATAGGGACATTTTCGAGGCATATCTTGCACAGATTGATATCGACGAGAATGAGTACAGAGCCTTTTTGAATAAATCCCTTTCCGTTGCAGATCTGGAAGGATCAGAATACTTCAAAATGTATGTGATGGCGTTTGCCGATTCTTCAGATGCAAAGAACCTGCTGAAAACAAAAGCATATCAGCAGAAAAGTGCTGGTGAGCAGGCAGCCGCGTATCTGGAAAGATTGTATTCGTATGCTTACTCCATTGAGCGGGAAAAGCTGTTTTATTTCTCGCTGGTGTATCAGCAGACAACTGTGATCATTACGGCTCCGGCAGACAACAAGGCACAGAAAGAATTCCTCGGATATGACTGGTCAAACCGCAAGGGTAACGAGGGCATTCAGATCATCACGCCAGGCGGAAAGATGTATGATGATGCGGATCGAGTAGCACAAGGGACTCTTGCTCATTCCATCAAGAAGTCTTTTGATGGAATGGCACCTTCTTTCAACGAAGAACAGGCCACCTATGCGTCCGTTGTCAATACAAAGAATATGCTTGATTATTCGAGAGTTAATTTCAACAAGGCTCTAAGAACAAGCGTTAAGAAAGCTTTCCATATATCAAGCAAGTATCCATTGGTAAAACTTGCTTCAGTTTGTGATCTGAATACCTCAAAAACCGAGATTCATGATACTCCGGACGATTTGCTTGTTTCGTTTATCGATATGGCCTCTGTAAGCAGCGAAGGATTTATTGAAAGAAAAGTTGATCGTCCCTACGGCGAAGTACGCAATGGAGGATATACATACTTTGCTGAGGGAGATTTCATTATTGCGAAAATAACCCCATGCATGGAAAATGGAAAATGCGCAATTGCGGAGGGATTGACGAACGGTATCGGATTTGGTAGTAGCGAGTTCCATACTTTTAGATGCCATGCAAGCGAAATTCTCACTAAGTTTCTCTTTCTTCTCCTCAATCAAACTACGGTGCGTAAAGCTGCTGAGGATGCAATGACTGGAGCAAGTGGACATCGTCGTGTACCTGCAGCGTTTTATGAAGAGATGCTGATTCCGGTTCCGCCCATTCCAGTCCAGCAACAGGTTATTGACGAATGTGCAAAAATCGACGAGGAATACAATGCCACCCGTATGAGCATTGAGACCTACAGGCAGAAGACAGCCGATTTGTTTGCAGAGTTGGATGCTGTTATGTCGACCACGGAGGGGAACAGACTGAGCCTGTCTGATACAGAAAAATTCAGCGTTGCTATTGGCAAGCGAGTTTTGGACAAAGAACTTGCATCGAATGGTACAATTCCCGTTTACAGCGCCAATGTCACTGCACCGTTTGGCTTTATTGACAAGCTGCTGATTACGGATTTCTCTGTTCCCTCTGTATTGTGGGGAATCGACGGAGACTGGATGACCAGCTACTTGCCTTCAGACATGCCGTTCTATCCCACAGATCACTGCGGTGTCCTCCGCTGCAAGACCTCTGAAGTAAATCCTCGTTATCTTGCACACCTTCTTGAAGTCGAAGGTGGAAAAATGGGCTTCTCTCGGTCGTATCGTGCTTCCATCGACAGAGTACAGGGAATTACATTTACTGTTCCTGATATTTCAATACAAAACAACGCTATGTCGAAAGTAGCGGACTATGAAATGGCTATAAAAGAACTGGAAGGGTCTTTAGAAAAAATAGCTTCTCGAAGAAGTGAGATTATTAGAAAAGCATTAGCGGAGTGACTGTTTGACGGTGCTATATTTTAAGCGAAAGTACCGGAGGAGATTACATGGATAAAACAGGAGTTATTTACATACTGACCAATCCGTCTTTTCCCGAATATGTTAAAATTGGATATGCAGACGATATCGACAAGCGGTTACTGCAACTCAACCGGAGCGAGTGTATTCCCTTTGCCTTCCGGGTCTACGCAACCTATGAGGTCAATTCGCGGCTTTCTGATCTGAAGATTCACAGCATCATTGACAAGCTGAACCCCAACCTACGTTCCATCGAGAACTTCAATGGAAAGCAGCGTATCCGTGAGTTCTATGCCATGTCGCCGGAAGACGCCTATTCCATCCTGGAGGCCATTGCGGAGATCCATGGCTGCGCGGACAAGCTGAAACGAATTGTTATGGATGAAGCCCAGAAGCAGGCGGAGGAAACCGCGCAGGAGATCGATGCTGAGCACAAAGAACGCCAGTCTCCTTTCCGCTTCTCCATGTGTAACATTCAACCCGGTGAGGAGCTCGAGTACTGCAATAACCCGGAAATCAAATGCACGATAGTGGATGACAAAACGGTGAGCTATCAAGGGCAGATCTACTCACTCTCGGCTTTGGCTCAGCTGCTCACTGGTAGCAAATACTCTGTCGCCGGTCCGCGCTATTTCAAGTACAGGGGCGAATGGCTGAATGACGTGCGCCACCGACAGGAGAGATAAGTACCTGTTAATACACTATGGTGCCGGCAGCGGGGTGTTACGACAGCCACCTATTACCGCTGGGAACGTGAACTGTTGACAGGCGTGCGGAAAAACGGAGCACCGCCATCAACGACCGTGACCTTTGCGGAGCTGCCGGCGCCGAAGCAGGTGTCACGCAACGTTGCAGAACGTTGCGCCACGCTGCATATTGGTGATAATGTACAATAAGTTGCGCAAATTGAAAAAGAGAGACATGGCTTGCAGATCTCTGATAGAATGAAGTTGCGATGTAAGCGTCAAATAAAGGGGCGGGTAGACAGATATGAGAAAATAGTGGTGGAACGTATCGAAATGTTCCACCACTATTAACATTTAGGAGCGGGAACAGATGACGAGCAACGAACTGAAGCACCAGGCAAGAACGCAGGAATGGGGGGTGGCAATACAGGAATGCCGTAGCAGCGGCCTATCCGTGCGAGAGTGGTGCCGCCAGCGCGGAGTGACCACAACAACATATTACCGGTGGGAAAGAGAAGTTCTGTCCAGCATTCGCAGGAAAGATGCCGCAGACCGTTCCGCAGCAGTATTTGTAGAACTGCCAGCCCCACAACCGTTGCGAAATGTTTCGGAACGTACCGTGACACTCAATCTGGGAAAGGGGAGCATCGATCTATACCAAGAAATGAGTCCGGAAATGCTGAGGACACTGGTGGAAATACTGCGAACATGCTGAGTGATTTTACCGGAGCAGACAAGGTGTATATAGCCTGCGGGTACACAGATCTGCGAAAAGGGATAGATGGTCTGGCAAGCATGGTCCAGCAGCAATTTCAGTTGGATCCATTCACAAACACACTGTTTTTGTTCTGCGGGCGAAGGCGGGACCGGATAAAAGGTTTGTACTGGGAGAAGGACGGCTTCATTCTACTGTATAAGCGCCTGGAACGAGGAGCGTACCAGTGGCCGAGGAGTGAGAACGAAGTGAGGAGTTTAACACCGCAGCAGTATCGTTGGCTCATGGAGGGGCTGAAAATAGAGCAGCCCAAAGCACACTGCCCGGTGCTTGGGCTAAGCATGGTATGAGTGTGAAAAAGCAGCGCAAAGTACTGGAATTACTGGACTTTACAGCATTTTTATGGTATAATTCATTCATGAAAAACACAGCAAATGTGCAGACAAGCAACACGGAAATGGTAAGCATTTCTCGTGCAGAATACGAAAGATTTCAAGCGCAGGGTGAACGGATCTCTGCGCTTGAAAAGCAGGTTGAACAACTCATGGAGGCGATTCGACTTTCCCGAAAGAAGCTGTTCGGTTCGTCCTCTGAGAAGATGAGCGGGAACGGCTATGAACAAATGAGTCTGCTGTTCAACGAAGCGGAGGCATACCTGTCTGTACCTGAGAAGAATGAAACTACCAGCGTAGCCGCTCATACCAGACAGAAACGCTCCTCCAAACTGGAAGAAGTTTTGCCGGAAGATGTTCCCGTTGAAATTGTGGAGCACCGGATAAACACTGAGGATCTGGAATGCCCCTCCTGTGGGAGCGAGATGATTGAGATTGGCAAGGAAGTCCGGCGCTCGCTTGTAATGATCCCAGCACAGGTAAAGATCCGGGAGGACTGGTATTATACATATGCCTGTAAGACCTGTAAGGAAGAAAATATAGAGACTCCGGTGGCGAAGACGGAAAAAGAACCTTCTGTAATTCCCGGCAGCTATGCCTCTGCGGAGGCCATTGCCCATATTATGGTGCAAAAGTTTGTTATGGGTTCTCCGCTGTACCGGCAGGAGCAGGAGTGGAATCGGCAGGGTGTAAAACTTTCCCGACAGACTATGTCGAACTGGATATTGCGCGCGGCAGAAGACTGGCTAAAGCCGGTGTATGAGGAACTTCACCGAAAGCTGGTGCAGCATAAAGTCCTCCACGCAGATGAGACAACACTGCAGGTACTGCGTGAGCCATGGAAATCCGCGCAGAGCAAGAGTTATATGTGGTTATACAGAACAAGCGGAGATGCAGAACACCCCATTGTTCTGTATGAGTACAGTCCCAACAGAAAGCCGAAGAATGCGGAGGAATTTCTGGAGGATTTTAAGGGCTGGCTCCATGCGGATGGGTATCCCGGCTACCACAGCCTGCCGGAGCAGATCCGCGTAGTGGGTTGCTGGGCTCATGCGCGGCGCAAGTTTGACGAAGCGGTGAATTCACTGCCAAAACAGGAACAAGCCGGAAGCGCGGCACTGGAAGGCCAGAGATACTGCAATGCCCTGTTTGCTTTGGAGAAGGAACTGGCTGGGCTGACAGGGGAAAAACGATATAAACAGCGGCAGGAACGGGCGAAACCCATTCTTGACGCTCTATTGGCATGGGCAGAAACGAAGAAAGCACCGCCGAAGTCTGCGTTGGGAAAAGCACTGCATTATCTGCGGGAGCAGTGGCCCTGGCTGATTCGTTATCTGGAAGATGGAAGACTGGAAATTTCCAACAACCGCGCCGAACGCAGTATAAAGCCATTCGTAATGGACAGAAAGAATTTCCTGTTTGCCAACACGCCCAACGGGGCCCAGGGCAGTGCAATTATATTCAGCATGATTGAGACAGCGAAGGAGAACGGGTTGGATCCATTCCACTATTTGGTGTGGGTGCTGCAGAGCACGCCTGGGATGAATAAAACCGCACCGGACTGGGCGGCAGCCCTTATGCCGGAGAATGCACCGAAGATATGTTTTGCTGGCAACAGAGATTGACCGGATTTGCTTTTGCAGATCCGGTTTTCTCATTCTGAACGACAAAACTTTGCATTTTTCGCCAACCCGACAGCTGTGCCGTTCAATACGAAAACTGTTTCCTCTAAAATAAGAAGGGCGACAAACCCAATAGAATTTACAGGAGGAAACAGTATGAAAAAAAAAGGACATTCCGACCCGAGTATGCGGAGGACATCCTGAGAACCCACTTCAACAGGCACGACTAAAGGCGGGTGTAGCACAATACCAGATCGCTGAGGATCTCTCCTGCGACATTCGCACGATTCAGCGATACGAAGCTGGTGAGCAATTCCCGGACTGGAACGAGCTTTTGAAAATGAAAGTACGGTATTCATGCGAATTTGCCGACTTGTTCCCGGAGGAGTTCAGATGATGAGAGTAAGCAGCAGGAGAAGCGTGAAAGAAGCGCCGAGAATTACGCAGAACGCATCGTCTGATGTATCCTTTTCTCCGTCGTTTCTCTGGCATCTGCTCATGCACTTTGCAGAATACCGCATGGAACTTCCAATTAGAGAAGTAATGGTGTTCCCGAATGGTCATGCTTACTACGTCTGTCCCAGATGTAACATAACGCTGGAACGGGAATTCATGTCCTACTGCGACCGCTGTGGCCAACACTTGGGTTGGAATAGTTACCGAAAAGCTAAGGTTATCTATCCCGGTAACCGAGAAGAAGTACATACCTAATGACGCACAAGGGTGGACGTTTGCTCTCCACCCTTGTCTGTTTTCTATTTTCTTATTTGACGCTTACCATTTTTTCGACATTTTCCACCAAAGGGGAACTACAGAGCCTCACAGGTAAACCTTGCCATTCCTTATGCTTTGCATGAGGGGAGGTGAGGAAAATGTTGGCAAAATTTGACGGAACAAAGCTACATGAAGTGCGGGAACAACAGGATATGTCTCAAGCCGAATTGGCAGCCAGAGCGGGTACCACCATCCGTTATGTCCGTGCCCTTGAAAAAGGAAAAAAGCGCAATCCCTCCGCACAACTACTTTGCAAATTGGCGATTGCACTAGATGTCCCAATGGAAACATTCATACAGACCCAGCCGGAAGAACACGACAATTTTTACTATGAGCGAGAGGCAAACCGTGCATTACTATGAACTGAACGAAATCACATGAAGAGGAGATGGTATCATGACAGATTCTCAAGCAACTTGCGAACTGCTCTACCGACTTGGAATATCCCCGCATTATAAAGGTTTTTTCCATACCGCCTATGCGGTGTCATTGTGCATGGAGCAGCAGGACAGACTTCTGCTGGTGACGAAATGGCTTTATCCTGATGTTGCCAAGAAATACGGCACAAACTGGAAAGCGGCGGAACGGAATATCCGAACTGCATCCG
>OGOM01002593.1_pt1 | contig 10361 bp, 4 predicted proteins | sample 1552681 | NCBI WGS metagenome assembly OGOM01 (sample SAMEA2580188, study PRJEB22360) | human gut metagenome | biome: human gut; feature: human-associated habitat; material: faeces | place: Denmark | collected 2008/2010 | reverse complement strand
TCGTGCGGGCCCGCCGTGGGGGAGAAGTGTTCCCCCCGCCTCGAAGAATATGCGGATGACGAACAGGTAGTGGCCGCTGTCGACACGGCCTTGCGCCGGGTGCTGGAACTCAAAGCCATGTTCGGTCTCTTGCCCGAAGATGGTGCCGATACCGCCGCAATTGCCATGCCAGATGCCGATGCCATCGCGCAGGCCACTGCGGATGGGCGTGAGCAGGCCAAGCGCATGGCCCGCGAGGCGATAACGCTGATTAATGATGGCCGCTCTGCCGTTACGCTCGACAGCATTCGGGGTGTGCTGACCGATGCCCAAGCCGGCCCTGTGATTGTCGCCGGCCCATTCGCCGACGATTTCGGCTGCTTCCTGGGCGATTACACCGCCCCTCTGCCCGCCGATGAGCAGTCAAGCATCTACCGGCAATTGGTGGCACGTCTCGGGGAGGACCGGGTTCTCTTGGCCGCCAAGCCGAGCGATGCGCCGGCCGATCGGTGGGCGAGTGCGGCAGCCGTGGTATTCGTATGCGGCAGCACCAGCGAACGCAGCTATGACAGTGAATTCGACGACAATGGTGCGGCAAAGGCCGTAGCCGAATACGGTGCCACCTGCGGTGAAGGCGTGGATTTGTCCGACATCCGTCTGCCTTGGCACCAGGATGAAATGCTGGACGAAGTCGTGGCATTGACCACCGCTCCGGTTGTTTCGGTGGTGGTGTGCGGCAGGGCGCATGTGCTGACTCATGTAATAGGTCAATCCGCCGTGACGATTTGGGTCGGATATGCTGGCCAGTATGGTCCGCAGGCCGTGGCTGATGTGCTGATTGACGGTGCCGGTTTGCCGGGCCGCCTTCCCGTAACGCTGCCTGCGCATCCCGCAGCCATTCCGGTTCGATACAACGACCGGCAAAGTGCCGCCCACGTATACAAGGATGCGGCGGAACCGGTATTGCGCGAGTTTGGCTACGGAGCCGGTTCTTTGGCTGGAGTGACGTTTAGTGGGATGCATGCCGATGCCGAATCCCGCGCGAATGAGGTGTTGGTGCAGGTGACGGCACATGCCGGCGACCATAAGACGGCCGGTTCGGTGAACCTCTTCGCACACGTCAGTGGCGGTCGTCGCATCCCACGCTTGGCAGTGCTGGTCGATTCCGTTGCCCTGACGCTTGAGGCGGGCGAAAGCCACGCGGTATCGTTCTCGGTACCCTTTGAACGGCTGATGGACGAAGCTGATGACAATGTGCGTGTGACGTTTGCCCTGACAGCCGCTTTGAATAACGATGATACCCGACATACAGACGACTGCGATACCAGCGTAAGCATCGTGATACATCGCTGACGATGTGCATGAGACAAGTCGGAGAGGGGTATGTTCCGTAAGTCTCATGACCTACTCATTGCGGCCGATATGGTCGGTGGGTGAGAGAAAAAGAGAATGTGGGATATGGCGTTGGTGAGATATCGCCGTATCCCGTGGGCTCAAACCGTCCTACCGGTTTGAGCCCCCGTCTACTCAAGCCGCATAGACGGTTGATTTCCGGCGTGAGTCGGAGGAAATCAAAGGAGATTATGGATGAGATTGTCATCAGGTGATCACGCTGGGCGTGCTTCTGCCCGGACTCGACACAGGAAATGGCTGCGGTCTGGCTTGGCAGCGGTGCTGTCGATGGCCACGCTGGCGGCATTGGCCGCACCGGCAAGCGCCACCGACACCATGCCGTGGGGAGGACAGTATGCCGATACCAGCCATCCGGAGCAGTCTGCGGGAGCCAACCAGCCATATCAGCATGGCTATACCGGTCTGGATATTCTGAACTGGAACCCGGACGCGGATAAGGACTCGGAATACCTGCGCTCCCGTGTACCGTTGCAGACCCGCATCGCCGCCAACGCCGCGACGCAGAAAGACCCGAACCTGCCGGCCGATACGGAGATGTTCAACCTTGCTGGCGACTACGGCAACGCGTTCTTCGAGTCGTTCCACGACAACAACGTGTTCTCGCAGTACCTGTTCAACTACTGGCAGTACACGGATTATTACGGTACCTGGCATGGTCAGCCGACTGCGAACGTGCCAAAGAGCCTCTACGACGAGAAGGCCCAGTCTGACTGGACTCAGAAATGGTTTGAGTTCGGTACGTTGAATCTGCCGAATGCCGCATATACCAATGTCGCGCACAAGAATGGCGCGAAGTCGATTGCGACGATCTTCTATTCTGGCAACGACCGAGGAGAACAGACCTATAAGGACCTGCTTCAAGGCAAGCGTGCCGACGGCACCTATCCGGTGGCTGACAAGCTGGTGGAGATTGCCAAGTACTATGGTTTTGATGGTTACTTCGTTAACCAGGAATCCAGTGTGAATTCTGCTGATGTGCCGGCCTACCAAGACTTCATGAAGCAGATCATCGATCAGGGCATTTATATCCAGTGGTACGACTCCGCCACATACCCGAATGGCGGCGTCAGCTATCAAAACATGTTCAACGATGCCAATTCGCCGTGGGTGCAGGATCCGAACAAGGGTAAAATCTCTGATTCGATCTTCCTGAACTACTGGTTCAGCGGCAACATGCTACAAGATTCAGCTGATCACGCCAAGAGCCTTGGCATTGATCCGAAGTACGCGGTATTCGCGGGTATCGAGGCCGGACAGAAGAAATTTGGTAGCATCGCCAGCAACGCGAATTATATGAATGTCAACCTTGACGCTGACGGCAAGCCCTATGTGAGCCTTGCGGCACTTGGCACCGATTTCGTCTCCCACGAGTTGGGTGACGACAAGAAGGTCTACCCGAAGTATCAGAACCAGGTATTCGACCGCGAACGCCGTCTGTGGACTGGTTCGTCCACCGGTGAGAAGGGCACGACGGATATATCTGATCCGTATATTGATGATGGTACGAGCAGCGATAGCTGGAAGGGTTTCGCTTCGCAGATCGCCGAGCGCTCCGTCATCGGCGGTCCGGTCTTCTCCACATCGTTCAACACCGGTCATGGTCTCGAATGGCGAGACAACGGCGAACAGACCAGCAACCAGCAGTGGGGCAATATCAACCTCCAAGACATTCTGCCGACATGGCAGTGGTGGATTGATGCCGATTCCGACCCGCTGCAAGCCGACTTCGACTATGGCAAGAAATATGAAGCGGCACCACGCTTTAACTACACCAAGGTCGGCGGCTACGAAGGCGGCGATTCGCTGGTGTTGAGCGGCAAGCTGTCCAGCGACAACACCGTCCGTCTCTACAAGACCGACTTGAGCGTCGCTGCCGGCTCCAAGGTCGAACTGACCTACAACAAGCTCAACAGCGACGATTCCAAGCTGCAACTCGGCCTCATTTTCGCCGACGACACCAAGACTATAGTGCCGGTGGACATGGCAGACGGTGGGGCAAGCAACGGCTGGAAGACCGCAACTGTAGACCTCTCTCAGTACGCGGGTAAGAAGATCGCCACCCTGGGCCTGATCGTCAAGGCCGGGGCGAACCCAATCGACAATTACCAGGTGAACATCGGCAAGATTACCGTCACCGACGGTGCTGCCTACACGCCGGCTGCTCCGACGAACTTCCAAGTGGAACGCGCCTACGCGGACTCCGACGAACTGACCGTCAAGTGGGATCTCGCCGATTACTCTACTGCCAAGAACTACCTGCTCTACTTGGACAACACCTTCCTCGGTGGCCGTTACGACGACACCCTGTACGTCAAGCACCTGCCTGCCAAGACCGGCACGCTGAAGCTGTACGCCGTGGGTGCGGACGGTTCGCGCTCGCTGGCCGCCGAAGCGCCGCTGAACGAAGCAGCGGCCGTGTCTGGCGTGAAAGTCGAACCCGGCAAGGATGGTAACGTCAAGGTCTCCTGGACCAATCCGCAGGTATCCGGCGAGAAGACCGTGACCGTCAAGTCTGACAATGGTTCGTGGCGTTACGCCGCGCAGCCGTACTCCCAGACCGTCAAGGTCTCTGCCGATAAGAGCGAAGCGACGATTCCGAATGCGCCGGTTGACGGTTCCCGCTATGTGGTGACCGTCGATAACGCAGGCGGCACTACCGCCACGGCAACAGGTGTATTTGCCGATGCCACCATTGAGCCGTATCCGGCTTGCTCGGTGACATGGAATGGCGATAGAGTCACTCTGGTCCGTCCGGAGACTCAAGACTGGCGCTACCTCTACATGACCGAGAAGTGGACTGACGAGAACGGTGAAAAGCAGGAGAAGCAGCTGGGTGCCAATTACACCTACTCGCAGAGCACTCCGCCAATCACCGGCATCATCCGTGGTCGCACTACGCCGAGCTCTTACACCAAGTCCATCCCCTCTGGCCATGAACTGTGGGTGCAGGTCGAGGATTACAACGGCAACAAGACCGAACCGGTGAAGATTCAGACCGCCGACGAACTGGCCAAGTGCACGGTCTCTGACCCGACTCAGCCGGATGCCAAGGAGTCCACGCTGACCGCCGTTGACGGCTCGGCCGTGGCCGACGGCAAGGCTACACGTACGATTCAGGCAACGGTCAAGGATTCGTTCGGCAATCCGCTGACCAACGCCGAGGTGGCGTTTACGCTGCCCGAGGGTGTCACGGACGTTGACGGCAACGCCACTGTCAAGACTGATGCCGCTGGCGTGGCTTCACTGAACGTCGTGTCCACGAAGGTGGGCAAGTACACGGTGAAGGCCGCACTGGGCGACAAGTCCATCGGTGAGGGTGTCGCCATCGAATTCACCAAGGTCGCGGCGACCCCGAACAAGCCCGGCCAGCCGGACAAGCCGAATAAGCCCGGCGACAACAAGCCTGGCCAGAACAACAACAAGAACAATGATAAGAATGGCGCATCGGACTCTTCGCTGAGTAAGACGGGCTCTTCGATTATTGCGATTGTGACTGCCGCAGTGGTGTTGCTCGGAGCGGGCACGGTGGTGCTTCGTGCTCGTAGCAAGATGGAATAGTTTCGCTGCGTATGCGGGTGCGTTGATACCCGTGCCTTAAGCGGGATATGGGGTGGTTGTCCCTGTAGACACCCCCTATATCCCGCTTTTTATATCCGAACATATGCTGAGACCCATAGACTAAAACGTTTTAGTTGTTGATATCATAGGTATTAGAACACAGCTGATTATATGCGGCCCAAAGTGGGAAATAATCTGTTGTAGCGTGGTATTCGCAGCGTGGCTGCAAGGAGGATTATTCATGGGATTTGCTCGCGAGGCATCACCATCGTCCACAGGCACGCAGCGTGTGAGCTTAAAAGACATCGCGGATGAGTTGGGCATTTCGCAAACCGCGGTGTCCTTTGCCATCAACGATCGGCCTGGTGTTTCCGCGGAAACCAAACGACGAGTCAAGGAGGCTGCGGCCAAACTTGGGTGGACGCCGGTCTATGCCGCGCAAGCGTTGGGCTCGTCGAAAACCATGACCATAGGCTTTGCCCCCGCACGCTCCGCACAGGGACTCACGGACGAAACCTTCATGTTGCACTTCATGGCCGGTGTGCATACCTCGCTCAGCCCTAAGGGATACGGCTTGCTGTATCGCCCTTGCCGTTCGCTGAACGAGGAGATGAGCGTCTACAGGGACTGGGCGTCACGCAAGCGTGTGGACGGGGTGATTCTGGTTGATCTGCGAGCCGACGATCCACGCCCGAAACTGCTGAAGGAACTGGGTGTGCGTGCGGTTCTGGCCGGTGGCCCTGATCCGAACAATTATGTACCGTCGCTGTCCATCGATGATTCGCGCACCATGGGCACCGTGCTTGAACATCTGTCGTCACTGGGGCACCGCCGTATCGCCTATCTGTCCGGCGATTCCAATCTCGATTATTCGCAGGGGCGTGTGTCGGCGTTTCGGTCGTTCGCAAAACGGCGCAAACTGGAATCCATCAACATCGAGTTCACGAATTTCGATGCCGAGCAGGCCGCGATGCTTACGCTGGAGATGTTGCGTTCGCCGAAGCCTCCTACTGCATTCATCTACGAGACGGAAATTCTTGCCGCGGCCAGTCTGCATGCCATGGCCGAAGCATATACCACCGGGCAACTGAAAACAGGGGAGGGACAATCTGCGGGTTATCCGAACGGGTTGCCCGCTATTGTCAGCTTTGAAGACAGCTTTATTTGTGAGGCAGCGTACCCGTCGATTACCTCAGCGCATCGTGACGCCAGTGAATACGGTGCCAAAGTGGCGAAACTGCTGCTCAAAGTGCTCGCCGGCGAACAGGTGAGCGGCAACCGTCGAATCCTCACCCCGAAACTGGTGGTCAGGGACAGCACGGCCAAACCCTGTAACTCCTGTGGAATATAGAAACCACCGATTCTGAGTCAGCACTTCCAATCCATACGACGTTGGCCCTCGTTATCAAGCGGGGGCCAACGTCGTTGAAGGAAGGAGATAAGAAGGCTAAGATATTGCCGGTCAGGCCGCGTTCTTGACCGCGGTGGCGATGGACACGGCCGGGTCGAGGAACGGAATCAGCGTGGACTGGAAGGCGTGGTACAGGTCGGACTTGCCCGGCCAGACCGTGCCGATCACGTGGTTGTTCTTGTCGAGCTGGTGGAACCAGGAGCCGCTCTCGTGGTCGATGACATGTTCGTCGACATACTGGGCGAACGTGGCATACCAGTTGGCGTACATCTCCTCGCCGGTGGCCGCGTACAGCGTGGCGGAAGTGTTCAACGATTCGGCCAGCGTCCAATGCATGCGATCGGTGACCACGGGCTTGCCGTTCCAGTCGGTCGTGTAGGCGAGTCCCACGGTGCCGTCGGCGTTCCATGCGTCGGCCACGGCACGCGCGAACAGGTGTTCGGCGGCGTCGACGTACGGCTGTGCTCCGTCAAGGTTGGCAAAGGAGCTCAACGCCCACTGCGTGATCAGGCGGGCCCATTCGATGCCGTGACCCGGCGTGGCGCCATACGGTTTGAACTGGTCGTCCTTCTTGTCGGCATTGCATTCGAGATCGACTGACCAGTCGGACTTGAAATGCTCGGGAATGCGCCATCCGTTGTGTTCCGCCCATTCGATGACGTGGTCGATGATGCGGCCGGCGCGAAGCCCGTTGGACTTGGCCCAGTCCTTCACGTCCTCGATCCCGGCCCGTTTCACGCCCATGGGCCCGCCGTATCGTTCGAGCAGCGCGAGCGTCGCGTCGCGCGTGATTCTCTCGCCCTTGAGCGCGCGTTCGAACGCGGGGTGGGTCTGCAGCAGCAGGCTCCGCTGGCGGTTGACGTGGCGGGTGGATTCGTGGGCGAGGTCCTCGTCGTGGCCGGCGAGCAGCTTCAGGGCGGCGAGGGTCTCGTCATCCGGGCCCGCGTCCCTGAGCGTCTCGGGCAGCTTGAGCGCGGCCCACGCGATCACATGCGCGTCCCTGCGGTCGGTCTTCGCGTCCCCGGGCAGCAGCTGCGCGGTCCTGCGCATGGCCGTGCCGGGAAGGTAGGCAACCGCGATCCCCATGTTCCGCGCCACCGTCAGGGGCAGGGAGCCGATGGTGTTGGGCTGGTCCACGACCAGCAGCACACGGCCATGCTTGGAGAGCTTGCCCAGCATCGTGCGGATGGCCTTCTCGTCCTGTTTCAACGGCTTGTCGTACAGGGTGTTCCCGTCATGGTCGAGGGCGTGCGCGTGGCGCGCGCTCTTGCCCACGTCCAGGCCGACCCACACGTCGATGTCGTCCGGGGTCATCATCGTTCCTCCCGTCATGAAGGTTTTCCGGTCGCCGCGGGCTCGGAGGAGTCCGGACGCCCGCGCCGCACCCACATTACGACGAGACCTGCGCCATGCGCCCCTGAAGCGTCCGTGTAGCCGGCCTGGTTCCTATCAGCGGTCATCGGGCGTCCCCATTCCCGGCGACAACACCCCCCCCCGGATCATCGACGACAGGACGAGAGAGTCATACCGGAACCGGCGACCTGGCCTCGACCATCGGGACCTACCAAACACGGTAATGGGCATGAACCTCGTCTAGCTTTGCACCGAGATTGCACCCACGGGTCATTCTGAACTCAGATCCCCCATATCCGTATGCTTTGCAACCGCGTCTCGATCTGTGCCCCTGCTGTGAAGTTTCTTGATATTTTTCACCATGGCCTGTTTAAGACATGCACCAGCATAGGATTGGATAACTGCCTCGAATAGTCCATCCCCTCATGACCTATTGAAGGTCCTGGCTCGCTCAGTTACATAAGCTATCCTTTCCACGTGTCGTAATTTGCAAATATATGCAGCCCCCTACCAAAAGGTCGCACAGACCTAGTTATTATTACATTGTTCAGATGTTTTCCGTGTAAGCGAGGTAAGGGCACATGCCATCAATACGTTTCGCGAATGTGCTCATGGAGATAACTCCAAGAGCGCTCAGCTACCCGACGATGTACTACCACACCAATCAACCTGTACGCGTCAATCCAGACACACACGAGTGGTTCGTCGAGGGTGCGGGCACCATTGATTTCACAACATATTTCAACAGCCTATCTACAATGAAGCTGCTCAAATATACTCGTGCGACAGGTTTCCACCTGCATCTTGAGGTCAAGGGGAATGCCTGCACTATAACGCAAACCAAAGCCTATCGACTTTCTTCATCCCCTGAAATCGATCCCACGGTTTTTGCCAAGGTCCAGGCCAGCAATAAATGGCAGTCCATCGATCTCGATCTCACAGTCGACGAGAACATGGTTCTCGCGGGATTCCAAATCGAAACCACCGGCGCCATTGTTGTCCGCGATGCCTACTACACGCTAGACATCGATGGCGAACTGACGGATATCGAACTTTCCCTCTCGACCACCACCTTCAAGAAGGAATCCTACATTACCAAGAATATCGAACTAGTGAAGAAAGAGATTCTTGGTTCCGACAACGATATCGCCAAACATTTCCGCATGCACGTCATAGACAACGGCTGTACTCTCCCCTACAAAGAACTTAGCACCGACAAGGTGACTATCTCCCCTAATGAGAACGTGGGCGGTGCTGGGGGCTTCGCACGTGGCATGATTGAGTCCTTGGAACAGGACGTTCCCGCGACCCACGTGTTGCTAATGGACGATGACGTTGAAGTCTCTCCTGAGAGCATCATGCGCACGTACAATCTACTCCGCATCGTCAAACCCGAGTATTCAGAAGCGTTTGTTAGCGGTGCTATGCTGAATTACGAGGACGTGCAGGACATGAAGGAAGATACCGGCTTCATAGATCCGCAGATTGGTATTTGCGTGGCCGCTAAAATTCCGCTGCAGGTCACGAAGTTCGTTGACATTGTGTTCAATGAAGTATACGACGAAAACTTACGAGTCGGCGATGGCCGGCGCTACGCAGCCTGGTGGTATTGCTGCATTCCCATGAGTGTTATCAAACGCAATGGTATGCCACTACCAGTTTTCGTCCGCTACGACGATGTAGAATACGGAATTCGTTGCAACCCCACGTTCATGACAATGAACGGCTTGTGTATTTGGCATTCCAAGTTTGAGATTCGCTACAACGCTGCTGTGGAACGTTATCAAAGTATCCGTAATGGCATGATTGCCCAGATGACGACGGGACTGGCACCCAGTATCGATACGTTCCTACGCGAGTTGCACGATCAAGTTGATTTGGAACTCAAAAAGTTCAACTACACGGATGCGGAGCTTGCGCTCAAGGGCTTCGAGGACTTCCTCAAAGGACCTGATTTCATTAAACAGCCTATCGTCCAAGAGAAGTTCGTACAAGCAAATCAAGAGAAGGAAAAACTAGTGTCCTTCCCCGAGCTGCAGCAGATGGCCGACGATATGGGACTGGAAGGTTTTGACGTATCCAAGCTGACACGTCAGGAAATAGACAATGACAAACCGCGTTCGATTCAACAGCGCGCTTTTGATTTTCTTACCATCAACGGCCAGCGTCTTCTGCATTCCAGTATCCATGGGGCTAAGGGAACTCCCGGTAAGCGTTATGCCCTGATTTCGAGCGCTGGGTGGATTTACCCCGCAGGCAGTATTCATGGTGAGAATATCATTATTGCCATCGATTGGTTCAACCGCAGAGGAACTATCCGTACTAAGAACCTCAAACAGTACAATGCGGTCACAAAGCGGTACAAACGCGATTTAGCCTACTTCAAGAAGAATCGCGAGCGTCTGTCAGCTGAATACAAGGCCGCTAGTAAAGAACTGACTTCTATCCAGTATTGGAAACAGTACCTTGGAATGAAATAATTGAGATAACACATACATCTTTGCAGCATTTCGTTGTTTGCTGTTTGTGATGTGCGACGTCTAGGACACTCCAACCACCCAGATGTCACTCTTCACAAACAGCAAATTATTTGGCCTTTCGCTGTTTGGTGTGGGTGGGTCTGTCAGGTGGTGACGGTGCTGAGGTC
>OGOM01002587.1_pt1 | contig 10391 bp, 6 predicted proteins | sample 1552681 | NCBI WGS metagenome assembly OGOM01 (sample SAMEA2580188, study PRJEB22360) | human gut metagenome | biome: human gut; feature: human-associated habitat; material: faeces | place: Denmark | collected 2008/2010 | reverse complement strand
GGGGCAGTTGGGCGGCTGCTTTTTTGCTTTCTGGGGATGTTAGGAAGAACTGTGCTTCCATTTGCTGCGCCAGATGCTTGCGGCTGCTATCCATGATATGGCTATATACATCCGTGACCATGTTCGCTTGCGCATGTCCAGTGTCTCCTTGTACTGCCTTGATGTCACCGCCGCTGATTTTGAGTTTCACGCTGGTGCTGCTGTGACGCAGACTGTGAAAGACAACCGGCCGGAGATTGTTTGTTTGAATGAGTGCTTTCAGTTTTTCACTGATGTTATGTTCTTCAAATGGTCGTCCGTTGTCCCGCGCAACGACCAGATTGAAATCTTGATACACAGAGCCGATTTCATTCTTTAATGCCATTTGATGCTCCCATGCCTGCCGCAGTGCGTGAATGACAGTAGGCGGTAGATAAATCGTGCGGACACTGCTTTCGGTCTTAGGCGTCTTGAGAACAAGTGTCGTAGTAGACGGTGATTTCTTCTTCCAGAGCGGAAAGGTAAAGTAGACATCATCTCGTCCTTGTTCCCGAAGCTTTTCTAAACTGAGATTGGTACAGCGGCGCAGTTCCTTTTCTACGCGGAGATAGGCACTGTCGTTTTTCATCAATCCTGGCGTGATATGTACGCAATCCCATGTCAGACCTAAGATTTCTCCGATACGCATGGAACAGCCAAGAGCGAGCAGCATACACAGCTTTAAAATCGGATCGGTGCATACATCTAAGGCATATCGCGCTTCTGCATCGTCCCAAACAGCACGTTTCTCTCTTTTATACTTGGGCAGTTCCACAGTCATAGCGGGATTCGGACCTTTTAAGTAATCCCAGCGAATCGCTTGATTCAGTGCACTGCGGATCGTGCTGTGTACTTTTTCTACAACGCTAGGGGAAATCGTTGTTCGCAAATGCTCTTTGCCTTTGGGACACACAGCAGGCTCCCGCAGAAGCTTTCTATAAAAGCGTTCCAGACGATGGGTTGTGAGAGATTTGATTGGGATAGCACCAATATACGGGTTGATATAGTGTGTGATTCGGTGCATGGTAGAAGAAAGTGTACTCTCCGACCAATGATTTAATCCGTACAGATTGACGTATTCGTCTAACAATTGAGAAACAGTCATGGTTTCCTGTGCCAATGCATGATTAGCATCTGGATCAACAACAGAAGCAGGCGGAAGCAGTTTGTTGTTTTTCTTTTCCAACAAGATTTGCGCAATCCGCAGATTGGCTTCTTCCTCACTATCAAAAGATTCATGAATCAGATCCGGATAATTCGGGCACCGATATGTAATGCGGAATTTATTTCCGTGTTTTGTAGGTTTCATACTGATAAGATGCTCCTTGGATGAGTGATTCATCCGTGCCATACAAGCCTCCTTTGTTTTATCGGAGCATTTTTCTGGTGTGAGGCAAGTATAGCACGGATTGTTTGCTGCAGCAAGTTAGGAATTTAAAAATTCTTCCAGTGCAGCGTGGGGAATGCGGATGCTTTTTCCGATACGAATGCTGTGAATCTTTCCAGACTTTACGAGATCGTAAGCGGCATTGCGGCCGATTTTCAAAATAGCTGCCAGCTCCGGCACAGTATACACTTCATGATTGTTTTCCATTTCTGCGTCCTCCTTTCTTTATAACCAGACAGTTGATTGGAACGCTGGAAATATGAGAGACAAGTTAGAACGAAATTATTCTTGAAAAAGTATGAAAAAACCAAATATTTTGAATAAAATGCTTGGTTTTTTCTTGCTAAAATGAAGAAAATATTTTATACTGAAATCAATTCCTAAAAAGACGAAAGAATTAACATTGCGCGAAAGAAGGACGGGATAAGATGAATTTAATTATTAAAATTGAAAATCCCAAAGAGGATAGAAATACACCGGATGATATTCAGATGTTAAAAGAAATTCTGAAACGCAGCGGAGTTACGATGCGTGCAGAGGATAGCTTTGGAAGCAAGAGTGTGTATCGGTTGAGAGGAAGAGAAGAAAAAATTTGGGAAAAGCTGACACGTGGAGCTGGAGCGAGATCGACGACAAAGAACATCCCGATTCAAAAGATTTTAGAAATTGAAGAAAAATACAAACGGATGCCAAAAGAAAAAGAAGCGGCACTGGCTGCATGCGGCGTACAGCTCCGCAATTACCAAGAGATTAAGAAGAATATTTGTGACTGCTATGGGGATTTACAGAGGGCGATGCAATGCGGTCATATCTACTTTGTTCGCGTAAGAAAAACGAAATAATTAACAATGCGTATTTATAGATTCAAAACGCACAGATTACATAAGCGAAAAATGAAATTTGCAAAATAGTTTGAAAAACAGATAAAAAGAGAGAAACTATCCAGTATAAGCTGCTGGAAAGTTTCTCTCTTTTTTATAATTTTAAATTTTTATTCTCACATATTTGGAAGGAAAGATGGAACAGGAGGATCATAGGATGGCCCTCCTGTTTTTATGTGGATACAAAATAACTGCATAGAAGCGTGTGGCAAGGCAAGCTGATTGACCAGCTGACAGACGTAAAAAAATATGTCTGTCAGCAAAGAGTAGCAGAAGTTCCGATATCCGGTTACGCGGACACAATCGTGTACGAGTAAACGGGGATATCGGAAAAACAAAATTTTCAGATGACTGAAATTGTGCTCCCCATTTGGGTTGAGCTGTTCAGATCAGATGAAAAATCAGACGATTGGTGCATAACAATCGGAAAACAATAAGAGTGCAGTGCTTCGCTTCAACACAGGTATTCACAATTTTACGATGGAAAAGGACAAAACGATGGGACATAAAAACAAGCCGAATCGCGGCTCACTGGTAAAACAGGTGCAGGACACTTTGGACACAAAACTGCAAATTGGAAGAAAAAAGAAACCGGATAAGATTGCCGGTATTTCTCAGAACTACATTTACAGCTGGGAAACCTATCATTCGTATCTCAAGCATTGCTGCTATTTTGTCAAATGGTGCAAGGAAAATCACGGGTGCAAGACGATAGAGCAGTGTAAGGTATATGCTTCCGAGTGGATGAAAACGAGAGAACATCTGTCTGTGTACACGCAAAAAATGGAAGCCAGCGCGCTGGTCAAATTGTACGGCTGTACATTGGAAGAATTGAATATTCACACTGCTGCTAGGCAAAGAAAAGACATTACACGCAGCCGGAACACGGTCAAGCGAGACAAGCATTTTAGTGAGAGCAATCATGCGGAATTGGTTGCCTTCTGTCGTGCGACAGGTCTGCGGCGCGCAGAGCTCCAAGCGTTGCGCGGAACGGCCTTATATCAGGATAGTTCCGGCTATTATCTGCATATCACGAGCGGTAGCAAGGGCGGACGGGAACGCTATGCGCCGATTATCGGTGATAAAGATTTGGTGATTCGCTTGTGTCAGCAAGCAGGAGATGGAAAAGTATTTGAAAAAGTTCCGTCCGGTGCGGATATTCACAGCTATCGGCGCGACTATGCAACGGCGATTTACCAGCAACATGCGAGACCATTGGAACAACTGACCGCAAAAGAAAAGTATTACTGCCGCGGAGACCGGAAAGGAGAAGTGTTTGACAGAGCGGCAATGCGGATTACTTCTAATGCGCTGGGGCATGGGAGAATTGCGGTAATCGCGGGGCATTATTTGAAGGAAGAGGAATAAACATGGATAGGAAATTGATTTAGAACATGGTATAATAAACAGGAAAGAGGATATGTTTGAACATAAAAGGAGACAAAAATGGCAAGTAGCAATGATTTAATTACAAATGTTGGACAAAATTCCAATGATACAGCAGCGCTGATCTGGTCTGTGGCTGATGATCTTGTAGGAGCATACAAACCGCATGAATATGGTCTTGTTATTCTGCCTATGACGGTCATTAAGCGGTTTCATGACTGCTTGCTGCCAACACATCAGGCTGTTCTGGATACATATGAAAAATACAAAACATTCGATGTGAAAGACGGTTTCTTGTGCACAGCATCGGGCTATCAGTTTTACAATACCAGTCCATTTACATTCAAGACATTGATTGCTGACCCGGAAAATATCGTAGATAATTTCCGAGCCTATCTGAATGGATTTTCTGACAATGTTCAAGACATTCTTGCCCGGATGGATTTTGATTCTCAGATTAAGCACATGGAAGAAGCGGGACTTTTGTATCAAGTCATCTCTGACTTTTGCACAGATAAAGGTGATTTTTCCCCAGAGAAAATCAGCGCGGTTGACATGGGATATGTATTTGAAAATCTTGTCCGTAGATTTTCCGAGTCATATAACGAAGAAGCCGGAGCACATTTTACAAGCCGCGATATTATTTATCTGATGTGCGATCTGCTTGTCGCTGGTGATGAATCGGCATTTACAGAGGATGGCATTTCCAAGTTGGTCTATGATATGACGATGGGAACCTCTCAGATGCTTACCTGTATGGAAGAGCGACTCAAGCAGTTGGATGCGGATGCAGACATTACTGTATTTGGTCAGGAGTTCAATCCATTTACCTTTGGCATTGCAAAGGCAGATATGCTGATCCGTGGCGGAGACCCGAATAATATGCAGTTTGGTGATACCTTGTCTGAGGATAAATTCGACGGCTATAAGTTTGACTATGTCATCAGCAATCCGCCATTTGGCATTCCGTGGAAACGAGAGGAGAAGGAAGTCACAGAAGAATTTAAGAAAGGCACAGCAGGAAGATTTGCACCGGGACTGCCGGCAAAAGGTGATGGACAGCTTCTGTTCATGCTGAACGGTCTGGCAAAGCTAAAAGATGATGGTCAGATGGCAATTATCCAGAACGGTTCATCTTTGTTCAATGGTGATGCTGGTTCCGGTCCTTCTGAGATTCGTAGATATTTAATCGAGAATGATTGGCTGGATGCGATTGTACAGCTGCCGAACAATGCCTTTTATAATACAGGTATTGCGACGTATATTTGGCTTGTCATGAAGAATAAGCCGGCCGCACATCGTGGCAAGGTACAGCTCATTGATACATCTGCTTGCTGTTCCGCAAGACGCAAAAATATCGGTTCAAAGAACGTCGATATTACAACCGCTTGCCGAGATTTGATTATAAAAACTTATGGCGCATATGCAGATGGCAAATATACCGACGTGGATGAAAATGGCAATGCCATCCTTGTCAAGAGTAAAGTCATGGATGCGGTTGACCTTGGCTATAATAAGATTGTAGTTGAAACACCTCAATTGGATGAAAATGGCAATGTTGTCATGAAGAAAAAGAAACCGGTGGCAGATAAGTCGAAGCGTGATACAGAAAATGTACCGCTGGCAGAAGATATTGACGCCTACTTTGAGCGGGAAGTCATTCCGTATAATCCGCAGGCTTGGATTGATAAAGCCAAAACCAAAATAGGATATGAGATTCCGTTCACCAGAACATTCTATGAATACAAGCAGATTGAGCCGTCAGATGTGATTGCAGCACGTATTGAAGAACATGAAAAGAGCTTGATGACGAAATTGCATGATTTGTTCGGGGGTGAATGATTATGGCAATGATTAGACCTGATACAGAAATGAAGGATAGTGGTATTGAGTGTATTGAATCAATTCCTAAAGGTTGGATAACAGAAAGAATTAAAAATCTTTTTTCAGAAAGAAATGAAAAGGTAGATGATGCTGAACCAAATGAATTACTTTCAGTATCTGAATATTATGGTGTTGCTCCAAGAAGTGAAAAAATAAATTCTGATACAGTTCTTGTAAGAGCTGAATCACTTCAAGGATATAAGCGATGTGAAAAGAATGATATAGTTTCCAATATTATGCTTGCGTGGAAGGGAGCTATGGGAATTTCTCAATATAGAGGCGTTGTAAGTCCTTCATATTGTGTTTATGCACCCAAAAAGGACATTTGTTCGCAATATTATCATTATTTATTTAGAACAGATGCTTATAAAGGTTTGTTTAAAAAATATTCTACAGGAATCATTGAATCTCGCTTGAGGTTATATACAGAGCAGTTTTTTGAAAGAAGAGCAATTGTTCCACCATTATCTGAGCAGCAAGCTATTGCCGATTATCTGGACGAAGCTTGTTCCAAAATTGATGAAATCATTGCAGAAGCAAAGGCAAGTATTGATGAATATAAGGAACTGAAACAATCTATATTATTTGAGACAATGACGCGGGGAATTCAGTCTGATAGGAAGTATAAGACATGTGATTACGAATGGTTGGGTAAAGTTCCTGAAGATTGGTCACTTATGAAAATCATACATATTTTAGATGATAATGATAGTTATCCTATTGGGGATGGGGACCATGGTTTAATCAAAACAGATTCATATAAATCAGAAGGTATACCATACATAAGAGTTCAAAATATTGGATGGGGAACACCTTTATTAATGGATAATGTAGTATACATTTCTAAAGAGGATAATGAAAGAATTAAAGGAAGTCAATTAAAACCTGGTGATGTTTTATTTGTGAAAACTGGAGCGACAATTGGTAAAACTGCGATAGTGCCGAACAATATTCCTATATCAAATACAACATCACATGTTGGTAAAATAACCGTATCAAAAGAACATAATTCAAAATACATATTTTATTTATTGAGCTCGTTTATTGGTTATAAACAATTTTGGGATATTGCATGTATGAAGGCAACAAGACCAGAATTATCTATTAGTGAAATAAAACAAATGAAAGTATTAATACCTTCAACTAGAGATGAAGAGGATGAGATTGTAGAGTATTTAGATAATAAACTTCCAGAATATGAAACATTAATTTGCATTAAAGAATCTCTTATCAATGACCTTGAAGCATACAAGAAATCACTGATTTACGAAGTGGTAACAGGAAAAAGAAGGGTGGTATAGGTTATGGCTGAAAATGAAAAACAGTTTGAATCCAATATCGAAGCCTTTCTTATCTCACCTGCCGGTGGCTATGAAAAGGCGACCGATGCTGGATATGTTTCTTCGATAGATATGGCACTGGACATTCACACCTTGGTTGAGTTTGTCAAAGCGACCCAGCCAATTATGTGGCAGCGGTTTGAAAAGCAATGCAGTTCTGATCCATACAAGAAGTTTTATAAATGTTTTGAAGATGCCGTACAGATGGATGGCTTGCTGTCTGTCATGCGACATGGTTTTAAACATCGGGGCATGGAGTTCAAGGTCTGCTATTTCAAGCCGGAATCCACGCTGAATGATGTTGCTGTAAAAAGATATAAACAAAATATATGCCAGTGCATCAGACAGTGGCATTATTCCGAGCACAATCGCAATTCTGTTGATATGATGCTTGCTGTGAATGGTATTCCGGTGGTTGCGATTGAATTAAAAAATCAGCTGACAGGTCAGACCGTAGACAATGCAAAATTACAGTGGCAGTATGACCGCGACCAGAGGGAACCTGCCTTTTGGCTGAATCATCGTATCTTAGCCTATTTCGCGGTAGATCTATACGAAGCATGGATGGCAACCGAACTGAAAGGCGCAAACACGTATTTTTTGCCGTTTAATCAGGGTTCCAACGGTGCCGGAAATGACGGCGGTGCCGGAAATCCGCAGACAAAAGATGGGGATTATATCACATCGTATATCTGGGAAAATGTGTTGCAGAAGGACAGCTTGCTGGATATTATTCAGAAATTTATTAGCTTTGAGGTAAAGAGCGAAAAGAAAAATGGAAAGAATGTCACAAAGAAGCGTCTGATTTTCCCTAGATTTCATCAGCTGGATGTCGTGCGCAAACTGATTGCAGATGTGCGTGAAAACGGTTCGGGAAATAATTATCTGATTCAGCATTCTGCCGGTTCCGGAAAGTCAAATTCGATTGCATGGACTGCGTATCGTCTTGCCTCCCTGCATAATGCGGAAAATGCACCTGTCTTTACATCGGTTGTAATTGTCACGGATCGACGCAATCTGGATGCCCAGCTGCAAGAGACAATTACCGGCTTTGACCATACCCTTGGCAGTGTCTGTGCGATTGATGAAAAGAAATCTTCTAAGGATTTACGGGACGCACTGAACGCCGGAAAGAGAATCATTGTCACAACCTTGCAAAAATTCCCTGTTATCTATGAAGAAGTGGATGATACAACGGATAAGAGATTTGCCATTATCGTGGATGAAGCCCATTCTTCCCAGACGGGTTCTTCTGCCATGAAATTGAAAGCTGCCCTTGCCGATGTGTCGGACGCGCTGGAAGAGTATGCGGAACTGGAAGGAAAAGCCGAAGAACAATTGTTGGATGAAAATGACCGTCTGGTGCGTGAAATGATTTCTCATGGACGGCATAAGAATCTTTCGTTTTTTGCGTTTACCGCAACACCAAAGGGTGCAACATTGGAGATGTTCGGTACGGAATGGGAAGATGGTTCGTATCATCCGTATCATGTCTATTCCATGCGTCAGGCAATCGAAGAGGGATTTATTTTGGATGTTCTTCAGAATTATACAACCTATAAAACCTGTTATCAGATTGCAAAAAACACAAAAGATAATCCAGAAGTCCCGCAGTCGAAAGCATTGAAGACCATCAAGAGATATGAAGAACTGCACCCATATAACATTCAGCAGAAATCAAAGGTTATCGTTGAGACATTCCGCGATGTAACGAAGAAGAAAATCAAGGGAAAAGGAAAAATGATGGTGGTAACATCGTCAAGACTTGCTGCGGTTCGTTACTATCATGAGATTCAAAACTATTTGAACTCCAATGGTTATCATGATGTAAAAATTTTGGCTGCGTTCTCTGGTTCTATCAAAGATCCGAATGATGCGACGGAAACCGAATGGACAGAAAGCAAACTAAATGGTGTCAATGAAGCACAGACAAAACAGGTATTCCATGACGAAGGAAATATTCTGATTGTAGCGGAAAAATACCAGACCGGATTTGATGAACCATTGCTTCATACCATGATTGTCGATAAGAAATTGCGCGGTGTAAAAGCGGTTCAGACCCTCAGCAGATTGAACCGTACCCATCCGGATAAACAGGATACATTCATCATTGATTTTGTCAATAAAACAGAAGACATTTTGGAAGCATTTCAACCGTTTTATCAGGAGACTTCTCTGGCACAGGAAATCAATACGGACTTGATTTATAAAACACAGCAAAAGCTCCGTGCATTTAAGATTTATGGTGATACGGATATTGAAAAGGTAAATCAAATTTACTTTGATGAAGATAAACGCAAAGCAAATAAGATTCAGGCGGCAATTACCAATGCGCTGCTGCCAGTTCAGCAGAAATACAATGCGTTGAATCAGGAAGAGCGGTATCAGTTCCGCAGACTTTGCAGAACATTTGTAAAATGGTATGGATACATTACACAGATTGCACGGATGTTTGATAAACATATGCATGAGGAGTATATTTTCTGTTCTTATTTGGCAAAAGTTATACCGGCTGACCCAGAAATACCATTTAACCTTGGCGACAGAGTGAGACTTGAGTATTATAATCTTGAGAAAACATATGAAGGTTCCATTGACTTGGTAAAAGAGGAAAAGGGAATTTATGAGCCTGCTACATTAAAGAAACCTGTGAAAGTCGTTGAAACACTGAGCCCGTTAGAGCAAGTGATTGAGAAAATCAACGAGCAGTACATGGGCAACTTTACAGAGGGTGACAAGGTTGTTATTACTACTTTGCATCAAAAGCTAATGAAGAATAAAAAACTGATAAAAGCTGCTAAAACAGATGGACGTCAGATTTTTGAGAAGAATATTTTTCCACAGGTATTCAGCACTGCGGCACAAGAAGCATATGTTGAAAGTACGGAAACCTATGCGAAATTGTTTGAAGACGCTGGAAAGTATCGCGCGATCATGAGCGCCTTGGCTCAGGCAATGTTTGATGAAATGCGAAATACATAATAATGTAGATTTTGCAATGGTATTTTCAATCACACATCGCTGTGTGAATTTCATCAGGGCAAGTTGCTGCTCCGTTTAACAATACCTTTCGAAGAAAAGCCAAAGACCAACCTACCGAGCGATAATCTCAGATACTACCGTCAGCGAAAACAGATGACAACAAGGCAGTTGGCAGAAAAGCTGAATATTGTGCCAGCGACTATTGTGATGTATGAAAACGGAAAGCATCCCATCCCTTACGATGTATCTATCAAACTGGCAGATGTTCTGGAAATCGAAGCATCTTTGCTCTATGATGATTTCTCTCGTTTCCTTGCCGTACCCTATACCGAAGCACTAAAGAGCGTTAGAACGGCTCTGGGACTGTCACAGAAGGCTTTTGCAGAGCAAATAGAGATTGCACCCGGTTATTACTATAAGCTCGAAGGAGGCAATCGCAGACCGTCACGAAAGGTTTATCAGAAGATATGTGCTGCACTCGAAGCGACTGGTCGACAAACTTCACTTTTATGG
>OGOM01002586.1_pt1 | contig 10392 bp, 5 predicted proteins | sample 1552681 | NCBI WGS metagenome assembly OGOM01 (sample SAMEA2580188, study PRJEB22360) | human gut metagenome | biome: human gut; feature: human-associated habitat; material: faeces | place: Denmark | collected 2008/2010 | reverse complement strand
CCTGCCGTTCCGCGAGGATATCTCCAAGCCCAACCGCGATAACGCGATTGATGTTTACATCGGCGATACCCCGGAGGATGTGATTGGGGATGACGTTTGGGCCGAAACCTTTACTGTGCAGCCTGCCCCGTTGACTGCCGAGGAAAAGAAAGCCTGGCTGAGCAAGGTAACGAATGTTGCCCTGGGCAGTGATGCATTCTTCCCCTTTGGGGACAACATTGAGCGCGCCCGCCGCAGCGGTGTGACCGCCATTGTGCAGCCGGGCGGCTCCATCCGCGATGATCAGGTTATTGCCACCTGCAACAAGTACGGCATTGCCATGGCGTTCTGTGGTATCCGGCTGTTCCACCACTAAGCAAAAACGAAGTTTTTGCTAAATAATAAATAATAAAGAATAATTAAGAATGAAGGTGTGCCGCAAGCGGCACGGTTTTGGATATTAGAGTTCTAATATTTTTTAAGCGGTGCGCAGCAACGCGGTCCACCTTCATTATTCTTTATTCATTATTCTTTTTTCATTTCAAGCTAAGGAGTTTGCCATGAAAATTCTGGTTGTTGGCGGCGGCGGGCGTGAACACGCCATTATCCGCGCGCTGAAAAAAAGCCCCGACTGCGGCGATATCTGGTGTGCCCCTGGCAACGGCGGCATTGGTTACGATGCCACCTGCAAAAACATCCCTGCAACGGATGTAGACGCCATGGTCGCCTTTGCCAAGGCAGAAGCCTTTGATTATGTTGTTGTTGCACAGGACGATCCCCTTGCCCTTGGCATGGTGGATGCTTTGGCCAAGGTGGGCATCCCTGCTTTTGGCCCGGATGCCGCTGCCGCCCGCATTGAAGCCAGCAAGGTGTTCAGCAAGGACCTGATGAAAAAATATCACATCCCCACCGCCCAATATGAGGTGTTCGATACGTCCGCTGCGGCGCTCGCCTATTTGAAAACCGCCTCCTTCCCCATCGTCATCAAGGCGGACGGCCTTGCGGCGGGCAAGGGCGTCGTCGTGGCCGAAACCGTGGAAGATGCCGAGGCTGCCGTGCGCGCCTGCTTCGACGGTGCCTTCGGCGATGCCGGCTCCACGGTGGTTATCGAGGAGTGCATGACGGGCCCTGAGTGTTCGCTTCTGTGCTTCGTCACGGCCGGGCAGTCGTTCCCTATGGCTCCGGCCCAGGATCACAAGCGCGCCTATGATGGCGACTTGGGCCCCAACACCGGCGGCATGGGTGTCTACAGCCCGGTGCCCATCGTGACCGACGAGGAGCACGCCACCATGGTGAAGGTCATGGAGCAGACCGTTGCCGAGCTCGCTGCCGAGGGCATCGACTACCGCGGCTGCCTGTACGGCGGCTTTATGCTCACGCCCGCCGGCCCCAAGGTGCTGGAGTTCAATGCCCGCTTTGGCGACCCCGAGACGCAGGTCGTGCTGCCACGCCTTAAGAACGACCTGGTTGAGGTCATGCTGGCCTGCGCCAACTGTGAGCTCGATCAGATTGAGCTCGACTGGCGCGACGAGTGGGCCGTGGCCGTTGTCCTGACGAGTGCGGGCTATCCCGGCAGCTACGAGAAGGGCAAGGTCATCACCGGTATCACCGAAGCCGAGGCCATGGAGAACGTGACCGTGTACCACGCGGGCACTGCTGTGGTGAACGGCCAGCTCTTGACCAATGGTGGTCGCGTGCTTGCCGTGACCGCTCTGGGCGACACGTTCGAGAACGCTCGCAACCTTGCCTACGAGGCCTGCGAGAAGATTGATTTTGAGGGTAAGACCCTGCGTCACGACATCGGCCTGCGCGCGCTGCGCGGCCGCGACGCCTGGGATGCCTAAAGTCCGAGAGGAATGAGACGGATGGACGAGAAGAACGAAGAGCTCGTGGATGCGCAGATCGTCGAGGAGGACAGCCGCGTGTATGGGCACGCCGAGGGCGAACCTGGTGGCGAGGTCGCTGACGAGCCGGCGCTGGTGCTGGGCGACGATGACCCGCACGATGCCGAGCTGCACGAGAAGATTCTTTCGGAGGAGTGCGCCTGGAAGGGCAAGATCCTCGACGTCCACCGTCTTGAGGTTGAGCTGCCCAACGGTCGCCGCAGCGCCCGCGATATCGTTCGCCATCCGGGTGCGGCGGCCGTTGTGGCGCTGACCGAGAGTGGCAAGATCGTACTGGTGCGTCAGTACCGCACCGCCATCGACCGCGTGACGGTCGAGATTCCCGCCGGCAAGCTCGATCCAGGTGAGGACCCGCTCGATTGCGCCAAGCGCGAACTGCATGAGGAGACGGGCTTTAGGGCTGGTCGTATTCGCTTTTTGACGTCGATTGTCACGTCCTGCGGTTTTTGCGATGAGATCATCCACATCTACTTGGCTACCAAGCTCGAGTTTGATGCGCCCAACCCCGACGATGACGAGTTTGTCAACGTGGACCTGGTGCCGCTGCACGAGCTGATCGACGCTGTGCTCGACGGCAAGATCGAAGACGCCAAGACCGTCGTGGGCGCCTTGGCCTGCGATAGCATCGCGCGCCGCTTGGGCGGGACCGAACTTTAACGAGTGGGGATAGCCCTGGGACAAGTACTACTGATTACTTTGTCCCAGGGCCTTACGTTGCTGATATTTCTTTGAGGATCACATGCTGAAAAGGTTTCTCTCGTATTACGAGCCCCAGATGGGGCTTTTTGTTGCCGATACTGTTTGCGCTCTGGTGCTTGCTGCCATTGACCTTGCGTTTCCTATTATTCTGCGCAATCTGACCGGCGGGTTGTTTACCCAGGGTCAGGCTGCCATTATGCAGGCGCTCGGTATGATTGCGGTGGGACTGGTGCTGATGTATGCCATCCGCTGCGCCTGCCGCTACTTTGTGAGCTACTGGGGCCATGTGATGGGCGCGCGCATGGAGTCCAAGATGCGCGAGGACCTGTTCGATCAGTACGAACGGTTTAGCTTTGCATACTTCGATCGCAACAGCTCGGGCGACATGATGAGCCGTGTAGTCAACGACCTGTTCGATATCTGCGAGGCGGCGCATCACGTGCCCGAGTGGATCATCATCTGCGGTATCGAGATTATCGGCTCGTTTGTGATCCTCTTTACCATCGCCCCGGTGCTGGCGCTTGCCATGGCTGTGGTGACGGCAGCGTTTGCGGTCATCATGTTTTGGCAGAACATGCGTATGCGCGAGGTCTTTAGCGACAACCGCAAAAAAATCAGCGGCATCAATGCGCAGCTGCAGGATTCGCTGGCGGGCATGCGCGTGGTCAAGAGCTTTGCCAACGAGGAGACCGAGCGCACCAAGTTTCGCGCCTCCAACAATCGCTACCTTTCGTCCAAGGAAAACATGTATCACGCCATGGGCGTCTATACTGCGACGTATGGCCTGCTCTCGGGCGTGCTGTACGTGATCGTGGTGCTGCTGGGTGGTTGGCTCGTTGCCCAGGGTCAGCTGCAGGCGGTCGATATGGCGACCTTCGCACTCTATATTTCGCTGTTCTGCACGCCGCTCGAGACGCTTGTGAACTCGGCCGAAACGTATCAGAAGGCCATCGCCGGCTTTAAGCGCATGGACGAGGTGCTCTCGACCGCGCCGGATATCCAGGACAAGCCGGGCGCCACGGATCTGCAAGTGACCGCCGGCGCCGTGGACTATCACGACGTGTGCTTTAACTACGAGGATGCCGAGCTGGGCGAGGGCGATGCCGACGAGCGTCCCGTTATCGACCATATGGACCTGTCCATCAAGCCCGGGCAGACCATCGCTTTGGTTGGCCCTTCGGGCGGCGGCAAGTCCACGACCTGTTCGCTGCTGCCGCGCTTTTATGACGTGGCTGCCGGATCCATTAGCATCGACGGTCAGGACGTGCGCGATGTGACGCAGCGCAGCCTGCGTCGCGCCATCGGCCTGGTGCAGCAGGATGTCTACCTGTTTGACGGAACAATCGGCGAGAACATCGCCTACGGCAAGCCGGGCGCCACGGCAGAAGAGATCGCCGGAGCCGCCCGTCGTGCCAACATCGATGCCTTTATCGAGTCGCTTCCACAGGGTTATGACACGGTCGTGGGCGAGCGTGGCAGCCGTCTTTCGGGCGGACAGAAGCAACGCGTTGCCATTGCGCGCGTGTTTCTCAAAAACCCCAAGATCCTGATTTTGGACGAGGCGACGAGTGCTTTGGATAACGAGAGCGAGGAGGCGGTGCAGGAGTCGCTCGAAGAGCTGGCGCGCGGCCGTACCACAATCATCATCGCCCACCGTCTCTCGACTATTAAGCATGCCGATGAGATTGCGACCGTTGAGCATGGTCGCGTTGTGGAACGTGGTACGCACGAGGAGCTTCTCGCCCGTGGCGGCACCTATGCCCGTTACTATCGAATGCAGTTCGAAGGTGCGCGTGCGCACGAGCTCGACTGATTGATATGACAGGAAGTTTATGGCTGACAAGAACCCTTTGACTCCGGAAGAAGTGACGGAGTTATTCTCCGAAATCGATGCATCCGGTGTCTTGGATCCCACGCTTGCCAAAAAGCGAACCGAGCGCATGCGCGAAAAAGAGGCTGCAGCCAAGCGCGGCGACAAGGCAGCGCTGGCGCGGCTGCGCAGCGAGGATCGCGCGAGCCAGGCAAAGCATGTCGACCCGCTGTCCGAGGACGACCCTTCGGGTTCGCAGGTAAGCCATACCATTACGAAGACTGCCATGGCCGTGGTCATTGGCATCTTGGTGCTGATCGTGGGCATGCAGATTGGCTACGGCGTGATGCGACGCCTGAACACCGCTAACCTGTCCGAGAGCGTTTCGGTCGATACCGTTTCGACGGCGCTGAAGGGCGGCCTTGAGTGGGGCAACGGCTTTACGCAGTTCCCGCTCGATTTTTCTGTCGACGAGGCCGATGAGCGCACGGGCACGGTTGAGGTGACGGTGTTGGACACGTCGTCTGCCAATGAGCTCGAGCTGCTGTCCAACGGGCAGATCCAGGCCGCGGCGCTTGCGACCAATGCCCTGCTTAACGACAAGATTGACCGCGTGGTGTATAACGTTCACGCCTATATCGACGAGGATAGCAACATCCAGCACGATTCCTTCTTTGGCATGTTTCCCGCTCGGGGCCACCAGAGTGCCATCCTGACGTTCGTGTGGACCAAGAGCTCGTCCAACGCCACGAGTATCGACTGGAAGATGCGCATCGTAAGCATGGACGACACCATTGCCGAGCGTATTCAGAAACAGGTGAACTCGGTTTCGTCGCTGATCGAGGACCCGGCGGTGAGCCAGACCAAGATTGACGAGGAAAAGGCCGAACGTGACCTGGAGCATCGTCTGCATGGCCGCGAGATTTTCCGCGGCGGCAAGCCCGACCGAACGCCGTCCGATCTGCTGGAACAGGACAAGAAAAAGTAAGACGCCATCATCCCGCGTGAGCCACAAGCCCCGCGGGATGATTTTTTAATCCTCGTCCCAGGAACAATCATTATGCATAGAAAGTCATAATTATCATTTCGTAAACATTTCGATGAAATTAACGCCATGAGGCATGCTTGCGGTTACAATACCGCGAGGCCTAACTACACACCTTTAAGCCGGTCCTGTGAGACCGGGAAGGAGAATTATGGCGAACAACCATACCGCGGGCGCTGCCGCCCGCACCTTCGCGCCCAGCGAGCTTTGCCAGCGTATGCTGGCCAAAACCAGCAAGGGCACCTGCGGTCCCTGCATCCTGTATCTTGAGGATGGGACCATTTTTTATGGCCGTGCATGCGGTGCCGAGGGCACCGCGACTGGCGAAGTCTGCTTCAACACCTCGCTCGAGGGCTACTTTGAGGTCATGACCGACCCGAGTTATGCCGGCCAAATTGTAACCATGACCTATCCGCAGATCGGCAACTACGGTATCGACGAGACCGACGTCCAGTCGGCCTTCCCCGGCGACGCCGTGCGCCCTGCGAGCGCTCCGGCTATGCGCGGCATGATCGTTCGCGACATGTGCGCCACGCCTTCTAACTGGCGTTCTGCCGAAAGCGTGCCGGAGTACCTGCGCGCTCACGGCATCGTCGCTATCGAGGGTGTCGACACCCGCGCTCTGGTACGCCATCTGCGCGACAATGGTTCCAAGATGGGCATTATCTCGACCGAGATCTTCGACGTCGACGAGCTTGCCGAGCGTCTGGCCGCAGCGCCCACGCTGGTGGGCGAGAACCTGGTCAAGACCGTGAGCTGCCCTGAGCCCCATGCGTTCGCCGCGAGCGGCCTGCCCGTCGAGCATGACTTTGCGCTGGCTCCTGCCGCTCCTGCCCGTCACAACGTGGTTGCCTACGACTGCGGCGTGAAGCGTGGCATTCTGGAGGGCCTGGTCCGTGCTGGCTGCGACCTCACCGTTGTGCCGTGGGATACGCCCGCCCAGCAGGTGCTCGACATGAATCCCGACGGCGTCTTTTTATCCAACGGCCCCGGCGATCCCGATGCCGTGGTGAAGACCTATGAGCAGGTGCAGCAGCTGATCGGCAAGGTGCCGGTCTTTGGCATTTGCCTTGGTCACCAGATGATCAGCCTGGCCTGCGGCGCCCAAATGGAAAAGCTTAAATTCGGTCACCGTGGCGGTAACCAGCCGGTTATGAATCTGGTGAGCCGTCGCGTGGAGATTACTGCGCAAAACCACGGCTTTGGCCTGCTGTTCCCCAGTCTGGGCAAACTGATTCCGGAGCTTTCCGGCGGCGAAACCGAGCATGCGGCCGACGGTGACCTGCGCGCCTGGGTGCGTCGCGGCATCGCGCCGGTCGTGATGAACGAGCGCTTTGGTCGCATTCGCCTGACACATGTGAACCTCAACGACGGCACCGCCGAGGGCATCCAGCTGCTCGACGCCCCGTGTTTCTCGGTCCAGTACCACCCCGAGGCTTCGCCTGGCCCCACCGATGCCCACTATCTCTTTACCGCCTTTACGCGACTCATGGACGGCGAGGAGAACTACCTGGACATCGACACCGCGAAGGACCGCCTCGCCGGCTGGAATTTCGCCGAGTCCGAGAACGCTGCGACCGAGGAGAACTAACATGCCTAAACGTACCGACATCAAGCGCATCCTCGTCATTGGCTCGGGCCCCATCGTTATCGGTCAGGCCTGCGAGTTCGACTACTCCGGCGCCCAGGCCTGCAAGGTGCTCAAGGAGGATGGCTTTGGGGTCATCCTGGTCAACTCCAACCCGGCGACTATCATGACCGACCCGGGTCTTGCCGACCGCACCTATGTCGAGCCCATCACCGCCGAGTTTATCGAGCGCGTAATCAAGAAAGAGCGCCCGGACGCGCTGCTGCCCACGCTGGGCGGCCAGACCGGTCTGAACGCCGCCGTCGAGCTGGCGAAAGACGGTACGTTGGACAAGTACGGCGTCGAGATGATCGGCTGCGACCTGGCCGCTATCGAGCGCGGCGAGGACCGCAAGCTCTTTAACGAGGCCATGGCCGAGATCGGCCTGGAGGTCGCGCGCTCGGGCTATGCCTACAGCGTGGCCGACGCCGAGGCTATCGCCGAGCGCGTAGGCTATCCCTGTGTACTGCGCCCGAGCTTTACCCTCGGCGGCGCCGGCGGCGGCATCGCTCACACCCACGAGGAGCTCGTCTCCATCGTGAGCCAGGGCCTGGAACTCTCGCCTGCCCACGAGGTACTGGTCGAGGAGTCCATCGAGGGCTGGAAAGAGTACGAGATGGAGGTCATGCGCGACCACGCCGGCAACGGCATCATCGTGTGCTCCATCGAGAACCTCGATCCCATGGGCGTGCACACCGGCGACTCCATCACCGTGGCGCCGGCGCAGACCCTCTCCGACCTTGAGTACCAGCGCATGCGTGTCGCCTCGCTCGCCATCCTGGAGAAGATCGGTGTCGAGACCGGTGGCTCCAACGTGCAGTTTGCCGTGAACCCCCAGACCGGACGCCTGATCGTCATCGAGATGAACCCGCGCGTGAGCCGTTCGTCTGCGCTGGCCTCCAAGGCCACGGGTTTCCCCATCGCCAAGGCCGCCGCGCGCCTTGCCGTAGGCTACACGCTCGACGAGATCGTCAACGACATCACCAAGGCCACGCCCGCCTGCTTTGAGCCCACGATCGACTACTGCGTGGTCAAGGTGCCGCGCTTTGCCTTCGAGAAGTTCAAGGGTACCGACCCCACGCTTACCACGCGCATGAAGGCCGTGGGCGAGATCATGGCAATCGGCCGCACCTTTGAGGAGGCCTTTGGCAAGGCCATGCGCTCGCTGGAGGACGGACACCAGGGCATTTGCGCCGGTGGCAAGGAAGGCGCCGACAAGCTGAGCGACGATGAGCTCGCCCAGGCCGTGGCCGCCCCGACCGAGCACCGCATCTTCTTTGTGGTCGAGGCCCTGCGTCGTGGCTGGGATGTTGCGCGCATCCATGCCGTCTGCGGTATCGATCCGTGGTATCTCAACCGCATCAACGATATGGTGCAGGTCCAGGAGAGCATTCGTGGCCTGCGCGTGGAGGATATCGACGCCGACGCGATGCGCCTGCTCAAGCAGTATGGCACGAGCGATGCCGAGATTGCCGCGCTGACCGGCTCGGACGAGCGCTTCGTTCGCGCTTACCGCAAGGGTCTGGGCGTGGTCCCCAGCATGAAGACAGTCGATACCTGCGCTGCCGAGTTCTCGAGCGCCACGGAATATCACTATAAGACCTACGAGAACATCTACCGCACGAGCCCGGTCGCCAAGAAGTGCGTTGCCCCCGACGAGACCACGCCGGCAAGCAAACCCAAGGCGATGATTCTGGGTGCCGGCCCCAACCGCATTGGTCAGGGTATCGAGTTTGACTACTGCTGCGTGCATGCGAGCTATGCGCTGGCGGCCCGTGGCTTTGAGACCATCATGGTCAACTGCAACCCCGAGACCGTTTCGACTGACTACGACACCTCGGACCGCTTGTACTTTGAGCCGCTCACCTACGAGGACGTCATGGATGTCATCGATGTTGAGCGTCCCGACGGCGTCGTGGTGACGCTCGGTGGCCAGACCCCGCTTAAGCTGGCGCGCATGCTCGAGGAGAGCGGCGTGAACATTATGGGCACCAAGCCCGATGCCATTGACTTTGCCGAGGACCGCGAGCGCTTCGCCGCCCTACTCGACAAGCTGGGCATCATGTACCCGCCGGCAGGCCAGGCCACCTCGTTTGAGGAGGCCGAGGCCGTGGCCGCGCATATCGGCTATCCGCTGCTGGTGCGTCCGAGTTACGTGCTGGGCGGCCGCGGCATGATGATTGCCTACGATGCCGAGCATCTGCGCGATTACATGGCCGAGGCTGCGCGCATTAGCCCCGACTACCCGGTATACCTGGACCGCTTCCTGGAGGGTGCGATCGAGTCCGATGTCGACGCCCTGTGCGATGGTGAAGAGGTCTACATCGGCGGCATCCTGGAGCATATCGAGGAAGCTGGTATCCACTCCGGCGACTCCGCGACCTGCATCCCGCCATTTAGCTTTAGCGAGAGCCTGCAGGCGAAGCTCCGCGAGACCACGCGCCGCATCGCGATGGCGCTGGGAGTCCGCGGCCTGGTCAACGTGCAGTACGCCATCAAGGGCGAGACCGTCTACGTGATCGAGGCAAACCCGCGCGCGAGCCGCACTGTGCCGTTTATTTCCAAGGCCACCGGCGTGCCGCTGGCCAAGTGCGCGGCGCGTATCATGGCGGGCGATTCCATCGCGAGCCTGGGCCTGCCGAGCGATGAGCGTCAGCTCGATTGGTTCTGCATGAAGGAAGCCGTTATGCCCTGGGGCCGTTTCCCCGGTGCCGACGTTATCCTGGGGCCCGAGATGAAGTCGACCGGCGAGGTCATGGGTATCGCCAAGAGCTATCCCGAGGCATACGCCAAGACGCAGCTGGCGATCGACTACAAGCTGCCCGACCCGAGTGCCGGCAAGGTGTTCATCAGTGTGTGCGACCGCGACAAGCGCCATATCCTTTCGGTCGCCCGCATCCTGCGCTACCTGGGCTTTGACATCTGCTCCACCGAGGGCACGGCGCGCGTGCTGCGCGGCGGCAACGTGACGTGCGAAGTCGTGGAGAAGATTAGCGGCCCGCATGACGGTGAACGCCCCAACATTGGTGACCTCATCGCCGATGGCAAAATCGCGGTAATCATCAACACGCCGTATGGCTCGGGTTCGCGTGGCGACGGTTATCTGTTGCGCACCGAGGCGGTGCGCCGCGGCGTGACCTGCGTGACCGCAATGTCTGCGGCCAATACGTACGTGAGCGCCATCGAGGCCGTGGCCTTGGACGATGCCTCGGCCCGTTCGGTGGGAGCGCTGGACGCCGACCAGATTCCGCTGTTCAGCCCCGTCTCCGCCGATCCTGTGGTACAGGCCGTGCGCCAGCAGCGCTACACCGGCGACTACACGGCCGCG
>OGOM01002579.1_pt1 | contig 10409 bp, 9 predicted proteins | sample 1552681 | NCBI WGS metagenome assembly OGOM01 (sample SAMEA2580188, study PRJEB22360) | human gut metagenome | biome: human gut; feature: human-associated habitat; material: faeces | place: Denmark | collected 2008/2010 | reverse complement strand
AAGGATGTGAGATGGCGGATAAAGTTATTGAGATATTTGAGATGACAGATGGTATAATGAAAAGCGGCATGAGTGAAAAGGAGAAATGCAATGGGCTATTTAATTTCAGAGACAACAAAAGAAGAACGCGAGAAGATCGTGGCGGAATCATTAGGAAATATTGATGCAGCCTGTGATGGCTGCATGTCCGGACTCGTGGAAATGTATCAGGATTACATCGACGGGAAATTGAACATAGCGGGTACTATGCCTTGAAAAATCTTATGGAATCGCTTAAGATATCATTAATTAGGCGGTAAATCCTAATAATGATTTTTGAAATGCCTCAACAGATGGCATTTCCCAGGCATCAAGATGTTGTAGCATCATGATGCCATAGAGGCGGCAGTACCACATCTTAGTCGATCGGTGCCTGCCGTCTTCTAATTTATAGTCTTCTTTCTCACGCTTATTAGAGCGTTCCACGGAAGTTCTTCGATTGTATTCCTTTTCCCATGCTTTTGAGTCTCTTGGCGGTATGTTAAACAGCCTTGGATTATCCTCGGTAAAGATGTGCACGGTTCTGCCGTATTTTGCTGGCGAACAGGGATGTTCACAGAAACAGCCACGTTTCCGGTTAGCCTTTGGACACCGGTATTTCGCCCGGTGTTTAGCAGCTTCATAACCATCTTTATGCATGCGTAAGCCCAACTTACAGACAGGAACGCCATCATCGTCGATTGTGAAATCATTCTTATAAGTGAAGTGTCCGGTATGACCGGGGCTCAAGTCGATAAAAGGCGTGATCTTTTCCCGACAACAGTATTCATAGACAGCATAAGCATCATGGGCGGAATCCAGAAGGAGTTTTTCAATCCGGAATTCAGGAAGATATGCTTTCATCGTGAAAAAGGAATGTAGAAACGAAAGCATGTCATGCCGGGAAGCCCATTCCAAAAGCGGAAATATGGGAAGGTCGCTGTGAGAATCGGATGCCACGTACATGTAGAGATGGTAGCCGAAAAAATAGCATTGGATAGGAGGATATCTTAAGTATCTTCCATTTTAGAGTTATTTTGTTAAAAAGTGTCAAAAGAGTGATATTGACGAGTCAGTTCAGTTATAGAGATGATGAAAGAAAATGATTAATATAAAGATACACCAGAAGAGAGGTGAACATAAATCACACTGTCACAGAGAGGAGAAAATGTATGAAAAAAAGAATTCTAGCAGCTATGCTTACTTTGTCTATGGTTGTGTCCATGACAGCATGCGGAAATTCAGAAGCAGGAGGATCAAAGGATTCAGCTAAAAATAACGGTAATGGGGATGAACCATATACAGTTACCATGGTTCTGAATGGAAGCACACAGCCGGATGAAGAAAGAATCGAACAAAAAATCAATGAGATTCTTGAACCGGAACTTAATGCGAATCTTGATATTGTTGTGCTGCCGTGGGCAAGTGCAAGCCAGCAGTTACAGCTTATGTTATCAGGGGATGAAAAAATTGATGTCTTTTATACCCAGGCAACCAATGCAGTGCAGTATATGAATGCAGGACAGATTGTAGACATGTCTGAACTGATTGATAAATATGGAACAAATATCAAACAGATTTATGGAGAGGATATAGCTAAGATCAATCAGGTCGAAGGCTTTGTATATGGCGTGCCAAATCAGATTGAACGAGGAAGTATTCCTGCCATATTTATGAGAAAAGATCTGGTGGAAAAGTACAATATTGATACAACACAGATTAAAGAACCAAAAGATCTGGAAAGTGTTTTTGAGACAGTAAAAGCGGGAGAGCCGGATATGACAATGTTATATTCGAGCAGTGAGAATGATGCACCGGCTACAAGATTATTCCGTGGAGATACTCTGTCAGATAACAATTATCTTGGTGTACTCATGGATCAGACGAACAGCACAAAATTAGAAAACTTCTTTGCGACGGACTGGTTTAAAGATACAACTACCATGCTGCATAACTGGTATCAGAAGGGATATATCAGCCAGGATGCAGGAACTAACACAGAGAACTGGAGAACAGTATGCAAGGCTGGAAATTTATTTTCACTGTTTTTTTCTTATCATCCTGGAACACCGGTAGAATTTGAAAGCTCCACCGGCTATGATTTTGAGATCGTGCCATTTTATAACGAACCGATCATAAATAGCTCATCCTATAATGGTGTTACATTCTCAATTGCCCAGAATTCAGAAAATCCGGAGAAAACAATGGAAGTACTGGATTATATCTACGGAAGTTCAGAGATCATGAATCTTTTAAACTGGGGTGAACAGGATAAAGACTATGTGATAGAAGATGCTGATAATGGCATTATCAATTTCCCGGAAGGAATCACTTCTGATAATGCAGGCTATAACTTAAACCTTGGATGGGAATTGCCAAATCAGTTTATTGCTTATAAATGGACTGGTTCAGATCCGCAATTATGGGAAAAAATGGAAGAATTTAACGGTTCTGCAAAGAGCTCCAAAGCAGTAGGATTTTTATTTGACAGCAGTAATTGTTCAAGTGAGATCGCAGCTCTTTCCAATATTGTAAAACAATACAGCGGAGCACTTTACAGCGGTTCCGGAGATCCAGATGAACTTATTCCGGAATTGTTAGAAGCATTAGATGATGCGGGAATCAATGAAGTGATCCAGGCAAAACAGGAACAGTTAGATGCTTTTCTTGCAGCAAAATAATCAGGTTCAGAAGGAAAGTCCCACAGATACAACGTGGGACTTTTTCATAAAAGGAGAAACTTATGAAGAAGAAAAAGAACAAAGTTAAGGAATATCTGCCGCTCTATCTGATGATGCTTCCGGGATTATTATATCTGCTGATCAATAATTATCTTCCGATGACAGGTATTATACTTGCTTTTAAAAAGTTGAATTTTTCAAAAGGAATTTTGGCAAGCCCGTGGGCAGGACTGGATAATTTTAAATTTTTGTTCTCGTCAAAAGATGCCTGGATTATTACAAGAAATACATTGCTATATAATATAGCGTTTATTCTTGTCAATATGGTCGTTGGAATTGCAATCGCAATTTTAATCTGTGAAGTTAAGAACACAAAAATGAAAAAAATATACCAGAGTGCTATATTATTGCCATTTTTGATGTCGATGGTCATTTTAAGCTATATTGTGTATGCACTTTTAAGTGCCGAAAATGGTCTTGTAAACAATACGATCCTGCCATTACTGCATATAGATCCGATCCAGTGGTATCAGAAACCAAAATACTGGCCGGCGATTCTTATCATTGCAAACTGCTGGAAAGGAGTGGGATACGGATGTCTGATTTATATTGCATCGCTGATCGGTATTGATCCGACTTATTATGAGGCAGCAAGACTGGATGGAGCCACAAAGTGGCAGGAAATCACAAAAATCACATTGCCATGCCTGGTACCGACAATCATTACGCTGTTATTATTGAGCATTGGAAGAATCTTCTATTCTGATTTTGGATTATTTTATCAGGTTCCGATGAACTCCGGTGTGTTGTTCCCAACAACAAACGTAATTGATACGTATGTATATCGTGCATTGATCGAACAGGGAAATATCAGTATGTCATCCGCAGCGGGTGTATACCAGTCATTAGTAGGTTTTGTCATTGTCATGTTAAGTAACTGGATCGTTAGACGTGTAGATAAAGACAGAGCATTGTTTTAGGAGGAGAGTCCATTATGACAAATTCAAAAAAAACAAAGAGATACCAGTTTTGGATCAATCTGATACTGATCGTGATGACATTGACCATTATTTTACCATTTCTGCTGGTATTTATTTCATCCATCACGGATGAAACAGTGTTGATCCGGAATGGATATTCCTTTTTCCCGGAAAAGGTAAGCTTATATGCATATCAGTATATTATCAGACAGGGAGAGAAAATACTCCGTGCGTATGGCGTTACAATTCTTATTACAGTAGTAGGTACCTTTTTTAATCTGATGTTTTCAGCATTACTGGCATATCCGCTGTCTGTGAAGACATTGCCTTATAGAAGGCAGATTACTTTTTTTGTATTTTTTACAATGTTATTTAATGGCGGTTTAGTACCTACATATCTGATGTATGTAAATTATTTTCATATAAAAAATACAATATGGGCACTGATAATTCCTAATTTGTTGCTGAGTGCGAACAATGTGCTGATGATACGGAGCTATTTTATGACAAGTATTCCGGAAGCATTGTATGAAGCGGCAAAAATTGATGGCGCAGGACATACAAAAATCTTTTTTCAGATTACGTTTCCACTTGGTAAACCTATCCTTGTAACCATGGGATTATTTTCGGCACTGGCATATTGGAACGACTGGACAAATGGTTTATACTATTTATCAGGAAATCAGGGACAGAAATTATGTAGTATCCAGAATCTTTTGAATCAGATGATCACTGATATCCAGTATCTTGCAAGCGGTAAGGTTGCCGGAAATATAGGGGCAGAAGTTGCAAAACTTCCGACAACGTCCATAAGGATGGCAATTGCTTTTATAGCAATGCTTCCATTATTTATCATTTATCCGTTTTTACAGAAATATTTCGCAGAGGGTATTACGCTAGGGGCAGTAAAAGGTTAAAGGAATATCATGGCGTTTGGAAAAAAGATGAATTTAAAAAGACGAAAAAAGAAATCTTTAGCACAACAGAGTAAGCAAATATTAATTTTAATGACAGTCATTCTGGTAATTATTCTGGGAGGATGCACTTATGTTTTAAACAAAACAAGTGGGCAGATTTACGAACAGATGAGCCAGATGGCACAGCTGTATGCGCAGGAGCTTGACAATCGTTTTTTGAGGATCAGCCGGAATCTTTTTTCTGCGATCATGGATACCAATGAGACAAATTCCACGTTCTGGGGAAATGTAAATCTGATGAAGAATGGGGATTATTCGGAGTATGCGATCGGAAAACTCAGAGAAGAATATTTTTCTTCAGCATGGGAATATGGAACGGAATACAGGATTTTTTTATACACACATGATACGGATAAATTATATCAGCTTTCCCTGTCTTCGGATGGAAATTACACAATGTCACCTGATATTGCAGCGTCTATCCGTGAGCAGATAGACAAATTAGATGAAAAGACATATGCAGTGAAGCGGAAGTGGGATGTTTTGGAGTGTGATAATGAGGTATATATCTGTAAAATTGCACAAAAAAATGGAATTGTATTAGGATGCATTGTAAATGTAAAAAGTATCTTAGAACCATTCTCAAAGCTTTCGTTGGGAAAGCATGGATATGTAAGCCTTGTCGATCAGGATGAGGTCTGTATAGGTATGTTAGACCAGAGCGGAATCATATCAGAGCCGCAAAGTATGAATACCAAAAATACTTATACGATCCGTCAGGGATTATCCAGAGCACCCTTTGAGATCAGGATCGGGATTTCTTTAGGCGGTGTCTTAAGCCTGATGGCGGGAAGTCTGCTCGGAATGACAGTATTGATCTTTATGATTCTTATTATGAGTGGGATATCGCTATTTCATGTGTATTCCAATATTATGAAACCGCTTAAAGTGTTCACACAAAACCTTCAGCAATATGATGAGGGTGGATATATGCTGAATATGACGGAAGGAAATCTGCTTGAATTAGAGCAGATTGATGGAAAATTCCGTACAATGATCCATCAGATCCGCAAATTGAAGATCACGCTATATGAACGGGAATTAGAGAAACAGAAAATTGAGATGGATTATCTGAAAATGCAGATCCGGCCGCATTTTTATTTGAATTGCCTGAACTTTATTTACAGCATGATCGACTTTGGCGATTATGAACACGCAAGGGCAATGACAAAAATCACTTCGGATTATCTTTCATATATTTTTCGGAATACAACGGACAGAGTTCCGGTTTTAGCGGAATCAAAGCATTGTGAAGATTATTTAAAAATCCTGCTGCTGAGGTATCCGGATAAGTTTACCTATTATATTGAAGTTCATGATGAAGTGGCAGATGCGGAGATATTTCCATTCTTAATACAGGTTTATGTTGAAAATGCTGCAAAACAGGCATTGATGGCAGATGAAAAAATGCTGATCTCAGTTACGGTATATCCTGAGGACAGGGACGATGAAAAATACGTTAATATTTTTATCTCGGATACGGGAAAGGGATTTCCGGACGAAATATTATGTAAACTACAAAATGGACAAAACATTTCTGACAATGGAAAACATATCGGTATTTGGAACTGTATGAGGCGGTTTCAGTATTATTATGGGGATCAGGGAGAGATCCATTTCAGCAATAGTCCATTAGGTGGTGCCGTTGTGGATATTCATGTTCCATATAAAATCGGAAGGAGCGATACACAGGAATGAAATTATTGCTGGTGGATGATGAACGTTATGTGATTGAAAGTATAAAGAAAAATATCTGCTGGGAGCGGACAGGTATTACTGAGATTTATACAGCATTTACAATGAAACAGGCGCAGGAAATTATAACAGCTGTTAAAATGGACATTATTATCAGTGATATTGTGATGCCTGCTGCAACAGGATTTGATCTGGTGCAATGGGTGAGGGAGCAGAATTTCAGGATACAGGTTATTTTTCTGACCAGTTATGCGGAATTTGACTATGCAAGACGTGCGATACAGCTGGAAAGCGTTGAATATCTGCTAAAACCAATTGATTTTGAAAAACTGGAAGAAGCATTAAAAAAAGCAGAACAGGCAGTGCTTCAGGAAAAACAGATAGAAAAACTTACAGAAGCGAGTGAGCAGTGGGAAAAAGACCGGATAATCCTGCAAAAGGATATCTGGAGAAATTTATTGAGCGGTAACATGACACAAAACCAGTTCTGCGAATCTGCAAAAAGGATGGATCTGTATCAGGATGGATTGATATATTTTAAACTGATCTGCTTTTATATGGATCATAAAGCGGAAGAGACACAAAAGTGGGAACCTTCCACCATCGAATTTGTCATGCAAAATGTGTTGACGGAGTTATTTCATTCCTTTTATGCCAGAGTGGACACCGTATTTTGTGAAAACGAATGTCGATACTGGGTGGTTCTGTCAACGGATAAAATGCCGGTAGAAGGAGAAAAAATAAGGGAAAAAGATCTGCTCAATCATTTTGTGCAATGGATGACAGATCATGTACATTCCTATTTTTGGTGTGGAGCGGGAAATTGGAGTGGATTTTCTGAAGTGACCGCACAGGCTGACGATTTGCGGAAGATGCGTGAAAGCAGTCTGTCGGTATGGAATGAGGTTATATATCTGTATGAGTTCCAGCCGAGTGGAACAGTCTATAAAAATCCGGAGCTGGATACATGGAAAACCCTTTTGGCAGAGGAGGAAGTGGAAGCAGTCATAGCAAGCATACGCAGTTATCTGGAGACAGTCAGGAAGAATGAGATGATCACACGGCAGTTTTTGGTGTCATTAAGGACGGACGTTACACAGATGGTGTATGTATGGCTGTCAGAGATGGGGATTTATGCCAATGCACTTTTTTCAGATAAAGAGAGTGAGAATTACATGCTTGGCGCTGTAAATGGATTTAACGAAATGATGGAGTATGTAGAAAATCTCATGCGGAAAGCGGTTGGATATAAATTATATATCACAAAAGAAGACACTGTCGCAGATCAGATATGTACCTATATTGACAGTCATTTCAGGGAAGAGATACACAGAGATGAACTGGCAGAATTAGTCTATTTGAATACAGACTATATGTCTCGGATGTTCAAAAAAGAAAAGGGAGTATCTATAAGCAATTATATATTGCAGAAAAGGGTAGACGAAGCAAAAAAACTTTTGTGTGGCAGCAGTCTTCCAATCAATACGGTTTCATTACATATTGGATATAGTAATTTTTCCTATTTTACAAAAATGTTTAAGGAGAATACAGGATTGACGCCACTGGAATATAGAAGAAAATTTGGAGAGGAAACATACGTATGACAGAACAGAAATTAACAGAACTTTTGAGAGACATGTCTCTGGAAGAAAAAGTAAATCAGATGAGTCAGGTGACAGGAGGATTTTTTAATGGTGAAATCGTTGTCACAGGTCCTATGGCGGATAAGGGATTTACAGAAGACAATGTAAATCTTGCAGGATCAGTCATCGGATCCATGGGCGCTGAAACCCTGAAAAGTATACAAAAAAACTATATGGAAAAGCATCCGCACCATATTCCATTACTGTTTATGTTAGATGTCATAAATGGTTATAAGACAGTGTTTCCAATTCCGCTTGCGCAGGGAGCTTCCTTTGAACCGGAATTGTCAGAACAGTGTGCATCTGTGGCAGCAAAGGAGGCTTCGGTCAGTGGTCTCCATGTGACATTTGCCCCTATGACAGATCTGGTCAGAGATGCAAGGTGGGGACGTGTCATGGAATCAACAGGAGAAGATCCTTACCTGAACAGTTTGTTCTGTGCAGCAATGGTGCGTGGATTTCAGGGAAACAGCTTAAAAGATAATTATGCAATCGCAGCATGTGTCAAACATTTTGCAGGATATGGTGCACCGACAGCAGGGAGAGATTATAATACGGTAGAACTTTCAGAACATACATTTAAAGAGTTCTATCTGCCATCGTATCAGGCGGGAATCGATGCAGGTGCAGCTCTGGTTATGACATCTTTTAATACAGTCAATGGAATCCCGGCAACCGGAAATAAAAAATTGATGCGGGACATTTTGAGAGAGCAGATGAAGTTCGATGGTGTACTTATATCAGACTGGGCAGCCATCGAGGAGACCATTTATCACGGATATTGTGCAGACAGAGAAGAAGCAGCAGTGCGTGCAGTGGAAGCAGGCGTAGATATTGACATGATGACAGGAATTTACAGTGAAAATCTGTGTCAGATGGTCAGGGATGGAAAAATAAGAGAAGAGCTTATAGATGAGGCATGTCTTCGTATTCTGCGGCTTAAAAATAATCTGGGACTCTTTGAGAATCCATATAAAGATGCAGATCAGAAAAAAGAAAAGGAATACATTTTATGTGAGGAGCACCGGAATCTGGCGAGAGAAGCTGCAAAGAAATCTTTTGTTTTGTTGAAAAATGAGGATCATATCCTGCCTTTAGAGCAACAGAAAAAGATTGCCTTTATTGGTCCGTATGTAGATAACAGAAACCTGTTTGGTGCCTGGTCATTTATCGCAGATGCAAAAGATGTTATGACGCTGCAAGAGGCAGTACAGGAACAGTACGTTTCAGAAAACAGTACATTTTGCCAGGGATCACCAATGTTAGGGGCGGATGTATGTCTGGAAGGATTTGGAGAACAGCAGCAGCAATCTTATACACGGGAGCAGGAGGATCATATGCTGCAGGAGGCGGTACAGGCAGCAAAAGAGGCAGATATTGTTGTACTTGCAATAGGAGAAGACCGTTTACAGTCGGGTGAAGCAACCAGTAACGCAAATATCAGAATCCCTGAGGTACAGGAAGCATTGCTTGATAGAATTGCGGAAGTCAATCAAAATATTGTAGTGGTTTTATTTTCAGGACGCCCGTTAGACATACGTGAAATAAACAAAAAGGCAAAAGCCATCCTTCAGGTGTGGCTGCCTGGAACAGAAGGAGCTAGGGCAATTGCGGACACTTTATTTGGAAAATATAATCCAAGCGGAAAACTGCCGATGAGTTTTCCATACTGTGTAGGACAGGTACCGGTACATTATAATGAATATTCAACAGGACGCCCACATATAGAAGGCAAAGATAAAGACAGATTCCGCTCGAAATATCTGGATATTCCAAATGAGCCATTGTATCCATTTGGATATGGCCTGAGTTACACAACATTTGAGGTATCAGATATTCATTTAGATCGGACATGGATGGATACATCGGGACAGATTGAAGCGGAGGTGACTGTAAAAAATACAGGAAACTGCACGGGAACAGAAACCTTGCAGCTTTATATCCATGATATTGCGGCTTCTGTAGTGCGTCCGGTCAAAGAATTGAAAGATTTTAAGAAGGTTACGCTTTTGCCTGGAGAGGAAAAAAAGGTAGTCTTTACCATAACAGAACAGGAACTGCGTTTTTTGACAGAGGATGGAATCTATGCGAGCGAAGCAGGAGAATTTGAAATATTTATCGGAAAAGACAGTTTGACAGGTAATAAAGCTTCATTTGTATTGAAAAAATGATCTGCATAAGTCTGAGATTTTTCATGATACTCTAAATAGAATGTCATCGGTTATGACACAGCATTTATGTGAAGAAATTTAAGAGCCCGGCTTCGAAAAAGTCGGGCTCTTGGTATAAAATGAATGTATGATCAATGGAATCTCCGGAGTGAGCTTTACCTGGCAAAGCTGATACTGCACTCACGGAAAAAGGATGTGAGATGGCGGATAAAGTTATTGAGATATTTGAGATGACAGATGGTAT
>OGOM01002573.1_pt1 | contig 10432 bp, 6 predicted proteins | sample 1552681 | NCBI WGS metagenome assembly OGOM01 (sample SAMEA2580188, study PRJEB22360) | human gut metagenome | biome: human gut; feature: human-associated habitat; material: faeces | place: Denmark | collected 2008/2010 | reverse complement strand
TTGCTGGCTAATCAGAAGAATCAGGGTGTCTACATCATCCGTCTCTTCAATGCAGCCGGGAGTAGCCATTTCACGCTGCCCGCAAACAGGCAGCATTGGACGAACGAGTATCTTGAAAACGAAAGGCACTATGCGAAGGATCGCGCGCTAACCGATGAAATCAAGGCGAGCTTTCCGAATCCGATAGACCTTGACGGGCTTGCCCGGTTTATTACCGATAGCCTGAACTCAAATAAGTTGGCATCTTGTATGGCGGATTTTGGTGTCCCCACGGGTACGGAGGTAGATAAGGATAAGTTTGCAAAAGCCCTGTCCATTCAGTTCGGTCGCTTCGTGATTAGCACGGAGTCAGACATCAGCAACGATGTGTGGCAGATATACCAGTCGCTCTTAAATGGCGAAGAAATAAGTCCCAATGAGATAAAGGGACCGAGATATTCCGGAGATGCTGCAGGTGTCTTTTCGGGAAGCAAGCAAATCTCCGCAAACTGCTATGAGAACCTTCGCTACATTTGGAGTATCCAGAACTGTGGCAAGCAGGAATGGCATGGTCGCAAACTCGTTTTAGTGAATGCGAACGAGATATACCCGGAGATAAAGCAGACAGTTATACCGATACCTGATGCCAAGCCTAATGAGACAATAAAAATAGCCACCGACATAAACGCCGGAGGCTTTGAGGGAAAGTTTGATTGTAAGTGGGAAATGCAGGATGCAAATGGCGAGAACTGTTTTCCAAATTATACGTGGGATTTCAATATACAGATTAGTGTGACATTCATGGAGGTGGATAGCTGATGAATGAAAGAGAAAACTGGTCAACACTGAAAGATGTGCAAGAATATCTTGGAGTCGGACGTGAAAGCATACTCCAATGGATAAATAAGCGTAATATGCCCGCCTACAAGGTCGGCAGACTATGGAAGTTCAAATTATCGGAAGGAGATGAGTGGATTCGCTCTGGCGGAGCCGCCGATGAAAGCAGAGATGAGAACAATTTAGATGATGAAGAATAAACTTCTATCGCAGTGCGTAGGAAGGAGGGATTCCCTCTGGTGGAAAAACTGATAGACATCAGCAGCTACCCGGTGGCGAATGTGCTGGATTTGCTGCTTCAAGATAAATCGACAAAGAAGAATATCATCTGGGCTACGGACACCTATGAGGAGTTTGGCGAAGGATTTACCGACAAGGTACAGATGGATGCAAATGCGTTACTGCGGAGAACTGATATTATCCGCCCACGCATACAGAAATCGCTGGAGGCGCAGGCACAGCGGACAAGAAAAAAAGCAGAGGTGTTCACTCCTGCATGGCTGTGCAATCGAATGAACAATCACTGCGATGAGGACTGGTTCGGACGCATGGGTGTATTTAATACGGAAAACGAGGATCATACATGGACAGTCACGGAAGGAAGAATTGAATTTCCAAAGCGAAAAAAGTGGCAGCACTATGTGGACTCCCGCCGACTTGAAATTACCTGCGGAGAAGCTCCGTATCTGGTCTCTCGATACGATGTGTCAACAGGAGAACTGATTGTCCCTCCGATACGGCGTATCGGAATGCTCGACAGAAAGCTAAGAATCGTAAACGAGAACACCGATACATATGAGGAGTGGCTGAAGTGGACGATTCGCGCATTTGAGGCATCCTACGGCTACGAATATCAGGGCGACAATGTTCTGATTGCAAGAATCAACCTGCTCCTGACCTTCATGGATTACTACGAGGAACGTTGGGAGCGGCGACCAGATGACAAACTGCTTGAACAAGTAGCTAACAAAATAGTCTGGAACATCTGGCAGATGGATGGTTTAAAAGACACGGTGCCGCTCGGAAAGCCATATGAAGAGTTTAAGCAAATGACACTCTTTGATATGCTCGGAGTTGAGGACGAAAGTGAAGATGTGCCGGAAGCCGTGCCATGCAGGATATTTAACTGGAGAAGTAACGCTTCTCTGAAGTTTATGGATATAAAGGAGATGTGAGTCATGGGAAAGAAACTGTTTAATTACGTAATCGGCAATCCGCCGTACCAGAAGGAATCTTCGGAAAGTGTTTCAAAATCTAATGGGCAAAAGCCGATGACAAATATCTTTCAATATTTTCAAGAGGCTGCAGATGAACTTACTGAGGACACCTCTGTTCTTGTTTATCCCGGAGGCAGATGGATACATCAGTCGGGAAAAGGTATGCAGAATTTTGGCAAGGAGCAGATTAATGACAAGAGTCTCTCTGTTGTCGAGTTTTATCCAGATGCGGGAGAGCTTTTTGGTGACGCCGCAAGTTTGTCGGACGGCATAACTATCGTTACCAAGAACCACAAGAAGACAACGGACGGATTTACATATATCTATTCGAAAAAAGGCGACAAATTCAGCGTCCATGCGGATAATCCAGGTGAGAATTTGATGCCTCTTGACCCGCACGATTTACCCATAGAGCAAAAAATAAATGCTGGGATGAAAAAGCATGGGCTGGCTTTCCTGCATGACACCATCCTTCCTCGTTCGCTTTTCCCAATTGAAAGTGATTTTGTGGAAAAGAATCCGAGCAAAGTGCGCAGATACAATGGCTCTGATGATGGCATTGATTTTTCATCTGAGATCAAGCTGTTCACGAATGATAGAGCAGGAAAAGCTGGGAGAGCTACATGGTTTATCGCCAATAGAGATGTCATTACTCGGAATGAGGATTACATCGCTCAGTGGCAAGTGGTGGTATCGAGTGCCAATGCAGGTGGACAAAAACGTGATAATCAACTTGAAATTATTGATAACCACTCTGCTTTCGGAAGGTCGAGACTTGCTCTCAGATCATTTAGTACCTTCGAAGAGGCCAAGAACTTCTTTGATTATGTGAGCTCATACTTTATTAGGTACGCTTTCTTGCTGACGGATGAAGCATTAACTTCTCTCGGAAAGGAAGTACCCGACCTGGGAGATTATACAGATGATAATCCGCTGATAGATTTCAAGAAGGATATCGATGTTCAGCTTTGCCAGATGTTTGGTATTAGCGATGAAGAGTTTTCATATATGCGAAATCGAGTGACAAGTTTGAGAGGTGAGGCATAATGGCAGCAATACAGATTAAAACAGCCTCAAAGGTCGTTCCGCAGTGTTATGCCTATACCACTCCTGGAGTACCGGCGCATGATTACCGAGCGTGATGTGGAGACCCGTATCAACGAGCAGACACACACGGTTGGTGTGGCACACAAGACGTGGTGGGCACTCCGCGCTGCGTTTATGACGGAACCTTACGGAACATTTACGGATAAGGATTTCCATGCCTATCTGAAAAAGCTCGGAATCTCTCGTGAGGCAGGAACAGAGTGGTTTCTTATTGAACCGAATACTGCCCGCGGAAATTTTATCGACTTCACGCAAAATCATGGCGTGGTATCGGAGGACGATGCTGATGCTGTGATTCCATACAAGCTCCGCGATGAGCAGGCAGAGGCTGTGCAGAGAACGGCGGACTATTTTGGCGGTCGGGATAATGCCGAATTCCTGTGGAACGCAAAGCCTCGTTTCGGGAAGACACTCTCTGCCTACGATCTTTGCATGAAGCTCGGAGCACAGAATATCCTCATCGTGACGAACCGTCCGGCTATCGCAAATTCCTGGTATCAGGATTACGAGACCTTCTTTGGTCCGCAGTCCGGCTATATATTTGTGAGCAATGTGGACGGAATCAAGGACAGAAAGTTCGTGTACAGCCGTGAGGAATATATAGCAAAGCTCGATGAAAACACGAAGGGCTGCATTGAGTTTGTCAGCTTGCAGGATTTGAAGGGTTCCATCTATTTCGGTGGTCGGTACGATAAGCTCTCGGAAATCAGTGCAGAGAAAGGTCTGACTTGGGATGTCCTGATCGTGGATGAAGCCCACGAGGGCGTGGATACCTATAAGACCGATACGGCTTTTAACCATATTCGCCGCAAGTGGACGCTGCACCTCTCCGGCACACCGTTTAAGGCTCTCGCAAATGATAAATTCCCGGAGAGTGCCATCTATAACTGGACATATGCCGATGAGCAGAAAAAGAAGCGTGACTGGGATGCTTCCAGCGAGATTGAGAATCCCTATGCAAATCTGCCGCGCCTGTCTCTCTTTACCTATCAGATGTCCGATATTGTCCGGGACAGAGTAAAAAAGGGCATAGAGCTTGCGGATGACGATATTGAGGAATTCGCCTTTGACCTGAATGAGTTTTTCAAAACGACCGAATCTGGGAAGTTTGTTCATGATGCAGATGTTGACAAGTTCCTCGATGCGATGACCAGACAGGAGAAGTTCCCGTTTTCTACACCAGAACTCCGTGACGAATTGAAGCACACATTCTGGATACTGAACCGTGTGGCGAGCGCAAAAGCTCTCGCTAAAAAGCTGAAACTGCATCCCGTGTTCAAAGATTACGAGATCATCCTTGCTGCGGGCGATGGAAAGCTGGATGACGATGATGAAAATGAGAAGTCCTTTGATAAGGTGACGAAGGCCATTTCTAAACACGACAAAACTATCACGCTTTCCGTTGGACAGCTGACTACGGGTGTTACCATCCCTGAATGGACAGCGGTTCTTATGCTCTCCAATATGGCCAGTCCAGCTCTCTATATGCAGGCTGCTTTCCGCGCACAGAATCCGTGCCTATTTACAGACAGCGATGGAAATTCCTACAGAAAGCAGAACGCTTATGTATTTGACTTTGACCCTGCCCGTACCCTTACGATTTTTGAGCAGTTTGCCAATGATCTGATTCCCGAAACTTCCGGCGACAAGGGTGACTTTGATAGCCGTAAGCAGCACGTAAGGGAGCTTTTAAACTTTTTCCCGGTCTACGGTGAAGACGAAGAAGGCTCAATGATAGAGCTTGACGCGGAAAAAGTCCTCACGATTCCACGCCACATCCATGCAAGAGAAGTTGTGGAACGCGGCTTTATGTCCAACTTCCTGTTTGCCAATATCAGCGGTATCTTCGGAGCACCGAAGGAAATCATCGATATCATCAACAGTATGCAGGCAATCGAGGAACCGAAAGCGCTCGCGCCTGCTGAAGTGGACGAGACGACAGCTGACAGCCTAAATCTGAACGAGGACGGCGAGGTGGAAATTCCGAGGGAGCAGGTTATAGGAACTGCAAGCGAGCTTTTCGGTGATAAGGTCTATGCGGATGTAGAGGATCAGCTTGAGGCTGCCGTAGAGGAAATCCAGAGGCAAGCCGAAATCACACCGAACCCTAAGAAGGACGAACTCAAAATTCTGCGGGAGCAGTTCTCTAAACCGATTGCGGATACACTTATGGAATCCGCCAGAGCACAGTATGGTGGAGATTTGAGGAAATCAACACAGAGCCAGTTGGAGCGAAAAATCCAGGAGACCACGGATACTGTCGTAAACCGTGAATATGGTGATTATACGATTCGTGACCATCAGCTTGTCAAAGAGCGCGATGATAGAATCCTTGAGGCGCAACAGTCTGGCGCAACAATGGTCGAGATTTCGCAAATCGATGAGGAATACGCTGCCAGACGGCTTCAGGGCTATCGTGACATGGTAGACAATATCAACAAGAAACTTCACAGCGATGAGACCGTCAAGAAAGCTGCGGAAACAATCGTGGAGACAGTGGAAACCGAAAAGCTGAATGCTGAAAAGGATTCTATCGAAGGCAGCGTTCGTGACCATCTGCGAGGTTTCTCACGTACTATTCCGGCTTTTCTTATGGCATATGGTGACGAGAATACTACCCTTGCGAATTTCGATTCACTTGTGCCAGATGATGTATTCTGGGAGGTAACAGTTAATCCGCAAAACGGTCAGGGCGTGACGCTTGACCAGTTCCGTATGCTGCGTGACGGTGGAGACTACACGACTGAGAGCGGCGAGAAAAAACACTTTGACGGTCATCTCTTCGATGAAGTTGTGTTCAATGATGCCGTGCAGGAATTTATGAAAAAGCGTATTGAGCTTGCGGATTATTTTGAGCCGGATCACAAGGGAGATATCTTCGATTTCATTCCGCCGCAGCGTACCAACCAGATATTCACACCGAAAAAGGTTGTGAAAGATATGGTGGACAGACTCGAACAGGAAAATCCCGGCTGTTTTGATGATCCTGACGCAACATTCGCCGACCTCTATATGAAGTCGGGAATGTATATAACAGAGATTGTCACGAGGCTATATCAGAGCAAACGCATGAGAGCGCTGTATCCCGATGATGCCGAAAGGCTGAATCATATCTTTGCCGAGCAGGTGTATGGCTGTGCTCCGACAGAAATCATATACCGCATCTGCTTGCGATACATTCTCGGCTTCAGTGACGAGATAACCATCGAGAAAAATAATATCCGCCTTTGCGATACTTTGGAGTACGCAAAGAACGGAACGATGGATGCAGAAATGCGTAGGCTGTTTGGACTTTAAGAATTGAGTGAATGGAGGCGCAGAAGTAATGAGCGACTTAATTGGCAAAACAGTACCGGGAACCGGGATGGATAAAATCTTCAAAGAAGTCCAGCATCAAGAATCACTCGGTTTGAAAAATCCGGAACAACTGCGCCTTTTTCACCTCAATGTAAGCAATAATAGGTTTATTTTTACGAGCCTTGAGGATTACTTGACGGATATTGTCAGCGAGTATGTTTTTTCGAGGGTACAGGTGCAGAAACTCACAGACCCGAAGTCAGGTAATAACCCCAGAAGTATCGGTTTGAAGGCTCTGCGCATCATGAAAAAGAACGGAGCGGCTGACCAGAAAGGCACAGGAAACGAACTCGGAGAAATTCTCCTTTATGCCTTCCTCGAAGAAAAGCTCGGTGCATATAAGATTTTCAGCAAGGTGGAACTAAATTCTGCTACCACGCCTTTTGGGAAGGAAAGCGACAGCGTTCATCTGTTGTCACTTGGCGATGTCGCAGGGATGACGTGCTATCAGACGGTTTTCGGAACATCCAACATCAAGGGCAGAATTAAAGAGGCAATCGACAAGGCTTTTGAAGCCATCGTGCGGATTGAAAATGAAACCGGCGAAGGCATCCAAATCGTTTCCAGCCCGACACTTGAGGAATCATTTGATCCGGAAATGCTGCAACAAGTTATCGGTGCCATCGTGCCGGAACCAGGATCAGACGTGGTCAGCAATAATGCCTATGGTGTGTTCCTGGGATATTCGCTCGGACTCGATCCAAGCGCACGAGGAAATATAGAGTTTCTGCGGGCACTTGATAAGAAAATGGAGTCTGATATAAAGAACCATGCAAGCTACATAGCGGACAAGATAAAAAACCTTGGACTTGATTCACACTCGTTCTACTTCTATATTGTTCCGTTCAACGATGCAGAGGCGGACAAGAAACAAATCATGGAAAACCTGATGATGTAACGGCGGAGGTGGTATGAAATGAGCGAAAACAAAATAAAGCTCGGAGATGCCATTTTTGCCAGCATCGAGAGAAATGCGTACTTGGGCGAGCTATATATGAAACTCCTCAAAAGCTACGGCATGAAGATTTACAATTTGAATCAGAATCAGCAGCCGTTTACGCACAAGGAGAAAATAGACATTTTGCGGTTTGCCGACCTGCTGTCAAAATCCAACAATCCGAACAATTCGGACAAGCACAAGATTTGGGCGCAGGAAATCGTCATCCTTATGGGTGAGCTTTATGAGGATGATCCTGCAGTACGGATATATGCGGGGAATGTCTACTCAAGCGTAGGCAATCACAAGGGCATCGAACACATTAACCCTTCGCATCTGGAGGTTTCTGTGTTGGAGCAGATTTTTGCTGAATATCGAAGCGACCTTCTTACCATACCGGCAGAGCCAGGTGAGAAGTTCTTTGGTGAGCAGAAAACAGCCTATGATCACCTCACAGACGACTTCTTCAGCTACTCCGCTCCGACCTCTATGGGAAAGTCCTTTATTATGAGGATGTTCATCAAGGATGAAATCATGCACGGAGCAACGAAGAACTACGCCCTGATTGTACCGACGAAAGCTCTCATAAACGAAGTCCGTGCAAAAATCATAACAGACCTTGGCGGGGAAAAGAACACAGAGCGCGTCAATTATCTGAAAAAGCATGACTACACTGTAGTGACTGCCGCAAGCGACATCGCCCTGGAGGAGAAGCATAATTTTATCTTCGTCATGACACCAGAACGTCTTCTCTACCTGCTGATTGCAAATCAAGACGTGAGGATAGACTACCTGTTCATTGACGAGGCACACAAACTTTCGGGAAAGAACAGCCGTGCGCCTTTCTACTACAAAGTAGTGGATATGCTCTTGCAGCAAAAACCGCAGACGCATTTTGTTTTCGCATCGCCTAATATTCCGAATCCAAGAGTCTATCTCCGAATGATGACGCAGGCGGAAGCTGGTGATGATAGCGCTCTTGCAATTTCATATTCGCCCGTTGTTCAAATCAAATTCCTCGTTGATCTCCAAAATGGGAGGATAGATGTATATAACGAACACGACATCAGCGGACAGCAAAGAATTCAGGTCGCTAACGTCACTAACAGGGATATCGGTCTTAATGACTTCTTAATGGTGCTTGAATCAAAGAACAGGGAGTTGCCAAAAGAGCAGCGAAAGCAAAGCATTGTCTATTACAATGGGCGAGATAAGGCGGTCAAAGCCGCCCGCGCGTTTGCCAAAGCCATTAAACCGTGGGGTTTCAAAAACGATCCTCTTCTTGATGCTTTGTCAAAAGACATTCAGCAGGAAGTGCATGACGAGTATTATCTTGCGGACATGGTGCGGCAGGGAATCGCTTATCACATAGGTTATCTTCCAGCATCTATCCGGGCGAGAATTGAGGATTTGTTTCAAGCCGGAAATATAACGGTTATGTTTTGCACCAGCACCTTGCTTGAGGGAGTCAATCTGCCTGCCGATAACCTTTTTATAATGGACAACAAAATCGCTCTCAGCGAAATGAATCCGGTGGACTTCCGAAATCTTATCGGGCGAGTGGGAAGAATCAGCTTTAACCTTTACGGGAATGTGTTCTTCGTTTCCGAAAAGGACAGCAAGGTAAGCTCTGAGGACTATGTGCAAATGTTGCAGCAGGATGTTCCAGAGCAGACACTTTCCATCTCGACAGATCCAAAAGTTCTTAAACGGGTAGAAAAGAAATATGTCGCAGAAATACTGAAAAGTGGTGAATCAGAAATACCCAAGCGGACGAACCAAAACGGAGAGCCTCTGCAATCGGAAGAATCATATGTCATGATGAGGAAGTTTGCACTTATTCTTCAGCGGGACATTGTTAATGACAGAGACAGTCTTGTTCGCAGGGAATTTCGTGAGTTTTTAACTCCGTCTGATGAGGAGAAGATCAGAGCGTCGTTTAAGGATAAACCTGTCGCTCCTGATGATGATATAAATACATCTGTAGACCAGACAAAGCGTCTGATTGCTGCAATAAAGAGGCAGAAAAATCCTCTACATTACCCTGACCTTGTGAACGGGAAGTTTGCATATCAGGATGTGCTTGACTTCCTCGATGAGCTGAGTAGAGTTTTTCGCTGGGACATCTATGAGTCCGGCACACTCGGTAAGCCTACGCTCCGCAAATGGTATGCGGTTATCCTCTGCCAATGGATGGAAGGCGGTGGTTTGAAATTCATCATGGACAGAGCATTGAATTATCACAAAGATAATCCATACCCGTTTTGGGTTAACAGATATGATCCACCGACCACATACAATCCGCAATCCTTGGATCACCACAATATCGTTTTTGCGGATACGCTTGAGGTTATAGAGAACATCGTTCTATTCAGCATCTCGAATTACTTTCTGCGGTTCTCAAATGAGTATCGCAAAATTAAAGGAGATGCAGCTCTGGATAGGAATAACTGGTACGAGTATGTTGAATATGGCACAACAAATCCATTGACCATACTTCTTCAAAGAAACGGATTCACCAGGGAATCCGCACGGTTTGTCAAGGAACATCCAGAGTATGTGGAGAAGGACGGCAGTACCGGCGTTCTGAAGCTAAGGGCATCTTTAGCTTCATGCGGAAACAAGAATGTGGAGAATGAAGTCGTCTACATAAGGCAGAACGCCCCGGATATATTTACCGATGCTGAACAGCCGCAGTAAACCTTTTAGCGTTTACACACCTTTCAGCGATAGCCGTACATTTTAGCGATAGCAGAAATCCCACAGGAAGGAGGGTGCAAAAAGGCAATGGCACAGACAGCTTTCAGAACAAGACCGGCATTCCGCAGGACTATGACCACGGCGGCAAACAGGTCTCGCAGAGCGGAAATGCCTTTATTTCAAGCCTTTTTATGCCCTTCTTCCGTGAAAGTCACAGATGGGCTTTGTATCAAAGACGCTACTACGATTGATCCCGCCTGTGGTAGCGGGGGCTTTTCTCTGGAAAGGATCTTCGGTG
>OGOM01002572.1_pt1 | contig 10434 bp, 7 predicted proteins | sample 1552681 | NCBI WGS metagenome assembly OGOM01 (sample SAMEA2580188, study PRJEB22360) | human gut metagenome | biome: human gut; feature: human-associated habitat; material: faeces | place: Denmark | collected 2008/2010 | reverse complement strand
TTATATCAAGAGAATTTATATTCCACAATAAAATTTCAGATTTGAGCTGCCTGTTAAACATATGGAAAGATACTTATGGATGGAATTTTCTGATAAATGTAATAATCGCTCTGATAATTGCTGCAAAATTTGGAAAGAATGATACAAAAAAATAAGGCAGATGTCCTTTCTACCTGCTATATGACAGGGGGAGAGTCATCTGTCATTTTGTAATTTCAGGAATTGCGGGTGCTATTTTACCCGGATGTAATTTTTTAGATTAAAAACGCGGAGGAAACAAATGAATAAACAATGGATGGCACTGCTTCTCAGTACAGGAATTGCTGTGACCGCATGTCCTGTACCCGCAGCCCAGATGCCACCGGCTGAGCAGATACACGGGGAGGCAGAAGAAACTTCTGTCCCTGTACAGCATGATGATTCTGACGACAGAGAAACTGCGAATGAATTCCAGTCTGACACCGAACCATCTCAGTCAGAGACAGACGATGGCGCGGCCGGAAATGAAGAAGAAAATAATGAAGCCGGTGAAGAAAAGCTGGATATACCAGCCATGATTTCCTGTATTCAGGAAGCAGCGGCGCTCGAAGAAATTGATCTGTCCTCAGAAACGGTCTCGAAGTTCTTTCTTGCCAGTGACACCTATGACAGTCTGACAGAAGAGGAACAGGCAGAAATTGACCCTGAGATCAAAGAGGCTCTTGAAACTGTCCGAAACCGTATCGCGGCACTGATTTCTTCTGACAGTGGAGTGACCGCCACGGGAAATCCCTGGTATGTGCAGACCCATGTGCAGGAGAACCCGGATCAGGAACAGACTATACAGGAGCTCTCCGAAGCATATCCGGGGACTCTTCCACAGCTTCTTTATGATATAAATATTTCCTATACGGATATCCGTACAGGAGAAAGCTATCAGCCAATGACGATGATCTCTCTGACCTTTCCTGTTCCGGATGGCTATGAGAGTCTGACGAAGCCGAGGATCCTTAGAAGTACCGGGGATTCGTTTATGGAACTGACTCCTCAGACGACAGAAGATAACTGTTTCTATCTGGATAGTGCCAGAACTTTAAACCATCTGATCATTGCTGACTTTCCCGCAGGACTTCAGGGAATCTCTCTTAACAGTAAATCCGTTAAGATCAACCGGGGGCAGAAATACACCCTGAAGGTGGTTCCGATACCGGAATCGGTTACGGAAGAGTATACAGTGACATGGAAAAGCAGTGACACTTCTGTTGCGAAAGTAAGCAAAAAGGGAGTTGTCACAGCAGTAAAGAATGGCAAAGCTACGATTACCGCTTCTGTAACACAACACCCGGAAATGACGGCCTCCTGTAAGGTAACGGTCATGCAGGGAGCAAATGCCCTGAAGAAATCGGTCAGTCAGGTTATGGCAGAGACCAGCGCCTATATGCGTGCAACAGATACCAATCCTTCTGTTGGCAGCGAATGGTATGTGCTTGGACTGGCGAGAGGCGGTTTAAGCCTGAAGGAGAAATATTTCTCTACCTATTATAATCACACGGCAAATTATATCGAGGAAAAGAAGGGAATCCTTACCAATACTTCCAAATATACAGAGTATTCCAAGAGAATCCTGGTCCTGACCTCAGAGGGGAAGGATGCCCGCAATGTGGGTGGTTACAATCTATTTCAATATATCTCTGATTTCAGCCTTGTGAAGGAACAGGGATTAAACGGTCCGATCTGGGCACTCCTTGCCCTTAACTGCCACCCGGAATATTCTTTCCCGGAGAACCCGTCTGCGAAGGAGCAGAATTCGGAATCTGCGCTGGTGAATTTCCTGCTGCAGAGTGAACTCCCGGGTGGCGGATGGACGCTGATGGGGAGTAATGCAGATTCTGATATCACCGGCATGACACTGCAGGCGCTGGCACCGTATTATCATAAATCAGGTTATGAGAATGTGACTGCTGCCATTGACAGAGGGCTGAATAAATTGTCGGAAATGCAGAACGACAGCGGTGGATATTCCACGATGGGTGTGGAGACAGAGGAGTCCTGTGCACAGATCATCACGGCTTTATGCAGCCTTGGGATTGACCCGGAGACGGATTCGCGTTTCATCAAGGGCGGCCACTGGACAATAGAGAATCTTCTTTCCTATCATATCGATGGAAGTGGATTTATGCATGTAAAGGCGGGTGCTGGAAATAACGGCGGGGCGGCAGCAGGCACTCTGGACGGGATGGCTACGGAGCAGGGATATTACGCACTGGTTGCCTACCAGCGCCTGAAGGATGGCAAGACGAGCCTTTATGATATGTCAGATGTGAGTATCAAAAAAGGTGGCAAGGGAGATGGTTCCGGTACCGGTCTGAAAGAACCCACGCCGATTCCTACCCCGACGCCGGTTCCTGCCACAACACCGTCAGGCGGCAATACGAAAACGCCGGGTGGATCCGGGAAATCTCTGGGTGGTAAGTCTTCCGGCAGCAAAAGCTCCACGGGTTCCGAAAGCTCAGGAAAGGATAGTGGCTCCGGTTCAAAGGATTCTAAAAACAGTAAATCAAAGAACAGTAAGTCATCAAAGGATAAGAATTCCGGCGGCTGGGATTTCGAAGCAGAGCCTTATACAGAGTCGGAAGAGACTTCACAGATGGATACCGGTGAGGATGGATATCAGGAAACTGCCGGGGAGAGTGGAACCGGAAGTCTGACCTCAAAGAAGAAAGAATATGGTATGATCTTTGGTTTTGCGGCAGGCGGTGCTCTGGCGGGAGGACTGGCAGGCAGCGGCATTAAGGCCGGAGTGAGGGCTCTTATTAAGAAGCGGAGGAAGAAGAAATGAGGATAAAGAAAAAGGGACTTGCCCTGTGGCTTGCACTGTTTCTGGGGGTAAGTTCGCTCTCAGGTTGTGGCGGCGGGGATGACGGCATGACACAGCTTTCCGAAAAAGGAGCTGAGATCTTAAACAGCACGGAGGAAGATTCTGATACAGATGTGGAACCTTTGAAGCAGAAAACAAAGCTTCCTGAGGACGGAATCATCACCCAGGCACAGATGGAAACGATCGCCGGAAAGGACGAAAAGTATTATTTTACCGGAAAAACGGACAGCGGGATCAGTTATAAATGGACTTACAATGGAAGCCAGATTCAGAATCCGGTGGAGCAAAAACTTCTGGTACAGTGCAGTGAAGATGGAACAGAAGAGGTAAAGAAGCTTGCCAATGATGCGCCTTATGCGTTGAAAGTCACACTGGAGAAGATGAATCTGGCAGCGCCTGCGAAGCTGACCCTGAATCTGAAAGAAAAATGGGACGCGGATAAGGTTCTTTACTGTCTGGAAGAAGAGGGAAAGCTTTATCAGCTTGATACTGCAAAGATTACTACCAGAGAAACCGGAAAGAAAAAAACAGAGCGCACAACACTTACCTTTAACGTGACTAAGACAGGAGGAGATTTCTATCTGATCGGCGGTTCTACCACAGGTGAATCTACGGATGAATCCGATGACAAATCCAAGGGCACTGCTGATAATAAGGATACACAAAACGGTGAAAATTCCACTGGAAGTTCTGGCGGTCAGTCCAGCACAGATGGAAATACCAGTTCCGGACAGACAGACTCTTCCGGCGATGGAACAGGCAATACAGACACTTTCGGTGGCGATGACAGCTCAGATACAGCCATGACCTGTACTTTCTCTATCGAGTGTTCTACGATCCTGAATAACTGGGATGATCTGAAAGAGTCCAAGGCAGAATTTGTGCCTGCGGACGGCTGGATCCTGTATCCTTCGGAGGTGGAGTTCTATGAGGGGGAGACGGTATTTGATGTGCTGAAGCGTGTATGTAATCAGGCCGGTATTCAGATGGAGTCGGAGTGGACACCTATGTATAACAGTTATTATGTATCCGGTATCAATAACCTGTATGAGTTTGACTGTGGCAAGGATTCCGGATGGATGTACTGTGTCAACGGCTGGTATCCGAATTATGGCTGCTCGAAATATACGCTGGAGGACGGCGATACGGTAGAATGGCGTTATACCTGCAATCTTGGCAGGGATGTGGGGGATCAGTATTATGACTGATGCTTTTTCCAGGTGCCATCCTGTTTTAAATTTCTTTTATTTTGCCGTGGTGCTGGGGTTTACCATGTTTATCCAGCACCCGGTTTACCTGGCAGTCTCTTTTGTGGCTGCCACAGCTTACTCCATGTGGCTTAACGGAGTAAAGAAGGTTCTGAAAATCAATTTTCTTCTGACGCTACCGAGTCTCCTTATCGTGGCACTCTTAAACCCGATGTTTAACCATTACGGAGTCACACCGCTTCTTTATATAGAAAGCAGCGGAAACTGGGTTACGCTGGAGGCAATGGTATATGGAATCGTTCTGGGATGTGTACTTTTTATTATGATTTTGTGGTTCTCCTGCTATAACCAGATCATGACAAGTGATAAATTTATCTATCTTTTTGGCAGGATTATCCCTGCGATGTCTCTGATGCTGTCTATGGCGCTTCGGTTTGTGCCTCACTTTATGGCCCAGCTGAAGGTGATCCGCAATGGACAGAAATGCGTGGGGATGGATGTGAGCAATGGCAAATGGTTTAAGAAGATCCGTTATGCGTTAAATATGGTGTCCATTCTTGTCACATGGGCACTGGAAAATGCGATTGAGACGGCTGATTCCATGAAAAGCCGTGGCTATGGGTTAAGAGGACGTACGGCTTTTTCTATTTACCGTTTTAACAGAAGGGATAAACTACTGGGAACTATGCTTGTCGGGCTTTGTGTGATTTTCGGATATGGATGTTACCGGGGAGCTGCTTTTGCACAGTACAATCCCAGAATCCTGCTTGCCGGTTTTACTGTTTTCGGAAGGGTTCCGAAGCAGTCGTGCAGTCCGCTGCTGGCTGCTGTCACATTTGTCAGCTTTGGTGTGTTCTGTTTTCTGCCGCTGATTCTGGATCTGTGTGAGGAATCTGCCATGAAGAAAAGCAGAAGCCACGTACAGGGAGAGATGGCAGTGACCTACAGAAAGATTTATGAAGATATGGAAGGAGAAGCGAGATGAAGATAATAGAAGTGAGAGATTTTTCCTTCCGTTATGCGAATGGCAGCAGGGAGTCACTGTCTCATGTGTCACTGGATGTGGAGGGGGGGACCTTTAATGTGCTGTGCGGTAAGAGTGGCTGTGGCAAGAGTACGCTGCTTCGCCAGCTGAAGTCGGATCTGGCTCCTTTTGGCAGCAGTTCCGGGAAAATCTGTTATTATGGGCGGGATTTAAAGGAAGTCGGCCACCGGCAGCAGAGCCAGGAAATCGGCTATGTACTGCAAAATCCTGAAAATCAGATCGTGACAGATAAGGTGTGGCATGAGCTTGCGTTCGGTCTGGAAAGTCTGGGATATGATACGCCTACGATCCGTCTGAGAGTGGCAGAGATGGCGAGCTATTTCGGGATTCATCAGTGGTTTTATAAGAATGTCTCGGAGCTGTCCGGAGGGCAGAAGCAGCTTTTAAACCTGGCGGCGATCATGGCTATGCACCCGAAACTTCTGATTCTGGATGAGCCGACTTCTCAGCTTGATCCGATCGCGGCTTCTGATTTTCTGGAAACGGTGAGAAAGATTAACCGGGATATCGGCACTACCATAATTCTGACGGAGCACCGGCTGCAGGATGTCATTCCGTGGGCGGACAGGGTATATGTGATGGATAAGGGCAGTCTGCTCACGCAGGGGGCGCCACGGGAAATCGGTGAGTTTCTGAAGAGGGAACATCATGGAATGTTTCTGTCCATGCCGGTTCCCATGCAGGTCTATGCAGAGGTAGAAAATAATCTGCCATGTCCGCTGACTGTAAGAGAGGGAAGGAACTGGATCACACAGGTGATGGCAGCAGCTTCTGATACAGTTTCTGTTTGTGAAGAAAGTTATTTTTGTAAAAATAAACAAAAACTGCAAAAAAAGCTGAATACAGTCAGAGATAAACTGCTGCCTGGTTCCAAAAGCTCTATGCCACCGGCTATTGAGGTAAAGGATGTGTGGTTTCGTTATGAAAAAGACGGAAAGGATGTTGTGCAGGATCTGAACCTGGAAGTAAAGCAGGGAGAATTTTATGCGCTTGTCGGTGGAAACGGAACGGGGAAAAGTACGACCTTATCGCTGATCAGTCGTGTTCGTGCTCCCTACAGGGGCAAGATTTTCCTGAATGGGACTGATATCCGCAGGTATACGGATACCCAGCTTTACAGAGGGTATCTGGGCGTGCTGCCGCAGAATCCCCAGAGCATGTTTATCAAGAAGACAGTCAGGGAGGATCTGTATTCTATCATCGGTGGGGCAAAGGAGAAGAAATCTTCCGAATACACTGCCAATATGAGGAAGGCAGAGGCAATCGAGGGAATCGTAAGTCTGACCAGACTGGAAGGACTGCTTGACCGTCATCCGTATGATTTAAGCGGTGGAGAACAGCAGCGTCTTGCACTGGCTAAGGTTCTGCTGTTGCAGCCGAGGCTTCTTCTGATGGATGAACCAACGAAGGGGCTGGATGCAGAATATAAACAGGAACTGGGAGACATTTTAAAGAAGCTCAAAGCTCACGGGATCACTATCTTTATGATCTCGCATGATGTGGAGTTTGTCGCAGAATATGCAGACAGGGTCGGCCTGTTCTTTCAGGGAAATGTGGTGACGTGTAAGAGTGCAAGGGATTTCTTTGCGGGAAACAGCTTTTATACGACTGCTGCCAATCGCATGGCAAGGCATTATTTTCCTGATGCTGTTACCGGAAAGGAGGTGGCTGCGTGCTTGAAGGCAAGGCTTTAGACCAGTTTATGGACCGTTTCTTCGGGGATTCCTGTGCACAGAGCCTGCCCGGGGAAGAGGAATCCGGACAGGAATTAGAGGAATATGAACTGAAAGAGGATGGAATCATTATCCAGCCGATCCATAAAGGAAAGATTGAGAAGCGTACCTGGATTGGTCTGATTATGTTTCTGGCTTTTGTTCCGCTGGTGCTTTTTATCCTGGTTCATAAGTTTCATGGTAAGCATGATGTAGTGATCAGTCTTTTAATACTTGCCTATGCCACGATCCCGTTCTTTATGGTATTTGAGGGCCGGCATCCACAGGCAAGAGAGATTATGGTCATTGCCGTAATGGCGGCTCTTGGGGTCGCAGGCAGGAGTGCTTTCTTTATGATCGGAAGCTTTAAGCCGATTGCGGCCATCGTGATCATTACCGGGGTTTCCTTAGGTGGTGAGGCGGGGTTTCTGTGTGCCTGTCTGATCATGATGATCTCAAATATGTTTTTCGGGCAGGGACCGTGGACACCCTGGCAGATGTTTTCCTATGGAATGATCGGATATCTGGCAGGAATCCTTTTTCAGAAAGGGATTCTCAAAGCCAGGAAGGTGGATCTGTGTATTTACGGATTCTTAAGTGTGTTTCTGATCTTCGGCGGGATCATGAATCCGGCATCTATTCTGATGGCATACGGATACATCACAAAGAAGAGCCTGATCGCGTTTTATATCTCAGGTGCACCGGTAGATCTGGTGCAGGCAACTTCTACGGTAATCTTCCTGTGGATCCTAAGCAGGCCTCTGCTGGAGAAACTGGAGAGAGTAAAAAGAAAATACGGGCTGCTGCAGCGGCCCGAAAATAAGGAGGAAAATGAATATGACAAAGAATAAGCTATGGCAGGCCATTAAGGGGCTGACTCTTGCAGCCGGAATGGCAGTGGGGATTTTTGCGCTGGGACAGACCGATGTTCTGGCAGATACCCTGACGCTGACTGTGGAGAAGAACACGATCGGCCAGGGTATGATCCTGGATCCTGTACAGGTGGAATTTGCGAAAGGAGAAACCTGTGCAGATGTTCTGCTCCGCGGGTTAAGTGAGAACGGGATTACGCCGCTTTATGACACAAATACAAGTTATGGTTTCTACTTAAGGGGAATTGCCAACTGTGACAGTGGAAGCCTGAATCCACCGGCATGTATCCAGAAGGTTCTCTCCGAGACTTCCACCTGGACCGGTGATGCCTATAAGCTTACTGATAACAAATATGCACCGGATCTGACAGAATTTTCCTACTGCTCCGCATCCGGATGGACGTATACTCTGGATAATGTATTTATGGGTGTCGGAATGGGTGCGAGTCATCCGTCAGACGGAAGTGTCCTGCGTGTTATGTTTGCCCTTTGCGGTGGTACGGACATTACAGGATGTGACCCGTATAATAATAACAGGCAGATTTTTGAGGCGGCAGATAAGAGCGAGCTTATCCGCATGATGGGAAAGGCAAATGCAGAGCGTTCCAGATGGTCCCAGGTCAGCGGATTCTCCGGTGCATATGCCGAAGCGGACAGTGCGCTGACTACGCTGGATGCGTCTGCAAACAGAGTTTATGAAGCGGTTCAGCTGCTTAAAAGTATTGAGTCAAAGCTTCCGGTAGCACCGAAGCTGATCAGCTTAAATGCTTCTGATCTGACTCTTACAAAGGGAGACAGCTATACACTGACTTATACGATTGTTCCGTCTGATGCGGTGGGAACTGTAAGCTGGACTTCTTCCAACAATTCTGTTGCAAGTGTAAACGGTGGTGTGGTAACAGCAGTGGGAGAAGGTTCTGCGGTGATTACTGCGAGAGTTTCCGGAAGTGTCTATGCGACCTGCAATATTTCCGTTTCTTCCAGACCGGTCAGTGTGACAGGGGTGAGTATTTCTCCGTCCAGCCTGAATCTCTCAACGAAAAGCGGTTCCAGGACACTGGATTACACGATCACGCCAAACGGCGCAAAACCGTCCTCTTTGTACTGGGAATCTTCCAACTCTTCTGTAGTAACCGTAGATGGCTCCGGCAAGGTAACTTCTGTGGGTGCCGGTTCTGCAGATATTACACTGACTACGGACAATGGAACGAAAGGCACCTGCCACGTGACTGTTACAGCACCGGCACAGAGCATTGCTTTGAGTGACAAAACGCTGACTCTGGCAATTGATCAGGGAACCTATACCCTGACCTGGACATTCAGTCCGAAGGGAAGCGGCGGGGAACTGGTATGGACCTCTGATAATGCAGGCGTTGCCAAAGTAGACCAGAAGGGTGTTATCACACCTGTTTCTGTAGGAGAAACCGATATCCGTGTAAAAACAGATCAGAATGTAACCGCAGTGTGCCATGTAGTTGTAAAGGGTACTGCGAAAGACCTCTTTGCAGCAGGAATGCCAGAGATCACAACCTGCAAGGCGGCAGGAAATACAGTTCTTCTTACTTGGAATAAATATGAAAATGCAGATTCTTATATTATTTTAAGACGTAAGATGGGTGAAAGCAAATTCGCAAAGATTGCTACGGTCAAAGACCTCTCCTATACAGATACAGCGTTTTCTCCGTCAACTCCTTATTATTACAGTGTACAGGCTGTTTCCACCAAATGGGGCGGTGCTATTAAAAGCAGTTATGACAAAAACTTCTCTGTAACAACCAATGGAATTGCACCGACACCAACTCCGGCACAGACAGTAAAACCGAAAACCCCGGCTGTCACAGTAACTGCCGGTAAGAAACAGGCTACACTGAAATGGAAAAAGGTAAGCGGTGCCAAAGGGTATGTAGTATACCGTGCCACATCCAAATCCGGTAAATATAAGGCAGTATCAACGATTAAAAAGGGAAGCACTGTTTCTTATATAAATAAGAAGCTTACGTCTAAGAAAACATACTATTACAAGGTGCGGGCATATCGTACCGAAAACGGTAAAAGAATATACAGCAGCTATTCTAAAGCAAAGAGCGCTAAGATCAAATAATATAAATTCACACAAGTCCAGTGTGTTAGAAAGCATATTGCTGTGAACAGAAACGATGTTAGAGCGTGTTTGAAAAATTAAAAATATAGGATTGTGCTATTTAAGAAAATATGTTATATAATACAATATATAGAGAGTTAATTCTCTATTCGCATGATGAGATGAGTGACGGTTCTGACTCATCGGTAAAATAAATATAACCGAGAGATGAGATGAGTGACGGTTCTGACTCATCGGTAAAATAAAATATGACCGAGCGAAGAGTATAACGAGAGGGAGTTCATTTTCCCTCTCGTTTATATGTATATAAGGAGAAGAAAATTGGAAATTGACTATGCTGTTTATAGCCTTTCAGATGAATTTTACGAGAAATATCCGAATCCGCCATATAAAGAACTTTTAAAGAAAAAGGAAAGAAGATATGCTTGTTTACTTATTCAAAGTCATTATGGATATTTTATATGCATTCCATATAGAACAGAGATTTCCCATAAATATGCATATCACTTTCGCAAATCGTCTCGTTCGCAAAAACATAGATCAGGACTTGATTATACTAAAATTGCTATTATAAAAGATATTTCGTAACTATTCAGCAGTCTACTATCCCGCGAGGTGTTTTGGCATGAACATGCCAAA
>OGOM01002570.1_pt1 | contig 10455 bp, 7 predicted proteins | sample 1552681 | NCBI WGS metagenome assembly OGOM01 (sample SAMEA2580188, study PRJEB22360) | human gut metagenome | biome: human gut; feature: human-associated habitat; material: faeces | place: Denmark | collected 2008/2010 | reverse complement strand
CGTATTAAAACACGGTAAGGAGAAATATTATTCCTGCAGGTTGGATGGTGATACATTAAAAATTAAATACGATGCAAAAAAACACTATTATAAAAGATCGCCGCAGATCATCCTGTATCTGCCAAAGGGAAGTTCTTTTGATGAGCTGAATTTTGATATCGGTGCTGCAGACATGAGCTGGAAAGATTTTGATGTCAGCTGCAACAATCTGATTCTAAAAGTCGGGGCCGGTAATTTTGAAGCAGAGCAGTTTCAGGTATACGGAAAGATGGATGTATCCGTAGGCGTTGGAAATGTGGAGATTACAGACGGTGTAGTTTATGGTGATGTTGCGTTAGACTGTGGGGTTGGCAATTTTTCCATGGAGGGAAGTGTTGAGGGGAACCTGAAAGCAGACTGCGGCATGGGAAGCATGACACTCGATTTAAACGGCGAGGAAAAAGAGTATAACTACAAACTTTCCTGCGGACTTGGTTCGATTGATGTGGATGGTGAAACTTACTCAAACATCAGCGGAGATAAAGAAGTCAAAAATGAAGGGGCAGAGAAAAATATGGAACTTGACTGTGGCATGGGAAGTATTGAAGTGGATTTTGAGTAGACTAAGATCCTGTGTCAGTTGACAATTAAGGTGCAAATCATTATGATAAAAATGACGTCGGCGTACAATCGTTGTACATCGGCGTCATTTTTGTAGTGTTTCTCAGACCAAAGAAAAACAAAACAATGCAAAAATGGGGGATCTATGAATAAAACAATCAGAATCGTACTTTATGTACTTTCCATACTGACTGTGGCGGGCGTGATCGCAGCGGCAATTTTAACCGGCGGCCAGGCAAAACCGGCGTCTGCGCCGGGGGCGACGGCAGAAGAGGAGCAGGCGGAGATGTCTGACGCAGAAGCCACTCTAGATGGGGAAGCCACAGCGGATGGAAGTGGAATATCGACGGATGGTGCAGAAACGGCAGGTGAAGACGGAAGCATATCAGAGAATGCAGCCACAGCAGGTGAAAATGGAAGCATATCAGATGATGCAGCCACAGCAGCTGGAACTGGGAGTGCATCAGATGAAACAGCAAACAAGGATAATCAAAAAGACTCCGGCGATACAACCATCATCCTGACCGGTGATGTTCTTTTTGCAAATGCTTTCAAGGCAGCCTACGATGCCGGCGGGATCGAGCGTGTCGTCTCACCGGAACTGTTAGAACAGTTAAAGGCAGCCGATATCCTGATGGTAAACAATGAGTTTCCATTCAGTGACCGCGGGGAACCGATGGCAGATAAGCAGTTCACATTCCGGTGCAGTCCTTCCTATGTAAAGGCATTAAATGAAATGGGTGTGGATATTGTATCACTTGCAAACAACCACACGTTAGACTATGGAAGAGCGGCGCTGTCAGACACTTTCAGTGCATTAGACGGAGCAGGAATCCTGTACGGTGGTGCCGGAGATTCGGTGGAGCGTGCAAAAGAGGTGCAGATTATGGAAGTAAATGGAAAAAAATATGGATTTATCGCTGTATCGCGCGTGGTACCGTCTGCTGATTGGAAGATCGAGAGTGCTGCGCCGGGAATGTTTACCTGTTATGATGCCACAGCACTGATCGAAGTGATCAAAGAAGCAAAACAGACCTGTGATTTTGTGACGGTATTTCCACACTGGGGGACAGAGTACAGCGAACAGCCGAATGCCGTGCAGCGTGAACTGGCAAAACAGTGCATGGATGCAGGTGCAGATCTGGTTGTCGGAGCGCACACACATTGTCTGGAAGGAATCGAATATATTGACGGAAAACCCGTGTTTTACAGTCTGGGTAATTTTATTTTCGGACAGAATATTGACAGATCCGCAGCTGTGAAAGTTACAGTGATAGAAGATGGAACAGTTTCTTATGCGCTGATTCCGGTCTATGCATCGGACGGGCAGACAAAACAGATGGATGCGAATGCCGCACCGGGGTTGTTTTCTTATATGGAGAGTATCTCGGACAATGCATCAGTAGATGAAGCGGGAAATATCAGTGAAAAGTAGTATAGGAGGAATAGTATGAAAAACAAAATTTTGGGATTGCCAAAGGCAGCTGTGATTGTCATTGGCATTGTGATTACGGCACTGTTTCTGGTGCTGATGAATCTGGTTGGAGGAGTAGTGGCACATCTGACATCCATTGCAGACAGTTACACGTTACAGCTGATCGCCGAGATCGGTGTAGCAATCTATGCAATCGGTATGCTGTTTCTTATGGGATATCAGCAGTCGCTTAAGAAAACCGGTGTGGGATTTTTAAGAGGATTTTATATCGGTGGTTTTATGGTTGGCTACTGCGTGTATGTGGCAGTTGCACAGTTATTTTTGCAGAGTGTTTCCGGTTCGGACGGAGTGCGCTCTGCCGGTGGGATCATGATTTACATACTGACCATGTTTTTGGTCGGCATGAACGAGGAAGTGATCATGCGTGGAATCGTGTTAAACCTTTTTGCGGACCGTTTTTCAAATACAAGACGGGGAGTGCTTGCAGCCATTATTTTATCCAGCGTGATCTTTGGTGCGGCACATATCCCGAATGTACTTTCCGGTGTGCCATTATCCAGCGCATTGATCCAGGCACTGCAGGCAACATTGCTCGGTGTGCTGTTTGCAGCAATCTATCTGCGCAGCGGAAATTTATGGATTTGTATCATTATTCATGCACTTGTTGATTTTGGCGGATTAATGGCGAGTGGCATCTTTGGAAATGGTGATATGACGGACATGATCGGTAGCCTTTCTGTGTTAAATCTTGTAGTGACAGTTCCGCTGTTTTTGGTTCCATGTATCGTATTACTGCGGAGAAGCAAGTTAGACGAGATTGTGGAAATGAGAGAAGGTGAGATTATCATCCCGTCAGAGCGTGAGGGAGAAAATATTGCGACGGTATCATTAGTTCTTGGAATCCTTGGCATTGTGACAGGGTTTGTGGGATATGGAGCAGGATTTGGTCTGGTCGGTCTGCTTGGTGCAATCTGTTCGAAAAAAATAAAACCACAGCAGAACGGTACGGCAACCGCTGCATTGGTCACTTCAATCATCGGACTGGTGATCGCTGCACTGATGATTACTGCAATCATGTTTCTCATGCCGGTTTTAAGTGATACCAGTACACTTGAATCCATTATGAATCAGTGATTCTGTCTGGGTGAGGAATGCTGCCTGCGGTACTGATGCGGGGAAACACCATATTTTTCTTTAAATGACCGGATCAGGTGACTGCAGTCGGCGTATCCCGTCTCCTGACTGATATAATTTAAGTCAAAATTTGTAAAAAGAAGCATATCTTCTACTTTGCACAGCCGGATAAATTCAATATATTTTTTACAGGACTGCCCGTAGATTTCACGGAAATTTTTGGCAAAATGTGAATAACTCATATGACAGAGTGCAGCAATATCTTCTACACGGATGTTTTCGCAGGCGTGACGGTCAATGTATTCTGTGATGGTATAGATCGTATTTTCTTTTGTGAGTGAAGAAAAATAACAGTCAGTATCGAACCCGTCATCGCGCCAGATGCGAAGCAGCCAGGTCAGAAGTTCTTTGACCTTTGACTGCAGGATCATCTGATACCCATACTGCATATTTTGCATTTCGCGGACACAGTCGTCAAATAAAGACTGTACCGGAAGAGAGTGGAGTATCTCCTCCGGGAAATAAATATCAGCCTGCTCGTTATTTATGGCATTGTTAAACAGTGCACTGTAATTCCAGCTTCCACCGGTAAGTGAAGCGGAAGAATCCAGCTGGCTTAGGTCAAATTTTAAAACATAATACTGCAGAGGGGCATCGGACACTGCATGGACAGAATGAACGACGGAGGGGAGAAAGACGATCAGGTCACCTTCGTTTACAATATAACTTTGTTCATTCTGATACATCAGGGCGGTGCCCCTTGTCACATACAGGATTTCCATAAAATAATGCCAGTGTGGCTGCACGGGCAGCCATTCTTTCTTCATATCTAAAAAGAAACATTCGTAAGGTTTGTTCAGTTTGTCGGTATATTCAAATAAAGATTTCATATGCGGCTCCATAAAAATAGATTTATGCAATTTTTAACTTGAAAAATTATAGCAGATATATATGACGAATGCTATATTAATGGCAGAATCAGTAAAATAAATGTTATATTTTTAAGAGTGCATTGAGAAAAGGGAGGAAAAAAATATGGAATATATCTGTGGGGTGACTTTTGCACCGTTTGCGTGTGCCGGGGCTTTTTTTAAACCGGGGGCAAAGGAGAGCCTTGCCATGATGAAAGAGAGAACCGGCGCAAATTTCGTGATATTTGTGCCTGGAGGGTTACAGGAGACACCGCAGTCGGAGGAGATCTGCTTCACATCAAAGGCGACGATGGAAGATGACGAGCTGATCGCTATGATTGAATATGCAAAGGAAATAGGGCTTCGTGTGGCATTAAAACCGACCGTAAACTGTAAAAACGGGACCTGGCGGGCGCATATTAATTTTTTTGATGAGGATGTTCCGTGTGAACCGAAATGGGGAAACTGGTTTGCATCCTATACGGCATTTCAGCTTCACTATGCGAAAATTGCAGAACAGCATGACTGTGAAATGTTTATTGCCGGCTGTGAGATGGTGATGAGCGAGCGCAGGGAACAGGAGTGGCGCAAACTGCTCTCGGATATCAGACAGGTCTATCATGGACTGCTTTCCTATAATACAGATAAGTATCAGGAACACCGGGTAAACTGGTGGGATGCTGTGGATGTGATTTCTTCGAGTGGTTACTATCCATATGGGGACTGGGAAAATCAGCTGGATCGTATTGAAACCGTGGTAAACAGATTTCAAAAACCGTTTTTCTTTGCGGAAACAGGATGTATGTCGGTAAAAGGTTCCAAAGAGGTGCCAAATGACTGGTGTGTAAGAGGTGATGCGGATCCGAAGGGTCAGGCAGAATGGTACGAAGATATGTTTACGGCGTGCAGTAAAAGAGACTGGGTAGGAGGTATGGCGCTCTGGTCCTGTGATGCAAAGCTTTATCAGGAGCGGAGCGCAAAGACCCGTATGGACTATGAAATTTATGCAAAGCCCGCAGAAAAAGTCGTAAAAAAATATTATGATATTTTTAATAAATGATGTTGAGGTCAAAAGCTGATTTTTAAATAAAAATAGTCAAAAGGTTAAAATTAGTTTACAATAACTTAAAAAAAGGTTATAATCCAAAATATAATAAAAAATGAATCGCAGAAAAGTAAAGGAGAAGAAGAATGAGCAATTACGTGGAAACATACAAACAGTGGTGCACAGATCCATATTTTGATGCAGATACAAAGGCTGAGTTAAAGAAGATCGAGGGGGATCAGGCAGAGATCGAGGATCGTTTTTACAGACAGTTAGAATTTGGTACCGGTGGTTTAAGAGGCGTGATCGGAGCCGGAACCAACCGTATGAATATTTATACCGTACGTCAGGCAACACAGGGACTTGCAAATTACATTATTTCCCAGAATGGACAGGAAAAGGGTGTTGCGATCGCACATGACTCCAGAATTATGTCTCCGGAATTTACCGAGGAGGCAGCACTCTGCTTAAATGCAAACGGCATTAAGGCATATGTATTTGACAGCCTTCGTCCGACACCGGAGTTATCTTTTGCAGTCCGCGAGCTAGGATGTATTTCCGGTATTGTAATTACAGCAAGCCATAACCCGAGAGAATACAACGGATACAAAGTATACTGGGAAGATGGTGCACAGATCACACCGCCTCACGACAAAAATATTTTAGCGGAAGTTGCAAAAGTAACTTCCTTCGATCAGGTAAAGACCATGGCAAAAGAAGAGGCAGTTGCAGCAGGCCTTTACAATGTGATCGGTAAAGAGATCGATGACCGTTATATGGAAGAACTGAAAAAACAGTCCATTCATCCGGAGATCATCAAAGAGATGGCAAAAGATATCAAGATCGTATACACACCGCTTCACGGAACTGGAAATCTTCCGGTGCGCCGCGTGTTAAAAGAGCTTGGTTTTGAACATGTATATGTAGTGCCGGAGCAGGAAAAACCGGATGGTAATTTCCCGACCGTTGCATACCCGAACCCGGAGTCACCAAAAGCATTTGAACTTGCATTAAAACTTGCAAAAGAAGTGGATGCGGACATCGTTCTTGCAACTGACCCGGATGCAGACCGTCTTGGCGTATACTGCAAAGATACGAAGAGTGGCGAGTATGTGACATTTACCGGAAATATGTCAGGTATGCTGATCGCGGAATACATTTTAAGAGAAAAAACAGCAATGGGAACTATGCCGAAGAATCCTGCACTGGTTGAGACAATCGTTACAACCGATATGGCAAAAGCGATCGCAAAAGCTTACGGTGTAAAACTGATCGAAGTTTTAACCGGATTTAAATATATCGGAGAGCAGATCAAATTTTTCGAGCAGCAGAATACTTACGATTATGTGTTTGGTTTAGAGGAAAGCTACGGATGCCTTGCAGGTACTTACGCAAGGGATAAGGATGCCTGTGTTGCAGTCATGATGTTATGTGAGGTTGCTTCCTGGTGCAAGAAGAACAATATGACCTTATGGGATGAGATGCTTGCCATGTATGAGAAATACGGCTATTACAGAGAGGGACTTGAGACGAAGACCTTAAAGGGAATCGACGGAGCTGCACAGATCCAGGAACTGATGAGCAATTCCAGAAAAAATCCTCCGAAAAAACTTGGCGGATTTGATGTGCTTGCAGTGCGCGACTATAAAGAAGATACCAGAAAAGATACTGTGACCGGAGAAGTGACAAAGACAGGTCTGCCGGAATCTAACGTACTTTACTATGAACTTTCTGACAATGCATGGTGCTGTATGCGTCCGTCCGGAACAGAGCCGAAGATCAAATATTACTTTGGCGTAAAAGGCAGTTCACTCGAAGATGCAGAAAAGAAACTTGCCGTGTTAAAAGAAGACTTGCTGAAATAACAGGAGGAAATACAGCATGGCAATCACATACTTTGAAAAAGAACGCATTTTCAAGCTGGATACACCAGCCTCCAGTTATGTGATCGGTATCGTGGATAAAGAAAACTTTGTCGGTCATGTTTATTATGGTAAGAAATTAAGAGATGCAAACATCGCGTACCTGCTCCGTATAGGAGAAGGACCGTTTGTGCCTTCGGAAAATAACAGGGAGCGTGTTTCTTTTTACGATACATTTCCGATGGAGTATGCCGGAAACGGACTGGGAGATTACAGAAGAAGCAGTATCTCGGTAAGAACGGCAGGCGGACACACCGCAGTGTCACTGTTTTATGTTTCTCATAAGATCTATGCAGGAAAACCGGGACTTGCCGGTCTGCCTGCAACATTTGGAGATGAAAATGACTGTGAAACATTAGAGCTTCTCTGTGAGGATCCGGTACTTGGATTGAAAGTAACATTGCTCTATACGGCATTTTCGGATGTGGATGTCATCACAAGAAGCGTGCGGATCGAAAATGACGGCGAGATGTTATATCTGACAAAGGCACTGTCCTTCTCCATGGATATGGATAACCGTGATTTTACACTTCTTACGATGCATGGTTCTTGGGCGAGAGAGCGTATGTTAGAACACCGCAAAGTAAAAAAAGGATTTATGGGTGTGGAATCCGTAAGAGGTGAGTCTTCCCATCAGGAACACCCATTCATGGCACTTGCGGCAGGAAATGCCGACCAGTCACAGGGCGAAGTATATGGTATGCATTTTGTATACTCCGGCAACTTTATCGGACAGGTGGAACTGGGACAGTTTGATACTGTCCGCGTAGGCATGGGAATTCACCCGGAGAACTTCTGCTGGAAGTTAGAAAAAGGTGAGAGTTTCCAGACACCGGAAGTTGTGCTGGTTTACAGTGACACCGGATATGACGGCATGACACACCAGTTCCATGAACTTTACCGGAACCACCTGATTCGCAGCGAATATAAGGATAAGAAACGTCCGATTCTGATCAACAACTGGGAAGCAACTTATTTTGATTTCAATACAGAAAAATTACTTTCCATTGCAAAAAAAGCATCGGAACTTGGCATTGAAATGCTGGTTATGGATGATGGCTGGTTTGGACACCGCAATGATGATTCATCAAGTCTGGGTGACTGGTATGTCAACGAAGAAAAATTAAACGGCGGCTTAAAACATCTGGTAGATGAAGTAAATAAACTTGGATTAAAATTCGGTATCTGGTTTGAGCCGGAAATGATCTCACCGGATTCAAAACTTTACGAGGCACATCCGGACTGGGCAATTCAGATTCCGGGAAGAGCGGGATCTCTCTGCAGAAATCAGTATGTACTTGATCTTACCAGAAAAGAAGTGCGCGATTATGCATATGAGAGCGTGGCGTCGATCTTACGCAGTGCAAATATTGAGTATGTCAAATGGGATATGAACCGTCAGCTTTCTGACATCGGAAGCTATGGACTTCCTGCAGACCGACAGGGTGAACTTTATCACCGTTATGTGCTGGCAGTGTATGAGATGCAGGAGCGTCTGGTAACAGAGTTCCCACATCTTTTACTGGAAAACTGTTCCGGCGGTGGGGCACGTTTTGATCCGGGTATGCTTTATTACAGTCCACAGATCTGGTGCTCGGATGATACGGATGCGGTGGAGCGGTTAAAGATTCAGGAAAGTACGGCGATGATCTATCCGTTATCGACGATGGGAGCGCACGTTTCAGACTGTCCGAATCATACGGTGGGACGTGTTACACCGTTTGAGACAAGAGGTCATGTAGCGCTTGCAGGAACTTTCGGTTATGAGCTGGATATCACAAAGATTCCGGAAGAAGACAGACAGATGATCCCGAAACAGGTTGCCATGTATCATAAATACAATGATCTGGTAAGAAGCGGCGATTATTACAGGATCGCCTCCTATCAGGAAAATCATTATTTTGACTGTTACGAGGTGGTTTCAAAAGATAAATCAGAAGCACTGGTTACATTTGTGCAGGTGATCAACCGTCCGAATTATAAGAGCAGAAGAATCACATTAAAAGGACTCGATCCGCAGAAGAATTACTGTCTGGAAGGCGAAGATACTGTATATGCGGGAGATACATTAATGTATGCAGGTATTCTGATCCAGAATCCATGGGGTGATTTCCAGTCAAAACTGTTACATTTTGTGGAAAAGAAATAAGATTAAATCGAAAAAGTAAAAAGTAGTAAGAAGGGGACGGTTATGGCAAAAGCAGTAAAGCTGGCAGACATTGCAGAGCAGCTTGGTGTCAGTACGGTCACGGTCTCAAAAGCACTTTCCGGACAAAAAGGTGTCAGCGAGGCTATGCGGGAAAAAATCAAACAATTGGCAGATGAACTTGGATACAAGCAGCCATCTGCCGTAAAAAAAGAAAAGTCGGCAAAAAGTTATAATATCGGAGTTTTAGTATCAGAAAAATATCTTGGAGAGTATGCATCCTTTTACTGGAGAATGTACCAGAGTGTTGCAACAAGGGCCGTTCAGAAAGAATGTTTCACGATGCTTGAGGTTGTTTCATTAGAAGATGAAGCCGAGGCGAATCTGCCTAAAATCGTGCTGGAACGTAAAGTAGATGGTCTGATAGTGATCGGGCGGTTAAAGACAGCATATCTGGGTGCGTTGAGACAGAATACACAGATTCCGATCGTGTATCTTGACTTTTATGATGAGCATCAGATGAGTGATGCGGTGATCTCTAACAGTTACTATGGTACTTACATGCTGACGAATTATCTGATCGAGCATGGTCATGAAAAAATTGCGTATATCGGAACACTGTTGTTTACAGCAAGTATCACAGACCGTTATTTCGGTTACCGGAAATCCATGTTAGAACATGGTATTGAAGTGCCACAGGAGTGGATCATATCGGATCGTGATATGGAATGTGGTGTGGTAAAGGTTGATATTCATCCGGATCAGATGAAAGATATGCCGACGGCATTTGTGTGCAACTCCGATCTCACGGCAAGCATGGTCATCAATCAGTTAGAAGAGCAGGGGTATCGCGTTCCGGAAGATTTTTCAGTGGTTGGATTTGATAACTATCTTTTTCCGGGACTGTGTGATGTCGAGATCACAACTTATGAGGTTGATATCCGTGAAATGGCAAATAAAGCAATACATGTGCTGTTAAAGAAAGTCAGCGGGGAACGTTATAAACAGGGAATTACCATTGTTGAGGGAAGGCTGGTGGAAAAAGCCAGCGTGCAGCAGGTTGTAAAATAAGAGAAAGCGGTAAGTTGTGAAAGGCTTGCCGCTTTCTCTTTTTTTCGTTTCATGGATTTCACACCAAATTTTGGCTTGTGGTTGACATGCTTCGCCCGTCCAAATGGTGTGTCGTAGGTCTGTGAATGGCATTTTGCGCAAAGCCGGAGTTAATTTTGGTTCCGTTGTACGAAAATAAGAAAAGTCTAAGT
>OGOM01002560.1_pt1 | contig 10479 bp, 9 predicted proteins | sample 1552681 | NCBI WGS metagenome assembly OGOM01 (sample SAMEA2580188, study PRJEB22360) | human gut metagenome | biome: human gut; feature: human-associated habitat; material: faeces | place: Denmark | collected 2008/2010 | reverse complement strand
TGAAACGCTCCCAGATTCCACATCCCAAAAGCGCGGAATCAGACTCGCTGCCGTTGTTTTTCCGCCGCCAGATGGCCCCACCAGCGCCACCACCTGTCCAGGCTCTACAGAAAAGCTCACATCGTCCAACGCTGGACGCACAGCACCAGGATAAGTGAACCGCACGTGATCAAAAACCACATTCGCATTTTTTGGCTGCTGAACCTCCGTAGGCTCAGCAAGCGGAGCTTGGCCCAAAATCTCATCCAGCCGCCCAACCGCTTCGTCCGCTTCCATGACCGCTTCGCTCATATACATGATGCGATTGATCATCGCACCACAAGCTGGTGCAAAAAGTGCATAAAAGATAAAATTACTCAGCACCAGCCGCACATCTCCCGCAGAAGCAAAATAGAGCGCCGCCGGAATGAGCAGTGCGAAAGCACCGTTGATGCACGTGAGAAAACACGTCTGTCCCACGCGACAGCTCATCGCGTACTGGCTGGCCAGATCGCTGTAATCCTTGATCGCTGCATAAAACGCCTTGAACGAATACACCGTTTGCTGGAACATTTTCACTACCGGGATCCCGCGCACATATTCCACAGCCTCGCCGCTCATGCGCTCGATCTCCTGCTGATAGCGATGGAAAAAGCCAGCGTTCTTGCCACCCATCATGAGCATCATACTCACAAGCGCTAAAACCATCGTCAGCAAACACAGCAGCCCCATCCGCCAGTCAAACCAGACGAGCATGACAATCGCTGCCAACGGCGTCACCACCGTCGCCGCCAAATCCGGCAGCTTATGCGCCAGCAGATCCTCCGTCAGTCCAGCATTGTCATCGATCAATTTCCGCAGCCGCCCAGATTGATTGCCCGAGAAAAATCCCAGCGGCAGCGCCAGCACATGCGCCATCGTTTGCTGACGCATCGTCCGCGCCGTTCGAAAAGCTGCGATGTGCGTACACATCAACGCTGCAAAATAGACAGCGATGCTTCCTACAGCAAACCACACCGCCCACCAGCCCCAGCGCCCCCGCTGCCGCAAGACCATACCCGTGCTGATGATCGGTATGGTTGCCGCCCAGCTCCGCCCGGCCCGGAGCCGAGTAGACATGCACCTGCCGCCCGGGGCCATAGTACAGCTCAAACTGTTCCAGCGCAGCACAGTAGCGTGCCCGCTGCCGACAGATTTCCTGCGCCGCATCGCCATACAGTGCCCGGAGCTTATCGTCCCATTTGCCAGCCGCGATCTCATTCCGGAGCTGCGCACTGTTTGCCATAACGATTCCTCCCTCAATATGCTGCTTTGGGATAGATGGGTATGTTACGTCTATTGTAATGCATCCAACCGCTTTTTTCAATTTCCAACGCTGAAAAAACGCGAATTTTGGCACCCAGTTCAAAGAATAAGATGTACTTTTGTTGAATTTGCGGGCAGATGTGTGGTATACTATACCAAAGATCGGGCACAAAGCTGCCCGCAACGTGACAGAGCGGAGGAAACGCGGCTATGGCAGATGTATATAAGCAATCCTTCAAACAAAATTATACCAATAATATTGAGCTTTCCATCTTCAATTGCGGCATCGAACGCTGTGCTCCGGGCCAAACATGGGGGCCGGGTATCCGCGACCATTACCTGATCCATCTGGTACTTTCCGGCAAGGGCGTATTCGAGGTGGGCGGACGAACCTGGGAAGTGAGCCAGGGTCAGCTGTTTTTTGCCCGGCCAAGCCAGCTGATCCGGTATACTGCCGATGAGCAGCAGCCTTGGGAGTACAGCTGGGTAGGCTTCAACGGTGCGTGTGCCCACAAACTGGCCGCGCAGCTCCCCTTCACCGACGACTCGCCGGTGCATCACACCCACGACCCCGATGGGATGCGTGCCGCTCTGGCCAACATTTATTCCTCCCGCGGGCTGCAGCCGCAGGATGAAGCCGCTATGGTGGGCTACCTTTATCTCTTCATCGCTTCTCTGATGAAGGAGACCAGCGCTGGCAAACCGCACACGGCTTCCTCTTCCAGCCAGTATGTGCTCAACGCCATCAAGTACATCCAGTTCAATTATTCACACGATATTTCCATTGATGATGTGGCAAAAAGCGTAGGTGTCTCCCGCAGTCACCTGTACCGCGTGTTCATGCTGAACGTAGGCAAAAGCCCCATCGATTATCTTACCGAATACCGCATCAACGAAGCCTGCAAGCTGCTGCGCGCAGGCAACCTTTCCATTGCCGAGGTCGCGGTGTCGGTAGGCTTCTTTGACCAGTTCTATTTCTCGCGGGTATTCAAGCGCGCCAAAGGCGTGCCACCCAGCAAGTATTTTGCGGCGCAGGCTGATGCTCCCGCCGACGGCCCCGACCACCAGTAAAGGAGACCCTTCATGTCCTTACAGAAAAATCAAGTTTTCACCCTGCGCGTAGAGCGTCTTTCCAGCGATGGCAGCGGCGTAGCACACAGCCCAGACGGTGAGACCGTGTTTATTCCCGGTGCCGCCCCCGGCGACGAAGCCCGGGTGCGCATCGTTAAGGACTGCAAGCGCTACGCCTTCGGTATTCTGGACGAGGTGCTCACTCCTTCGCCGGACCGTATCCCGGTGGATTGTGCCGTGGCAGGCCCCTGCGGCGGCTGCAGCCTGCGGCATCTGGACTATGCTGCCGAGCTGCGCGCCAAGCAGGAGAATGTTGCCGATGCCTTTGCCCGCATCGGAGGATTGGATGTGCCTGTTCTGCCCATTGTGGGTTCGCCGGAAGTGAACCGCTACCGCAATAAGGTGCAGTTCCCGGTGGGCGTGGACAAAAGCGGTAAGCCCTGTATCGGCTTCTACGCCGGGCGCACCCATCGTATCGTCCCCTGCCCGGACTGCCGCCTGCAGCCCGGTGTGCTGAATGAGATCGGCAACGCATTGTGCGCTTTTTTTGCAGAAAAGGGCATCCAGCCGTACAGCGAGGAGACCGGCAGGGGCCTTGTGCGTCATATCTTTCTGCGGCGCGGCGCTCACAGTGGCCAGATCATGGTCTGCCTTGTCTGCACCCGTGCCAAGCTGCCCTCCGCTGAAGAGCTTTGCACCCGGCTGAAAGCTCAATTTGCAGAGATCACCACGATCCTGCTGAACGTAAATGCTAAAAACACCAACGTGATCCTTGGCACCGAGACCCACACTCTGTACGGCCCGGGCTATATTGAGGACACCCTGTGCGGCGTTCCGGTGCAGCTTGGCCCGCTTTCTTTCTATCAGGTCAATACCCTTGCCGCTGAGCAGCTTTACGGCATTGCCGCCCAGTATGCTCAGCTTACCCCGGACGACCTGCTGCTGGACCTCTACTGCGGCATGGGCACCATTGGTCTTTCCATGGCAGCGCACTGCCGTGAGCTGATCGGTGTGGAGATCGTACCGGAAGCCATTGAAAGTGCCAAGGCTAACGCTGCCCGCATGGGTGCAGATGTGGCCGCAAAGAGCCGATTTTTCTGCGCAGATGCCGGTCAGGCCGCCACCCGCCTTGCTGCTGAGGGCCTTCACCCGGACATCGTAATGCTGGACCCTCCCCGCAAGGGCTGCGACGAAGCCACCCTTTCCGCTGTCGTGCGCATGTCTCCCCGCCGGGTGGTCTACGTCAGCTGCAACCCCGCCACCGCCGCAAGAGATGCTGCATGGCTGGAACAAAATGGATATCACGCAGAGAAGGTGCAGCCGGTGGATTTGTTTCCAAGAACACGGCATTGCGAATGTGTGCTGAGCCTTTCCAAGGTGTGAGGTTTGAAAAAATGGCTATTCCAAAATATAATGAACTTTACTCGCTGTTCCTCTTTGCGATTCAGGACGGTGCCCCGCATTCTTCAAAAGATGTAAAGAAAATCATCTCTCAAAAACTCCAATTAACCACAGAAGAACTTGCCGAGCGGCTTCCAAGCCAACGCCAGCCAACCTTTGATAATCGCGTCAACTGGGCAAAAACTTATCTAAAAAAGGCAGGTTTGATTGATTCTCCACGACGCGGCATCTATATTATTACAAAAGAAGGCCTGAACCTATTAGCAAGTGGTGTTCAAATTACAAATGATCTTCTCAAGAACAGGTATCCTGCCTTCTCTGCATTTGTAAGTGGAGCTTCTATAGCAACTCCTTCTGCTTTGGACGGAACACCTTCTTCAACTGTGTCAGATACTCCGCAGGAAACTCTGGAGCGCACTTATTCCCTTATCAACGAGCAGCTTGCAGATGATTTACTTTCCGAGGTTATGCAGCAGTCTCCGGCATTCTTTGAACAGTTGGTTGTTGATTTAATGAAAGCCATGGATTATGGCGATGGTTTTGTTACAAAGTACAGCGGAGACGGCGGTGTTGACGGCATCATTCATGAGGACAAACTCGGATTTAACTTGATTTATATTCAGGCAAAACGCTGGGATCCCAGCACTACGATTGGGAAACCGGAATTACAAAAATTTGCTGGAGCTATGATGGGACCGCCGAAGATTGAGAAAGGGCTATTCATTACAACAGCCAAATTTTCTCAAGGTGCTAAAGATTTTGCCAATGCACAGCATATCATTCTTGTAGACGGGCAAAAACTGACCACTTTGATGATCGAATACAGTATTGGTGTATCCGTTGAGAAGACCTATTATATCAAACGTATTGACAGCGATTATTTCCCCGATTGACAAAAAAGATTGATGATTGTGCCTTGCTCTTGAATTGGTAAACATACATAAAAAGCGCCCGTCCCGGTTTTTTCCGGGACAGGCGCTTTGCATTTTAACCTTGTAATTTATCAGGACAGAATCATGCGGTCATTTGCAAACTCGCCGCCGCTGGCGATCTGGAACTTTGCCAGCAGGTCGGAGACGTGCAGGTTCTTCTTTTCCTCACCGGAAACATCATAGATGATATGGCCTTCGTACATCATGATCAGGCGGTTGCCATACTTAATGGCATCCTTCATGTTGTGGGTGATCATCATGGTGGTGAGATGGTTTTCCTCCACGATTTTGGCCGAGAGGGTCAGCACCTTGAGCGCGGTCTTGGGGTCCAGCGCAGCGGTGTGCTCGTCCAGCAGCAGGAGCTTGGGCTTGTTCATGGTAGCCATCAGCAGGGTCAGTGCCTGACGCTGGCCGCCGGAAAGCAGGCCCACACGGGCCGTCAGGCGGTCTTCCAGACCCAGATCCAGCGTCTTGAGCAGTTCACGGTACTGCTCGCGCTCTGCCTTGGTAATGCCAATGCGCAGGGTGCGGGGCTTGCCGCGGCGTGCAGCCAGGGCAAGGTTCTCTTCGATCTGCATGGTGGCAGCAGTGCCGGTCATGGGGTCCTGAAACACGCGGCCGATGTAAGCGGCACGCTGATGCTCGCTCAGGCGGGTCACATCCACACCGTCAATAATGATCTTGCCTTCGTCCACCGGCCACACACCGGCAACTGCGTTCAGCATGGTGGATTTGCCTGCACCGTTGCCGCCGATCACGGTAACGAAATCGCCCTCGTTCAGCTTCAGGTTCAGGCCGTTCAGGGCAGTTTTCTGGTTGACCGTGCCAGCGTTAAAGGTCTTGGAAACATTCTGGATCTCAAGCATTTTTTGCATCCTCCTTTGCCTTCTTCACTGGCTTCGAGAAGTACTTGCCCTTCCAGTACGGCACGGCAAGGAAAACAGCCACCACAGAAGCGCTCAGCAGCTTGAGCAGGTTGGCATCGAAACCCAGAGTCAGCACCAGCTGAATGACAATGTAGTAGATGATGGCACCCAGAGAGACAGAAACCATCTTGAGTGCAAAGTTGTGGAAGATGCGGCTGAACAGAGCCTCGCCAATGATGACAGCAGCCAGACCAATGACGATCGCGCCACGGCCCATGCCGACATCTGCAAAGCCCTGATACTGGCTCAGCAGAGCGCCAGACAGCGCCACCAGACCGTTGGACACAGCCAGGCCCAGCACGATATTGAAGTTGGTGTTGATGCCCTGCGCACGGGACATGGCGGGGTTAGAGCCGGTGGCACGGATGGCACAGCCCAGCTCGGTGCCGAAGAACCAGTACAGAATGCCGATCAGCACCGCTGTGACAATGATGATCATAACGATAGGGTTGTGGAGAGCGAACTCCTTGACCCAGCGCAGGGAGATCAACAGGTTGTACTTGTCCACGTTGATGGCCTGATTGGCCTTGCCCATGATTTTGAGGTTAATGGAATACAGCGAAAGCTGGGTCAGGATGCCGGCAAGGATGGCCGGAATGCCCATAAATGTGTGCAGGACACCGGTGACGAAGCCGGACAGCAGGCCTGCCAGCAGCGCCATGAGCAGGGAGACCCAGACGTTCTGGCCGGACAGCAGGCACATGACGCACACTGCACCGCCGGTGCCAAAGGAGCCGTCCACGGTCAGATCGGCCACGTCCAGAATACGGTAGGTCAGGTACACGCCAATGGCCATGATACCCCAGATAAGGCCCTGTGCACAGGCACCCGGCAAAGCGCCCGGCAGGTTTGCCAGTCTTGCAATGATTTCCAAAACAATTCCTCCTAAACGTTACACTTTTTTACTTCCCGTTTGATACGGGAAAGCGGAGAAGAGCACTTTTTACCCTTCTCCGCTGATTTTCTGTTTGGTTTCCCGGAGTATTTTAGCCCTCGATCTCCTCGTAGCCGTCGGGAACGGTCAGGCCCAGATCGTCGCAGATAGTCTTGTTGTACTTCTTGGTCACATCGGTGTACTCGATGGGCATGGTGGAGATATCAGCCTCGCCGTTCAGGATCTTCACTGCCATCTCACCAGTGGTGTAGCCCAGATCGTAGTAGCTGATGGAAAGGGTAGCCACGCCGCAGCCGGCGCAGATGCCCTCTTCGCCAGCGAACACGGGCTTCTTGGCCGGGCGGCAGATGCCGTCCACAATGCCGGTGTTTGCAGCAACAGTGTTATCGGTGGGCACATACAGTGCGTCGTTCTCGTCGGCAGCCTTCTGGCAGACAGAGGACAGGTCGTTGGAATCAGAGAAAGCGTACTGGGTAGCGGTGACACCCTTTTCCTCCAGATACTTCTGGACCTCATCCACCTGATACTGGCTGTTTGCCTCAGCAGAGCAGTACAGCAGGCCAACCTTCTTGGCCTCCGGCATCCACTCCACGATCATCTCAGCCTGCTGATCCAGCGGGGCCAAATCAGAGGTGCCGGAAATGTTGCCGCCCACGGTGCCGTCGAAATCGGTCAGGCCCAGAGCCACACCGTACTCGGTAACAGAGGTGCCCAGCACCGGAATGCTGTCGGTAGCAGACTGTGCAGCCTGCAGAGCGGGCGTAGCATTGGCCATGATCAGATCCACACCAGAGGAAACGAAGCCGTTGGTGATGGTAGCGCAGGTAGCGGAATCGCCCTGTGCATTCTGGAAATCGAAGGTGACGTTCTCGCCGAAGGAAGCAGTCAGAGCATCCTCAAAGCCCTGCGTAGCGGCATCCAGAGCGGCATGCTGCACCAACTGGCAGATGCCGATCGTGAACTTCTGGCCATCGGCTGCAGCAGAAGCAGCAGCGGAGGATGCAGGCGCAGCGGAAGAAGCAGCTGCAGAAGATGCAGAAGAACCGCCGCAGGCAGTCAGGGCAGCAGCTGCGCCGCAGGCAGCGGCAGCAGCCAGAAACGAACGACGAGTGATTTTACGCATAATGTTTCTCTCCTCTATCTCTTTGCGTGTGCGGCCTACAGGTACCGCACCGAAAAGCTATGTTTTGTATGCAAGGCTCGTACAGTCTCGCTTTACACTCGTGAAGTATATCACACATTTCACGGTAAAACAACTCACTTTTGCCCTAAAACGGCCTTTATTATCGATTGCATCAAATATATCGATCGATTATTTTGATGTGTTATTCCGTTTTTGCTGATATTCTGTCAGTTTTGCAAATTCAGCATCCAGCCAGTGCAGGTTTTTCTCCAGCTGCGGCAAGAACGGTGCGGCATAGTCGTAGCCAAAATACAGCGCCTGCCAGAGCTTGTCCTGCATCCGGCGCACCAGCACCGGGCTGAGCTGCGCACCCAGCTGTTCCACCGTGTCTTCCAGTGTCATGCAGGTCTGCGCCCAGCGCACATCGGTCTGTTCCCGGGCCGGGACATCGTAACGAGCAAGATAGTCCTCCACCCTTGCCTCGATCACCTGCCCGCCGCAGCCGGTGGGCTGCAGAAAATAGCTCACCTGTCCTTTCCTGCTGATCTCCTGCGCCAGCGGGTACAGAGCACACACCAGCGGTTCGGCATCGTGGATGGCGCAGTGGTCTCCCGTAAGGAAGGGACAGTTGTTCCGGTTCTCCTTCACCGGGGCCAGACGCAGCACCGGCAAATGGCTCACCGTGCCAATGCTGGCCCGGCAATATCCCCGCGCCACGATCTGCGGCGGCAGGCGCAGCCGGGCTGCAATGCGCCACAGGTCAAAGCCTGAAAGTACAATGTCCTCTCTGCCACGGCAGCAGTCGCCGCAGCCATTGCACGCAAAGCTGAAATGTGCATCCCGCGCCAGCAGGGGCATTGCCTCGGTACGGGTAAAATCGATCTGGCCGCACAGGTCGATATGGTGGTCTCGCATCTGTTCTCTCTTCTTTCCTGCATAATAAATAACAGGTCTATTGTACCGCAGGGCCGGTTTTTGTGCAACAAAAAAGCTGCTGTACGCTTGACAGCAGCTCATAGTGGCGCAGCGCACCCACACTCAGGCGGTACATCTATGCCATCTCACCGATTTGGAACGGTTCCCGCTCAGCCATACAGCACTGCTTTCTGCTGCCGCTTGAGCCAGTGGTAAGCGATCACGCACACCAGAATGGAGAACAGCGAACCGCAGGCCGAAGCAAGACCCATGGGCAGCAGCGTCTGCGGGAAAAACTTGGATGCGAGGTAGGCACCCGGCACGCGCACCAGCAGAATGGACAGCGTGTTATGCAGGAAGGACAGCCCGGACTTGCCATAGGCACAGAAATAGCCGCTGAAGCTGAACTGCACGCCTGCAAACAGGCAGTCAAAAATATAACCCCGGATGTAAGATGCACCGGCCAGCACCACAGCCTCGTCCGAGGTGAAGGGCCGCACCACCGACGGTGCAATGAACTGCACTGCTACTGCCACGATCAGTCCAAAGGTCAGGCCAATGCCGATGGCGTAGCGCAGAATGGCATCCACACGGTCGTGCTTGCCGGCGCCGATGTTCTGCGCGCCCAGTGCCGATACAGTGGACAGCATGGAGCTGGGCACCAGGAACAAAAAGCTGATGATCTTTTCCACGATGCCCACGGCGGCGGCATCGGTCAGGCCTCGGTGGTTGGCAATGATGGTGATGATCATAAAAGATACCTGAATAAAGCCGTCCTGCATCATCACCGGTATGCCAATGGAAAGGATCTCGCCAAGTGCACTGCGTTCCGGCTTGAAGTCCGCACCCGAAAGGTGGATGCCGCTCTTACGGCGCAGGATCACGACCAGCGAGATGATCACGCTGACCAGCTGAGAAAGAGTGGTACCCAGCGCTGCACCGGCAGGGCCAAGATGCAGCGCGCCCATGAACAGATAATCCAGCGCAATGTTGCTTGCACAGGCCACCGCAATAAAGTACATCGGGCTTCTGGAATCGCCCAGCCCGCGGAAGATTGATGCCATGATATTATACGCCGTGATGCATGGAACGCCGATAAAGCAGATGATCAGGTAGGTACGAGTGCCCGCCACGGCCTGCTCTGGTGTGGAGACAATGCGTACGATCGGGTCCACAAGCCCTACCAGCACAGCTGCCAGTACCACAGATCCTGCCATAAACAGCGTGACTGTATTGCCAATGAGCCGCGCCGCACGAAGTTTGTTCTCTGCGCCCACGGCCCGGCCAATAGTGACCGTTGCTCCCATGGCAAGGCCCACGATCATCACAGTGATCATATGCATCACCTGACTGCCAATGGACACCGCCGTTGTGCTGGCCACACCTTCAAACTGCCCGATGATGAACAGATCCGCCATGCCGTACAGCGTCTGCAAAAAGTACGAAAGCAGATAGGGCAGTGAAAAAAACAAAATGCTTTTCAACACACTGCCGCTAGTCAGATTTTTTTCCATAATGTTTTCTGCCCGGCTTCCCTCTTCTCTGCCGAATGTACAGAGCTTACACTGCCAGACCGGGCAGCTCCTTTCCGTTATAGATAGTAAACCCTACAACGACTGAAGAGTCAAGGTTTTATTACAATAAAGCGGCCAGGTCGTACCAAAAGGTCAGCACAGCCGAGCCACCATGATTTATTTAAGGTTTTTGTTTGTTCAATAGATAAGGCACAAACACATCATAAAATTTTTCGCTTCACTCTACATGAAATTGTGCCCTTCTCTTCCAGTCTGTTTCATCTTCAATGCTCACATCATTTTCAAAGCATACCTGCCTTTCTGTTTTCTCCTAAAACGGTTTCAAGACAAAACAAAAACGCTTCAGAATTTCTTCTGAAGCGTTTTTTGTTCAAGTCGGCGACTACCTATTTTCACG
>OGOM01002556.1_pt1 | contig 10487 bp, 10 predicted proteins | sample 1552681 | NCBI WGS metagenome assembly OGOM01 (sample SAMEA2580188, study PRJEB22360) | human gut metagenome | biome: human gut; feature: human-associated habitat; material: faeces | place: Denmark | collected 2008/2010 | reverse complement strand
TGCAGATATGGCGAGAGAGGTTATTAATAACAGAAGATAAAGAAAAAAGATGGTGGATTCAGTCCGGTTCACCATCTTTTTGTAACTGTTGTGGAAATACCTGTATCGCAGCTGATGCATAATATGTTATAATTTACAGATAGTGTAGCTGTCCAGAACTTTTATAGTTAAAATAAAAGTACAGCCTTTCGATTCATTCAATTAGCTGTACTCTCATTTCCTAGATTGACATGATCCAGCAAAGGGATTGCGTAATTGATATCGTTACGCTGCCCTTCACGGATCATAAAATAAACCGGATAACCGTATGCATCTACAACTGCATGGATTTTTGTGCTGGCTCCACCACGGCTGTGTCCGATTTCGTTTGGAGGCCCCCTTTTTTTGCTCCAGCATTATGCTGATGAGCTTTGACGATAGAAACGTCCATTGACAGTTCTGTTAATTCGGCTTCTAAGCTCAAAACACGAAAAATATTATCAAGGGTGCCGTCTTCAATCCATTTACGGAAACGGGAATAAACCGTTTGCCAGGAGCCATAACGTTCTGGAAGGTCTCGCCATGGAGCTCCGCTACGAGCAATCCAAACAATTCCATTCAGAATTGTCCGGCTGCATTTTTGTGGGCATCCCTGTTTTCCAGAATTTTCAGGCGGCAGTAATGAAGCTATACGGATCCATTCTTCATCGGTTAATTCGTATCGTCTCAACATAATTTTTCAATTCTATCATAAAAGGATTTTGGGTTCAAGATGGGGTAATGAGAAATTTTCTATCCGGATGTCCTGTTTATTCTTTATGATCATTCCAATACATGCGACAGTGCAGTGCCCTTCCCGGAAATAAAAAAACGGCTTATATCTTCATGCTCCAGTTCAAAATTGGTGTCCAGGGCTATCCTTTCGCCTGATAGTTTTCATACGGTTCAGAAAAGAAGCTGTTCTTTCAGTTTCCATTTTCTGTTCCTGGAAGTAAAGGCTGCCTCCACAGAATTCAGAAGCAGCAGCCTTTTCTGCTCCTGGGTAAGATCTAACAGAGATTCCATATATCGGAATTCCCGGGAAAGGGTTGTTCTTTCAATCGCCGGATCATCGGTATTTAAGGTTACCTTAAGTCCCATTTCGAGAAATGCTTTCAGAGGATAAGCAGACATTTCTTCCATAGCTTTTGTCTGACGGTTGCTTGTAGGGCACATTTCCAGAAAAACCCCCTTATCCTTTACAAGCTGTATCACTTCCTTATTTCCCGCGATCCTCACACCATGACCGATCCTGACTGCCCCCATATGGACAGCTGTTTTTACATCCTCTGCATTTCCGGCCTCGCCTGCATGGATGGTAAATGGAACCTGATATTCTCTTGCTTTTGCAAAAAGTGCCTCGTAATTTTCTGTTGGAAAGAGTGCCTCGGCTCCTGCAAGATCGATAGCAACCACGCCTCCATCTTCAACAAGATATTTTTTTGCCAGCTCCAGAGTTTCCAGATTTTCTTTCTGGTTAAGATCACCGCGCATACAGCATAAGATCAGATTACCGGGGATGGGAGCTCTTTTCAGACCACGTAATGCAGCATGGATCGCTGTTTCCTGAGTCATTTCCTTCTGTGTATGGAGCTGTGGGGCAAAACGAAGTTCTGCGTAGATCACACCGTCTTCTTTCATTTCAGAAAGGATAAGATAAACAGCCTCTTCCAATGCCTCTTCTGTCTGAAGAAGGGAAAGAGGCAGGTCAAAGCATTTCAGAAAATCATTGAGATTTTCGCAGGTATCCGGCACAGAAAGGAGAGAAAGAAGCTCTTCATCTGTGGCAGCCGGAAGCGTGATCTGCTGCAATGCGGCAAGTTTTCTGGCTATCTCTGTGGTAATGCAGCCGTCCAGATGTGCGTGGAGATCGATGTAGTGATCAATTCTATTTTCTGTTTTCATAGGCGCTAAGTACCTCCCTGGTTGGATTTATTCTTATCCCTGAAATGGTTTTGCGTTTCTTATGGTATCTGTCGGAAGGAAATATTAATGTGAATTCCGGGTTATATTTCCTGTGTGGCTTTTTTTAACCAGGATTGCTCTTCTTCATTCAGATACGGAGAAATCTTTTCGTATACAAGGGCATGATACTGATTGAGCAATTTGCGCTCTCCTGCTTCCATCTGTTCCGGATCGATACCTTCCAGATCAAATGGGACCAGAGTCAGTGGCTCAAATTTCATAAACTGGCCGTAGGATGTTTTTTCAGCTTTTTTGCAAACTACAAGATTTTCGTGACGGATGCCGAATTCATTTTCCGCATAATATCCCGGTTCATCGGAGGTGATCATCCCTTCTTCCAGAACAGGAGCCGGAAGCTCGGCAGGGCTTTTCCAGCGGAAGCTCTGCGGTCCTTCGTGTACATTGAGAAGGTATCCTACGCCATGGCCGGTTCCGTGGTTGTAATCCTCTCCCATAGCCCAGAGAGGTCCTCTAGCCAGGGCATCCAGATTCAGGCCGGTACAGCCGTAACGGAATTTTGCTGCTGCCAGGTTCAGGTGTCCACGGAGTACTGCTGTGAAATATTTTTTTTCTTTTTCAGTAACCGGGCCAAGTACAACGGTGCGGGTGATATCAGTAGTGCCCTCCAGATAATGTCCGCCTGTATCCATCAGAACCAGCCCTTTTGGCTCCAGTGGAATATTGGTTTCTTCTGTTGCACTGTAATGGACAATGGCTCCATGTGCACCGTAGGCAATGATGGGATCAAAGCTGTTTCCCTGAAAATTCTCCTGTACGGAACGGAATTCATAGAGCTTATCAGCAGCGGAAAGCTCGGTGATCTCCTTCATTCCCACATTCTTCTTCAGCCAGTGGATAAACTTCACCATTGCAACGCCATCTTTAATATGGGCTGTCTTTTCATTCCGGACTTCGGTCTCATTTTTGATGGCTTTTGGGAGAAGGGTCAGATTTTCACCGTCCAGGATCGTTACCTGCTTTGGAATACTGCTGACCAGCCGGCTGTTTACATTGCTTCTGGAAAGAAATACCTTTTTCTCTTCGGGAATCGTCTGTACATAGGTGTAAATATCATCATATGGATAAATAGCAATACCGTCTTTGGAAAGTGCTTCCTTAACAGAATCCGAAAAGGCTTTTTCATTGACAAAAAGACGGAGCTCACTGTCATCCAGCACAAGATAGGAAAGAACTACCGGGCAGCAGTGGATATCATTTCCGCGGATATTTAAAAGCCATGCAATGTCATCAAGGGAAGTGAGGATAAAGAGGTCTGCGCCTTTCTCTTTCAGTTTGCTGCGGATCTCACGGATCTTGTCTGCTCTGGATCTTCCGGCCCATTTTTCGGATAATTCCATTACCGGTTCACAGGAAAGTGCCGGACGATCATCCCAGATATTTCCGATGAGATCCTCATTTACAGAAAAATGTACCTGTTTTTTCTGAAGGATTCTTTCTAGCGTCTCTGCTTCTTCTGCGCTTACGGTACGGCCATCGAAGCCGAGACACATTCCCTCTTTCAGATTTTCTTCCAGGAATTTGTGGATCGTTGGTACGTCCGGTTCTCCCATCTTAAACAGAGTAACCGGAGTTCCCTCTAACTGCTGTGCAGCCTGGATAAAATATCTTCCGTCTGTCCAGAGTCCGGCCATGTCCTGCATGATCACGGCAGTTCCGGCAGAACCGGTAAATCCGGTGATGTATTTTCTGCATTTAAAATAATCCCCAACATACTCAGAACCATGAAAATCATCGGTCGGAACCAGATAAGCATCGATTCCCTTTTCCTTCATTTGTTTTCGAAGAGCTGTGATCCGTTCTGTAACTGTCATAATCTTATGCCTCCTCTGTATAATTGTTCTTTATCGCAAAGCCATGATCCATAGGGCCGCTTCCTTTTCCCAGATCCAGCATGGCAGCAAGGGCTCCGGAAATATAGTCCTTGGCACGGTTTACAGATTCCACCATGGAAAATCCCTTTGCAAGGTTGGAAGTGATGGCCGAGGAAAGAGTACATCCTGTTCCATGGGTATTGGGATTGTCGATCCTTTTTCCATCAAACCACTGATATGTTCCATTCACATAGAGAAGATCATTGGCATCATTGAGCTTATGTCCGCCCTTGCAGAGAACTGCACAGTGATACTGCTCGGAAACCTGTTTTGCAGCTTCGATCATATCATCGGCGCTTTTGATCTTCCGTCCGGTAAGCACCTCGGTTTCCGGGATATTGGGGGTGAGAAGATCTGCAAGAGGAAACAGTTCTTCCTTCAGAACATCCACCGCCTCCTCACTGATCAGTCTTGCACCGCTTGTGGCAACCATAACCGGGTCCACCACGATATTTTTTGCCCGATACTGTCGGAGCTTTCCTGCGATTATATGGATCAGATCACTTTCGGAAACCATTCCGATCTTTACTGCATCCGGAAAGATATCCGTAAAAATACAGTCCAGCTCCTGACCCAGGAACTCTGCGGTTGCATTCTGGATGGCTGTGACACCGGTGGTGTTCTGGGCAGTCAGCGCGGTGATGGCACTCATGGCGTATACTCCGTTTGCCATCATGGTTTTAATATCGGCCTGGATCCCGGCTCCTCCGCTGGAATCGCTGCCTGCGATGGTTAATGCTGTTTTCATCTTTGGTTTCCTCCGTTTTCTGTGAATATATAGTTCTGTAACTCTGTCAGATCCCGACAGTAGATATAAGCATCCTTTTTCAGCTGTTCCTGATCCGGTTCTCCCAATGCGTCATAAATACCGGCAGTCAGAAATCCTGCATTTCCGGCAGTCTGCAACGCGTAGAGTGAATCCTCCACAACCAGCGTCCGGGATGGCTCCGTTCCCAGTGCTTCTGCAGCTGTAAGATAGACCCTCGGAGAATGTTTGCTTTCTCCGATCTCACTGGTGGTATAGATTTTATCAAAAAAGGAAAGAAGTCCGTTTCTTTCCAGCGCCCGGCAGATATGTTCCCTGGGGCTTGAGGTTGCCACCGCAGCCGGGATTTTCTGTTCTGCAAGGCATTGAAGAAGTTCTCTGGCACCTGATTTTGCCGGGACCTCTTCAAAATAGTATTTACGGATCCGGGATTTCAGATCCATCACGATCTTTTCTTCGGAATACGCAAGAGTAAACCTGTTTTTCAGCCAGTCCGCTCCCTGCTCCATACTCATGGGAAAAAGGATTTCGTCCATTTCCGCAACCGGCTGATATCCCAGATCTGTAATATATCGTTTTCCAAGCTCCTTCCAAACAGAGAGTGAATCCAGAAGGATGCCGTCTGCATCAAATATCACGGCTTTTATAGGAAAAATCATGTTTATACTCCTGAAAATTTTTTTTGTGATACTCTGTCATTGGAACATTACGAAATAATTTCCCATGACATAAAAAACTGATATAAAAAACTGATATAAAAAACTGATATAAAAAACGCGGATATATCACAAAAGATATATCCGCATTTATTATAAGCCTCAGATATCCAAAATGCAACCGGGAGTTAAGGAGGCTCATCTGAAACAGCAGCTCTGTTTTTTATTCTTTACCATTAAAACAATATGTGCATACATTACAAGGATCGATCCCAATGGATTCCAGCAGATCATCCAGTCTGTGATAGCGAAGGGTGGTAAAATTCTGCATCTTACAGATATCCTGTACCATCTGCTCGTATTTCTCTGTATGTGGATCTGCATATTCATCCAGAACTTCCTGCGGACAGTTGGGGCCTTCTCTCTTCTCGATCACCTGACGGGCGATCAGCTCCATCTCAGATTTGGAACGTGAGAAGTTTAAATATTTGCAGCCGTACATGATTGGCGGGCAGGCAGGACGGACATGAACCTCTTTGGCTCCGCTGCGGTACAGAAATTCGGTTGTCTCGCGAAGCTGGGTGCCACGTACGATGGAATCGTCTATGAGAAGAAGTTTTTTATCCTTGATCAGCGCACGTACCGGGATCAGTTTCATTTTGGCAATAAGGTTACGCTGGTTCTGATTGGTCGGCATAAAAGATCTGGGCCAGGTTGGTGTATATTTAATGAATGGTCTTGCGTAAGGAATGCCGGATTCATTGGCGTATCCGATGGCATGGGCAATGCCGGAATCCGGAACACCGGCTACAATGTCCGGGTGCACGGAATCGCCGTCTCTCTTTGCAAGCATGCTTCCACAGCGGTAGCGCATCTCCTCTACATTTACACCTTCATAAGAGGCTGTCGGATATCCGTAGTAAACCCAGAGGAAGGAACAGATCTTCATTTTCTTTCCGGGCTCAACCAGAGTTTTGACTTCGTCGGCTGTTACGAATACGATCTCTCCGGGGCCAAGTTCTTTATAATCTTCGTATCCAAGGTTGATATAGGCATGACTTTCAAAGGAAATACAGTATGACCCTTCTTTGCGGCCAATTTCCACAGGAGTTCTGCCCATCTTGTCACGGGCTGCATAAATTCCGTCTTTTGTCATAAGGAGCAGAGTCATGGAGCCGTCGATCAGTCCCTGTACGTACTGGATACCTTCCACAAAGTTGTCCTTTTCACAGATCAGTGCAGCGATCAGTTCGGTCACATTGACTGTTCCATTGGTCATCTCCTGAAAATGTACCTTGGTCGTATCATACAGCTGCTGCAGAAGTTCATCGTAATTATTAATCTTTCCCACAAAAGTGAGGGCAAAGCTGCCGATCCTGGAACTGAACAGAAGGGGCTGAGGCTCATAATCAGAAATACATCCGATTCCCATATTTCCCTTCATGGAACCCACATCTCCGTCAAATTTTGTACGGAAAGGCGTGTTCTCAATGTTGTGGATGGCACGGTCAAATCCATGTTCTCCGTAAACAGCCATACCTCCGCGGCGTGTTCCCAGATGAGAATGGTAATCCACTCCGTAAAAAAGCTCCAGTACACAGTCATCCTTCGATGCTACTCCAAAAAATCCGCTCATAATGCGCTCCTCTCTACTACTATGATGTTAACGATTTCTGTTATCGTTCCTATATCCATAATCGCTATCAGTATAGCATAAGAGAATTGAAAATAAAAACCAATTTGGCGGATAATCCTGCTTTTTCAGAATAAACTATAAAGATATTAGCCGGATTTATAGAAGTGGAAAATTTTTTCTGTATGAGACAAAAGAAACAGCTCCGCTTTTACAGAACTGTTTCTTTTGGCCATTTGGCAAATATGTGGTTTAAAAATCCGGTTTATTCCTGGGTGATTCCCTTAAACTCGTAACCGGCTTCCTTGATCACTTCTTCAACCTTTGCCTCGTCAACCTTCTCAGGTACAGAGAATACAGTTGTTCCGTTCTCGTGGGAAGAAACTACGTCTTCTGCTCCGAAAGCTGCCTGGATGGCTTTGTTTACGTGTGCCTCACAGTGTCCGCACATCATTCCTTCTACATTGACCGTTACCTTTACCATTGTTTTGTTCTCCTTTTCTTCTTTTATATTTTCATCATGACTGATGTGTAATGTTACCGGATTTTTGATCGTTTTGTCTTTGGCTGCATTGTGGATCTGAAACAGATTCAGACGCAGTGCATTTGTTACAACACAGAAGCTGGAAAGACTCATGGCCGCAGCTCCGAACATCGGATTCAAGGTCCATCCGAAAAGTGGGATCCAGACACCTGCTGCAAGGGGAATGCCGATTATATTGTAGAAAAATGCCCAGAAAAGATTCTCATGGATATTCCGAAGTGTGGCGCGGCTTAAACGTACTGCCGCTGGAACATCGCTTAACTGGCTCTTCATCAGAACGATATCTGCCGCATCAATGGCAATATCTGTTCCTGCACCGATGGCAATTCCGATATCGGCTCTTGTAAGTGCCGGCGCGTCGTTGATACCGTCACCGACCATGGCAACCTTTCCCTGCTCCTTCAGAGCGCGGATCACACTTTCTTTTCCATCCGGAAGAACTCCTGCGATCACATCGTCAACTCCTGCCTGAGCTCCGATGGCTTTTGCGGTACGCTCATTGTCACCAGTAAGCATAACTACACGGATTCCCATGTTCTGAAGTTCTTTGACTGCCTGAGGGCTGTCTTCTTTGATAACGTCCGCAACAGCAATGATACCAATCAGCTGTTCATCACACGCAAAGAATAATGGTGTTTTTCCCTGATTAGCAAGTTCTTCTGATTTTTTGATCATAGATAATGGAATTTTTGCATATTTCTCAATAAATCTCTGGTTTCCACCATAGACCGTCTCTTTATCAATCTTTCCAGAAAGCCCATTTCCAGCAATAGCCAAAAAGTTTTTAATTTCAAGATTGTCATGAATCTGCGCCTCTTCTGCTTTTTGTAAAATTGCATGAGCAAGCGGATGTTCACTCTTCTTTTCTAATGCATATGCAATGGAAAGTAATTCTTCTTCGCTGATACCTTCTACCGGTACCATATCTGTAACCTGTGGTTTTCCACTTGTGATCGTTCCTGTTTTATCTAAAGCTATGATCTGTGTTTTTCCTGTCTCTTCTAAGGATACGGCTGTCTTAAACATGATTCCATGCTTTGCGCCCATTCCATTTCCAACCATGATCGCTACAGGTGTTGCGAGTCCTAAAGCACAAGGGCAGCTGATAACTAATACAGAAATGCCTCTGGCAAGTGCAAATCCAAAACTTTGTCCGACAAGCAGCCAGATGATCATTGTTGCGATTGCAATACAAATAACAGTTGGGACAAAAATCCCTGATACTTTATCTGCAACCTTTGCAATCGGTGCTTTGGTTGCTGCCGCATCACTGACCATCTGAATGATCTGAGAAAGAGTTGTGTCTTCGCCAACTCTTGTAGCTTCACATTTTAGATAACCAGATGTATTTAATGTTGCAGCAGATACAGCATCGCCTTCTTTCTTATCCACAGGGATACTTTCTCCTGTTAAAGCAGATTCATTTAAAGCACTGTTCCCTTCAATGATGATACCATCTACCGGTATATTTTCTCCAGGTTTTACAACGAAGATATCTCCTTGATGTACCTGTTCGATCCCAACTTCTATTTCCTGTTCATTACGGATCACAATTGCCGTCTTTGGTGCTAATTTCATAAGACTCTTTAAAGCATCTGTCGTTTTTCCTTTGGATCTTGCTTCTAGCATCTTACCAACTGTGATCAATGTCAGGATCATAGCGGCAGATTCAAAGTAGAATTCATGCATGTATTTCATCACCGCATCCATGTTTTGATGCATCTGAGCATCTGTCATTGCAAATAGGATATAAACACTGTATCCATAAGAAGCTGCTGATCCTAAAGCAACCAGAGTATCCATATTCGGTGCTTTATGGAATAAGCTCTTAAATCCACTAATAAAGAATTTCTGGTTGATCACCATGATGATTGTTGTAAATAACAACTGGATCAGACCCATTGCTACATGGTTTCCATCTAAAATCTTAGGAATCGGCCAATTCCACATCATATGTCCCATTGACAGATACATCAAAGGAATCAAAAAACATAACGATGTGATCAGTCGTTTCTTCAAGACAGGAGTTTCTCTATCTTTTAATAAATCTGCATCTGAAGAATTACTCTGCGTTTGCACGCCCTTCTTCTTTGCTCCGTATCCAGCATCTTCCACAGCTTTGATGATCACAGATGAATCTGCAGTTCCTTCGACACCCATTGAGTTTGTCAGCAGACTTACAGAGCAGGATGTGACTCCTTCTACACTGGAAACCGCTTTCTCCACGCGTGCACTGCAAGCAGCACAGCTCATGCCAGTCACTTGATATTGTTCCATGGTTTCCCTTCCTTTCATTTTGCTTGTCAAATTGTTATTTCATTAGTTTTTGTAAAACTTTTACTAATTCATCAATCGTCTCATCCTTTCCTTCTCGGATATCTTCTGCTACACAAGTTCTGATATGATTGGCAAGAAGGACTTTATTGAAACTATTTAAAGCTGCATTGACAGCAGATACCTGAACTAAAATATCGGTACAATAAGTATCATTCTCTACCATCTTTTTTATTCCACGAACTTGTCCTTCAATACGGCTTAGACGATTAATAAGATCTTTATATTCTTTGTCTGAACGTTCTTTTGTCTTGTGATGACAACAACATTCTTTTTTTTCTTCCATGTGATTTCCTCCTTTACGTTTGATATTATATACCCTGTTAGGGTATATTTCAAGATGTTTATTTGAGAAAATGTTGCAGTTATATAGACAATCTTGTTTTATATAACTTATAAAATGAATCAATTTTTCTAATATCATTGATAAAATCCCTAAAATAGCATATAATAATTTTAGGTATTAACTATTAAAATAGGAGGTGATACTATGATTACAACAACAGCAACTGATATTCAAAATAACTTTGGTAAATATTTAAAAGCTGTCCAAGAAGGTAATGAAATTATTTCCGACAAGATGATGCTACCTGCCACCGAAGGATAAAAATAAGAACGCTCATCAGAGCGCAATGTTGAAGACCAGTCATTACGTCCGGTAACATCCAAATAATAAGTA
>OGOM01002550.1_pt1 | contig 10531 bp, 7 predicted proteins | sample 1552681 | NCBI WGS metagenome assembly OGOM01 (sample SAMEA2580188, study PRJEB22360) | human gut metagenome | biome: human gut; feature: human-associated habitat; material: faeces | place: Denmark | collected 2008/2010 | reverse complement strand
AAAATCAAAAAGGAAAAACCGTTGGCGGAGATTACCGAAGACGAAATTCCTTTTGACATTCCGGAGAGTTGGAAGTGGGTGAGGTTAGGTGATTGCACCGGATATTCTCAGACAAAACCCAAAATATCACCCAAAGACATCACAGATGATATGTGGTCATTAGATTTGGAAGATATTCAAAAAGAAAGCGGAGCAATTCTTACAAGAACAACAGCTTCTGAACGAAAGATCACAGGGGACAAGGTGCTTTTTTATAAAGGGCAAGTTCTATATAGCAAACTCCGTCCATATCTAAAGAAAATTTTGATTGCACCGGACAATGGAATATGCACTCCAGAATTGGTTCCGTTCAATACATATCTTGTATATGCAAACTATATTGTGTATGTATTGCGCAGCCCACATATTGATTATGTAGTCAACTCTGTTACTTACGGCGTAAAAATGCCCAGAGTTGGAACAGAAACAATGGTTAATCTTTTAATTCCACTGCCTCCTCTCTCCGAACAAAAGCGCATTGTCGCCAAGATTGAGGAACTCCTTCCTCTGATTGGCCGTTATGCTGTCGCCTATGAGAAGCTGGAGCAGTTTAACGCCAAGTTCCCGGAGGATATGAAAAAATCCCTCTTGCAGTACGCCATTCAGGGCAAACTGGTGGAACAGCGTCCCGAAGAAGGCACCGCAAAGGAACTCTTTGCCCGGATTCAAGAGGAAAAACAGCGGCTGATTGCTGAGAAGAAGATCAAGAAAGAAAAACCGCTGCCCGAAATCACCGAGGACGAAAAGCCTTTTGATATTCCAGAGAGTTGGAAGTGGGTGAGGTTGAGAGATATAATTTCAGTTTTAGGCGACGGTATTCACGGAACACCACAATATGATGATACAGGAAAGTATTTCTTTATCAATGGAAACAACCTTGTAAAAGGTGAAATTGTAATCAAATCAGATACAAAAAAAGTGTCTTATGAAGAATTTAAAAAATATGAAAAACCATTGGATGAAAGCACTATATTAGTTTCAATCAATGGAACGATTGGTAACTATGCTTTTTATAACGGAGAACCTGTTATTCTCGGGAAAAGTGCTTGCTATTTTTCTCTTATAAGCGGAATTGACAAAGAATACATCTGTCGTTTACTAAACACGCAGCACTTTTTGGATTATGCAGTAAAAGAGGCAACGCAAACAACAATAAAAAATGTTTCGCTAAAATCAATGCGTATGTTGCCTGTCCCTCTCCCACCTCTTTCCGAGCAAAAACGTATTGTAGAAAAACTGGAAGAAATCCTGCCGTTGTGCGAACGGCTGAAATGAGGTGAGCCGCAATGAAGAAATGGGCAAAGAATCCTTGGGTTCTTGGAATTGGAACAACTGTAATAGGTGGCGTACTTCTTTCTTTGCTACTGGATTGGATTCAGGGTATTGATTGGTTAAGTACCTTTAAGAATGTTATGAGATTTATTTTTAATGGTGTCGTTTCTTTCCTGAATTTGAAATTAAAGTATGGTGGTTGCTTATTGCTATTGCGATTATCGTAGTTGGATTGTTTGTGGTTGCAAAAATATCGGGTTCCCAGTCAAATAATATACCCCCACATTTTTACAATACACCAAGGATTACATGTTGGGTTATTCATGGGAGTGGACTTATTCTAAAATGTATGATGGGAAATACACCATTAGCAACCTGCATCCAGTTTGTACAAAGTGTGGTATGAGGCTCAAACAAGGTGGTCTGTATGGAGCAGAAATGGAGTGCCTCCGCTGCAATACAACTCGAAATTGGGAAGATTCTGTTGCATATGATGCCCAGTTACTGATTGAGGATAATATTAGAAAGAATTACTCGCAAAATCAATAACTGATATTACTAAAACATATTTAACTCATTTGATTGGAGGGAAAACTATGATGCAAATTGACAGTGCAATACTGGCTACAGACAAAGTGATTTGTAAAAATATCAGTAGATTTGATGACTCAGAACGTGGGTTATTGAGCCAGAATATCTTGTCGCAGTTACGTAATTTTGTAGAATACACTGCAGATAAAGTATATGCTAACGGTTCAGACCTCGACCCCAATAATTATGCTCTAAATGTTGAAGCGTTGAAGTATTTGCAAACAAGAGGAGACCTCCGTTTTTTACACCAATTTCATGAGCTTCTTCAAAAGTCGGTGTCACATTACACTTTAGATGAAAATGGTTCTGAAAGATTAATGCTGAAGTACTATGAGTATCTCCTGAAAATAAAAATCTTTCTTAATGATACTTATGGGCTTCATGTTCTGGATAATATTGAAGATTTTCCATTGGATACGGATACAGAACTGTCAGAGTATCACGAGAAAATTGCAGAAAAAATTTACAGTCCAAGTCCGATATTTTCAACAAGTACATATTCAGATAGATATTATATTCAGAAGATTAAGCCGTTCTTTGTAAACCAGCGAATATACTACGAAGTTACATTTACTGCGGCGAACAGTAAAATGAGCAAATTTGACCGAGTAATCGCTTTTTCACGTTATGAAATACTAAGTAACTATGCGGTAAGACTTTCGATTCGTAATGATTCAATCAATGTTTTAGGAAAAGACATGACTATTCAAATTATCGATGGGTGGGATGTATCAATACGTCCCTGCGAATTGGATAATTTTGCAGATATTATCGGAAAACATTCTAAAATCAACACAGGAACAAAAGAGTATTCCGAATTGATGCGATTTTTGACGGAAACTAAAATGCCACTATCAGAGTTGGTTGCGTGCTCAGAACGGTATTATGGTTTTGTAAAAAATCAGATTACAAGTCAGGCAAGAACGACTTATATTTTTGACACCCTTGATCAGTGTAGAGAGATAATCTTATCCAATAAGCCTGGATGTAATGTGCTTAAGTATCTACTGTACCATTTGAATAACAGAATTATTAAATGGCAGCGTTGGAATGATGGCTGTTCGTTGTTGTCAGGGCTAAATTTAAGTTATGGATGTATTCCGTTTGATAGGATGCCGTTTTGTACATCATTGAGAAATCATAATCCACGCATATACGATTTGCTGGACTGCCTATCGGAAAAAGGTAGAGAACATGAACTATTCGCACGCCATATTCAAAATAATACAGAGATGGAAGGGATGTTGTTTACACCCCAAAAGGATATAGTAGGTTTTAATAATATCGATGCGCTGATTAGTACATATAATCGCAAGTTATATCTTCCAAGACACGAACACAGAAAGCTGATGACTTTTCATGATTTTGTGTATATCAAAGGATATGCTGATGATAGCGCATTCATAATTCAAAAATTACGAGATCTGGCAACAAGTGGAATAGCACAATATACCGGATCTGTAGATTCATGGCTGAACAAAGGCTCATATTCTATTGATTCGCCAGAGAAAAAAGACGCATTGCGAAATATGTTTGCAAAATCGCAGGTGGCGCTTATTTATGGTTCTGCCGGAACTGGAAAATCAACGCTGATCAATCATATTTCAAACTTCTTTTCTAACCAGAAAAAGTTGTATTTGGCGAATACACATCCAGCAGTAGACAATATGCGTAGGAAAGTAACCGCCAGCAATAGAGAGTTTAATACCATTGCAAGTTTTATTTCCGAAAAGAATCAGCACACAGAATGCGATGTTCTTATTATCGACGAGTGTAGTACAGTAAGCAATTCTGATATGCGAAAAGTCTTAGAAAAGGCAGAGTTTAAGCTTCTGGTTCTTGTAGGAGATGTTTATCAGATTGAATCAATCTATTTTGGAAATTGGTTTGATATTGCACGCAATTTCATTTCCAAAGACTCTATCTTCGAACTAACACATCCATACAGAACGCAAAATGAAAACCTTCTCACCGTGTGGGAAAGAGTGCGAAATCTGGACATTGCAATTTTGGAGCCGTTGGTTAAGAGCAAATATTCCATCCGTCTGGATGAATCTATTTTCTCCCATGCAGAAGAAGATGAAATCATTCTCTGCTTAAATTACGATGGATTGTACGGAATTAATAACATCAATCGCTTCTTACAGAACAGTAATCCGAGTCCAGCAATTCAATGGGGTATTGGATTGTATAAAGTTGGCGATCCTGTATTGTTTAATGAATCAGACCGCTTCTCTCCTTTGATTCACAACAATTCGAAGGGGCGTATTGTTGGTATTGCAACAGAGGAAATGAAGATTTGGTTCGAAATTGAGTTGGATTGCGTGATTAATGAATTGGATGCATGGGGGTATGATTTTGAATTGATGGATGCATCTAAAAGCGGAAATTCTATAATTAAATTCAGCGTTGATAAATACAGAAGCACCGATGAAGATGATGATTATTCTGACACAGTTGTTCCATTTCAAGTTGCTTATGCGGTATCCATCCACAAGGCTCAGGGTTTGGAATATCGTTCTGTGAAAATTGTAATTACCACCGAAACTGAAGAACGCATTACACACAATATTTTCTATACTGCAATCACTCGTGCAAAAGAAAATCTTAGAATCTATTGGAGCCCGGAAACGGAAAAGAGTGTGTTGGAAAATCTAACAGTTAGAGATTCCAGGCGAGATGCCAATCTATTGAAGCAACTATATTCTCTGTGATTTTCGGATGTGCTTCTATTGTTCTTGTAAGATATAACAAATATAGCGTTCAGAATGAACGAGCAGCCATCAATGAAATTGATGTTCAAAGGGTATCAGGTAGTTTTCCCTGGTAAGTCATTTTGCAAATTGAGCCGAAGGAGAAAATGCAAAAATGAGCAAAGTGCTATAACTTTGCCCTGCTTGCCAGTTTTCTTCGCACAATATAACTTGTACCCAACTTGGACACAAGTGTAGATTAACTTCTGCTCTAATCGGGCAGAAGTCGGATTAGGAACTTCCGCCCAATTTGGGCGGAGGTGTATCAGTTTTTATTCCCAACTTGGGAATAATTTTGCCCACATATTATAGGCGTTACAAATTGGCAAGCAGTGTAAACCTGTACAGGTTTACAAATTCGCAAGCAGTGGAAACCGGATCCGTTTCCCACTTTTCACGATTACCCTTCGGGAAATCTTTGCAAATTTAGCTTGTTGGGTGAACAACCCCAATCCCCTTTGAACGACACCTACGGTGTCGGCTGCGCATTCATTCTGAATACTTTTACTTAGTGACTTCTACGCAATTTGCATAGAAGTTCAATTCCCTATAAACGAAAAATGAAAATGCAGGACAAGTTGTCCCTGATTATTTTTGTAATGCGTGACAATCCACTTCTCGACAAATTGTCAGGAAGTCTTGTGGGCAATTCGCCCACAAGTAACGAAATTGCCAATGGTCGGATACAACTTTATCCCAAGTTGGGATGAAAAACTTCGTGCCAACTTGACACAAAGTTAAAAATGCAGGAAACAGAAAAACGAAAATCACTTCGACATAATTTGTATAGAAGTTGAAAGTCTGGGTTTTATGCTTGTGGACAGGTTGGCCACAAGACAGCTCAGGTACTTTCTAAAATCAACTTCGTCCCAAGTTGGGATGAAGTGCTACGGTGTAACTTGCACCAAAGTAAGGCGTAGAGATTTTGTATTGTAAATTCTTGATGAGGTGTCTGGAATTTTATAAATGTCAAAATGACTTCTGGACAATTTGTCCAGAGGTATCATTAAGCTTCGATTAGAAAATCAAAAATATCCTTACTGCAACTTACGGCAAAATGAAAATCTGCTATTAGCTGCCTGTTCTCAACTTTGGGATATGCTCTTTGGCTGAACCTGACAAGATTGCCTATTTCGACATTTCATGCTATGATAGTCACAGATGAAAATTAAACACTGCTTCATACAAGATTTTATTGATGGGTAAGCCCCATATTTATACAAACATATTTTAGTCAGTCCGAACTGTCGAAGCTGTTACATGGAAGCATCAAGTCAGATACAGAATCTTTTGTGTCTGTTATTGTTGCATCTGTGTAGCAGCTTTTTTCATTATCTGACTTTGAACCAAGTGCCCGAGGTCGGAACCACAGACAGAAACGGAGGGAACTATTTGATTGCAATAATTCACAGAGGACAAAAATTCAAAGAAACTATGGAAGTCTTTCAGCAGAAACGAGCGGAATTTATCGCACAGGAAATCAGAAATTTTGATACAGAAACCTTGTATGTGTTTCTGGAATTGATTCGTGGCAACGGCCACAAACTTGATAGAATAACTGGAATGGAGGTATGATATGAGTGGAGGTGACTACCCATGAAGAAACAGAGAAAAATTGAAAAAGATAATCGTGGTGTTGCGTTATACGCTCGTAAATCCCGAATCACCAACAAGGGTGACAGTATCGGTGTTCAGTTCAAACAATGTGCGGATTACGCCAAAAAGGAATTGGGATTGGATGAGGAGTACGAATTCTTACAATACGAGGACAAAGGACTCAGCGGATATTTTTCAGACAGACCGGATTTTCAGAGAATGCTGCATGATGTGCAGGACGGGAAAATCAAAGCAATCGTATGTTACAAGCTGGATCGTGTCGGCAGAAAAACAGCAAACCTAATCCGTTTAATGGATTTCTTGGAAATGTACCATGTTAATCTCTTGATTTGCTCCAATGGTATCAATACTGCCAGCGGACTATATAAAATCTTTATTCAGATATTCGCTGTCATTGCGGAATTTGAAAGAGATACTCTGACAGAAAGAATTGTAGACAATATGATGGGACTTGCAAAGGACGGACGATGGCTCGGCGGCAATACATCGATGGGATTTACTGTCCGTCGTGTAACAACCGGAAGTGGTAAGGGAAAATCAGCATACAGCTACTTAGAAAGTCTGCCGGAAGAAAAACGCATGGTTCAGCGTTTGTACGAAATCTTCAGAACTACTCGCAGCATCCAGAGTACTGCAAAACAGATGAATGAGGAAGGATTCCACACTCCTTCCGGTGCTGCATTTAACGCATCCACCACAAGACTGGTTTTGAGAAATCCTATCTATTGTACTGCTGATAAACGCAGCTATGATTATTTCATCGGCCATGACGGCAATGTGTTTGGAAATATGATAGAGTTTGACGGAACTCACGGATTGTCGGCTTACAATAAAACTGATCAGGAAAAGTATGAAGGCAGTGACAGCACATTTATCTCTCCGAAATATGTTCAGACCATTAAAAGCAAGCCTGTTAGCGAGTGGATTATTGCGGTTGGTAAGCACGAAGGATTTATTCCAAGTGAACAATGGATTGTGGTGCAGGAACTTCTGGAGGCTATTGCAGAGAAATACAATCGACCTCATAGAAAAACCAACGCACTGTTGGCGGGGCTGGCGCATTGTCCTCACTGTGGCAGACTATTGAGTGTGATTCCTGAGTCCGACCGTTGGACGAATGGAAAGCCTCGATTTAAATATGTTTGTTCCGGTTATCGAAAAAAGGAATGTAATTTCAAGGCGGTAGATGGCGTTCTTCTGGACGAATTTATGGTACAGCAGCTATCTGAACTGTCGGATGAAAACAGCGAGCGTTTCAGAAGGATTCTGGAAATTAAAATCGAGGAGGTTCTGGAACAGTCACAGACGGTACAGGAACATAACCTCATTAAAAAGAAACGTGATAAGCTGAAAGTGGATATTGCAGCGCAGACAAGAAATCTGCGTGAAGCAGATGGCAGTATCAAGCAATTTATTCAAGAGGATTTGCAAAATCTGGCTGAAGAACTGAGGGAAACGGAGCAGCAGCTTTCCAAACTGGATGAAGGCAGAAAGAACAATATGATTGCCATCCGTGACTTGGAAATGACAAAAGAAAGGCTGCTCTCCTTTGCAGAGTATGCAAAAGATGCGCAGCCGGAGGTTCTGGTCACTTTGATCCGGACGATTGTAGAAAGAATTTATATCGTGGATAAGGATGACGAGCGTTACTGCCATATCTTTATCAAGGGCTGTTCCGGAGAAGATTACACCGGCTTCTTCCAGACAGCCGGTTACATAGAGCAAAAAACTACCCCTGTGTGTGATTCAGAACAGTATTGCATTGTCAATGATGTGTCACACAGAGGGAGCAGGGAGCTGATTCCTGTATTTAGCAAGAAAATCTAACGGATCAAGCCAGCCCAGAGAGCGAATGTGTTGCTCCCTCTTCTGCGTGAGTTTTGTGTAACAACTTACTATACCACAGCGACTCATTCGTCTTTCTTTTTATTCATTCATCTTTGCAATACATTTGTTGTAATTCTACATGCGGTTACAGTTGGATGATAGATTACCAGTTGAAAAACTGACACAGATATGATACTATTAGTTCATAAATACAGAACTAATGAAAAGGGCGACGCTATGGTTATCTTAAATCTGGTACTGAAAAAAATATATGGGTTTGACGATTTTACGATCAATTTCAGCTATCCGAAGAAGATTGTAAATTCCTTTATTGAGGCAGAGCATCTGAAAGACAGAGAGCGTTTTCGCTATAAAAAAGCTGTTATTCTGATGGGAGCAAATGCTACAGGAAAAACTAGCCTTGGAAAAGCACTTCTTCGTATCTTTGCTTATATGGAGAATGGAATGCCATCTTCGCTTTTTGAAATGGTTTCTGGTGAAAGCGGTTATTTTTGTATTGACTTTGTAAATGAAGATTATCGGCTGCAAAGGTTGTGCGCTACTATTTGTCCGGCAGAGAATGATGTAGAGATTCAGTATTATGCGGCAGATATTGATTGTATGGATTCGTATGAAAAATGTGTGTCCAAACTGAAAGATTTTACTGCACAGGCTACCAAAAAGATTTCTTCTTTGAAAGAAATGATCGGAGATATACAGTATCGTTTTGCATATCCAGAAATCGAAAAACAATTGAAATTAACTGTAAAGAATAAGGATATTCTGTTGAAAACACTTCGAGCAGTGATTGGAACATTAGATCCAACACTGCAAGATATTTCTTTCTCTAAAGATTTGAAGGATACCTTTATTATTCGACGAGATAATACGGAAATTATCATTCAAGAAGGAAAATTATTGAATCGAGAAGTGCTTTCCAGCGGAACAGCAGAAGGAATTGACATAGCAATGTTCCTCGCTGCAATGATTGCAAATGAAGGCAGTTTTTATTATTGTGATGAACATTTTTCCTATATTCAGAGCGATATTGAAAAAAGAATATTTGGTATCATGTTAGATTGTATCGGTGAAAATCAACAGTTGATTTTTACTACACATAACACAGATATGCTTGATCTTAACCTTCCAAAACATAGCTATGTATTTTTGAGAAAATGCTTAGAAGATGGAGCATATACAGTATCTGCAATATCTGCATCAGATGTGTTGAAGCGGAATACAGATTCTCTGAGACGAGCTGTTGAAAATGATGTATTTGCTTCTTTGCCACAGGATTCCTTATTGGATGAATTAGAAATGGAGTGGCAGCATGAATAATAAATGCATCTACTATGTCGAAGGTCCATGTGAACAGCAGTTAATTGCAGCGTTGAAGGAACAACCAGCAAAGCTGATTCCTGGAAAGGTTAAGGTTTTTAACGTTGTTCAAAATCTAATTCCAAAATCACAGATGCTTTCCATTCAACCGGGGACAATGATTGTGTTGGCATTTGATACAGATGTTCCACACACAGCCACATTGAAAAAAATGTTGAATTATTGAAACGGTATTGTGGAAAAATACAGATTATTTATCTGGCGCAAGTGTTAAATCTGGAAGATGAGCTTGTGCGTTGTACAGATGTTAAAACGGTAGTTGAACTGACGAGAAGTAATAGTATTAAAAACTTCAAAACAGATTTCTGTAAGCTGAAAGTAAGAGACTGTCGTGCAATGCTGGAACGACATAAGCTGAATTCAAAGAATTTGTGGGCGACTAAAAAACCAACGGAATTCTCTTTTGTGGAGAGTAACAGTGATAGTGTAAAAATCTGATTTAAAAGCACGGTGTAAAAGCCGTGCTTTTTGCTTGCATGAAAGATGTTATATCAGAGTATCGAAATACGGAGAGCATGAACTGCCGTAAGGATGAGGTCCAGAAGCTAATGATATATTTGCTTAGATCTAAACGGTCTGAACACAATAGAAAAATAACAGCAATAGGACAAACATTTAATTTGGGAAAATTGAAGAAAGAGTAATGTTTTATTTATCCATATAGAACGTTTGACTTCTTTTTGTGAGTGATGATTGACTTTGCTGAATTTATTTGACATAACGTCATGTGTTAACTGATATCGGCATAAAATGGGAAATAACGATATAGGTTAATAAATATGGCCTGGATAAATTCGATTGGAGTTGTCGCTTTGGGAACAATTTGGGAACAAATCCCTGCTTTTTCTGGGAACAATTCGGGAACAAATGGGACAAAACGGTATAATTTGGGAACATCGAAGTTAGGGAAAATCCTTATTTAGTACATAATAACATGATATAACACCAGAAAAAGTTCGATAAAACGGTCGGATTGCTGTTGGTAAGGATGAGGTCGGCAGTTCAAATCTGCCTAGCAGCTCCATTAGAAGCCT
>OGOM01002546.1_pt1 | contig 10556 bp, 7 predicted proteins | sample 1552681 | NCBI WGS metagenome assembly OGOM01 (sample SAMEA2580188, study PRJEB22360) | human gut metagenome | biome: human gut; feature: human-associated habitat; material: faeces | place: Denmark | collected 2008/2010 | reverse complement strand
ATGTCTTTGGTGACAACGCTTCCGGCACCAATGACGCTGCCGCTTCCGATGGTCACACCGGGGAGAATCGTGACATCACCGCCGAGCCAAACGTTATCACCCAGTGTGATTGGCTTCGCGCACTCCAATCCCTGATTGCGCTCATCCGGAAGCAGAGGATGAATGGCGGTATACATGCCGCAGTTCGGACCGATAAAACAATGCGAACCGATGGTGATGGGCGCGCAGTCCATCAGATGTGCGCCGTGATTGAGAAAGGAATCCTCTCCAATCGTGCAGTGGTACCCGTAATCGGTATAAAATGGAGAGAGAATCACGGCGGACTGTCCGAGCTTTGGCATCAGTGTGCGAAGAAGCTCTTGGCGTTTTTGTGTTTGATTGGGTGGCGTGTTGTTGAGCTGGAAGCACAGCATATCTGCGTGTTCGCGCTCTTGTAAAATGCTGGGGTCATAATTGGCGTCATACCAGAGACCCAAGTCTCGTTTTTCTTGTTCTGTCATAGAAATGCTCCTTTGCTTGGGATACCTCAAGTATATCATAGCTTACAGCAGAAAAGACAACTTTCGGATAGTCAATATTTGCCGAATCTGCTATAATAAAGGCACAAGAGAGAATAGAAACGGGAGAGGAGTATACTATGGCAGAACATCAGGCAATGAATGTGCAGTGTTTTGTAAAGAAGGACTTTCAGTCAGTATTTACCGGAAAAAATAACCCGAAGTTATTATATGTTAGCGACATTCGACCAGATACCAGCGCACATCCGCGCGTCATGCATGCGCACGAGGATTTTGTGGAGCTGATTTTAATTTGCAGCGGAAGCAGCGAGTATCTCATTCATGATAAAAAGTACAAGGTACAGCAGGGCGATTTGCTCATTTATAATCCGGGCGTGGTGCACGATGAAATTTCCGGTTCGGATAATCCGGTGGGCAGCTACTGTATTGCCGTTGGAAATTTACACATGCCGGAGCTCAAGGAGTATGCGCTGATTCCGCAAGACGCAGGCTTTGTATTTCCGACAGGAGAGCATTTTGAACCGCTCAAGACGCTGTTTGAAATGATGTTCCGGAGCTTATCGTCGGGAGAAATCAATGCAGAGGCGTTTTGCCACTCGCTGATGCACGCGGTACTTGTCAAGGCACTGACGGTTGTCGGTGTCAAGGCGTCGAACAACGAGGAGACTGAAGTAGAAGAACCGTCTATTTTGGGTCAGCGCATCAAAGAATACATTGATAAGAACTATACAGAGCCGATCACGCTGCAAAGCATGGGAGAAGCGCTCAATATCAGCCCGTATTATCTGTCGCATGTATTTAAAGAGATGAGCGGATATTCACCGATGCAGTATCTGCTGCGCCGCCGCATTGGCGAGGCACAGACATTGCTGATTTCCACGGATTTGCCGGTCACAACGATTGCCGGCATGGTGGGCTATGACACGCAGAGCTATTTTAATTTGCAGTTTTCCAAAAATGTCGGCATGCCGCCGAAGAAATACCGGCAAAATTATCTTGTCGAGACACGGCAGCCGGAAAAGAAGCGCAGAAAGAAGAAAAAAGAATCGTAAATCCTCCCGCCGGAGAGCAGAAAAATCTGCCCTCCGGCTTTTTTCATGCGCGAGAAAAACAGGCAATCGCAGGATATTAGAAAAAGCAGTGCTATGCATGACGCGGGGGCTTGCGAGGGGGAACAGCAAGAATTTGAAAGTTTGCGCGAAAGGCGGGGGAGCACGGAGCAAAAACACAGCAAGGATATAAAAAATCGAAAAAATACTGACAAAATTGTGAAAAAACAAAAGGCTTAAAGTTTGTTTTTCGTGAAAATAGTATACTGAGTACAACAAAAACAAGGAACCGCAAAACAAAAATTGTGGATATAAGACGAATGTTTATGTATGAGGAGGAAACAATTATGAGCAAGACAAAGATGACAGTAGGTCAGGCAGTCGTAAAGTTCCTGAACCAGCAGTACATCGAATTTGACGGCGTAGAGCAGCCGTTCGTAGACGGCATCTTCACCATCTTTGGACACGGCATGGTAGTTGGTCTGGGACAGGCGCTGGATGAAGACCCGGGTCGTCTGCGTGTATATCAGGGCAGAAACGAGCAGGGCATGGCACATGCTGCTATCTCTTATGCGAAGCAGCACAACCGCCGCAAGATCATCGCTTGCTCTTCTTCCATCGGCCCTGGCGCAGCAAACATGGTAACCGCAGCGCTGACCGCATCCATCAACCACATTCCGCTGCTGCTGTTCCCGTCTGACTCTTTCGCAACCCGTCAGCCGGATCCGGTACTGCAGCAGATGGAAGTTTCTCACGACCTGAGCATCACCGCTTCCGATTGCTTCAAGCCGGTTGCCAAGTACTGGGATCGCATTTCCCGTCCGGAACAGCTGATGCCGGCACTGATTAACGCATTCCGCGTACTGACCGACACCGCTGACTGCGGTGCTGTCTGCATCAGCCTGCCGCAGGACGTACAGGGCGAGAGCTTTGAGTATCCGGATTACTTCTTCCAGAAGCGTGTACATCACATCTCCCGCCGCGGCGCAGATGCATATGAAGTAGAGAAGGCTGTAGAGCTGATTAAGTCCGCAAAGAAGCCGATCTTGATTTCCGGCGGCGGCGTTCGTTACTCCGAGGCAGGCGAAACTGTTATGAAGTTCGCTAGCGAGTTCAACATCCCGGTATCTCAGACACAGGCTGGTCATTCCGCTCTGCCGGACAGCTTTGAACTGAGTGTAGGCGGCATCGGTGTTACCGGTGGTCTGGCAGCAAATGCACTGTGCAAGGATGCAGATCTGGTTATCGGTGTTGGCACCCGTTTCAATGACTTCGTTACCGGTTCTAAGTGGGTTCTGTTCCGCAATCCGGACATCAAGGTTCTGGCAATCAACACTTCTGAGTTCCACGCTGAGAAGCTGGATGCAACCCGTTGCGTAGGCGATGCCAAGGTGACGCTGGAGCAGATCTATGATGCACTGAAGGCTGACGGCTACAAGTCCGGCTATACCAACGAGATTCAGGAAATCCGTGAGGTATGGGAGAAGGAGCGTCTGAGCGTTCTCGGCGTACAGTATCATGGCGAAGGCTTCGGCGAAGGCAAGTTCGTACCGTGCGTACCGAGCTGGACCGAGAAGATCATGAACGACTTTGTTAACGACATCGGCGGCACCATCACCGAGTCCAATGCAGTTGGTATCCTGCGCGAAGAGATTGATGACGATGCAATCGTTGTTGCAGCTGCAGGTTCTCTGCCGGCTGACCTCGAGAGACTGTGGGTAACCGATGCAAAGGACACCTACAACATGGAATACGGCGCATCCTGCATGGGCTATGAAATTGCTGGTGCACTCGGCTCCAAGCTGGCAGCACCGGAGCAGGAAGTTTATGCTCTGGTTGGCGACGGTTCCTTTATGATGCTGAACTCTGAGATTCCGACTGCTATTCAGGAGAATGCAAAGATCACTGTTGTTGTATTCGATAATACTGCATTCGGCTGCATCAACAACCTCCAGATGGGCAACGGCGTTGGTTCTCTGGCAACTGAAATGCGTCACCGTAACGAAGAGACCGGCAAGCTGGACGGCAAGTACTGCTACACCGATTTCGGCAAGGTTGGCGAAGGCTACGGCATGAAGGCATTCTATGCTAAGACTCCGGAAGAATTCCGCAAGGCTGTACAGGATGCAAAGAAGGAAACCGGCTCTTGCATCATTGATGCAAAGGTTCTGCCGAAGACCATGGCAGAGGGCTATGAGTCCTGGTGGCATATCGGCGTAGCTTCTACCTCTAAGTCTGAGAAGGTTCAGGAAGCACGCAAGCGTCTGGATCAGCACATCAGCGAAGCGAGAATGTATTGAGTTAATACGGCTGTAATGACACACCACATCTCTAGTTTCCTAACAAGACATTCGTAACTCTGTGCACTCATGCATTCTCCGCATGTATATACCTTTTCTCACAGCTTTTGCAGCGCGGCGGGGGCCGCGCTGCAAAGGAATGTACAGCGAAACTGGGAGCATTAACCGATACTTAATGATATTTTTTATTTTGATAAAGCGCATACCGACAAAGGAGCGATCGACATGAAATACACAGCAAAAGCCCCATTTGACAAGGGCTATAATAAGATGGTTTCCGCAGTAGACAATCCGGAAATGATGGGCATGGAGTTCGGCGTTGTCAAGATGACAGCAGGCGACATCATGAATTTTGACTATGCACAGGAAGTTGTTTACGATCTGATGAGCGGCACAGTCACCTTCGCTTGGGAAGGCAAGACCGAGACCGTAACCCGTAAGGACTGCTTCCATGAGGGCGCAATTCTGCTGCACGTTCCGCAGAACACCGCTGTCACCATCACTTGCGGCGCAGACGCAGAAATCGCAGTGGCACGCACCGAAAACAAGCGCAGCTTTGCTTCCCGCCTCATGCGTCCGGAGGACTGCCTGAGCGCAAACGAGGAGCGCGGCGCAGGTCAGATGAACGAGTGCTCCACCCGTCTGGTTCGTACTTTCTTTGATCGCTCCAACTGCCCGGAGACCAATTTCTTCATCGGCGAAGTAGTGCACTTCCCAGGCAAGTGGTCTTCTTACCCACCGCATCAGCATGTAGAGCCGGAGCTGTATTACTACAAGTTCCTGCCGGAAAACGGCTATGGTCTGGCTGAGTACGGCGATGACGCATTTAAGGTAAAGAACAATGATCTGACCGGTATGCCGGAGAATGTTACCCATTCTCAGTGCGCAGCACCGGGCTATGCAGAGTACTATCTGTGGTGCATCCGTCTGCAGGACGACAAGAACATTGTGACCACGGTTGTGCCGGAATACGAGTGGGTAACCGCTGCTGACGCAAAGTATTTCCCAGAGATTTAAGGCAGGAGGCATAGACATGAAAGCATTTCAGCTAATTCCTGCAATTGCAGAATATGCAGATTTTAAGACTTATGCGCAAGAAGCTGGTCTGGGTGCAGAAGATCTCATTCTGACCAATGAATATATTTACGAGCCGACAATTTCCGCACTGGATCTGGGCTGCCATACCCTGTTTCAGGAAAAGTACGGCATGGGCGAGCCGACCGACGTGATGGTAGATGCCATCCTCGACGAACTGCGCGATAAGGACTATAACCGCATTATCGCTGTCGGCGGCGGCACTATTATCGACATTGCCAAGGTGCTGGCTGTTGCTTCCAAGGAAGATAAGGTAGACGATCTGTACGACCGCATGGCAGACCTGCACAAGGTTCATGAGCTGGTTATCGTTCCGACTACCTGCGGCACCGGTTCTGAAGTAACCAATATTTCCATCATCAACCGCACCACCAAGGGCGTCAAGCAGGGTATTGTCTCTCCGGCTATGTTTGCCAACGAGGCGGCACTGATTCCGGGTATGCTTGCAAGTCTGCCGTATGGCGTATTTGCTACCTCCTCGATTGATGCCATGATTCATGCTGTGGAGTCCTTCCTCAGCCCGAATGCGTGCGCAATCAGCGAGCTGTTCTCCAAGAGCGCGCTGCATCTGATTCTGAGCGGCTGGCGTGCTGCTGTAGATAACGGCGACCGCGATGCTTGGAAGAAGTATGCGGCTCGATTCCTGCGTGCCTCTAACTTTGCCGGCATTGCATTTGGCCATGCAGGCTGTGCAGCAGTGCACGCACTGAGCTACCCGCTCGGCGGCGCACATCATGTTCCGCACGGTCAGTCCAATCAGCTGATGTTTGCCGATGTTATGCGCAAATATCAGGAGAAGAAGCCGGTTGGCAAGCTCAACAAGCTGGAAGAAATTCTGGCAGAAGAGCTGGATACCGAGCCGGTATTCGCACTGGAGGAGCTGTACAAGCTCATGAACGCTGTGCTGGAAAAGAAGCAGCTGCGTGAAGTTGGCGTAACGGCGGATGAGCTGCCGGTATATGCCAAGACGGTGCTGGAGACCCAGCAGCGTTTGCTCAACAACAATTATGTAGAACTGACGGAAGAAGATATTTTGAGCATTTATACCAATGCATTCTAAATCTTGGGCCGTTTGTATCAAATATCTGGAACATATGATAGGGAGAATACAGACACAGAATTGCCGCTGTGTCTGTATTTTTTTTGTGCGGAAATCGTGCGCAGCAGCGCCCTGAAAAAATGGCTCAAAATCAAGCTATCGCAGGATGTTTGAAATTTTCGGTTTTGCCGCATCCGGCGCATGCGCAAGATCTTGAAAGTTTTTCGGAGAAATACCGAAAATTCCCTCTCTAGGCGTACAGAATTTCAATAAAAATGATTTTTTTTAGAAAAGCTGCAAAAAACAAGAAGTTAAAAGCGGAAGAAAGCTGTGCATGATATACTAAAGTCACAAAAAAGGAAAGACAAAATACGGAAACAACACATAGGATTTAAAAGTCAAGGAAAGGACGAGAACATATGTTAGACCCGAAAAAGGTTCGCGTCGGCATTGCACCGATCGCGTGGACAGAAGACGATATGCCGGAGATGGGCGCAGAGAACAGCTTTCTGCAGACCATCAGCGAGATTGCACTGACCGGCTACGTTGGCACCGAAATTGGCTGCCAATTCCCGAGAGATCCAGCTATCCTGAATAAGGAGCTTGGCCGCAGAGATCTGTCTGTAATCACTGCTTGGATCAGCACCTATTTGAATGAGCAGCCGCTGTGGTGGAACGAGCGTGCATTTGTCGATCACATGAATTTCCTCAAGGCATGCGGCACCAATATCATCAACACCTCTGATCAGAGCTTCTCGATTCAGCACCAGTGGAATACGCCGCTGTCTCAGAAGAAGGTTCTCAACGATGATGAGTTTGAGACACTGGCAAAGGGACTGGATCATCTGGGCAAGATTGCATATGACAACGGCATGCAGATTGTATACCATCATCATATGACCACGACCGTTCAGAAAACCAACGAAATCGATCATCTGATGCAGCTGACCGACCCGAAGTATGTCAGCCTGATTTATGATACCGGTCATCTGACCTTCTCCGGCGAAGATCCGATTGAGATTCTCAAGAAGCATCATGACCGCATTAAGCACGTACATCTGAAGAACGTCCGCAAGGCAGCTATGGACAAGTGCTATGCAGAGAACAAGAGCTTCCTGCGCTCTATTCCGGAAGGCGTATTCACCGTACCGGGCGATCCGGAAGGCTGCGTAGACTTCCCAACCGTATTCAAGCTGCTGGATGAGTACAACTACGAAGGCTGGCTGGTTGTAGAGGCTGAGCAGGATCCGGCAATTGCAAATCCGCTGGAGTATGCAAAGATGGCTCGTGCATATGTAAATAAGTACACTGGGCTCTAATTTGGTAAAGAGTAAAAGAGTTAGATTTTAGGAGGAAACACACATGAAAAAGCTGAAGATCGGTATCATTGGTATTGGTCGTCTGGGCTATGAGCACGCTTGCAACATCGCAAACCGCGTTCCGGGTTCTGAGCTGGTTGCAATCAGCGATAAGAACATCGCTCGCGCAAAGGAAGTTGCAGAAGAACTGGGCGTATCCGCTGTTTATGAGAATCCGGCAGACCTGTGCAACGACCCGAATGTAGAAGCTGTTGCCATCGTTACCAACACCGACTCTCATGTTGACATGATTGAGCTGGCTATGAACGCCGGCAAGCACGTATTCTGCGAAAAGCCGCTGGCTGAGACCGTAGAGAAGTGCAAGAAGGCTGAGAAGATTGTAGAAGCTCATCCGGAGCTTATCTTCATGCTGGGCTTCATGCGCCGTTACGACCATTCCTATGCCATTGCAAAGGAAAAGATCAACCGCGGCGACATCGGCGACATCGTTCTGGTTCGCTGCTACTCGCAGGATCCGATTGCTATCATCAAGGGCACACTGGAATACGCACCGCGTTCCGGCGGTCAGTTCATCGACATGTCCATCCATGATATCGACCTGATTCGCTGGCTGACCGAGTCTGAGCCGAAGAAGCTGTGGGCAATCGGCGGCTGCTATGAGTTCAAGCAGTACAAGGATTGGGATGACGGCGATAACGTATCCTGCCTGATTCAAAACGAGAACGAGACCATGGCATTCTTCTACGCAGGCCGTGCAGCAGCACATGGTTCCGCAGTTGAGACCGAAATCGTTGGTACCCGCGGTACTCTTCGCATCTCCGCCGTTCCGACTGACTCCCTGCTGGAAGTTATGAGCGAACATGGCGTTTGCCGTGAGTGCTATCAGGACTTTGTAACCCGTTGGCACGATGCATACGTAAAGGAAATGGAAGTATTCTGCGACAACGTTGCAACCGGTACACCGGCAAACCCGAACGTATACGATGGCACCAAGTCCACCAACATTGCGTTCCGCTGCAAGGAGTCCTTCCTGAAGAACGAGCTGCTCACTCTGTCCGAGTAATCACAAGCCATTTTATTCATCCATTTATTTCTCACTATATAATATAGTTTCTGCTACACTCTCTCAACGGCAGAAACGATCACCACCTATTTCTCCAAACGAAAAGCCGCAGGTCAATCCTGCGGCTTTTTCGTGTTCATATGTAAGAAAAATTATAAAACTTCTGTCAGGCTGTGCAGCTCTTTGTATGGAAAATCAACGCGCGGCGCCTGCTGGCGGGTGGTGTTGAGCCAGAGGGGCAGCAGACCGGCGGCGTGTGCGCCGATAATATCCCGCTCAAAGCTGTCGCCGATATATAACGCTTCCTGCGGCTTGATTTGCAGCTTATGCAGACAGTCGAGAAAGATTTTGGGATTTGGCTTTTCCACGCCGGCTTCCTCGCTGGTCACCATGGCATCCAAGACACCGGCAAACCCCAGTGCCGCGATTTTTCGATGCTGGATGTGTGCGGTCATATCGGTTACGATGGCAGTTTGGACATGACGGCGATGCAGGCGGTTGAGCAGCTCAATCGCACCGTCTCTGGGCTTCATGATGCGAAGCAGCGTTCCCCAATACGTTTCGTACAGCTCCAGCGGCGTGACGATAGAGGGGAGACCGAGCAGCTCCAGCATACGCTGACAAATAATAATGCGGTTGTGGCAGGCTGCGACGTGCGGCAGCTCACGTTTGAGCTGCTTGTCCGCTTCTTGGTACGCAATAAGAAAGCGGCGGGCGGGTACGTCAAAACGAGATTCGCCGTATTCTGCAAGTGCGGCGAGTGCCTGCCGATGCACGGTGGAAAAATCATATAGTGTATTATCTAAATCAAAAAGCACAGCTTTAATAGCCATGAATGTCACCTCACACATTGTATAGCGGTATTTATTATACCACAAATTATCGAGACGCAACTAGGTATTTGGAAAAGTTTCAAAAACTTTTCCACGTTTGGATGCGGAAAAATGTGCGGGTCTATTGACATACAGGGAAAGCATGCTATAATAAGAACATAGAAAACATATGAACAAGTATTCATATGTTCAGATTTAAAAACTGCGTATTCTGTTGGATAGGGGCAGGAGGGATTTGCATGGCAAATAAAGTCTATATTATGGAAAATCTTGGCTGTGCACACTGTGCAGGCAAGATTGAGGCGGAGGTTCGCAAGCTGCCGCAGGTGCAGGAGGCTGTCATGGTATTTGAGACCAAGCAGCTGCGTGTCAAGACAGAGCAGCCGGAAGGTCTGGAACAGACGATTGAAACAATCGCGCAGTCTTATGAACCGGATGTCACGGTGCACGACCGAGATGGGGGCAAGTCCGGCGGACATCACCATCATGACCATGAGCATGAGCATGAACATCATCACCATCACGACCATGATGCCGACTGCTGCTGCGGGCACGACCATGAGCACGAACATCACCATCATGACCACGATGCCGACTGCTGCTGCGGGCACGACCATGAACACGAACATCATCACCATCACGACCATGATGCCGATTGCTGCTGCGGGCATGAGCATGAACACGAACATCATCACCATCATGAAGAACAAGAACCGCCGCTGCAGCGTTCTGCAACGACCGGCGGCACGACAAAAATTTACCGCTTGGAAAATTTGGATTGCGCAAACTGCGGCGCAAAGATTGAAAGCCGCATCAATGCCATGGATGGCGTGTCGGATGCCGTGCTGACATTCGCAACGATGCAGCTGCGTGTGACGGCACCGGATCACAATGGTCTGGCAGAAAAAATGATGCAGACCGCACGGGCAGTAGAACCGGATATTGCTATCATTTCGCCGGAAGAAGCGAAAAAGGCGCCGAAGAAGGAAGAAAGCAATAAAAAAGCGATTGCGCAATTGATTCTTGGCGCCGTATGCATGGCACTGGGTCTGGCATTGAGTCATTTCGGCGCACCGATGCCCGCCTACTTGGCAGCTTATCTGATTGGCTATGTCATTTTGGGCAGAGAAGTCGTTTGGACGGCAGTTCGCAACTTGACGAGCGGTCATGTGTTTGACGAAAACTTCCTGATGTCTGTGGCAACCATCGGCGCCTTTTTGGTAGGTGATTTTGCAGAGGCTGTCGGCGTTATGCTGTTTTTCCAGATCGGCGAGCTGTTTGAACACATTGCCGTGGAAAAAAGCCGCAGCCAGATTATGGACGCTGTGGATATGCGTCCG
>OGOM01002544.1_pt1 | contig 10558 bp, 8 predicted proteins | sample 1552681 | NCBI WGS metagenome assembly OGOM01 (sample SAMEA2580188, study PRJEB22360) | human gut metagenome | biome: human gut; feature: human-associated habitat; material: faeces | place: Denmark | collected 2008/2010 | reverse complement strand
CCCTCAGTCTCACTCCGTTCGACAGCTCCCCTCACAGAGGGGAGCTAAGAATGGTTACGCGAGCAATTCCTTGACGGCGGCGATGACGGACTGCAGACTCTTCTTCGCGTCACCGAACAGCATCTGGGTGTTGTCTTCGAAGTAGAGCTCGTTCTGGATGCCGGCGTAGCCCATACCGCGGCCGCGCTTCATGACCACGACGTTCTGGGACTTGTCGACGTCGAGAATCGGCATGCCGGAGACCGGGGTGCCGGGACGGCGAGCAGCCGGGTTGGTCACATCGTTGGCGCCGACGACCAGAGCCACGTTGGCCTGCGGGAACTGCGGGTTGATCTCATCAAGATCCACGAGCTCCTCGTAGGGCACGTTGGCCTCGGCCAGCAGCACGTTCATGTGGCCAGGCATACGGCCTGCGACCGGGTGAATGGCGTAGGAGACTTCCACGCCGTGGCCCTTGAGCAGTTCGCCGAGGTCAGCGAGCTCGCGCTGGGCCTGAGCCTGAGCCAAACCGAAGCCGGGCACGAAGATGACCTTCTGCGCGTAGACGAGCTGAACGGCCAGATCGTCCGGCGTGGTCTCCTTCATGGTTCCTTCCGGACCATCGCCAGCAGCGGCGGCGTCAACGTGCCCGGCAGGGCGGGCGTCGCCCCCCCCGCCGAAGCCACCGGCCAAGACGGAGAGCAGCGGGCGGTTCATGGCCTGAGCCATGAGGATGGACAGGGTCACACCTGCGGAACCGACGAGTGCGCCGGCCACGATCAGGGCGACATTGTCAATCGCCAGACCGGACATAGCCACAGCCGTACCGGTGCATGCGTTGAGCACAGAGATGACGACGGGCATATCGGCGCCGCCGATCGGAATCACGAACACCAAGCCGTAGCACAGGGCGAACACGGTGGTCAGAATCGACCACAGCAGACGCTGTTCGGGCTGGACGCACAGCATGACCAGCGAGACGACAGACAGCACGGCGAACAGAATGTTCCATACGCCCTTGCCCGGCAGGTTCAGCTTCTTGACCCACTTGATACCCTGCAGCTTGCCGGCTGCGTGGAGCGAGCCGGTGAAGGTCACAGAACCGATGAGAATACCGAGACCAGCGGTGATGAGCACCACGATGTCCGGGGTGCCTTCCTTGGTCAGGATGTCGTTCAGGGCCACGAGTGCGGCGGCGCCACCACCCACGGTATTGAACACGGAGACCAGCTGCGGCATATCGGTCATCTTCACCTTCTTGGCGGAGACGACACCGGCCACGGCACCGATCAGGATGCCGACGACCAGCACCACCACGGCGACAATGTTCACGAAGCCCTTGGCGAAGAGCACGATGAACGCCATGAGCACGGCCACGACCATGCCGAACGCGGAGATCTGGTTACCCTTGCGGGCGGTCTTCGGCGAATTCATGAAATGCAGACCGACCACAAACAGGACGGCAGAGAACAGGTAGACGAACCAAGCGACGATGTCGATGGCGCCAACGGTTGCGGAGGTCATTACTTCGACTCCCCCTTCTTCTCGTTCTTGCTGGACTTGAACATCTCAAGCATGCGGTCGGTGACCACGTAGCCACCAACGACGTTCATGGTGCCCAGCACAGCGGCCAGGAAGATGAACACGTAGGCCAGCGGTCTATTGGCTTCGGCTGCCACGATCACAACGCCGACGATGACGATGCCGTGGATGGAGTTCGCGCCGGACATAAGCGGCGTGTGCAGGGTGGCGGGCACCTTGCCGATGACCTCGATGCCGATGAGCAGCGCGAGGACGAACAGGGTAATGGAAACGACGAGAGTAGGCATGGTATTCCTTCTTCCTTACTTCTCGGACTTCTCGGCATCGGCAGCAGCTGCCGGGGCGGCGGCGCGGCCGGCAACCACCAGCGCGTCGTCGAGTTCTTCGGTGAGATCCTGGCCGAGCTTGCCGTCACGCACGAAGTGCACGAGGATGTCGGCCACGTTGCGCGAAAGCAGGTTGGATGCGGTGGTGGCGACGCCGGAGGCCAGGTAGGGAGCGCCGATCAGCTTGACACCGCCCTCGGTGACCTGCTCACCAACGGCGGAGCCTTCGACGTTGCCGCCGAGGTCGGATGCTGCGCAGTCCACGATCACGGCACCACGCTTGAGACCCTTGACGCCGGCTGCGGTGAGCAGCACCGGGGGCTTACGGCCCGGGACCTTGGCGGTGGTGATGATGATGTCAAAGCCGGCGGCCTTTTCGTCGACGGCAGCCTGCTGCTGAGCCTGCTCTTCGGCGCTCAGCGCGCGGGCATAACCGCCCTCGCCCTGGCCCTTGGAGAAGTCAAGTCCCAGATCAAGGAACTTCGCGCCGAGGGACTCGACCTCGCCCTGGGAGGCGGGACGCACGTCGTACGCGGTGACGACCGCGCCAAGACGCTTCAGCGTACCGATGGCCTGCAGGCCGGCGATGCCGGCACCGAGCACCAGCGCCTTAGCCGGGCGAATCGTGCCGGCGGCGGTGGTCATCATCGGCAGGAAGGAACCGTAAGCATCGGCGGCGGTGATGGCTGCCTTGTAGCCCATCACGGAGTTCTGAGAGGTCATCTCATCCATGGACTGGGCGCTGGAAAGCTTACGGGGCAGCTTTTCGATGGCGATGCCCACCAGACCGGCCTTCTCGAGCGCGGCCACGTAATCGGCATCGGTGAAGGAACCGAGCATGCCAATGACCCACTGGCCGGCCTTGAGCTTGGCCACGGTCTCGGCGGACGGTCGGTCCACAAAACCGAGCGCGTCGGCTTCGGCGAGCACCTCGTCACGGCTGGTCACCTTTGCACCGGCCTTTTCGTAATCCTCATCGGTGTAGTCGGCAGCAATGCCGGCACCTGCTTCAATCAGTGAGGAGACACCGCTCCTCTTCAGCCGGGTGACGATATCCGGCGTCAGCGCGACGCGGGATTCCGTTTCGGACGTTTCGTTCAAAACGCCGAACACCACGGTGGCTTCTGGGTTTTGCGCCATGAGAGCCCTTTCTTGTTCTACTTCAAAATGGACATGGTTATCCGCATGGTAAGTGTAGTCGAAAGGTAAAGACCATGACTTGAGATTCCGCCAATCGAAATAGAAACGAACCCGAAATTAGTAAGAAATACGAATGTGTCCATGTGCATTGCGGATGAATTGCTCGGAAGTCGTCCAACAATCACCCGGCATCGATCAGCAACCAACCGCTCAATAATTATCGACAATCACCGTTTCGTAGCTCACGGTTACTCAACAATATCGGGACCTGTGCAATATTTTGCCACGCACTCCCCTAACCCGCCAGAATCCTACGGTTGCGTAAGGTGACGAGTTCGGTTTGGGCGATTACAATTTGAACTTTGAGAAGCGTTCGCCTCATGGCTGGACGACACTGAAAGGTTTACAGGAGCAAGACTTGTCGGTTATCAATTCCTTCACGCAGCACACGATCAATCTCACCCGTAAGGCGCTCAGGTTGGGATCCGACTTCGTCCACCCGGTCCACGACGACACCCCGGACGAGCCCGATTACCTGTCCAACGCCGACGTGCCGGTCGAGACCAATATCGCTTTGCCTCACAGCGACGATTGGGACGACGGCCACCTGACCGTCACCGACATCGACCCCGTCACCGGCCTGCTCACCACCTCCACCGAAGGCAATCCGCCGCTGGACGAAGGTACGTCCATCTACGACCTGTATGCGGACCGCGCCGAACGTATGGGCGATGAGCCGCTGTACACCTACAAGTCCGGCAACGATTGGGTGACCGTCACCGCCAACGAGTTCCTGGCTGACGTGCGTGCCGTGGCCAAGGGCCTGATTCATTACGGCCTGAAGAAGGGCGATGCCGTGGCATTCATGTGCCGCACTTCCTACGACTGGGACCTGACCGACGCGGCGATCATGGCGTGCGGCGGCGTGCTCGCCACCATCTACGACACCGATTCCGCCGAGCAGATTCGCAATATCGTCAACAACTCCGATGCCCGACTGCTGATCGTGCAGGACACGGACATGCGTAAGAAGGCGGATGGGGCCGTCGAAGAGTGCCCGTCCCTGGAGCACATCATCACCATCGAGACCGGTGGCTTGGACGAGATCAAGGCCTACGGCACCACGGTCTCGGACGAGGAGCTGGACGAGCGCATCGATTCGGTCAAGAAGACCGACCTGTGTTCCATCGTGTACACCTCCGGTTCCACGGCCGCGCCGAAAGGCGTGGAGATGACCCACGAGCACTACTGCCAGACCGCGCTGAATCTGCCGGCCTACATGCCCGATCTGCTGCACGACAAGAGGAACACCATCCTGCTGTTCCTGCCGCAGGCCCATTCCTTCGCCCGCGCCATCAACTACATCGTCGTCTCCTCGAACGTCCGCATCTACATCGCCACCGGCATCAAGACGCTGATCAGCGATCTGCAGGTGGCCAAGCCCACTCTCATGATCGTGGTGCCGCGCGTGCTGGAGAAGGTGTACAACGCCGCGTCCCAGAAGGCCGGCCACGGCCCCAAGGGCGTGGTGTTCGCCTCCGCCGTGGTGGCCGCGCAGAACTATATGAAGGAAGTCTCCGCCAATGGCAAGGCGGGTGCACTGACCCGCACTCGCCGCGCTGCCTTCGATCCGATTGTCTACTCTTCGCTGCGCGAGGTGCTCGGCGGTCGCGCCAAGTGGATTGTGGCCGGCGGTGCCCCGCTTGACCCGGAACTGCTGGCTTTCTTCCGTGGCGCGGGTGTGCCTGTATACGAGGGGTATGGTCTGACCGAAACCACCGCGCCGTGCGCGTTCAACCCGCTGGGTACGCCGTTCCACGCTGGTTCCGTGGGCATCGCATTCCCCGGATTCTCCCTGCGCATCGCCGAGGACGGCGAAATTCAGGTCAAGGGTCGTGCCGTGTTCCCGCGCTATCACAAGAACGACGAGGCCACTGAGCTGTCGTTCACCGAAGATGGCTGGTATGCCACCGGCGACTTGGGCCGTATCGACAACGATGGCTTCCTGTACATCACCGGGCGCAAGAAGGATCTGATCATCACTGCCGGCGGCAAGAACGTCTCCCCCGGCCCGATCGAGGAAGTCATCCAGCGTTGCGAGTTCGTCTCCCAGGCGTTGGTGCTGGGTGACAAACGCCCGTTCATCTCCGCCCTGATGACGTTGGACGAGAAGTCGTTGCGCCCGTGGCTCGCCGCCAAGGGGCTTGACGAGAACATGTCCCTCGAGGACGCGGCAAGGAACGCCGCCGTGCGCGCCGAAGTGCAGCAGTGGGTCAATCAGGCCAACGAGGGCGTCTCCCGCGCCGAGTCCGTGCGCAAGTTCATCATCCTGCCCGAGGAGTTCACTCAGGAAAACGGCCTCATGACCGCCTCCATGAAGGTGATTCGCCCCAAGGTCATCAAGCGCTACTCCACCCTCCTCAACACCCAGATGTACACCAAGCGGAAGTAAACCGTATAGCAAAAGCTCCCTCTGACGAGGGAGCTTTTTTCGTCTATACGCCCTAGAAGCCGAGGCGTTCTAGTTGCTTGGGGTCGGACTGCCAGCCTTTGGCTACCTTGACGTGGAGGTCGAGCTTGGCTTTTTGGCCGACGATGCGGTTGACCGGGGTGCGCAGCTTCTTCTTGACGTAGGTGAGGTTCGAGGCGCCCTTGCCGATGATGATCGGCTTCTGGGAGTCACGCTCCACGTAAATGGACACGTTGACCTGCGCCTTGCCGTCATAGCCCTGACCGGTCTCGTTGTCTTCCGGATAGTCGATGGAATCAACCACCACGGCCAGCGAATGCGGCAGCTCGTCGTCCAGGGTCTCAAGGAACGCACCGCGCACGAGTTCGGCGATGGTGTCTTCCGGACGCTCCTCGCTGATCTGATCGTCCGGGTACATCTGCGGACCCTCGGGCGTGTGCTCAATGAGCACGTTCTTCACTTCAGCCAGATTGTCGTGCTTCAGGGCGCTCACCGGCACGATGTCCGAGAAATCGGCGAAATCGTTGATTTCGATGAGCTTGTTGATGAGTTGCTGACGGCCAAGCTCGTCGATCTTGGTGACGATGGCAATCAGCGGGATGCGCCACTTGAACGTACCGTCCTCACGCTTGGTGCCGAAGTCGGTACGCAGTCGGGAGAGAATACGCTTGTCGCCGGGGCCGATTTCCTGATCGGCGGGCAGCAGGAAGGCCACCACGTCCACATCGGCCAGAGATTCGTCGACCACGTCGTTCAGACGCTGGCCGAGCAACGTACGCGGACGGTGAATACCGGGCGTGTCCACGAGCACGAGCTGCGCGTGGTCGGCGGTCAGGATGCCGCGAATCGCCTTACGGGTGGTTTCCGGGCGAGAGGATGCGATGGCAATCTGCTTGCCGATCAACGCGTTGATCAACGTGGATTTGCCGACGTTCGGGCGGCCCACCACGGCCACGAATCCGGAGCGATACGGCACGTCCTGCTTGGTCACGTTCTCCGTCTCACCGGTCGCGTCGACTTCGGCAACGCCGGCAACATCGGAAGCATCGGTAACGTCAATGTCATCGACGTCGTTCGTGCTGTTGTTCTGGTCGGTCATATCACTCCTTGCTGGCGGTATCATCGCCTTCGACGGGCTCGCCGTCAGTTTCCTCATGGGTCTTGTTATTTTCCTCGCCGCCCTCGACGTGCGCCGGTTCTACGACGATGGTGGACACCTTCTTGCGGCGTCCGGCGGAGTCCACGGCGGTCAGTCGCAGACCGCGCGTCACGGCCGAGGCACCGACAATCGGCACGCGGCCCAGAATCTTGGTCAGCAGGCCGTACACGGTATCGACATCGTCCTCATCAATGTCGATCTCGAAGATCTCCTCCAGATCGGCAATCGGCGTACGGGCGGGCATCTTCCACTTGTTGTCTCCGATTTTCTCCGGCTCAGTACGCTGGGTGCGGTCGTGCTCGTCTTCCAGCTCGCCGACGATCTGTTCGATGGCATCCTCGATAGTCACCATGCCGGCGATGCCGCCGTACTCATCGACCACCACGGCCACATGCTGGCGGGAACGCTGCATCTCATGGAACAGGTCGTCCACCGGCTTGAATTCGGGAACAAGCAGCGGCTGCCGGACGATGGATTCGACCGCGCGCTCCATGGCCGCCGGGTTGAAGGCGGTGGCACGCACGGCGTCCTTCAAATAGGCCACGCCGATCAGGTCATCCACATCCTCACCGATCACCGGCACGCGGGAGAAACCGGAGCGGGAGAACAGTTTCAGCGCGGAAGACAGTGTGGAGTCGCGCTCCATGCAGATCATATCGGTGCGCGGCACCATGATCTCGCGAGTCAACGTATCAGACAGGGTGAGCACGTTGCGCAACATTTCGGAGACTTCCGGATCGAAGTCGTTGGACTCCACCAGTCGGTCGATGGCGGCCTTGCCCTGCTCGAGCTGAATCTTCTCAAGCTCCTCGTCGTCGGACAGATCGGAGTCCTTGGAGCGGCGGCCCGGCCCCTTGGAACCGGACTTGTCGCCACCGATGCGTGCGAACGGCGTGAGCTTGGTGGCCAACGACACGATGCGCGAGTTGGAAATCATGATGCCGACCGGCTTGGCCATGCCGGCGGTGCGCGGGCGGACCAGTACGGAGACCACGGCTACGATAATCGCGAACAGGAATCCGGAGAGCAGTTCAATCCACAGTTCCGCACCCCACAGGGATGCGATGGAAGACACCAGTACGCCGTCGAGCACATTGCAGGCGATGCGGAAGAACGCACAGCTGCCGGCGGTGGCGTAACGGTCGGCGATGAGCCGTTGCACGCGATGAATCTTGTCGATCTTCTTCATCTTGAGGAACTGGCTTGCTTCGGAGTCGGTCTGCACCTCGAGGATGAGATTGTTAAGGCTGGCTCGCGTTACGCGGGCCACGGCGCCTTCAGCGGCGGCCATGGTCAGCGAGAGCCAGACGAACAGGGCCGCCACGAGTACAAGAATGACGGTGATGGCGATCGGCGTGGTACTGGAATACTCCATAATGATTTTTCGGTGTCCTTGAATGTCCTTGAACGGTATCGAATAATCCGGATTTGGTGTGATTGATTTGGGAGCTTATTTGGAATCGAGGTCGCGGCCAGCACCGTGCGCGGCGTCGTACAGGGCCAGCGCGTCGGGTGTGCCGGCGGGCAGCGTGGCCTGCACGTTGGCATCGTGGCGTAGGGCGAAGAAGGTGAGCAGCAGCTGTCGTTGTAGGCCGAACATCTGGCGCTCCTGCTCGGGGGTCACGTGGTCGTAGCCGAGCAGGTGCAGGATGCCGTGGATGGTGAGCAATAGCATCTCCTGCATGGTGCTGTGCCCGGCTGCGGCAGCCTGTTGGGCGGCGACCCACGGGCAGATGACGATGTCGCCGAGCACTCCTTCCATCACGGTTTTGCCGTCGCCGGGGCGCAGCTCGTCCATCGGGAAGCTCATCACGTCGGTCGGGCCTTCGAGGTTCATCCAACGCATGTGCAGTTCGGCGATGGGATCGGGATCCACGAACATGATGGTCAGGTCGGACTGGGTGCTCACGCGCATCTGGTCGAGTACCCAAATACCCAAATCGGAGAAGACCTTGGGGTCGATGACCCACTGGGTTTCATTGGTGACGTCAACGCTCATCGTCTGTCTCGCTTTGGTTGGTTGAATCCGCTTGCTGGCGGGCATCGAAGTCGGTATGGTTGCGGCGGCCCTTGCGTTCGATGTCGCGGTGGTCGCCGGCGATGGCGGAGTGACGGTCGTAGGCGGCCACGATCTGGCCGACCAGCTGGTGACGTACCACGTCCTCGGTTTTGAGATGCACGAATGCGATGTCGTTGATGCCGCCCAGGATGCGTTCGATGGTGGCCAGTCCCGAGCGCGGCACGGTCAGGTCCACCTGCGAGATATCGCCGGTGATGACCATCGTGGTGTTGAAGCCCAGACGGGTCAGGAACATCTTCATCTGCTGGTCGGTGGTGTTCTGAGCCTCGTCGAGGATCACGAACGCGTCGTTCAGCGTACGGCCGCGCATGTAGGCGAGCGGCGCCACTTCGATGGAGCCGTCGTCCATGTACCGCTTGAGCTGGTCGGCGCCGAGCATGTCGCCAAGCGCGTCGTACAGCGGGCGCAGATACGGGTCAACCTTGTCGTTCAGCGTGCCGGGCAGAAAGCCGAGGCTTTCGCCGGCCTCCACGGCCGGGCGCGTGAGGATGATGCGGCGAATCTGCTTGTCCTGGAAGGCACGCACAGCCTTGGCCACGGCCAGATACGTCTTGCCGGTGCCTGCGGGGCCAATGCCGAAGGTGATGGTGTGCGATTCGATGGCGTTCACGTAGGCCACTTGTCCGGCGGTTTTCGCACGGACCGGCACGCCGGCAGCAAAGGTGATGACGCCGGGAACCGTGGGCTTGCGGTACGTCGGGTCGTGGGAGCCGGCAGAACGTGCATGGGCGCGTTCGTTTGAGGTCGATTGCGCCAGTTTGTCACGCACCGGGCCGTGACCGGGATGTTCGAGGCGCACGTGGTTCTTGAGCACGTTCTGGTCGAGCATGCGACGCACAGTGTCGGCGTCCATAGGCGCGGTGTAGGCGGCTTGGATGATGGTGTTGACCAAATCCTCGGCCTGTGCGGCTTGGGCTTCGGTCTGCTTGGAGCGGGAGACGATCGCCACGCGGTTGCCGCGCACGATAATCGTCAGGTCCGGAAAGGCGCGCTCCACCTCGCGAATGACCTCGTCAACCGGGCCGAGCACGGCGACGGGGTCAAGCTGGGGCGGGATGGTGATGGTACGTGTAGTCGTTGCCACGAAGCGGATATTCCCCTACTACTCGTCGAGCTTTTCGCCGGTCATCACGTGCGCGTGCACGTGGAAGACGGTCTGGCCGGCGTCAAGACCGGTGTTGAACACCAGTCGGTAGGCGCCGTGAAATTCCTTGTCGGCGATGTTCTGCGCGATGGAGACGATGTGGGCCAGCTCGGTCGGGTCATCGGCGGCAAGTTCGGCGACGTTGGCGTAGTGCTTCTTGGGCACCACGAGCACGTGGACCTTGGCCTTGGGATTGATGTCGTTGAATGCGTAGGTCGTCTCGTCCTCGTAGACCTTGCTGCTGGGAATCTGCCCTGCGATGATCTTGCAGAACAGGCAATCGTCGGATTCGCTCATCATGCTCCTTGGTTTGATGTTGCTACGCACCAGCTTAGCGCGTGGGCGTTACTCGTAACGTCCCAACACCCGAGACAACAGCGACAACGCCACCGGACCGGCCGTCGCGGCTCTCAGAATATTGCGCCCCAGTACGCAGCTCACCGCTCCGGCCTTGACGAAATCAGCTACCTCCTGCTCACTGATGCCGCCCTCAGGCCCGACCACCACACTGACAGTCCGCGGCCGGCCGTCCTGGAGCGTGCGTTCCACCAACTGCGCAACCTTCTCCTCCACGCCGGACCACGTATCGGTAGCATCCTGATGCAGCACAATCACCACATCGCCATGCACGCAGGCCCTGCGGCAGATGGCCACGACCTCCTTGCTGGACGCGCCCGCCTCCAGTTGCGGGCTCAAGGCGCGCCGCGACAGGCAGTGA
>OGOM01002541.1_pt1 | contig 10567 bp, 11 predicted proteins | sample 1552681 | NCBI WGS metagenome assembly OGOM01 (sample SAMEA2580188, study PRJEB22360) | human gut metagenome | biome: human gut; feature: human-associated habitat; material: faeces | place: Denmark | collected 2008/2010 | reverse complement strand
TCGGCTGTTCACAATGTCGATCCCGTCCGTGTTATAGCGCCACTGGCCGAATACCTTGATGTTATCTATCGTCACGCTCTCACAGCCGAAAAGGTTCACGCACCAGATGGCGGAATTTTTCATTCCCCACCAAAGCTCAAGATCTTTCAAAAACGATTTTTGATTTCAGCAGAAAGGATGGATGAATAATGAAAGTTTTAGTCATTGAATCCGGCAAACAGCCTGTCGTAAAGGAAATTGGCAATACATTAAAGGACATGCAGAGAATGGTCGGCGGCTATATCCAAGCTTACTATCCATGGATGGATGAGGTGGCGATCATTTGTAACGACGAAGGGAAGATCATGGGCTTGCCGTTGAACCGTCCGCTCTTTAACGACGATGGCGAGCTAATCGATTTTATCGCTGGAACGTTTTTTATCTGTGGAGCGCCGGTGGACAGTGGCACCTTTACTGATCTGCCAGAAGATCTGATCGAGCATTACACGCAAATGTTTTGGCTTTGATTGATGGGAGGAAACGATCATGAAATATTTAAGCGAGTCTATTAGAACATTGGAAGAACTCAAGAAATCCTATCACCGGCTGTGTTTGAAATTTCACCCGGATGTAGGCGGCAGTGATGAAGAGATGAAAATCCTCAACGCGGAATATGAAGAGCTATTCAAGCGGGTGAAGAATATTCACGTTAATAAGGTCGGCGAGACCTACGAAAAGGAAACGCAAGAAACGCCGCAAGAATTCCAATGGTTGATCGCCGAGCTCTTGAAGCTGGACGGCATAGAGATCGAGATCATAGGTTGCTTTGTATGGATCACCGGCGATACCAAGCCCCACAAGGAACAATTGAAAGCCCTTGGCTTCCGCTGGCACTCGAAAAAGCGTTGTTGGTACAAATCGCCAGACGGCTACCGCCGCTGGGGAAAGGGTGAATACACCATGGACGAGATCCGCGGAATGTATTCCAGCATGAAGATCCATAAGGACTCAAAACAACGGGAGAAAGATAAGCACCTAGCGCTCACGTAATAAAAATCGAAGGGATATGCTCACACGTATAGAGCGTATCCCTTCAAAATTTTCCAGCCTTCGCCTGGGATTTCTTATTCTTTTAGCATCATCAAATAACTTTCTAGTCGTTCATTCAGATACTCTGCGAATAGTTTTTCCATAACATCTAAACGATGTTTCTCGTAGTAATCATCGAACGCATTATAATAGGCGACCCGATCTTTGAATTTAATATCGATTGGTGGGTAGCCTGCTTTCATCAGTTCCAAATTAACAAGCAATCGCCCTGTTCGACCATTCCCATCAGGCGATACCACATTGAGACCCCGCAAGAAAACGATAGTTAATTTCCACTCTTTGCTTACGATCTTTGCCGGTTCCCTCTGCCTGATATACATAAATACTATCAATCAGCTCCACCAGCATAGAACGGTTCAGTTCTGTTACTGTTTCATACTTACGAATTGTTTCCAAAAATTGATTGGTACTCTGTGTTTTCTTTTCTTCCGCTCTGATTTTAGTTCTTAATTCGTCTCTTTTTTGAGCAAGTTCTTTCTGCTCACTTTCATAAGCTGAGGACATCTTTTCAAAGCGTTCATCAGAAATCTTACCGAGTGCATTCTGCTCAAAGAGCTTCATAATCACACTATCAATTTCTGCAATCCGTTTTTCTGCTACTTCCAAGTCTTTCTCGAACTGTTTGATTTTCTTACTGCCGCCTTTTTCGCTCAATTCGTGCATTTCCTGTATAAACTGATCTCCTAAGGCTTCCATATTCTTAATATGCTTTTGAATATCACTCATAACAATCTGTTGCAACGCCTCATAAGAAATGGCATGGGTTGTACAAAGATTGCTATTCCTTACATAAGTTCTGCAGCGAAAGCGAGGCTCCCTTCCATTTGGATTAGAAAACGCCATGTTGCGACCACAATCCGGGCATTTCACAAGACCCACAAATATATTAGGACGTCCTGTTTTATTCGGCTGTTTTTTTACACTGATGAATTTCTGCACCAGTTCAAAGGTTTCTTCATCAATGATCGCTTCGTGGGTGTTCCGTACTATAATCCATTCTTCTTTCGGAACTGCAACCGGCTTCTTATTCTTAAATGATTTAGTCTGTGTCTTATGAGAAACCATATGTCCCAGGTACACTTGATTCTCCAAAATCATCTTCACATTCTTTGCTACCCAATCCGTTGGAAACTTAAATCCTGTACTTGTTTCCAGAGTGCCGTTCTTCATTGCCCTGTATGCTCTCGGAATCAGAACACCATCCTCGCACAAGGTTCTCGCAATCTGATGAACGCTGTTGCCCTGTTTCGATAATTCAAAAATTCGTTTGACAATAGGTGCTGTATCAGGATCAACCAATAGCTTTCTTTTGTTCTCTGGGTCCACCACATAACCATAAGGTGCAAATGAACCGCAGAACCCACCACTCAATGCTGTTGTCTTTTTTACGCTTCGGATTTTCTTTGATGTATCACGAGCATAGTACTCATTCATAATAGATTTAAACGGCATCATCTCGTTTTCATCAAATCTTGTATCGACATCATCATTCAAAGCAATAAACAAAATATCATTATTAGGAAAGATTTCTTCCACATAATACATGAACATGGCATTGTTACGTCCAAAACGTGACATATCCTTTACCATGATACCGCTCGGTTCCGGATCGTCCATAGCATCTTTAATCATACGGTTCAGATCCGGCCGGTTGAAGGTGGTTCCAGAATAACCATCGTCCACATATTCGCCTATCACTTCAAATCCTTTTTCCTTAGCATTGTACCTTAACATCTGCAACTGATTGGTAATGCTGTTGCTTTCCTTATCCGCATCCCCATCGTCTTTCGATAAACGTGCATATAATCTAACTCTTAGTTTTGTCTGCTGTTTTAACATTTCTGCTCCTTTCCAACAGCAAACAAACTGCTTTGTACTTTATAATTATAACACGTTTAAGCACTCTTTTCAGCAATTTGCTCTACTGTTTTTTCAATCAACGGGTATTGTTTTCCTGCTCAATTTCTTTCTGGATCAGTCGTTTAATTAAATACTCCAACTGAACCGTACCGGAAAAAACGGAAGTTACATAAAACGTTGTATTCCCAATTTGGACTGCATTCTCCTGTTTAGGATTTTCCATGTGCTCACCTCATTTCCAGGCAACAAAAAAACACCATCACTGGTGTTTTTTTGCTCCTATATATTTACAATTCTTCGTGCATATACTCCGCTTTTTAAATCTATCTCTGCATAAACCATACTACTATCGCCAAACTCTGTCTGCCCTGGCTGAATACAGGTTGTAGTACCTATCTGATTCATCCATGATCCTTTTTCTGTATCAGGACTTTCGTGAATATGCCCATGCAGAGAAAGTAACGGCTGTTTGGCTTTAAGGAACTCATAAATAGCTACTGATCCTATATCCAAATCCTGATATAGAAGCTGTCCCAAACGCAATCCGGCAGGAGGCATGTGCATAACATATACCGTTTTCTTCGGACTCTCCGGTTCAGGCAGTTCTTTCAAAATTCCACACATCAATGGAAGTTCTGTTTTGGAATACTCCAACCAGTCAAAAATTCTGTCATAACCATATTCATTCGATATACCGGCAAAAAGGCTAAGTTGTCTTTGGGGAATATAATCTGTCTCTGTAACAACTCGATCCTTACATCCAAAGGGATGATCCAAAATCTGATTCATTCCAATAAATTCATATTCGTCAATGCAAATTTTTTTACCTGCTATATTATGAACATTTGCGAATCCCCCACAAGTCTGTTCAAAAAGATTATCCACAGATAGCAAATCGTCATTCCCCAGCATATTAAGATATGTAATGTTATGTTCTTGCAATATGGAAAAGTAATTACTTAGAAATCCTTTGATAAATAACGGTTGTTCTGTATGTCTTTCTCCCAATTTTGGAAGCATATCTCCACCATTCACAATAACTCTGATCTCTTGTTTCATAGCTATTTCTAATGATTTTCTGTATTTATTTTTATCTCCATGCAGGTCTGTAACATAAAGTATTTTCATGCTGTATCTCACTCCTTATATCCTTTAAGCATTTGCATCTTGATTGATTATAACACACAGCAACAATACTTTCAGCAGTTTCCGCCGCTATGTTTTCCACCTGTAGTATAGATCACTTTCTTCCCACATTTTTATATCTTATCATCAAAACCACATGAATAGGTCGGATCTATGGTTATTGCACACATAAATCCGGCCCATTATATCTGATTTCGATTTTACTGCCGTATTTGCCACGCACCCCGGCAAGTCCTTCTGTAATAAGGACGGGGCTGTTACAGGCTGCGGGTAGCGTCACCGCATCATAGTCCCACATACGCCGCCGCTTTGCCAGAGCAAGCAAACGCCGCAGGAACTCTCCCCAAGTCTTTAGGAAGCTGTGAAGAAGTACCATTATGATCTGTGTCGTTATCGCGTCCGGCCTGCCACAGCCGGTTTCGTAGGTTGCGTTTATCGCTCGGACAGCCTGGATTCATCACCTCCTTAGGCCGCCTGTCACCGCGCCGCCCCATCTGCCGCTCGGAACACAGAATGAAGTACCCGTAACAGCGTATATTCGGTTGTCAAGGAACAAGCAAGGGGCATGGCAGACAAATTGATATTGCAGTTGGGGTGGGAGGATGTATATGCTTCCTTACCACACCCGTCCAGCTTGTCCCGCCGAATATGTCCCTCTATTATACATTTCATTTTTGATGGTAATTTTCGGGGTCTGTATTCATTTTTTCTAAAATTTTTTTCAAACGCCGAAGTCCACGTTGGATTCCTTCATGTACAGAGCTGACGCCGGTTCCTTCGCTTTTTGCAATATCCGATAAACTCATTCCCAACAGAAAATGTGAAGTGATACGGTTACGCTGTTTTTCCGGCAACGAGGCAAGCGCTTCATATAGTCTAGCGTTTTCTTCCTTCTGTTCAAAAATATCTGCTGGTGTCAAAACAAGCACCATAGCCTCATGTTCCACATTGATGTCATAATCCAAAGAAAAATAGGCTTTATGCCGGTATGTACGCAAAAAATAAGCTGCTTCAGCAAGTTTATATTCCCGGAGAATGTCCGCAACTTCATCCGGCACCTCAACGATCATGTCCTGTGTATAATACGGGTAATAATCCCGAAGATTGATTTTCTTCATAGTAATTTCCTCCAATTTCGATGTTTGAGTTGATGGCAAAAATCGAAATCAGAGGGTGGGCTGCGGCAGCGATAAGGTCTAAGTCTCTTTCTGATTAAAAAAAGGGTACAAAAAAGCGCGCCCGTACAAAGAACAGGCGCGCCAAAGCAACAGTATGAAATTTTTCCGGGAGGTTGACAGCGAAAATGCTCAAACTTTGTCGAAACCAAAAACGCCGCAATCCATACGAGCTGGACTACGACGTATAGGTGACTGAATGTAAAGCAGTTTATCTGCAGATCTGTGTTGCATAGACGCATAGGCATTTCCTCCCATCAAGGAGGAACCTGAATCGGCTGCTTGATACCTCCTTGGGAGAAAATTATATCGGTTATGTTTCCTGTATCAGTCCGCAGGCATTCGCTTTTTACTCTTTATATTCGCAATTTTCTACATATTCTGCTCTTAGAATATATGCCGCAAAAAGCAAGCCCACAAGGGGAAAACGACACCTTGTGGGCTCATGTTATAGATGTTCAAATTTATAGCCGATTCCGGCGACACTCTCAATGTAGTTTGGAAGATCCGGTTCAAAGCGCAATTTCTTACGCAGCTTACTTATATGATTATGAATGGCTTTTCTCGAATAGAAATCACAATCCTCTTTCCAAACCAAATCGGTAATCAGTTCGTAAGTAAAAACACGTTTGGGATTGGCAATGAGTAATGCCAGTATATCAAACTCCTTACTTGTCAGGTTGATAATCCGTTCCCTAACCCTGACAGTGCGGTGTTCCAGGCATAGATAAAGCTCGCCTTCCTGTATTTCTGTTAGAGGATTTTTCTTTGATGCGGAGGAAGTGTGACAGGAATTGAATACCGTTCCATGACAGACTCCCTGTTCCAAAATATATTGCATCAGAGCATTCTTTTGTTCCTCGTTAAGAAGCAGAAATAACTTTTCTCCGATCTGCTTGCCGGATTCTTCTATATCAAAAACAGCTAATGTCCCATCACATCATCACCTCCGTAAAATTTTTCAATTACTCCACAAAGAACAGAACCCGCCGGATCAGCTCCGGGATATTGACCGGGGCGGTGATATAGTCGTTCACGCCCTCATGCCGGTATTCATATTCCGTGGCAAGGTCGTTGTTCTCGGTGAGGATAAAGAACGGCAGAAGCCGGACAGGGGGATTCTTCATTTGGAACATCCCCGCCACCCGCCGCAGCGTATGAAACAGCTCCATTGCTGTGCCGTCCGGCAGTTCCAGATCGCACAAGATCAGTTCTATTTCCTTATCCTCAAAAATCCGGCGCTTGGCCTCCCCAATCGAGGAAACCAGAATCAGGTCAAAGCCCTTTTGCAGCATAGCAGCCCGCAGCACTTCGGCGCTGGTATCTTCTGCATAGACAAAGAGCAGCTTGTGAAAAGTCGGGGCCTTTTCGCCGGATAACTGCCGGTAAGCGTATTCCACCAGCTTATCTTGCAGCAGCAGCCCTTTCATTTTGTCCATGCACAGCGTCGCGCCCCGGCGCATAGCTTCCTGTTCGTAGTCGTCCTTGTCATGACAGGACGCCAGAATAAAAGGCAGCTCCTTGTCTGCGGCCCGTACCTCGTCCAGAAAATCCATGACGGAACCGTCCGGCAGGTCGAGATCACAGCAGACCACCAGCGGCATTTCCTCTTGGATGGCGGCCCGCGCTTCTTTCAGCGTACAAGCCGTTTTTACCGGGTAGCCCCGGTGCTGTAAGTATTTTTGCAGACACCATGTATAGGTGTCGCTGTCGTCGATCAGCAGTATCTTTTTCATGTGTCCTCACCCCCAATATTGATTTACCACAAGCATAAACTACAAATGTTACACAAATGTCCGAGGTGCCTTTGATTTCGACAAAAAAACAGGCTGAATTGTTACAAAGCTCGGACATTTCAAAAATTTTTTGAGAAATGGCGAAAAAAGCGGGGCAGCACACGCCGCCCCGCCGATCCCATACGGCTATTCCATCGTCCTGATTTGCTCAACAAGAGATTGCTTTTTCAGATTTCCAGTTGTGTAAGAAATCAAGGTGAATTGCACAATCAGCAGGATTGCTAAATATATCAATACGATCAGCCACGGAAATGAATAGTAAAAGTATGGATTCATCGTTTTCACAACTACCTGTACGGATAGGAAGCCCAGTCCAGTCCCCAACACCAATGTTACAAGCGTAGCAAAAACTGAATACATCAACCCCTCATAGCACAGCATTTTGATAAGCTGCTTTTTACTCAAACCAATCGCCTGTAACATTCCAATTTCCTGCCTACGGGATAAGAAGTTTGTGATTGTCGTATTGACAAGGTTGATTAAAGAAAAGCACACAACAATAACAGCCACGATCAACAATACCCCGAAAGAAAGTTGTTGAAGTCCGCTATAATAAGTGATACTTTCTTTTATGGTTTCCATAACCAAATCGCTATTTCCGTCTATCAGTTGATTTAATGCAGCTTCTACCGTATCATATTTTTTCATATCGGTAATTACGGAAATCGTACCTGTGCAATCTATCCCGGTCGCTTCATTCATAAACTGCTCCGGAAGCGCAAAGCATTTTGAGAAGCCGGAGTAAGAATATTCGTTTACAATGCCCATGACGGTATAGGCCTTTGTGCGAATTTGGCCGGATTCGGTTTTATAGTCCACTTCGACGGTATCACCCAACGCAGCCTCAATATCATAGAGATCGGCACGCTCTTGAAGCAAGACAATTCCATTGCCTGCCACCAGTTCATCATAATCAGTCGTTCCCGCAATTCGCTCTTTCTCCAAATTCTGCTGTTCATCTCGGCAAAAGCCCTGAATCCATTTTCCAGAATTACCATTTACACGATATTCTGCGTCCGTGTAATACCAGTGCTTGATTCCTGTAACGCCATCAATAGATTCTACTGCATTTACAAAATCGGCATTTAGAAAATTCTTTTGCTGCAATCCAGACAAAGAAATACCAGCAGTGTCCCACGATTGATTTGCGTTGAGCTGAATGTTAAATTCACCGACAGGGAAAGCCCTGCCTCTTGCCTCTGCAACGCCATCATAGGAAACTAACATTGTCGAAATCAATACAACCAATACTCCGCCGAGTGAAAGAGAAAGTATTGTTAAAGTGGACTTTGCCTTTTGTCTGGACAGATTCATTTTAGCAAGTGAAGCAGGCGTTATTTTACGGTGCAACACGGAACTTTCTTTCATTTTCCCCTGATAATCGGAATATCGCAATGCTTCCAGCGGAGATACTGCCGCAGCTCTTTTTACAGGAGTATGAATGGCAATCATCACAATAATAAATGCAAAAAGGCCAACCCCGACCGTCACACATAAAGTAGTCAGCCAGTACCAACCGGCAGGAATCAGGAAGTACCCAATCACATTTCCAATAACCAGACCAATCGGGATAGCAATGGCAGCAAGTAATTTTCCCTCGCGGTAAACCATCTTTTTGATCTGTCGTTTTGTAGTTCCGATTGTGCGAAGCTGTCCATAGTTACGGATACTGCTTGCTACTGAAATATAAAAAATCGAATAGATCACAATGCCGGAACCAATGAAAGTTACAAAACCGATCAAGAAATAGAACAGCATATCGCTTCCGTGATTTTCGTCCTTTAAGTTAAAATATGTGGAACGGACAATCACATTATCATCGGAAATTTTTAATTGCTGCGCCAGAGTGTTTGCATAGTTGGTGGCTTCTTCCTCGCTCATGTTTTGAGCGCCTTTCAGCCCAATGTAATAATCAATCATGCCTCCGTCGCCATACTGCTGTCTTACTAATTCTTTCGATATAATGGCTGTATAGCGCCCAATATCGCCGGTTTTCACATCTAAGATTCCCGTCAATTTGAAATCATGGGTAGTGCCGTCAGAAAAGGGGATTTGAATTGTCTGTCCCAATTCATTTGAATAGCCCAAACTATCCAAAAAGGATTCCTGCACTACAATTTCATTCTCCGAAGCTGGTAAATCTCCCGAATAGGGCATACTTTGGGATGTTAGCATATCTGCATTTGCATAAGTAAAATTCACGGTTGAATGGTTTACCTGTTCAGAAAATGCGTTAAAAAATTCCCCAACCCACGCAATTTCTTCTTGCTTGTATAGTTCCTGTCCCTGTTGTTCAGAAATCGCATGATACATAATCTGCGCTGTTTTTTGGTTGCGGTTCTGCGTTTCCTGCATAACCCCAAAGCCATAGAGGACAATAGCAGATAGCAATGCGCTGGCAAGTGCAATCGTCAAAATAATAAAGATATTTCTTTTTCGATTTGCCGATATACTGCGGTTTGATATGCGCTTTACTATGCCGCTGGTATCATTTTCAAAAGGCCATGTCATAGCCTGCCACCTCCTTACTCCACAATCTTTCCGTCCTCAATGCGGACAATCCGATCTGCAAGGCGGGCAATGTCGTCATTGTGCGTAATCATCACAACAGTTTGCCGGAACTCTGCACTGGTGCGCTTGATAAGCCCCAGCACCTCGGCGCTGGTCTTGCTGTCAAGGTTGCCGGTCGGCTCGTCGGCCAGCACAATAGCCGGTTTGGTAATCAAGGCGCGGGCGATAGCCACACGCTGCTGCTGTCCGCCGGAAAGATTGTTCGGCATGTTTTTCAGTTTATCTTCCAGCCCCAGCAGGTGAACGATCTCGTCCAAAAACTTCTGATCCACCGTGTCCCCGTCCAGCTCCACCGGCAGGACGATGTTCTCATACACATTCAGGATCGGAACAAGGTTATAGTTCTGGAAGATAAAGCCGATGTTGCGGCGGCGAAAGATGGTAAGCTGCTCGTCGTTCTTCTTTGCCAGTTCTTCGCCTCGGACAATCACGGTTCCGCTGGTGGGAGTGTCCAACCCGCCCATCATGTGAAGCAGGGTGGACTTGCCGCTACCAGAGGTTCCCACAACAGCCACAAACTCGCCGTCCTCCACGGAGAAATTTACGCCGTCAAGGGCGCGGGTAATGTTCGGTTCTGTACCGTAATACTTTTTCAGGTCAATCGTCTGTAAAACGCTCATATTCAAAACTCCTTTCAAGGCTTCCTACCTGTTGATAAGTGTATTGTAAAACCCAAATGTCCGCGAAATGTTACAGCGGCTAAAAAAATTCATTGAAAATTGAGGTGAAATGTTACAACGCTCGGACATTTCATTTTATCTCTGCACTTCGGGCCAACTTGACCCGAAGCAGAAAGTTTCTCTCAACGCAAGGGAAGCATAATGGAAAATTCCGAACCCTTGCCCGGCTCCGAAACCACTTTGATATAGCCGCCCTGCCGCGTTACGATCTCGCGGGCCAGATACAGGCCAATGCCCACGCCCTGCTGTT
>OGOM01002532.1_pt1 | contig 10601 bp, 7 predicted proteins | sample 1552681 | NCBI WGS metagenome assembly OGOM01 (sample SAMEA2580188, study PRJEB22360) | human gut metagenome | biome: human gut; feature: human-associated habitat; material: faeces | place: Denmark | collected 2008/2010 | reverse complement strand
CGCTCCGGCTGCCCGCCCGAAGCGCCGGGTCGCCCCCCAGCCGTTCCCGGGCCCGGGTCTGGGCATCCGCATCATCGGCGAGATCACCAAGGAGCGCCTCGACCTGCTGCGCGAGGCCGACGCCATCGCCCGCGAGGAACTCTCCAAGGCCGGTCTCGACCGCGACATCTGGCAGTGCCCGGTCGTGCTTCTGGCTGACGTTCACTCTGTCGGCGTCCAAGGCGACGAGCGCACCTACGGCTCGCCGATCGTCCTGCGCCCGGTCAGCTCGGAAGACGCCATGACCGCCGACTGGTCCCGTGTCCCCTACGATGTGCTCGCCACGATCTCCACGCGCATCACCAACGAATGCCGCCAGATCAACCGCGTCGTCCTCGATTGCACCTCCAAGCCGCCGGCGACCATCGAATGGGAGTAATTGCTCTCTATGACGAATGGGATTCCCCATCGGGGAATCCCATTTTTTGTTGCCGACGACGTCCGGTATAATTTTTCCGTTTACGACGTCGTTCGGAAAGGGATGCCGACCTCTATGCGCCAGGGATTCGACAACGAAAAATACATCGAGCTGCAAGCCGCCAACATCAGAAAGCGCATCGCGCAATTCGGCGGCAAACTCTATCTGGAATTCGGAGGCAAGCTCTTCGACGACTACCACGCCTCGCGCGTGCTGCCCGGCTTTGAGCCGGACACCAAGTTCCGCATGTTGGAAAGTCTGGTGGACGATGTGGAAATCGTCATCGCCATCAACGCCAACCATATCGAAAAAGGCAAGACCCGCGGCGACCTCGGTATCCCCTACGACGAGGACGTGCTGCGACTCATCGACGTGTTCCGTTCCCGCGGCTTCCTCGTCGGCTCCGTAGTGCTCACCCAATACGCCAATCAGCCCGCCGCCGACGCCTACCGCCACCGCCTCGAGCAACTCGGCGTCACCTGCCGCCTGCACTACCCGATCGCCGGATACCCGCACGACATCGAACGCATCGTTTCAGACGACGGATACGGCAAGAACGAGTACATCGAGACCACCCGGCCGCTCGTCGTGGTCACCGCGCCCGGCCCTGGCTCCGGCAAACTCGCCACGTGCCTGAGCCAGCTCTACCACGAGCACCAGCGCGGCATCGACGCCGGCTATGCCAAATACGAGACGTTCCCCATCTGGAATCTTCCGCTCAACCATCCGGTCAACATCGCGTACGAGGCTGCCACCGTCGACCTCGACGATGCCAATATCATCGACCCGTTCCATCTGGAGGCGTACGGCGAGACCACCGTCAACTACAACCGCGACGTCGAAGCATTCCCCGTGCTCAAAGCCATGATGGAGCGCATCATGGGCGAAAGCCCCTATCAGAGCCCCACCGATATGGGCGTCAACATGGCCGGATACGCCATTGTGGACGACGATGCCTGCCGCGATGCCGCGCGTCTGGAAATCGTGCGCCGCTACTTCGCCGCCGCCGTGCACTTGAAGCGCACCGGCACTGGCGAGGAACAGGTGGAGCGGCTGCGCTCCATCATGAACCGGGCCGGCGTGACCCCCGATCTTTCTCCCGCCCGCGCCGTGGCCCTTGAGAAGGAAGCCGCCACCGGTGCCCCGGCTGGTGCCATGGTGCTGCCCGATGGCCATGTGGTCACCGGCAAAACCGGCGACCTGTTGGGCGCGGCCAGCGCGCTGCTGATGCACGCGCTCAAGGCCGTCACCGGTGTTGACGAAACCATTCCGGTAATCGACGATGCCGCCATCGAACCCATCTGTCGGCTGAAAACCGAGCATCTCAACAGCGTGAACCGACGCTTGCACTCGGATGAGACGCTGATTGCATTGTCAATCACCAGCGCCACCAGTCCTGTGGCCGCTCGCGTCATCGACGGGCTCAAACAGTTGCGGGGCTGCGACGCCTTCTTCTCCGTTATCATCTCATCCACGGACGAGGCGCTGTATCGCAAACTCGGCATCAACGTGTGCTGCGAACCGAAGTACGAACGGGTGAGTCTGTATCACCGGTAAGCGCCACCGATAAGCGCGGTATGCCGCGAATCGTCAAGCCGGTAATCATGCAGCATGCGGCCTGACGATTCGCTGCTGTCGCATTGTCTCTCCCCTCGGCCATGCTGGGCTTGTTTTCCGTTTGTTGGAGAGAACGGGGAATGCCATCAGCACTACGGAAAGAGAAGGATTATCCGTGAAGCGGTTCGTGGGTTTAGACGGTATTAAAGGACTAGCGCTGATAGCCATTGTGCTGTACCACTGCATGCAGCAACGGCTGCCAGGCGGATTCTACGGAGTCGACGTGTTCTTCACCGTCTCTGGATTCCTGATTGCCGTCAGTTTGATTCGTTCTCTGGCGAAAACCGGATCGCTGAATCTCGTGCGATATATTCCCAAGCGTGCAGTACGTCTCTATCCGGCGCTGTTTCTGCTGATTCCGGTCATCGTCTCCGTCGGCTGGCTGTTCGATCACGACATTCTAGTTTCCATCCGCGACCAAGTCATCACCGTGCTGCTGGGCTGCTACAACTGGTACGCCATTGCCGGAGGCCAAAGCTATTTCGACCAAATGAACCCGCAGGTGTTTCGCCATCTGTGGTTCATTGGCGTGCTCATGCAGTTCTACGTCATCGTGCCGTTCATCGTCTGGCTGATGTGGAAGCTCCGCCAGACGAAACTGCCTTCACTCATCCCACTGGGACTCGCGGCGTTCAGCAGTATCGCCATGTGGGTGATGTATGTGCCCAAAGGCGACCCCACCCGCGTCTACTTCGGCACCGATACCCACAGCATGGGCCTGATGCTGGGTGTGGCTCTCGCCTGGTGGGTCACCGCTCCTCAGTTGGGCCACGCTCGCCAGAGGGCTGTGCCGATGCCCCGCACCATTAGCTCGAGCGCTTCGGCAGCCGCACATCGGGCTCCGTTACCTCAGATTCCCGTGGAGCATCGCATCTGGAATGCGGCGGCACCGGTATTGGCGTTCCTCAGCCTGATTGCCTTGGTCACCATGGCGGTTATCGGCAAACAGGATGCATTCGCCTTCCGCGGTGGCATCATATTGTCCAGCTTGTTGTCCGTGCTGCTGATTGCCGGTACCATCTCCGACGATTCCTGGATGCAAAGCCTCATGGTGTTCAAGCCATTGGCCTCCCTCGGCAAGTATTCGTACGGCATCTACCTGTGGCACTGGCCGTTGTGGATTCTTTCCAGCGCCCTTGCCCCGAAGATCTTCAAGGCAGTGGGGCCTTGGCCTCTCATCATGACCGCGTTGCTCACCGCCATTGCGGTGATGATTTCCTGGCTGATGGTGGAGAAACCGGCGGCAACGCACTCGGTGATATCCGTCGTGGTGCCCCTTCGCACGAACAAGAAGAATCATGCGGCCCGGGTTATTGCCGTTGACGTTATCCTGGTGCTGTCGTTGGTCGGCTGCGCGCAGGGCATTGCTCATGCACCTGCGAAAACCACCATGCAGATCCAGCTGGAGCAACAGGCCGCACAACTGGAACGTATGCAGAAAACCGAACACGTGCTGCTGCGTCATGCCGTGCCGGCACCGCCCAAGCCCAAGCATGAGATGCCAACCGGCGATCAGATTACCGCCATAGGCGATTCGGTGATGCTGGCCTCATCACAGGGCCTTTCGGAAGTCTTCCCCGGCATTCAGACCGACGCGAGCGTTTCCCGCTCCATCATGGTCGCCCCCGAACTCATCGGCAACGCTCTGTCCGCCGGCAGTCTGCGGCAGTGGGTGTTGATCGGCCTTGGCACCAATTCGGCAATCACCCCCGATCAGTTGGACCAGATTCGTAATATGATCGGCCCCGACCGCGTGCTGGTACTGGTCAATGCCCACGGAGACCGTACGTGGATTCCACCTACCAACCAGGTGCTTGCCGACTATGCGGCCGCACATCCGGACAATGTGGTGCTGGTGGATTGGGATGCCACAGCCAACGCGAACGCGCAGGTGCTCGGCTCCGACGGCATCCACCCGAGCATGGATAGCGATATCTATGCAAAGGCGGTCAGACAGACCATCGAACAATGGATCGCAAGCGGCAGGTGAACGGCAGGCAACGCTGAGTTGTCCAACCGGTCGTGAAGAACGGCTATGCTGAAGACTGCATCAACGAGACCACACGTTGGGAGACATGGTGAGCGCAATCCTTGAAGGAAAGCCCGATAAGAATCTTATTCTCGTTACGGGAAGGATTCATCCGAAGTTGGCTGAGGATGTCGCCGAGCAGCTCGGCATCGACGTCCTTGAAACCACCGCATACGATTTCGCCAACGGCGAGATGTACGTGCGCTACACTGAATCGGTGCGTGGCGCCGATGTGTTCGTGCTGCAAAGCCACTACAAGCCCATCAACAAGGCGATCATGGAGCAGCTCATCATGATCGACGCATTGAAGCGCGCCTCGGCCCGTTCCATTACTGCGGTCTGCCCGTTGCTCGGCTACTCCCGTCAGGACAAGAAGCACCGCGGCCGCGAGCCCATCTCCTGCCGTCTGGTGTTCGACCTGCTGAAGACCGCCGGTGCCGACCGCATCATGTCGGTCGATCTGCATGCCGCGCAGTCCCAAGGCTTCTTCGACGGCCCGGTCGATCATCTGGTGGCCATGCCAGTGCTGGTCGACTACATCCGTGATCGTTTCCAGGGCCATCTCGACAACGTCGCCGTCGTCTCCCCCGGCGCCGGCCGCATGCGCGTGGCGGAGCAGTGGGCGCAGCGTCTCGGCGGCGGTCCGCTCGCTTTCGTGCACAAGACGCGCGACATCACCCGCCCGAACCAGGCGGTCGCCAACCGTGTGGTCGGCGACGTTGCCGGCAAGGACTGCGTGCTTGTCGATGACCTGATCGACACCGCCGGTACCATCGCGGGCGCATGCCACGTGCTGCAGGACGCGGGAGCCAAGTCGGTGACCGTGGTCGCCACGCATGGCGTGCTCTCCGGCCCGGCCGTCGAGCGACTCAAGAACTGCGGTGCGCGCGAGGTCGTGCTGACCGACACCGTGCCGATTCCCGAGGAAAAGCGCTGGGATGGCTTGACCGTCCTGTCGATCGCCCCGCTGCTGGCCAGCGCCCTCCGCGCCCGATCCGAGGCCGGCTGAGCCGTGCCCAGCGCCATCCGCGCCGTATTCGAGGACGGCTCGGTCGCCGAACTGTTCGACACCTACCCCGAGCACCACGGTCAAGGCTTCCTGTTCGCCTGATCACGTGCGTGTTTGTTCGTGGAAAGCACACGATGCGAGACGCGACATGGCGTAGTCTTTCGGTAAATACCGACAATATGGTATAAATGAACACTTGTGGGCCGAAAGCCCACGACTCCCCCATGGTGTAATGGCAGCACACGGGTCTTTGGAACCCTTTGTCTTGGTTCGAGTCCAGGTGGGGGAACGGCTGACGGCCGCTCGACATCCGGGCGGCCGTCTATTGTTTTGAGGTGTTTCCACCCTCAATAGACATTCCGATCGAAGGGAATACGTCAGTTATGGCATTATCCGCAGCCATCGTCCTCGCAGCCGGCGAGGGTACCCGCATGCGTTCCAACAAGCCGAAGGTGCTGCATGCTTTTGCAGGCAAGACCTTCCTGAACAGGGTCATGGATTCGGTGGCCGCCCTGAATCCCGACACGCTGGCCGTGGTCGTGCACTTCCAGGCCGAGCGCGTCGCCGAAGCCGCCCGCTCCTATGACGAGCAGGTCACCATTGTGAACCAGGACGACATTCCCGGTACCGGCCGCGCCGTGCAGTGCGCAATGGCGCAGCTCACCGAGGCTGGCAAGGTCGATGGCCCGGTGCTGATCGCCGCCTCCGACATGCCGCTGCTCGACAGCGAGACGCTGCACCGTCTGGTCGAATTCCACACCGCCTCCGGCAACGGCGCCACTGTGCTCACCACCATCCTCGATGACCCGACCGGCTACGGCCGCATCATCCGCGATCGCGAAGGCAACGTGCTGCGCATCGTCGAGCAGAAAGACGCCAACCGCAGCGAACTCGCCGTGCAGGAAGTGAACACCTCAGTCTACGTGTTCGAGGCTTCCGTGCTTACCGAGGCAATCGCCGGACTGAAGTCGAACAACGCGCAGGGTGAGTTCTATCTGACCGACGCGCTGGAAACCGCCAAGGCCGCTGGCAAGGTCGGCGCGTTCGCCGCTCCGGATCCGCTCACCGTCGAAGGCGTGAACGACCGCGTGCAGCTGGCCGCGCTGTCCAAGACCTACAACCGCCGCGTCTGCGAGCGCTGGATGCGCGACGGCGTGACCATTCTTGACCCGGAAACCACCTGGATCGAGGACGATGTCCAAATCGGCCGCGACGCCACCATCCTGCCCGGCTCCTTCCTGCAAGGCCACACGGTGGTCGGCGAGGACGCCATCGTCGGCCCGTACACCACCCTGATCGACGCAACCGTGGACGAAGGTGCCGTGGTCGAGCGTTCCCGCGTACAGGAATCGCACATCGGCGCACGCACGAACATCGGCCCGTGGACCTACCTGCGCCCGGGCAACGAGTTCGGCGAGGATGCCAAGGCCGGCGCGTTCGTCGAAATGAAGAAGGCGCACATCGGCAACGGCACCAAGGTGCCGCACCTGAGCTACGTGGGCGACGCCCAGCTTGGCGACCACACCAACATCGGCGGCGGCACCATTACCGCCAACTATGACGGCGTGCACAAGAACAGCACCACCATCGGCTCCGGCTGCCACGTGGGTGCCGGCAACCTGTTCGTGGCCCCGGTTGAAGTGGGCGACAACGTGACCACCGGCGCCGGTTCCGTGGTGCGCCACGCCGTGCCGAGCGACACGATGGTCTACTCCGAGAATACGCAACACAACGTCGAGGGCTGGAAGCCCGCCTGGGAGCGCTGAACCATGCCCGCACTTCAGGATTCCATCAACGCCGTCCGCGTGGCCGCCGAGGCCGCGGACCGTATCAAAGCCACCGACATCGTGGCCTTCGACGTAGCCGACCTGCTCGGCATCACCGACATCATGATGATCGCCGGCGCCTCCAACGAGCGTCAGGTACTGGCCGTGGCCGAGGAAATCGAAAAGGACCTGTTCCTTAAGTGCTCCGGCCGTCAGCCGCGCTCTCGCGAGGGCCTGACCGAGGGCCAGTGGGTGCTGCTTGACTACGGTGATTTCGTGATTCATGTCATGCACGAGGAATCGCGCGAATTCTACGGGCTCGAACGACTCTGGCGCGACTGCCCGGCCATCGATCTTGAACTCGCACACCCGGAAACGGCGGAGCATGCGGAAGATGCTGCCGTCACCACCGCGTAACGTGCGAATCACATAACGCTGATATTCGCGTGTCGGGCTGCCTGTTGCCAAACATCATTGACGGCATCAGGCAGCCCTCCCCTTTTTTCCTGTTTCCTCACTGGAACCGAAAGGATCGTCACTATGACCAATCATGTTCGTTCCGTTTTCCTTATCCGTCATGGACGCACCTCCTACAACGCCGCTCACAAGCTCCAAGGCCAGGTCGACATTCCGCTGGACGCCGTGGGTGAATGGCAGGTCAAGCAGACCGCCGCGGCCTTGAAAAGGCTGTACGTCGATCGTCGGCAGGAAATCAACCACCGGTTCATTGTCTGCTCCGATTTGAAGCGTGCGCACGCCACCGCGCAAGCTTTCGCCGACGTATTGGGTGGAATCGAGCCCGTCGATGATCGTCGCGTCCGTGAACGCAGCTTCGGTGATTGGGATGGCCATGCCGTGGCCGAACTGGCCGAACGCTACCCCGAGGACTTCCGTTCCTGGATGGAGTCTCGGGGCGGCGAGCTGAAGTATGGTGCCGAGCCCAAGGAAGCTGTGGGCAAGCGCGGCGTAGAGGCTCTTGAGGACTGGTCCACGCGTGCCGGAGACGACACGGACCTGTTCGTGTTCTCGCACGGCGCATGGATTGCGCAGACATTGCAGACCCTGTTGGGCATTTCTGCAATCGATCCGACCTTTTCTACGGTGGTTTCATTGCGTAATGCGCACTGGGTGCGCTTGGTGCCGATGGACAATCCCGATGGCACTGTGCGCTGGCGTCTGCTGGACTACAATCACGGTCCGGCCATCGCCGACACCGACGAGTGGGAACGCGAACGCTGATCGTGTCACGGCTCCCCTGCTGAGCCAACAGGTTCAGTGTATTCGAAAAACCGTTCAAGCAGTAATTGAATAACCCAATGCCTGAATAATGGCGGAAACAAGCCAAAAAGTGTCGCCAAATCCCACTTTTGCCATTTGGCGACACGCCGGCTTTTGCCAGAATCGACATCTCGTCGTAATGTATACGAGGTCCAAACAACGGGCCAACAATTGAAAACGGGGCTATAGCGCAGCTGGTAGCGCATCTCCATGGCATGGAGAGGGTCGGGGGTTCGAATCCCCCTAGCTCCACAATCGAGGCCAGTGCTTCACGCACCGGCCTTTTTCGTTTTCTGGCCTATCGGCCGACTTTTGGGGTTTTGCGCAACATTCCCCGGAAAGCGTCGCAAAGGGGACGCTTCCGATTGGCGCGACACCGGCGTGAGCGATAACAGTAATCGCCACTACAATGAGGTGTGGTCCCTATCGTGTTGATTATCAAAGGAGACAAAAACATCGTGACCGTCACCCGTGTATATATCGCCAGCCCTGAAGGCGCCAATGGCCGCAACGTCGTCGCTTACGGCATGCTCAACGCATTGACTTCCAAGTACAAGACCATGGTGTTCCGCCCTGCTGTGTCCAACCATGACGAATTCACCCCGATCCTACTCGCCGCCTCCAATGCCGGACTCGGCGTGGCCCTGTCCACCGGCCTCGATGTGCACAAGGTGCGCGAGGATAAGGACACCGCCCGTGGCGATATCGTCGGCGCGTTCAACGATGCCATGGACGTTTCCCGCGCGGACGCCGCCCTGATCGTGGGCACCGACAAGTCCCACGTCAACGATCCGACCAGCTATGAATTCGACGCGAATGTCGCCGCTGATCTGAAGGCCGGCGTGTTCCTAGCCGTGTGCACCATCGACCGTTGGCCGCACGAGCTCGACGAGACCGTCAAGCTGTCCATCGAGGGCATGGAGGCCGCTGGCAACAAGGTGCTCGGCATCTTCGTGACCGGATGCGAGCCGCGCCACGCTTTCTCCGTTAAGGAGACCCTCGCCAAGTACGGCCTGCCGGTCTGGACTCTGCCGCAGGTGCCGTTCACCGATGAATCCACCAAGGATCTGGCGCTGGAGACCTTCCGTAAGAACGCTCCCACCGATGAAGTGCTCGCCGCGCTCGATGTGGACGTCACCGCGCCCATCACCCCGTACGCCTTCCAGTTCGGCCTGCTCGGCAAGGCCAAGAGCAACAAGAAGACCATCGTGCTGCCCGAAGGCGAGGAGGACCGCATCATCAAGGCGGCCGACTACCTGCTTGAGCGCGAGATCGTGAACCTCATCATCGTGGGCAACAAGGACGCCATTCTGGCTCGCGGCAAGGAACTGGGCCTGAACTACTTGGAGCGCGCCCGCTTCCAGGCTATGGACGACGAGAACGTGTTGAAGCCCATGGTCGCCAAGCTGTGCGAGTTGCGTGCCAAGAAGGGCATGACCGAGGAGCAGGCCCGCAAGCAGCTGGCCGACGCCAGCTACTTCGGCACCATGCTCGTGGTGCTCGGCTACGCCGACGGCCTGGTCTCCGGCTCCGTGAACTCCACCGCCAACACCGTGCGCCCGGCCCTGCAGGTCATCAAGACCAAGCCCGGCCAGAAGCTGGTCTCCGGCGCATTTCTCATGTGCTTCAAGGACCATGTGGCCGTGTTCTCCGACTGCGCCATCAACCTCAACCCGGATGCCGAGCAGCTTTCCGAAATCGCGTTGCAGTCCGCCGAGACCGCACGTGCCTTCGGCATCGACCCGAAGGTCGGTATGCTCTCCTACTCCACCCTCGGCTCCGGCAAGGGACCGGACGTGGACATGGTCGAGGAAGCCACCAAGCTGCTCAAGGAGAAGGCTCCGGATCTGCCGGTGGTCGGTTCCATCCAGTTCGACGCCGCCTGGTCCCCCACCGTGGCCGCCACCAAGGCCAAGGGCAACGATGTGGCCGGACACGTCAACGTGTTCGTCTTCCCGGACCTGTGCGCCGGCAACATCGGCTACAAGATTGCCCAGCGCTTGGGCGGCTTTGAAGCCTACGGCCCCATTCTCCAGGGCCTGAACGCCCCCATCAACGACCTGTCCCGCGGCTGCAATGCCGAGGAGGTCTACAAGATGGCCCTGATCACCGCCGCGCTGATCTGAATTAAAATCCCTACATAAAAAGCAACCGCCGCCCGCGATATACAAAACGGGCGGCAGTTTTTTGTGTGGCAGGGGGGCACATATAGAATGCACCCCCTGCGGATATTGCAATTTTCTTGTGATATAAACTAAATTTTCTGCGTGTCGGGGTCGATGCTTGCATCCGCCCCTATAAAAAATGTCCGCTGCAATTTTTACCGCAGCGGACATTTTTTTATGAACTACCAATCAATAGTGCAGCTTTTCCGCATCCAGCCCCTCCAGCACGGGCAGCATGGCGGCGGCCTCGGCCGCGGCGGGCATGGGGGCCTATCTTTCC